>Ga0102926_1001145_pt1 | contig 15772 bp, 17 predicted proteins | sample SalPonR1_A_D2_MG_FD_78173 | JGI IMG/M metagenome (GOLD analysis project Ga0102926, IMG submission 78173) | Salt pond soil microbial communities from South San Francisco under conditions of wetland restoration - Salt Pond MetaG R1_A_D2_MG | ecosystem: Environmental > Aquatic > Marine > Intertidal...
CCGATTGGGATTTTGGGGATCCGTATTAGTACCATCTTTGCTGTTTGGGTTCGTTCACCTCTACCAGGCTAATGAGCTAATGGACGCCATGGGCATCTTTGGTATTACAACGGCAGGTGGCATCTTTTTTAGCTGGCTGCTGATGCGCTGGGAAAACCTGTGGGTCCCAATTTTCGTTCATGCGCTTATGAATAGTTGGTGGGAGGTATTTGAAGTAGACGATACGGCTCTTGGAGGCTATATGGCCACTATCGCGCGGCTTTTGGTAGTTGGGGTTTCAATTGTATTGACGCTCTACAAGGTAAGACTGCAGCAGATAGCTGCGTCATACAATTTATACCATAAAGAACAGACTTAATGAAAAACGTTGAGATTCAAACCTCCGATCAGCTCACAATCACCGGTCACCACTTCAAACCAGATGGGGCGAATGAAAAGGTCATCCTAATCAATCCCAGAACCGGCATCATTGGGAGTTTTAATAAAATTATAGACAAATAATGGTGAGATTAAAAAATAAAATAGCATTAGTAACAGGTTCAGCACGTGGAATAGGTCAGGCAACTGCAGAGTTATTCCATGAAGAAGGTGCTACCGTAATTATATCTGACATAAGAGACAATAAGGGAGAAGCAGTTGCAAAAAAATTAGATAAACGTTCAGAATATATGCACCTGGACGTAGGGGACGAAGATAATTGGGCGGATACTACAGAAAAGATATTCTCAAAATACGGGGGACTTGATATTTTAGTCAATAATGCAGGAATCACGGGATTTTTAGAATCTTCCGGGCCTTGGGACGCTGAAAATTGTGACCTGAAATCATGGGAGGAAGTTCATCGAGTAAATGCCACAGGCGTAATGCTTGGCTGCAAATATGGCATCAGACTGATGAAGGAGCATGGCGGAAGCATTATAAACATTTCTTCAAGAAGTGGTATTGTCGGCATACCCAGTGCTGCTGCATACGCTTCAAGCAAGGCTGCGGTGAGAAATCACACAAAAAGTGTCGCTCTTTATTGTGCAGATAACGGATATAAGATACGGTGTAACAGCGTTCATCCTGCGGCGATCATGACACCTATGTGGGATGCAATGCTGGGCGAAGGTGAGCAAAGAGATAAAATCATTGAAGACGTTGAATATGGAATTCCAATGGGACATTTTGGTGACCCAATGGATGTTGCTTATGCGAATTTGTATTTAGCAAGTGATGAAAGCAAATACGTAACGGGTATCGAGTTGACAATAGATGGTGGAATATTAGCAGGAAGTGAAGCAAAACCAAGAAATTAAGAAATATGCTCTATAGCCACCATTTCCTACAGAGAAATTCAGACTTATTGCTGGACTTTTTAGATGACAATTCCGCTACCGGCATCAAGCAGACCTTTTATTTTAAGTATGCGGAATATCTCTCTGACCAAGGATTTGATGTGATCACCTTCGATTTCAGGGGCATAGGGATGTCTAAACGAAGCAGTCTGAAAGGACTTGAAGCTTCTATGGTAGATTGGGCCGCGAAAGATTATTCAGCCGTAACCCAATATATCATCGATCATTTCAGCAATTATCAAAAAATCCTGATCGGCCACAGCTTCGGAGGCAATTCGCTGGGCCTCTCGCCCATGGCAAACAGCTATGATGCGTATGTCACCATTGCCGCTCCCTACGCCTACTGGAAGTATTTCGACAAAAGCTATCAGTCCGCCATGCTTTGGTCGTTTTATATAGTCATTCCATTTTTCACTGCCCTCTTCGGTTACTTCCCTTCCAACGTGAAACAGCTGGGAGAGAACCTGCCGAAAGGAGTTGCGCGGGACTGGAAAACATTTATTACTCATCCCGATTCCATGCTCGAAGTGGCTAACCGAAACAGCAACTATTACGATACGATCGACAAAAAAATGCTGATGATCAGCTTCAGTGACGATAAGATGTCATCCGGCAAAGCGGTTGACGTGCTGGCAAACAGGGCTTACCCTAATGCCGATGTGGAGCGCATGTATATCGAAGCAGATGAATCGGCGCCGGTAGGACACCTCAGATTTTTTAAAGAACGGTTTAAAGATGATCTTTGGCCTGTTCCGCTTCAATGGATTGATGAATTGGAACTTCGAAAATGAAAGGATGCTATCCACTGAAAAGAAATTATGGCAAAAAGACTGAATGCAGTGAATCCACATAAAACAGATTAAAAATCTAATTTTAACTAATGAAAAATCCCCTTCATTTCTTTACTGACCTGCTTAAAAGACCCGCTTATGAAATTATTTGGGTGTTTTATATGATGATGATCAATCTTGTCGCCATATACTTTTGGGATGAACTGATCGCAAAAGTGATCGTTATTGTGTTTATCATCTCGTCGATGCTGATGATGGGCTTATACTCAACATTCGGTTTTACAAAAATTCTTGGCCTCGGCCATATTCTTTGGCTTCCGCTGGCTGTTTATATTGCGGTATCCCTGCCCGGCGCAGAAGGCCTGTTCTTTAACTACCTGATTATTTTGCTGTTAACCATATCGATTTCACTGGTGATTGACATCTATGATGTGTGGAGTTATTTCAGGCAAAAAACCGGGCAGAAAGAACAAGGATAGGGTATCCATTCCTAACATGATGAAAGATGTTTTGAAAATTTTCTTACAACTTAACATTAAAATCAAGCTAACATGAATTATTAAAACTTGGGTTTTGTACTATGCCTGATTACAATAGTTACACTGATACTGAACCATTCGATATTTTGGTTTTCGGGAGAGCTTTCGGATGGAAACCATATAGCCCAAGATTTTTATGAAGCCAGCCTGTCACTCCAACTAACTGAGCGGATAATCGGCTTCATCATAGCCGGGATTCCTGTCGGATTTTTTGCAATGAGTCAGACAAAGCTGTCAATATATTTTTACAGAAACCCTTCAATTAATCAATTGAAAAAATCATCCTTTTACGCTTTATCAGGGGCGATTGCTTTGGTTTTATATCCAACACTCCTCTCTTTTATATTCATTTCAACCGCATCGATGGAAAGTAATATGGTAATTATCTCATTTCAGCCGATAGTAGCCGTTTTGCTCGTTATCTCGGGTTTATTTGCTTCCCTGGTACGCAGACTGGAAGATTTCGGTCATGAAGCCCTTGAACAATGAAATTATCAATTGAAAACTGAAAAGAATGATCTCACCGAATAGAGTCGAGTTCGCTTATAATCTGATTATCCTGACGGCTATTTTATTATCTCTGATTAAGCAATCCCTCTATTCCCAGGTAAACTATCAACAAGATTTGAAACCTTATGAACCCAAATATAGTGTAGCGCTTTCTGTTACGCGTCAAACTTACATCAGCTTTTATGATTATTGGTGGTACACTCTTCCATAGGTAAGGTTGCTCCAACAGGAGTTTATAAAACGGTATCTTAATCGATGTAATCAAACGAACGACCCAAGAAACACCGCTCTAAGAATATAGACACCTAACATGGATACAATGAAGTACTCAAAGATCAGGAATACCATAATCGCGATTGCAATCATTTTGCCCATACTGTTCTTCTGGTTGTGGCATATCGTTACTGATTTTCCCGATGCACTGGAACCAAACCCGAACAAAATGTACCTATTGAATCATATCACAGTTTTATGAAGCAGGCGATATGCCGTCGATATGAATATGAGCATTTAGCCGAAACATTGTGAGCTAAAGGGTGCTCAAAAATCCCACAAACAAAATTCCAAATCCTCCGATCTCAGCTATGGTCAGCGCCACCATAAATGTGATAATCACCCAATTAGGAAGCGTGTATGCTCCCAGTTTGTGGGGCTTTTTCATCTGATTATCGGTGTCTTTCAGAACACCATGTATTACATACGTTGAAATCGCCAGAGCGAAAAACATGATGGGCGCTGCTGCCGACCAGAAAGTCACCGTTTCGGAATAAGGACTTAGTTCTACAAATTTGGCCAGAACCAGTGTGGCAAAACTATACATCAGCGACGACCGATGCGCGATATCCACATAGACAGGCGCTTGTGCTTCCTTAGATGCATGAATGTGGTAGTACTTCCAAACCCCGGTGATTAGACCGGTGAGTAAGAAAATTCCACAAGCTGTGTACGTAAATAGCAGTGATGGAGCCATAGGATAAATACAGTCAATAGTTTAACAACTAAATTAACTGTTAGAAATGAATAATAATAGTAAGTTTATTAAACTCGAAAAGCAGTCAAGGAAGTGATACCGATTCGGTAATCGGAATGGCACTGCCACAACCAAGATCAATAATCATTGCTTCAGGCACCAATGTTTGCCTCTTGAATAGACCAAAAACAGTCGCACTAAGAACCCAAACCAGGACAAGCCCGCCGGCGTGCTGATCGACAATGTTCGGCTGCTCTCGATGGTACCGGACGCACCGGATGCAGAAGACGGGCGGGCTGTGCTGGTGATCGGCGATCGCATTAAAGAGATTGGTGCCGCTGGTGAAGTAGCGGCACCGGAAGGCGTGATCACCATCGATGCCAACGGGCAAACCCTGATCCCGGGACTGATCGATGCGCATATCCACCTTAGCGATGAGGCGGAATTGGCGGGCTATCTCGCCCATGGGGTTACCGGCCTGCGTAACGTGTCGGGCTACCCTTTCCATCTGCCACTTTCTAAGCGCATCAGAGAGGGTCAGATCCTCGGCCCGGACCTTGTCACCACAGGCCCGATACTTAACAGCCAAGGCCCGAACGAAAGCCCGCTGCAGACGACGGTCACAACAAGTACCGAGGCACGTGCCGCAGTGCGCGATCAATACGAAGCCGGCTATCGCAGAGTGAAGCTGTACTCTAATATTACGCGTGAAGCCTACGACGCCATTCTCGATGAGACAGAAGAGCTTGGCATGCGAGTCATGGGCCATACCCCGGAGGGTAAGCGTAGCGCAGGAATTCCTCGCGAAAAACCCTTCAAGATCCCATGGGAGGCTTCGCTCGGTATAGGTTTCACAACATTTGAGCATGTCGAAACGCTCGTCTGGCATAGTCTCCGCGGTGAAATTGATGAGAACCGAATGCGTGAGGTGGCCGATACCTTGGCCGCGTCTGGCGAAGTGGTAAGCACCACGCTCATTGCACACAAAGGATTGGTACTGATCGCAGAGACGAATGGCGCGTACTGGGATCGCCCCGGTACTGAAACCATCAATCCGCTGATCCGGTTTGCGCAGCGTGCCGATGCAAGATTTTGGAGCCAGGTAGACCCTTCTGCTTACGAAGGGCCACGCGCCGAGTTCTATCTTACAGCAACGCGATTACTGCACGAGGCCGGCGTGCCCCTGATAGCATCAACCGACGCTGGCATCTTCGCCATCATACCGGGGAGGTCGATGGCCCGAGAGTTGGAACTGTTGGTAGAGACAGGACTTTCACCCCATGAGGTGCTAGCATCAGCCACACGGATAAGTGCGGAGACTCTGGGTTTTGAGCAAACCGGAGTGATTGCAACGGGCTATCGCGCCAATCTTGTATTGCTTTCCGAAGACCCTTTAGCCAACATCAGCGCGGTAGAGTTTCCGTCCGCCGTTATGCTCAGGGGACAGTGGATGGATGACATCAAACTTAAAGAATTGAGAGAAGGAGCACGCAACACTTCAATTATCCGCTCACTATGGCGAGCATTGCAAATGAAGCTCTGAAATGTAACTGATGAGGCCACTTCCCAAATGGTAGGGTAACATATAGAGAAGTCGGGCAGTATAAGAAGCATAATATTTAAACTATATGAGTTGTAATGAACCTAATTGGCAATCAAATTCTTGAGTGATGATTCCTCCGAATAAATTACCGTTTAAATATCAACTGCTTCTGCTGCCGACGATACTATTTTTGTTGAACGAACAGTCCGCCTTTTCGCAGGTAAATTATCAAAATGATTTCGAGTCCTTCTGGACACTCATAGATACCCATCATGCCTATCTGGAAGTTCAGGAGATCGACTGGCACAGAGTTAGGGAGATTTATCAACCCAAAGCAGAGTCTATTCAAAACCGGGACGATTTTATCCGGCTATTGGAACAAGTAATGCATGAACTCCATAACGGGCACAACTCATTAAATGTGAACCTCCCCTCATGAAACCGAATTATTCCATCCGGTTCCGATCTATATGTGAAAAATATTGACAACCGGTACATCATCACAGAGCTGCGGGAAGGATTTGGCGCTATCAAAAGCGGACTTAAGACGGGCATGGAAGTGATACGTTTTAACGGCCAGACGGTTGACGATCAGCTTCATTCATTTTTGCCAAAATACACGAATCAATATACCGATGAGATGAAGCAGTATGCTATTTCCATGCTGTTTGCCGGCAGGCACGATACGCCCCGGGAGATCACTGTACTCCATGATGGCCGGAAAGAAACGTTCTATCCCGATACCTTTTCGCCGGATATTCCTGAAGAGCTGCTCAGTTTTGAAATCAGTGATGACCAAACCGGCATCATCAGGATTCACAACTCGCTTGGAAATGGTGATCTTATCGTGCAGTTTGACGAGGTATTGGATCAGGTGCTGGGAGTCGAAACACTCATTCTCGATCTGACTGAAACCCCTTCGGGAGGCAACACGACTGTTGCAAGGGCCATTATGGGCCGGTTCATCGAAGAGGAACTGCACTATCAGAAACATGAATTTGATGAAACAGGTTTTGATACTAAAAGAGTCTGGGTCGAATATGTAATACCGAGAGGGGCACCCTTTACAAATGAGCTGATAGTAAGAGTGGGCCGGTGGACCGGAAGCATGGGCGAGGGATTGGCTTCGACGGTATGAAAAGGGCAACCGTTACAGGCACTCAAATGGCCGGCCTGCTCGGTGCGGTTGAAAATTTCCAACTGCCGGAAACAGGGATTATGTTTCAGATACCCACTGAACGACTCTATCACATTGATAGCACGCCGAGAGAGAAATTTCAGCCTATCAATTTGAATAAAAATATCCTTAATATTCGTAATTAGTTAAAAAATTATATCCAGATTGATAATTGAAATTAACTTTTAAATAGACCTAATCTCGAAATTTTTTTCATCAACGGACACCAAGAAAAGGATAGCTATAATTTTGTGCAGTACACTTTTTAGAATCAGACTAAGGAAAAGCAGATTACTGTATTTGCTTTTGATACATCAATGGGATTAAAATCATCACGCTTGACACAACCCATACATAGTAACCAATATATAATACATCGTCCCTAGACGAATTAAAGTGCGTGTAAAAAAAGAACCCAATTGTATTCATTGTAGTGATGACTAAAAAGTACAGTACCCAGTTATATTTACCGCCAAAATATTTTTCAGTTAACAATATATAGACCGGTAAGATTACATTGTGAAGGCCTAGAATAACATAGTGACCCCTTATTAAGAACTTCATTATGATTCCCCCATCCAGACTCCCGCTAATTGCAACTGCAGGTGCGATATAAGCGCATTGATATCCATAAAATAGTTTACTGTTCACCGAATAAGCAGGAAGCAGAAAAGATATCAGGAATAATAACAGCCCGGTAAGGATTAGAATTTTGGGCCGGGTTGGTGGTTTAATCTTTAGCAGATCTTCTTAATTCATCAATAACATATGCTAAGGTACAAGAAAATTAATCAACTGACGTCTCAAAACGAAGGGTTTAAAAACTGAGCCTTTCCCGAAATTCAACGGGTGACTCTTGCTGCAGTGAGGAAAAGAACCTTGAAAAGTTGGATGAATCCGCGTAATTAAGCTCATATGCAATCTCGCTTATGGTTTTGCCGGAATAAAGAATCAGGCGCTTGGCTTCCAGCATAATGCGCTCTTTGATGATCATGGAAGCATTTTTCTTCAGATGCTTCAGGCAAACCTTATTGAGGTGGCCGGGAGTAATGTGCAGAAGATCAGCAAATTCTTCTACAGTTTTGTGTTGTTTAAAGTGTTCATCTACGGCTTTCCGAAATGAAAACACAATGGGATTCAACCTGGTATCATCCGAGACAGCTTCATGCTGGCCGGCGTACGTGCGGTTCAACTGAATCATCAATTGGTAGAGTATGGAACGGATAAGATGGGGGCTGTCATTTTGGAGCTTTTCAAATTCGGCCTCAATTTGTTCTAACATGTCCAGCGATCGCTCAAAAAATTTGGAATCAAGCGTTAGTGCGGGATATTTCACCGGATTGTTAAAAAAGGGAAAACGGTACAAAAAAAGCGGATCCGAAAAAAACGTGGCCAAAAAGTGAGGTTCAAAAAACAAAACAATACCGGTTACCGGCTCACTGCTTAGCCATCGGCGCACCTGGCCGGGAGATGTAAAAAATACCTGCCCCGGTCGGATAGGCAGTGCATATTCATCCAGCATAAAGGTACCGTCTCCCCCGGAAATAAAGTTAACTTCATAAAAACCGAGGGTATGGGGCTGCGGCGTGCGGATCATATTCTCGAGCGACTCAATTCGACCGATATCGATGAGTATTTTGGCTTCATATTTCTCCCGGTAAAAATCAAAGTGGCGAACATCATCGCCGGTCGATTCGGAGTTCATGATTTAATTGATTCGTTGTTGTTCTTCACTGGTGCTGTCCCGGTCTCGGGCACCTTTGATCTTCTGGCTGCCAAAAGACAAGGAATAGGTCAGTCTGAATGTACGCTGGCTGAAGTCGAAGGTTCTGTTTACAAAAAAATCTTCTCCGGCCTGGTTCGTTTTACCTGTTCTTTTTAAGGAATTTAATACATCTGTTACATTAAAGCTTAATCTGGAATTATTTGAAAACTGTTTCTGAATACCCACGTTGAGCGAGCCCAAAGGATCAAACCTGACGTTTCCAACCTGGGAATGGGTTTGAAAGAATCCGGAAATTTCTGCCGACAAATCATTCCTTAATGTAAACGACTGACTACCATTTATGGAGAGATTGTTATTGCGAAACGTCAGGATACCTGATTGATCCCTTATTTTGGACTCCCGCCAGGTATAGGTCGCCGAGGTTCGCATTCTCCACCAGCGTGCAACCCGAAACGGAAAGGCCACCGAGGTGGTAAATATTTGCTGGTCACTCAAATTATCAGGGATGATGAGCTGGGAGTTATCGGCAGGATTAAACCGGTTTTGAAAGCGAATGATGGAACTGTCTTCCAGGCTGTACTGTGCGGTAATGTTGAGATCTTTAAAACGATATCCCGCCTGAAAGGTATGTGCCACCGCGGGCTGCAGTGCTGCGTTTCCGCCAAACGAGGTACTGGGATCCAGGAAAATCACGAAGGGTGCCATGTCGCTGAATGCAGGTCGATTGATTCGTTTGGCGTACGAGAGGTTCAGGCTGTTCTGTTGATTGATGTCGTGCGTGAAAAACAGACTGGGAAAGAATCTGCCAATGCTTCTGTTTACCACGGTGCCACCATTGGTTGAAATTAATTCCGTGTCGCTGTGCTCTAACCGCAGGCCGGCCTTCACAGCGGTATTCTCAGTGAGCTGGTAGTCGAATTGGGAATAAGCTGCAAGAATTTGCTCTTCGAGGTCACTTTGAGAGGTAAATCCCGGCTGCAGAACCTCGTTTTCTTCGACAAGCACTTCATTCTCAAACCGGGATAGGGAAAACTTGAATCCCGAACTCATTTTCAGGTCACCGGTCAGCGAACGGGTATAGTCTGCCTTACCCGCGGTAATATCGAATGGGGTGTTCTTTTGGCTGAAGATTCGTTCTTGCCCCAATGTATTATTATTGTCATCGGAAAAAGTCAGATTGTACGACACCGGGTTGCGGTTGTCGTAGATGAGATGGTCAAAATCCAAGTTTAGAGAACTGCCGTCGCCGAAACGGTGCGAGAGGTTCAGGTTCGTGTGCAGGTGGTCCCAGTCGTTGTCTTCATTGTTTCGGGACGTTAGCAGCGTATCAGGCAGGCTTGGAAAGCGCAACCGGGTATTATTAACCGCTTTCATATCCCATCGGTTGGTGTAGCCGGAGACAAACGTGCCCAGGATGGTATTTTCCCCCAGATTATAATCAAGGCTGATCCGGCTGTTATGGTTGTTTTGGGTCGGGCCGCGATCACTGGTAAGAATCACTTCTCTGAGATCAGTCCCGGAACCCGCTTGCCGGAAAAACGTGGTGAACTGCTCCTGGCCGCTCCGAAGATAGGAGTAGTTTCCGGAAATATTGACTTTTGAAGCTCGATAATTCATGTTGATACTCACATTGCCTGTCTCTCCCCTACCATACCCCGCACTGGCGGTCACGGTGCCGTTGTAACCATTATTCAGATTTTCCTTGAGTTCGATATTGATAAATCCGGCATTGCCTTCGGCATCGAAGCTGGCGGGTGGCGTTGTGATCAGTTCGATGCTGCGGATATTGCCCGCATCGAGTCCGGCCAGGTAGTCCAGCAAGGCATCAGCGGGCATGTATTGCTCTTTTCCGTTGATCATTACATTCACCCCGTCTTTCCCCAGCATGGTAATGGCATTGTTCTGCCGGTTTATGATGATTCCCGGAGCCTGTTCAAGAATCTGCAATGTACTCGCGCCCGCCGTACTTACCCTGCCTTCTACATTCAGAACGGTACGGTCAATTTCCCTGATCATGAATGGACGATCTGCAGTAACCTGGACGCTTTCAAGTTCAAGATTCCCGGGTTGCAGTACAATCGTTCCAAAATCCTGTTGAGTACTTGATATGGATAGCTGAAAGGGGTCGGAATAGAAGGTGGAGAAGCCAACCATAGATATGCGAAGCACAAAGCTTCCCGACCGGTCAATATCCAGCTCAAAATCTCCATCTATATTCGCGACTCCACCATCAATCAAGCTGTTGTCCGACGGCCACAGAAGAACGACCGTTGCCAGAGAAAGCGGTTCTCCCTCCGCATCGGTTACGGTACCTTGCACAATATATTGAGCGTTAGACACGGCGGGTATGATGGTTACAAGTAGCGTCAAAATGATAATTAGGTGCTTCATGATTATTGAGGTAGCTTTTACTGTTGGAAATCTTTTTTACCAACATATCACAGCCCCTCAATTATCAACATATCATAATGATGCCATCCTCGGTCAATTTCGGTGATTTCAAAAAAAATCTTGAAAATTATCATATCATTCTTTCTGATAAATAAATTGAAGAACCGCAGCCAAAATTGGCGTGTTTACCGGAGGCAGTTCGCACTACTCGGCCAATTTTTGTTGAACATAAAAAAACAACCTATTATGAACCTTCAATCTCTTTGCTCAACCCTGACCTGTACTTTTGTTTTATCATCTATCTTTGTCACCAACGGATTCAGCCAAGCCACCCGGGTTTCCTTTGACGATCCCGCATGGGACTTTAGCCGATCTGTTGAAAGCAGGGTTGAAATATACAAAGGCCGAGAAAGCCTTTACCTAGAGGGCAAAGCTTTGTTTAGCGGTACCCATTTTGCTGATGGGATAATAGAAGTGGACGTTACTACTCCCTTTCCGAGAGCCTATGCCGGTGTACTTTTTCGGACCCAATCCCCTACTGAATACGAAGAAGCATATATACGCCTGCATAAAAGCGGGTCTCCGGACGCTATCCAATATACCCCCGTTTTTAACGATGTGGCAGCTTGGCAACTCTATGGGCCCGGGGACGGATGGGGTATGGCGGCATTTGACCGGCACGAGTGGATTTCCATCAGAATTGAGATTAGCGGAAATCAAATCAAGGTTTTTGCAGGACAGTCTGATAATGCGATTGTTTCAACCCATCTGAGAAGAGAGGAAAAAAACGGCGGGTTGGGTTTGTGGGGACTTTTCGGTGCCTATTTCTCCAATTTCCGATATTCGCCTGCGGAGAGTTCTGAGGATAATCTTGAGGTTTCTGAACCTGAACCCGGAGTCATTACAAACTGGAGTCTTTCCAACGCTTTCCGGGCTGAGAATGTGAATCTGGCCGAGCCCCCTTCTGAAGATTACTCACATTGGTTTGAGGCTGAAAGCGAATCAACCGGACTGGTTAACCTTTCCCGTTATTTGCCGGATGAGGACTTTCGAAATTTGCCGGATGATGGTGATTTTGATGCCGGTCAGTCGGCCTTAGGTGCTCATGCAAAAACCATCATAACCTCAGAATCCGATCAGATAAAGAAACTTTACTTTGGGTATAGTGATAATGTTGTAATTATCCTGAATGGCAAACCAATGTATTCGGGGAAAAGCGGATTTCAATCCCGGGATCCGCTATTTCAGGGCATGATCGGATACCATGACGCTGTATTCCTGGACTTAAAGAAAGGAAAAAACGAGCTCCTGTTTACCGTGACCGAAACCTTTGGCGGGTGGGGTTTGATGGCGAAATTTGAGAATGTAGCGGGGATTGAATTTTGACTGTTTTTTATTATACTCTCCAAGAAATGACATATCTGACTAAGAGAAAGGCTGAATGCAACTTAAATCTGCTGTCAGTTATCCTGCTATTTTTGATTGAGCAACCTGTCTACTCGCAGATCAATTATCAACAAGATTTTGAATCGTTTTGGACGGCTGTTTAAACCCATCATGAATATTTAAAGCATCAGGAGATCGACTGGCACAGAGTCAGGGAGGTCTATCAACCCAAAGCAGAGTCTGTTCAAACCCGAAACGAATTCATCCGGCTTCTGGAAAAAGTAATGCATGAGCTCCACAACGGGCACAACTCATTAAATGTAAATCTCTCCTCAACAAACCAGATGATCCCGTCCGGTTCCGATCTTTACGTGGAAAATATTGACAACCGGTACATCATCACAGAGCTGCGGGGAGGATTTGGCGCTGAGAAAAGCGGACTTAAAACGGGCATGGAAGTGATCCGGTTTAACGGCCGGACGGTTGGCGATCAGCTTCATTTGTTTTTGCCAACATACACGGCTCATCATACCGACGAGATGATACAGTATGCTATTTCCATGCTGTTTGCCGGCAGGCACGGTACACCCCGTGAGATCACCGTACTCTATGAAGGCGGGGAACAAACATTCTATCCGGATTCCTATTCACCTGACACTCCTGACAGGCTGCTCAGTTACAAGCTCAAAGATGACCAAACCGGGATCACCAGGATACACAACTCGCTGGGAAATGTCGATCTTATCGGGCAGTTTGACGAGGCGCTGGAGCAGCTTTTGGAGGTCGAAACGCTGATCCTCGATCTGACCGAAACCCCCTCCGGCGGCAATACTACTGTTGCACGGGCGATCATGACGATGGTTGCCCGATCAGTAAGCCACCACTACAAGCGGTTTGCCCGCTATAAACAGCGCAAACTCGAGGAGGGAAAACCGTGGGCCATAGTCCGCAATAACCTGATTAACAAACTGATAAAAATTATTTGCGCGATCTGAAACAGTGGACAACCGTACCGAAAAGACTACGAATCCAGATTCGATCGACAGAAAAATGCTGCATAACACTTGAAAAAGTCATAGCATTCAAGCGGACTCGGACGCGGTTCGGGTCTTTAATTTTAATCCCCAGACTCGCCGCTTAAACGCTGGGTCGTTATACCCACTACAATAATAGTCTTGGCCTTCCGGTTTTCTTTTGTAATACTTACATTTAAAAGAAATAAACTATAATCGTATGATTACTGATAAAAAAAAGATTGAAGAATCTGCTCTAAACTTGGACAAGAAGGATAAAGCACGTTTGGCTGACTTGCTTTTAAGAAGCATCCATGGTGATATTGATCCAAATATCGAACAAGCCTGGATTCAGGAAGTAGAAAAGAGAAAGAAAACACTGAAATCCGGCGAAGCTTCCTTACATTCTGCCTCAGATGTAATAGATGAAGCTAGAAAACGGATTCAAAAGTGACCATCAAATTTCATTCTGAAGCCAGAAAGGAATTCTTCAAAGCCGCTGAATACTATGAAGAGCAAGTTGTCGGCCTGGGTGATGCCTTTATCAACGAGGTAGAGAAAGTATTTGACGTCATCAAGAAGTACCCATCATCAGGAAATAAGATAACGCCAACCGAACGAAGATTTTTAGTTTCCCGATTTCCTTTTGGCATTATTTACTCGGTAGATGAAGATCTCATCAAGATTTTTGCAGTCATGGATTTAAGACAAGAACCGGCTTATTGGAAATCACGCACATGACAAGTAAATCGTGGGTATAACACGTTTTAAAAGGGATTTGTCAAGTAGTTAGTCCTCCCCCACGTGTTTTTTTTCGTTTCATTTGTAAATCTATCTATCAACCAATACCTGGCGACCGGGTGATTGATCTTATTTGATTACCATACCGGCATCCAAACACGTTTACGGGCTTGTTCTCCGCTGATACGCAGAGACTGTGACTCACAAGGAATCACCATCCCAGATCTTACTCCGGCCAGCCGGCCGATTCCCCAATCAAAGCGCGCGGGCTTGGTGTCCCTGTTAGACGGACGGGTTTATCGGCCGGGGCCAGTATGGATGAAAGGTCGCCCGCGTGGGCTGCCCTTTTCCCAAGGGGGTCCCTTCGGGAAAAACCTTTATATGGCTCCTGTTTGCTTAGCACGTGCCAGACAATTTTAGCTAATTCTTTTGCAACTACCGCCCTAGCCACATGCCGACCGCTGCGGCGCTTGATCTTTCGGTAAAACTGTTTGACGGGTTTGTAATGGGTATAGGCGCAAATAGCAGCCTGTCCGAATGCCACCCGCAGGTACTTGTTACCATCCTTGCTTCCCGACTTGTGCCGACGGGCCCCACCACTGTCAGAGCTGCCCGGCACCAGCCTGCTGTAGCTGACAAACTGCTTGTCGGAGGGGAACCGCCCAATATCTCCAATCTCGGCCAGAATACTCCATCCGTTAACGAGCCCAATCCCGGGAATAGGCTTGATAAGTTCCAGATCACCGCTGAAAGCTTCCCGCCGCTCGATCATCTGCTCCAATCGATGGATATGGCTTTGCAGTTGAAGAATCTGATCAACCAGTAACTCTGCCTCCACTGTTGCAACCTCCGGCAATTGAGACTGGAGCCACTGGACTAACTCGTCAGGATATCTCCATTGGTTCCGGTCAATATGTACATTGTATTTAGCCGCCTGACTCCACAAGCGCGACTGCAACTTCCCCCGACGCTGGATCATACGCAGCCGTCCCCGCGTGAGCTCTCGCAGGGCCCGTCGCTCAGGGCCCACTTGGTAAGCCTCCGGAATCAACCCGGCTCGCAATAACTCGGCCAGAGTCCGGGCATCAACCTTATCGGTCTTGACCTTGGCATAGCTGATCGCCTTAACCATCTTGGCATGAGCCAAGGTGAGCGGTACTCCGTTCGCCCGACACCAATCACTCAGCCAATACCACGAGCTGGTACACTCCACAACGGCTTGGACCGGCTCATCAAAGTCTCTGAAAAAATCATATAACGCCTTTCGTGAAGTGGGCAGCTTGGCCTGCTTAATCTGCTCAGCATTGTCATTGATGGCAACATTAACCATATTTCTGGTGTGTAAATCGATTCCTACGTGAATCATGAGGTCCTCCTTGGATTTAGTGATGGTTGAAGATCTCTAATCTAAGTGAGGACTTCCTTTTTGGAAAGATCAAGGCGCTTCAAGGCGGACGCACCTCACAAACCATTGCGAATTTTAGCTTTTTAACGCATCGCTCGCTATATAATAGATCAATTTGTATGCGTTTGCACCCTAAGCACCAGACCGTCAGGTACATTTAAACTCGTTACTACGCTAAAAAGAAAGACAACCAAGCTCCTTGCCGAACTTCGGGAAGAGAAAGAACGGATCCTTATAACTAAA
>Ga0102926_1001146_pt1 | contig 15771 bp, 10 predicted proteins | sample SalPonR1_A_D2_MG_FD_78173 | JGI IMG/M metagenome (GOLD analysis project Ga0102926, IMG submission 78173) | Salt pond soil microbial communities from South San Francisco under conditions of wetland restoration - Salt Pond MetaG R1_A_D2_MG | ecosystem: Environmental > Aquatic > Marine > Intertidal...
CCTTATCAACAAATGGAATCTTGGGATATAGAAAACGATTCCACAGATTAAAGTGTATTCTTAAACGAGGGGATTTGTTTAAGGGATACAAAATATAATAAGAGTTAGGGAGGAAAGAAAAATGAAAAAGATTTTAGCGTTACTACTGATTTCAATGTTAGTTATGGTAGCTTTTGTAGGCTGCGGTGGCGAAGAAGTTGAAGAGCCAACTTTAGATGGTGATACAACAGAAGAGGAAGCAGTAGAAGAAGAGGAAACAGAAGAGGAAGAAGCAGTAGCTGAAGACGCGACAGAAATCGTTATTTATCAAAATAAAGTTGAGATTCACGAGCAATTATCAGCTTTCGCTCAGCATTACACAGATGAAACAGGTGTAAAAGTAACAGTTAAGACTGCTGGTGGCGATACACCATATGCAGAAAACTTAAAGGCTGAGTTCCAATCTGATCGTCAACCAGATATTTTCGTTATTGAAGGGATGGGTGGCTACAATACTTGGGAATCTAAGTTAACACCTATGGCTGATCAAGAATGGATGGATTTAACAGATTTAGAATTTACTGTTGAAGGCGAAACTTATGGTTTCCCAGTAGCAGTAGAAGCATGGGGTATGGCGTATAACACAGCTATGTTAGAAGAAGCTGGCGTTGACCCTGCAGAGTTGACTTCTCAAGAAGCTTATAAAGAAGCATTTGAAACAATTGACGGCATGAAAGAAGAATTAGGTATTGATTCTGTAGTAGCTATGGCTGCTGGTCCTGATATGACATGGGTAACTGGTCTTCATAACTTTAACGGATACTTATCAGCTGGTTTACCATATGGTGATACAACGGTACTTGATAAGTTAAACAATGGTGAAGCAGATATGGACCGATTGACAGAATATGCTGATTGGGTAGAAATATTATTTGATTATGCAGATCCTACAGTTTTACAAACAGGTAACTACGATGCACAAGTAGGTCAATTTGGTACTGAAAAAGCTGCATTTATCCACCAAGGTAACTGGATTGATCCATGGTTAGAATCAAATGGTGTAGATTTTGAAATGGGCTTTGCGCCACATGCATCAGTTGCAGGCGAACATGACGCAATCTTTATTGGTGCACCTTCATTCTACGTAATTAATAATGAAAGTGAAAACCAACAAGCAGTTCAAGATTTCTTTAACTACATGGCAACTGAAGAAGCAGGTCATGAATATATGGTTAATGAAGCAAACATGGTACCAGCATTTAAAAATGTTGAGTTAAAGCCAAAAACACCATTATCAGCTGCAGTAACTGATTGGTTAGCTAAGGAAGACGGCGCTTACACATGGTTACAAAATGATATGCCTGATGGCTTTGGTATGGGTACGTTAGGACCAATCTACGGCTTATATGCAAGTGATGGTATTGATAAAGCACAGTTCATCGACCAAGTGAAGCGAGCAATTGAAAGTATAGAATAATCTATAGCATAGAAAAAATTATTAAAAAGGTGTGGATTTATTTCACACCTTTTATTTAAAAAAAAGGAGTTTATATGGACAGAAAAAAATCTGATAGATTTTACTTTTGGTTATTTTTAGCTCCAGCACTATTTGGTTTTGTATTAGTTGTAATTATTCCCTTCATTATGGGACTTTATTATTCAATGACTGATTGGACAGCTATTGCTGGTGAGACTGCTAACTGGGTAGGATTAGAAAACTATAAGGATATGTTTACGAGCATTAAGTTCCAATACTCATTTGTTAGAACATTCTCTTTTACACTTTTTAGTGTAATAACGATTAATGGTTTAGCGTTATTGTTTGCTTTTTTAGTTACAAGAGGTATAAAATTTGAAAGTTTCTTTAGAGCAGGTTTCTTTGTACCCAACCTTATTGGTGGCTTGGTACTTGGATATATTTGGCAATTTATTTTTAAAAGTGTTGTACCTTCCATTGGTACATTATTAAACATACCTGCCTTAGAAGAAGTATTGATTTTAGCAAGTCCTAATTTAGCTTTTATGGGATTGATTATGGCCTTTACATGGCAATACGCTGGTTACATAATGATGATTTATATCGCAGCACTACTCAATGTACCACAGGAATTATTAGAAGCAGCAGATATTGATGGGGCAACAGTATGGCAGAAATTTAAGAGTATTACGGCGCCTCTAATCGCTCAAGCCTTTACAATTACATCATTTTTAACTTTAGTAAATGCCTTTAAACAGTACGATATTATCGTAGCCTTGACCAGTGGTGGTCCGGCGGACATTTATAAAGATGAAATTGTTAATTCAACAGAGCTATTAGCCGTTAACATTTATAATACAGCTTTTAAATACAACGATATGGCACAAGGGCAAGCAAGAGCCATTATCTTCTTCCTTGTATTAACCGTTGTATCTATGGCACAAGTTTACTTTAACAAGAAAAGAGAGGTGGAAATGTAATGGTACTAAGAAAAAAAATCATTTTAGGACTGGTTGGCTTTGTAACATTCATATTGTTTCTATTAACAATGTTTCCATTTTTTATTGTTGTGGTAAACTCAGCAAAAGCATCCTTAGAGATCATTACAGATCCCTTAGGCTTTCCAAAAAACTGGGCACAACTTTTTGCAAATGTTAAATTTATATGGACAAACCCAAGTATTCGTTATGCTTCAAGTGTGGTTTCTTCAGTAATTATTACTTTAGGATCATTAGCAACGATTACTGTTTTCGCAGCCATGGCTGCTTGGGTATTGGTACGGACAAAGACAAAAACATCAATGGCTTTATTTTTATTCTTTTTAAGTGGATTAATCATCCCTTTTCAAGTGGTAATGTTTCCACTGGTTAATCTCTTTAGCAATATTTATAAAGTAACAGGTATAAGAATGTTAAGAACCTACCATGGTATGATTACCGCTTATATAGGTTTTGGTGTCCCCTTAGCCATATTCTTATTCCATGGATTCATTAAGTCGATTCCAAAAGAATTAGAGGAAGCAGCAGAAATAGATGGGTGTTCAAAACCACAAATTTTCTTTCGAGTGGTACTACCCATCTTAAAGCCCATCGTTGTAACAGTGGTTATTTTAAATGCTATTTGGATTTGGAATGACTTCCTACTACCTTCTTTAGTATTAGGTGTTGGGCAAGATGTTCAAACCATCCCACTGGCCATTCGAGCCTTTGCTGGTAGTTTTGTTAAGAAATGGGATTTAATTATGACAGCAGTATTAATGGCGGCAGCGCCAATTGTCATTATCTTTGTTTTCTTACAAAAACACATTATTAAAGGTATGGTATCTGGTTCCATTAAATAGAAAAATAAGTTAACTAACTGAAGAATAAATCAATGAATTGAAAGGGAGCTTATGCTCCCTTTTTGTACCGTTAAAATGTAATAAAGTCCCCTGAATGAGGGAAGGAGTAATCAATGAAAAGTTATTTAATTGAAGAAAATGCACTACCAAAGAACAAAGCCCATCACGAAACCTTATTTTCTCTAGGCAATGGGTTCCTTGGGTTTCGTGGCAGTTTTTATGAAGAAGCTTCCCCAACAGAAGGCTGTTTTATTAACAACTTCTACGAAACCCATCCAATAAAATATGGGGAAAAAGCCTATGGCTTTCCAGAAATAACAGAGTCTATGGTGAATATACCGAATCCAAGAAATATCTCATTAATTATTGATGGGGAAACTTGTCTTTTAGATGAAGACCATGTAACAGGTTATAAAAGAATCTTAGATCTAACAACCGGGGTTTTAAGGGTAGAGTATACTTACACAAAGGATGATAAAAAATTAAAAGTTTCATCTGAAGCCCTAGTGTCTTTTCACTATAAAAACATTTCTATGATTAAGTATCAAGTGACACCATTAAATTTTGATGGCACAGTAGAAATTATTAGTAGCCTCAATAGAAGATCAAAGGCCCTTGTGGCAAAGGACGACCCACGGGTAGCAGATATTGAGAAGCCATCTTTTTATGTAGATGAGAAGATCTTAGATGGTGATACCTATGGGTATCGTTTTAAAACCTTTGAAACAAAAAAATCTGTTCTTGTTTTAGAAGAATTAAAAGTGAAACAAGGAAAGCTGGTCAGTGGTGAAATCTATGAAAAAATAAAATATAACCATCACTTAAGCTTTGAAGGGAAAAGAAATGAAACAATAGAAGTTTTAAAAATCAATGAAATTTATCTTGATGAAGAACGAAAGACTTACGAAACCCTAGCCTTTGATGTTCTTAAAGAAAAACAAAAGGCTTACCTAGATGACTTTTGGAAAAAAAGTGAAGTGAACTTAGAAGCCAATGAGGAACTAACTCAGGGGATCCGTTTCAACTTATTCCATCTGTTACAAAGTATCAACAAAACTGGTGACTTTGGTATTGCAGCTAAGGGGTTAACAGGAGAAGGTTATGAAGGTCATAATTTCTGGGATACAGAAATATTTATTTTCCCATTTTTCTTGTTTACCCAACCAGACATTGCAAAGAACTTACTCATCTATCGTTACAAGACCTTAGAAGAAAGTAGAAAAAGGGCAAGGGTTCTTGGCTATAAGCAAGGGGTTAAGTTTCCTTGGAGAAGTATCAGTGGCATTGAATGTTCTGGTTATTTTCCCGCAGGTACCGCCCAGTATCATATTAATGCGGACATTGCTTATGCCGTTAGCCAGTATTATGAAGTGACGGGTGACGATGACTTTATGAAAGCTTATGGCAATGAGATCTTACTTGAAACGGCAAGATTTTTCATAGCTGCTGGGCATATGCATAAAGGTAAGTTTAAGATTGATTGTGTCACAGGCCCTGATGAGTACACGGCCCTTGTGAACAATAACTACTACACTAACAAGATGGTTCAGGCCAACTTAAAAAATGCTTATCAGTACTTAAAAAAGTTTAACACCTTAGAGGTGAGTGCAAAAGAACTAGAAGGTTTTAGAGAAGCCTATGAAAAAATGTATCTACCCTTTGATGAAGAACAAAAGCTCATCCCTCAAGACGACAACTTTTTAGACAAAGAAGTATGGGATTTTGAAAACACACCAAAGGAACACTATCCTTTACTGTTACACTACCACCCAATGAAGATTTATAAACACCAGGTATGTAAACAAGCGGATGTTTGCCTAGCGGATTTCTTAGTAGGAGAGGATGTACCTTTAGAAGTAAAGGAAAATAATTTTAACTACTACATGAAGGTAACAACCCACGATTCTTCTTTATCCTATAACACCTATGGCATTATGGCTTGTGAAATTGACTACCTAGAAGAAGCCTATGATTTGTATAGTAAAAATGTACGATTGGACATTGACAATTCTCATAATAACTCAAACCACGGCATCCATACAGCAGCCATGGGTGGATCATGGCTAGGCCTTGTTTTTGGCTTTGGCGGTATGCGATTAAAATCAGGGGAGTTATATTTTAACCCAAAATTTACAAAGGCCCTTGGCCCCTACAGTTTTGTGATTCAATACCATGGTAAGGTATTGAAAGTAGCTGTAGATACTGAGAAAATCACCTATACTTTGGTTAAAGGCGACCAGGTTCATTTTTACAATAATATTACAAAAGTTGAGTTAACTGAAAAAGCCCCAGAATTTATGGTATAATGATAGGAGTGTAAGGGTTTATGAATGGAGGGGCATATGAAGAAGAAAATTTTTATAGTAAATTTTTTACTAATAGTTATTTTTCTTTTTTCATGCCCTGTTTTTTCTTATGGAAAGATTACCATTGGTTATGATAGCCACAATACTTTAATAGAAAGAAACAACCAAGAAGACCCGACGGGTTTTTTAGTAAAAGTCATCGATGCTATTGGTAAAGAAGAGGACACAAAGATTGTTTATGAGTTCATTAAAAGTGAAGATTTAGATGCGGCCTTAGCCGCTGGAAGTATTGATTATGCCTTAAAGAAGGAAAATGGTGACAATCAAAAATATGGCTTAAGACATAAAACACCACTCATTAGTAACTATTATAAAGTTTATCTTTCGGAAAGAGTATCCGTTTCAAGCTTAGCAGGCATTGAAAGTTTAGATCTTGGCTATATTGACGAAGACTTAAAAACTTTTTCAAAAGCTTTAAGTTTAGAAAACTATGAGTCTTTAGAATCCCTTCATGAAGGAGTAGATGCTGGAGACATACAAGGCATTCTAATCAATGAGAATAAAAAAGGACTTTATGACTTAAAAAAAGATTATTACGAAACATCCTATATTGTTGGCCCATGGGACTATTACTTGTTTGGCAAAAGCAACGAACAGAGTAGTTTTTTAAGAAAAGTGGATTATTATTTACACCAATGGTCAAAGGATTCTGATAGTGTTTACTTTGAAGCTTACGAGGATTATTTTATAAAAAATAGTTTCTTAAGCTTATTTTTGGATAAAATTGTCATTGGTTTATTGTTATTAATTGGCATTGTGATTTATTTTAGATTTAAAATTATTTTTCAAAGAAGAACCATTAGTGAAAGAGAAAAAACCTTAGCAAAGAAAATGAAAGAAAATGTAGAACTGAACCGTAAGCTTGAAAACTTATTGGCTTTTTTGAGTTTAAATATGAAGGCCATGCATACAAGGGAAGACGACCATTTCTTTTCAAGTTTATTGCAAGAGGCCTTAGATTTAGTTCATGAAGCAGATTATGGTGTTGTTTTCACATATAATTTAAAGAGCCAATTACATATTATTGATACCATTGGTATAGAGGTACCCTTTGAACGGGGCTTCTATTACAAGAACAATTTTGATTATACAGAAGACTTGGTGCAATCTAAAGTTTTTGTTAGAGACTTAGTAGAAGGGGTAAGGTTACCAAAGGGAAAGGAAAGTTTATTACTAAACTTTTCTCAAGACCAAAGCACCTATACAGGTGTTTTAATAGAGATTAAAAAGGATTCAAAAAAGACTTTTTCTAAGGCTTCAATTCATATTTTAGATATTTTAAAGAGTTTATCCGATGCCTATTTCTTAAATGAAGACTTGCATAAAATTCAAGAGAACTTCCAAAAGGAAATTATTTTTTCTATTGTTCAAATGCTAGAAATACATGATGAATACACAAAGGGTCATTCAGAATCCGTAGCAAACTTAGCCAGCCAATTAGCTAAGGTATGTGGTTTAAATGATCAGAAAGTGAATGAAATCTATTGGGCCGGGTTAGTTCACGACATCGGAAAGATTTTAGTGGATCGAAAGATTATTAATAAAAAAGGTAAATTAACCTTTAGTGAACAAGAGACCATTAAACAACATCCGATTTTTGGTTACAAAGCTTTAAGCCAATCAAAGGTTACGGCTAGTCTAGCTGAATATGTACTCCACCACCATGAACGCATTGATGGTGCTGGTTATCCAGATGGTTTAAGAAATGGTGACATACCAATAGAAGCAAAAATCATTTGTATTGTTGACAGTTATGATGCCATGGTATCCAAACGATCCTATAAAGGGTCACTGTCTAAGGAAGAAGCCATACTGGAAATTGAAAACAATTTAGGCACACAGTTTGATGAAGAAATTGGGCGAAAGTTTATTGATTTAATACAAGTCATTGAAAATTAGAGTAGATGAGGTGAAGTTATGAAAGGTATGAAAGTGTTAGTTATGATGCTAATCATTACAAGCTTTACTTTTTCTTGTGTAACTTTCGCTGAGGACCCTATTCAAGTGGGTTACTACGATGACTATCCCTTATCCTTTCAAAATGACAGTGGAGAACCCAGTGGTTTTTTCATTGATTTATTAAAGGACTTTTCGAAAAATTCTGATTATAGAGTTGACTTCAACTATAATTACTGGTCAAAAAATTTAGAAGGTTTAGCTGATGGTTCAATTGATGTGCTAGTAGATATTGTTTATACCAGTGATCGGGATGAAATATATGACTTTTCAAAGGAACCTGTGATCCTTAACTGGGGAAAAGTTGCGGCGGCAAATCATCTGACCATTGAAAGTGTCTTAGACCTAGAAGGGTTAACCATTGGACATTTACCCAATGATTATTATTTTATTTCTGAAGAAGGCTTAAAAAACCAAGTAGAAGCTTTTAAATTAGATGTAACCTTTAGGACATATGAAAGTTACAGTGAAATTCTAGAGGCCATAGATCAAGGAATAATTGACGCCGGTGTCCTCAATCGATTTGCCATTCATGAAGTCTATGATTACTCAGCTATTCGTGAAGTACCCATTAACTTTTCTGCAAATAATCTTTTATTGGCAACAAATGAAGGAGAAAACCAGGAATTCTTACAAGGTTTTGATGATTATATTGAAAACTTAAAAGCTGATCGAAATTCTTACTATTATGAACGGTATAACTTTTGGGTTAATCAAGTGAGAAGAGGACCTTTTCAAGTGTTTTTCGAAAGAAATAGGACATATATCGTTTCAGCGGTCTTAGCTCTTTTATTGACTATGGCTTTTAGTCGTTATAAAACGACAAAAAAAGTCAAGGAGATTAAAGCAACCAATGAACGGTTAGAAACCATTAACGCTGCTATTAAAGAAGACCATGCATTAATTGAAACCTTAACAGAGGAAATGGATCAAGCAACCATTGATTCAGAAAAAACCATCCAAAAATTTAGACGCATCATTACCTTTCTTGCCAATGCAATGGCCGTTCAAGAAGCAGAAGACACAACAGATTTTTTAATGAAGTTATTTAAAGAAGCCTATGAGTTGATTGATACTTTAGATTATGCTTGTCTTTTCTTTTATAATGGTGGCGAAGCATCTTATGTTTCAGATTTTGAAGGGTTGACAAAGAAACCTTTAGATGGTATCCGATTAAAAAATCTTTTTAAAAACAAGGAACAAGTAAAAACAAGAAAAAAACTACAATTACCCATAGATGAAACCATAGGTTTTAAAGAAAAACAAGTATTAAAGAATTTAAATAATAGAATAAAAGATAACCCTTATAGTGCAGTGATTAGTATACGCTATGAAGGGGAACTTTTAGCAGCAATGGTCTTGTCCCGAAGTTGTGAAAAATCTTTTACACCAGGTGAAGAAAGAATTCTGTTGGCCTTAGGAAATATTGGCGCCTCCTACTATTTAAATGAAGCCTTTCGAGAGACAGCCCTTAAGTTTCAAAGAGAAATTGTTTATTCCCTTGTGGAGATGCTTGAAATACATGATGAATATACAAAGGGGCATTCAGAAGTTGTAGCAAATTTATCTAGAAAATTTGCTGAGTACTTAGGTCTAGCAGAGGATGTAGTAGAAGATATCTATTGGGCAGGTTTACTCCATGACATTGGTAAGATCTTAGTGGACCAATCTGTCTTACAAAAGAAGGGGAAACTCACCTTAGCAGAGGAAGAGATGATTAAGAAACACTCTATCTATGGTTACCAAGCTTTAAACCAGTCTAAAATAACCAATCGAATTGCTGAATATGTTCTTTACCACCATGAGCGTTATGATGGAGAAGGCTATCCCCATGGGTTAAAAGGAGAAGAAATTCCTTTAGGCTCAAGAATAATTGCTTTGGCTGATAGTTATGAAGCCATTGGCTCTAGCCGTTCTTATAAAAAAGGTTTAAATAAAGAAAAAGTAATAAAAGAAATAAAAGATAATTTAGGTAGAAGATACGATCCGATTATTGGAGAGGTCTTTATTGAGATGGTGCAAGGTTAGGGGTTTAAATATTATGAAAGCGAAAAATACAATCATGGTGATTCTAATCACCAGTTTATTCATAACTCTTAACGTCGCCATGGCAGAAGAAGTAACCATTGGTTATCCAGAACATTATCCATTAACTTACCAAGGACCATCAGGTGAAGCAGAAGGATTCATCATTGATTTACTCAAATCAATTGATGAGTCTGATTCAAATTATGAGTTCACCTATGTTTATGGCAATTGGTCTGAAACCCTTGATGCCTTAAGCCAAGGCGAAGTCGATTTAGTAGCAGGGCTTGTGGCCAGTGAATCCCGTTCTAAGGTATTTGATTTTAATGAATCCACCATGTACCTAAGTTGGGGAACGGTGGTTCTTAGAGAGGAACATTCAGTAGAGTCCATCCTTGATTTAGAAGGCATGACCCTAGGCCATTTAATGGGAGATTATTTTGCTCTAGGCCATCGTGGACTAATTAATAAACTCTATGACTTTCAATTAGAAGTGTCTTATAAAGGTTATAAGAGTTATACGGATTTACTAAAAGCAGTTGAAGCCGGAGAGGTAGATGCAGGCATCATGGACCAAGTGTCTACACAGTCAATTTATGACTACGACAATATAAAAGATACTGGATTAGTTTTTGCAGCCAGTGGTTTAAGAATCGCAAGTTTAAAAGGTGAAAACAATGAAGTGCTGGATTTAATTGATAAAGAAATGAATACTTGGCTAAATGATAAAAATTCCTTTTATTATGAGCGTTACAATGCGTATTTTGACCAAGAGTTAATCCAAGGCTTTATTCCTTTTTATAGAAGCTATAAAAGGATTATTTGGTTTATTTTGTTTTGGATTCTTTTATTACTAGGGTATGGTGCCTTAGAGCTTTATTTAAGAACGAAGGAATCTAAAGGCAGACGAAAGTATCTTAAGGAAATCATGAACAAGAGCCAGAAAGTTCTTAAGAAAAAACAAGAAACCATTCAAGAAAAGGCTTTAGCAGTTGACGGTCTACAAGAACATTTGAATAAGTTTGAAGATCTAATGACTTTTATAACAAGAAATGTTTCTTTGAATCATATCAACGCTGAGGAAGATTTGTTTAAGGAAATTTTAGACCAGGCCTTTGACCTTGTAGGGTCAGCTGATTTTGGTTATGCTTATATATTTGATGAAAAAAATAACTTTGAAATTGTTGAAAGCATTCATATAAGAAAACCAGAAATTACCGGTGTTCAAATGAAACACCTGCCACCCATTGATCCACCGGTAAAAATTGTTAAAGGATTACTTTTTAAGACCATTGATTATTGTTCCAACGAGACAGTTAAAAGACTGATCTATAGAGAAATAAAAGCAACAAAGGAAAGTTTGGTAGTCCTTTTTAAAAATAATAATCAGCCCTATGGTGGCTTGGTATTAGAAATTAAAGAAGGCTCTGAAAAAAGTTTCAACGAGAGCGCCATGGAAAGTATGTGGGCTCTTAAAAACATTGCTGAAGGTTATTTCCTCAATGAAAACTATTATAAGATGGATATAATTTTTCAAAAGGAAATGATCTTTTCCTTAATTAAAATCCTAGAGTTACATGACTTATATACAAAGGGACACTCCCAAGGGGTAGCGGATTTATCGAAAGACTTAGCCGAGTACATGGGCTTAAGTGAGATAAAAGTTGATGAGATTTATTGGGCAGGCTTAGTCCATGACATAGGGAAAATACTGATCAGTGCAAAAACCATCAATAAAATTGATCCTTTAACAAATTCGGAGTATAAAACCATAAAAAAACATTCAACCTATGGCTATGAAGCATTAAAAAATTCGGAAGTAACAGAAAAAATTGCTACCATTGTATTATACCACCACGAACGCTACGATGGGAAAGGCTATCCAGAGGGATTAGCTGGTGAAAAGATACCTTTGGCTTCACGAATCATTAGTGTTGTGGATAGTTATGATGCTATGGTCTCGGACCGAGTGTATAAGAGTAAGAAAACCCATAGAGAAGCATTAAAAGAAATAGAAGAAAATTTAGGGACACAATTTGACCCTACCGTTGGACGTCAGTTCATAGAAATGAAAAAGGAAGAAGATGAGATTCATGAAGAAACTAACCATGAAAGATATAGCAAAAAAGGCAGGGGTTTCCAAGGCCACAGTGTCTAGAGTTATTAATAAGACCAAACCTGTGAGTAGAGAAGTCCGTGAAAAAGTTGAGAAGGTCATTGATGAGTTTAACTATCGACCATCCTCTGTTGCCAGAAGTTTGGCGAAAAGTGAAACCAAGGTTATTGGTTTAATCATACCGGATATTTCTAATGCCTTTTACTCAGTTTTAGTAGAAGGTATATCCCATACGGCCCATAGTCGCGGCTATAATGTGTTTCTTTGTAATACCTTTCGTGACCATGATTTGGAAATTGAATTTCTAAATCTATTAGAAGAAAAAGAAGTGGATGCCATCATCTTAACCACTTTTCACACCACAAAGGAACAGAAAGAGTTTATTAGAAAGTTTCATAAACCTGTGGTAACGGTGAACCGAGAATTTCTTGGTAAAAAGTTACCAAAGGTTCCAAATATAGATATTGATAACTTTAAAGCAGCCTATGATGCGGTGAGTCATTTAGTAGCAACAGGCCATAAAAAAATAGGGATTGTAAGAGCTGAACAGCAAGACCAAACCTGTATCGATCGTCTGAATGCCTATAAGCAAGTGTTAATTGATCATAACATGCCTGTGAAAGATGGTTATATTGTTGGCTATGACTTTCACTTTGAGTCTGGCTATGAAGGCATGATGGATATTTTAGAAAACGAAGAACAACCCGATGCCATGTTTTGCATCTCCGATGAGTTAGCCACAGGTGCCATTCGAGCCATTAATGATTTTGGTTTACGGGTACCAGAGGACATTTCAGTCATTGGTTTTGATGACATCCCCTTGGCCAAACGTTTTATCCCATCCATCTCAACGGTGAGTCAACCGATTTTTGAAATGGGAAAAGCAGCAACGGATACCATTATTAAACTGATCACAGGAGAAGTGAAACGGGAGAATATAGAAGATATTGTATTAAACTATGAGTTGATTATGAGAGAATCAACTATGAGTCGTTTAAAGAAAAAGGAGGAAAAGTAATGAGTATAGTAGCCTTTGGAGAAGTATTAATTGATTTTACCCCAAAAGATAACGGTGATAAGAGTCTTAAAAACATACCAATTGAAGCCTTTGAAGCCAACCCAGGTGGCGCCCCAGCCAACTTAACGGCAGTCCTTGGTAGTTATGGCCTTAGTACAAGCTTTATTGGAAAAGTAGGCTCCGATCAGTTTGGTGATACCTTAATCGATGTGTTAAATGGTTTTAATGTAGACACATCTAATGTGATACAAGACCCATACTATAACACAACATTAGCCTTTGTACATTTAGATGAAACAGGGGATCGAAGTTTTTCATTCTTTAGAAACAATGGGGCTGACACAAGAATCGTTTTAAGTGATATAGATTTAAATGTTTTCAACCAAGCAGAAGTCTTTCACTTTGGTTCTTTAAGTTTTACAGACGAACCTATTCGTTCCACAACATTAGATTTATTAGATTATGTAGATACAAAGGATATTCTCATATCCTATGACCCAAACCTAAGAGACAAACTATGGTTAAGATTAGATGAAGCCAAGTGGTGGATCTTAAAGGGCATGGCCTATGCGGATATTGTTAAGGTATCTGAAGAAGAGTTAGAATTTTTAACAGGAAAAGTAGATATACATGTGGCAGCAGAAGAGCTCTTTAAACAGTTTGAACTGAAATTGTTGATTGTTACCCTTGGTCCAGAGGGAAGTTTTTATAAAACGGATAAAAAAACTGGTATTGTAGAAGGCTATAAAAATAAAGTAGTAGATACTACAGGTGCTGGCGATATATTCTATGGCAGTTTTCTTTACCAGTTAAAGAAAAACGCGACTTTAACTAAGGACTTAGACTTTAACGCATTAGATTTAGAAGCAATGTTACGCTTTGCCAACAAAGCAGGATCCTTAAGTGTAGGGGAAAAAGGTGCCATGCCTTCTATACCAAGTTTAAAGGAAATTATTGTTTAAGATAGGAGTGTTCAATGGATCAAAAACGAAAGCTTTATCACGTGTTAGCTGAATATTTACAAACGCAACCATGGCTAAGCATAAAAGATGATTATTTTATTGCAGTAGAGATGCCAGAAACCAAGGAAATGTATTATGTAACCATGAATGAAATAGAAGAAGAACCCTTTACCATAGAGTTCAATATTATGAAGGGTGCTTTAGGGTTAGAATATATTAGAAAAGACCTTGATAAGAAGTCAAAAACCTTTGATCCCATAGAGCGGGGGCATTTCATTAGTATTTTCTTTGAAAAAGACCATGAGGGTTGGCGAGAAGATTATAGCCTTCATTTTGAAGGCCAGTCTTATGAAGTCTATGAAAGGTTTGGGGAACCAATCCTATACAATAAAATTAAAGGCGGCACTAGCTTTCCTTTAGAAGAGAGTATTGTATCAGATTTAGTACAGGTCTTTGAAGGCTTAAAAGCAATTCCAATAAAAAACTTAAAAAGAACGAAAAAATTCAATGAAAATACAAGTTTTGAGACCCTCTTTAAAAAAGACGGTAGTTGGCAAAGGGAAAAGAGAAAAGTAAGGGTAGACTATGAGACAGTTAAGTACTCAGATTTAGAGGTCTATCCACTCATTAAAAACAATGAACAATTTAATGAAGTTTGGTTCATTCTATCCTACTATGAACATACATTAGTAGATGAGGATCCAAGTCAAGGTTTTAAACCCTCTTTCTTCGAAGCAGGGATTCATCTATTAGCACCAGAAGGCCATCCCATTAATTTTAATGGTTTTAGTGGTCCTTCAGAAGAACTTAAGACAGCAAAGGAAACCATAATAGAGACAATAAAAACCTTTGAAATGCGACCAAAGCATATGATCATCAGTATTAAGAGTTTATACGAAGGCTTAAGAGACTTTTTAAAGGCATTAGGGATCCAAGGCATTTATGAACCAGAAGACCAAACAATTGAAGCTTTTATAGAAGCCTATCTATTAGATGAAGACTTTTTAGATGACTACTTAGATGAAGAAGAGTTCTCAAATATTCTAATGCTGCATTTTCTTGAAGCCAAAGGCATCACACCTGAAGCCTTAGATAACTTTTCAGAAGAAAAAGTAGAAAGCTTGTTAAAGGAACTGGAAACAATAGTCGAGTCGTTAATGGCTTCCTGTGATAAAGAACTTTTAACCAATCCTGATTTAGAAGATTTAACAGAAGAAGAGATGACAGATTTTTTAGTAGATTATGTCATTACTGGTATCGATAACCAAGTAAAACCTTAAGGAGTTTGAATATGAATACTGATCAAAAGGTTTTTCAATTAGTTAATGCATTAATTGAAAAAAATATATTTGAAAAAATAAGTGATGGAAAAGTTTTAGGTGTAGAGATGCCTGAAAGTAAAAAAGTTTATTATGCAAGTGTTTGTCCTGACTTAACAGTAGAAGATGGTATTATGATCTTTGAAGGACAAAAGGGTCTTGCTAATCTTAGAGACTTATATAAAGAAACACCAGAGTCTTTTGATTTAATCCCTAGACTTAATTTCCTTGGGGTATTTTTTGAAGAAGATTATGATTTCTTAACCCCTTTTGATATGAGTATTCAAAAACATAATCCCTATGGTGATTTTGACGGCCTTGGCTATCCAAGACTTTTTAGAAAGAATGATGGGGCTTTAGAAAAGTCCGTTAGTAAAAATGACTTAGAAATAATTGAAACAGTTTTAGAACAGTTAATAGAAGATTCTTTAAGAAAACTTCAATGTGTGGACCCCTTTAATGAAGAAACACGTCTGACCATCAGACAAAAGAAGGGAGACACTTGGAAAAGAAGCATTAAAAGAGTTAACTTTTCCTATGAAGCATTACAAGTCAACGAAATGCAAGTGTATCCTTTGAAAAAACAATCAACAAAGATTTTTCAAACCTGGCATTTAGGACTACTTTACCATATGGAGCCAGTCTATAAAGAAGAAAACTCACAAGAGTTGATTTATCCAAGGGGTATTTTTATCTTAGATGCAGAAGAAAGC
>Ga0102926_1001149_pt1 | contig 15756 bp, 11 predicted proteins | sample SalPonR1_A_D2_MG_FD_78173 | JGI IMG/M metagenome (GOLD analysis project Ga0102926, IMG submission 78173) | Salt pond soil microbial communities from South San Francisco under conditions of wetland restoration - Salt Pond MetaG R1_A_D2_MG | ecosystem: Environmental > Aquatic > Marine > Intertidal...
AAGCTTGCCCCGACTGCGAAACCGGCGAACTCCACCTTGAGCGATATAACGAGGAGTTTGAATACCATGGGCAGACTCTAACTGTCGAGGGATTGGAGTGCCTGACCTGCGACCATTGCGGCGCCGAGATTATCCGCCCCGAACAGATTCGCCATGGCGACAAGCTATTTGCCGATGCCCGCCGGCGCGTAGACGGATTGCTCACTGGCACCGAAATTGTCCGGATTCGAAAAAACCTCGGCCTCACCCAGCGCCAAGCCGCCGAACTCTTCGGTGGCGGAGCCAATGCGTTCTCCAAGTATGAGCGCGGTGATGTAACCCAGAGCGCAGCCATGGATCGGCTGATGCGAATGGTTGCCCGTTTTCCGTCGCTTTTGGGAAGCCTTGCGCAGGATGCTGGAGTCGATCTCGATGGGGCGGCGAGCGGGACTGCTTATGCCCACATGGCCAATCTCAGCATGAATGATCCGGAATTCCGCTCACGCAAATCCACTAACAATGTTGTTGTTCTCGAAGATATCCAATGGAGGAAAGCAGAGTGAGTGACAATCGCTCGCTGATCAGTGAGGCCACTGAGTCGCTCAAGCTTCGGGATATATTCCTGTTCCAATGTCACATGAATCGACCGGAGCCGTTCCCTGAGGGTGATGAAACAGAAATCGAACAACTCGGCAGGCACGGAGTGCGATTGATTCGCGACAAGGAAGGCGAAATCGACGGCTCCGTGATCGAACTCGTCCAGTTCTATGTGCTATTGGGTCTCCGGCTGGCCGGCCAGAGCCCAGACGAAGACTCCAAAAACGGCGGAGAGCCGCCGATCTTTCTTGAAATTGAGGCGGAGTATCTTGTGGAATACCAGATCACAAATCCAGACGTATCCGAGGATGCACTTAAGGCATTCGCCCAATTTAATGCAGTGCACAACGTCTGGCCCTTCTGGCGACAGCACATTTTCGATCTTCGCCAGCGCGGCGGACTGCCGAAAATCGAAGTTCCGCTCTTCTCAGGCACACAGTTTTAGGCCTGCAGGGTGCAGACCAGGGGTTATGAAAGGCGTATTCACCATGCGGGGCATCCCGGATTACGACGACCTGCCCGAGCGGCAGTATCACTTCCCGCGCACCTATCTGCGCCAGGTGGACCGCTGCGACGAGCATTGGATCGCCTACTTCGAGACGAAGCGATTATTCTAGGGCCACCATGACTGAGCGTACGAATTACAGCCGAACCGTCACCCCAGCTCCGCATTCAGTCCGGGAATTCAATCTTGAAGATGAGCTAATTAGGCGACTCGTTGACCTCAAGTATGTTCACCGGCCTGACATCCGCGATCGAGCGACTCTTAACGAGAATTTCCGCGAGAAATTTGAGGCCCTAAACCGCGTCAAACTAACCGACAACGAGTTCCGCCGGCTGCTCGACGACATTGTGATAGCAGACGTCTTCGACGCTGCCGTTCGGTTGCGCGAGCGCAGCAGTTTTGTCCGCGACGACGGAACCCCTCTGAACTACTCGCTAGTCAACATCAAGGATTGGTGCAAAAACACCTTCGAGGTCGTCAACCAGCTGCGAATCAACACGGAAAACAGCTTTCACCGATATGACGTAATGCTGCTGATCAACGGCATCCCAGCGGTTCAAATCGAACTGAAGACCCTCGGCATCAGCCCTCGCAGGGCAATGCAGCAAATCGTTGATTACAAATCCGACCCGGGCAACGGTTACACGAATTCACTTCTCTGCTTTGTTCAGCTCTTTGTGGTCAGCAATCGCGATCGCACGTACTACTTCGCAAACAACAACAATAAGCACTTTGCTTTTAATGCTGAAGAGCGCTTTCTCCCCGTTTATGAGTTCGCCGACGACCAGAACAAGAAAATCAGTCACCTCGACGATTTTGCAGACTCATTCCTAGCAAAGTGCACATTGGGCCGAATGATCAGCCGATACATGGTGCTGGTCGCTGTCGAAAAACAGCTCATGATGATGCGGCCCTACCAAATCTATGCTGTTCAACAGATCGTCGATTGCATCAAAGACAACACGGGCAACGGCTACATTTGGCACACAACCGGCAGCGGGAAAACGCTCACAAGCTTCAAGGCCTCGACGCTGCTCAAGTCCAATGATGACATACACAAGTGTCTCTTCGTCGTTGATCGCAAAGACCTCGACCGCCAGACACGCGACGAATTCAACCGTTTTCAAGCCAACTGCGTGGAGGAGAATACGAACACTGCTGCACTCGTTCAACGACTTCTAAGCGAAAACCGCGCGGACAAGGTCATCGTCTCCACGATTCAGAAACTCGGCCTCGCCCTGGACCAACAGAGCAAGCGCAACAAACAACGCACCGAACGCGGCAAGGATTCTTACTCTGACCTACTGGCGTCTCTCAGGGACAAGCGCATGGCGATTATCTTTGACGAGTGTCACCGTTCCCAGTTTGGCCAGACCCACCAGACGATCAAAGAGTTCTTCCCAAAGGCCCAATTCTTCGGATTTACAGGCACCCCGATTTTCGAGGAGAACTCCAGTCAGACCAAAATCGATGGCGACATCGCGTCTAGCAAGACTACTGCAGATATCTTCCAGCAGCGGCTGCATCAGTACACCATCACAGACGCCATCGAGGACCGCAACGTTCTCAAGTTTAATGTCGACTACTTCCAGCACGGTGGTGAAGACGCACGAAAAGCGAACCCTGACGACGTCAAGCGCGCGATCGTAGACACGATTCTCGATAAGCACGACGCTGCCACCAACAACCGGCGATTTAATGCCCTCTTTGCAACCGGCAGCATCAATGAGGCGATCGCCTACTACGACTTATTTGCCGAGGTCCAGGCCGAACGCCAGGCCGAAGCCCCCGATTTTGAGCCGCTCAATATCGCCGCGGTCTTCTCCCCGCCCGCCGAGGGCAACGCTGATGTCCGCCAGCTGCAGGAAGACCTCCCTCAGGAACTGGCCGACAATCAGCAGCAGCCCGACGAGAAGAAAGCCGCACTGACCCGGATCATGTCCGACTACAACGAGCGGTTCGGCACCAATCACACCGTCGCCGAGTTCGACGCCTACTACAGCGACATCCAGGAACGCATCAAACACCAGAAATTCCCAGACGCCGACATGCCCGATCGTAACGGCAATCCGGGCGGAGGCAAGCTCGATCTGGTGATTGTCGTCGAGATGCTGCTCACCGGCTTCGACAGCAAGTACCTCAACACCCTCTACGTCGACAAAAAACTCAAACATCACGGGCTGATTCAGGCCTTCAGCCGCACCAATCGCGTCCTCAACGACACCAAACCCCACGGCCAGATCCTCGATTTCCGAGGCCAGAAAGAGAACGTCGACGAAGCCGTTCGGTTGTTCTCAGGCATCAACTCCCCCGCAGGCGACGCCGAGGAGTCACGCAAGATCTGGCTCGTGGAACCCGCGCCGGTCGTCATCGAGAAACTCAAGGAGGCCAAGGAGGAGCTGGATGCCTTCCTCAAAGGGCAAGACCTCCCCGCCGCACCCAGCAGCGTCGCCAACCTTAAGGGCGATGCCGCACGCGCCGGCTTCGTGCAGCAGTTTAAGGAGGTCCAGCGCCTCCAAGTCCAGCTCAGCCAGTACACCGATCTTTCGGATGATCAAAAGCAGGAGATTGAGCAAACGCTGCCGACCAACGACCTCCGCAGCTACCGCGGGGCCTACCTCGAAACCGCCAAGCAGCTCCGCGATCAGTCGCAGGGCAGCGACGAGCCCGATCCAACCGTCGACGATCTGGACTTCGAGCTGGTCCTCTTCGACTCCGCGACCATCGACTACGACTACATCATGTCGCTAATCAGCGAGATGAGCCAGGCACCGACCGCGACCAGCAAGGCCGCCGCGTCAAAGATGACCCACGACGAACTCATCGCCATTATCCAGTCCCAGGCGAAGTTCCTCGACGAGAAGGACGACATCGCCGCCTACGTCCGCAGTCTCAAGCCCGGCAAGGGCCTCACCGTCAAGGAGGTCGAGGACGGCTACGCCCGCTTTAAGACCCAGAAGCAGCAGCAGGCGATGCATGACCTTGCCGGCGCCCACGGCCTCGAGGCCGAAGCGCTTGAAGCATTTACCGCCGAAGTGCTCGATCGAATGATCTTCGACGGTGAAAAACTGACGGACCTACTCGCACCACTCGACCTCGGCTGGAAGGAGCGCCAAGCCAAGGAGCAAGAAATGATGGCGGGCCTGATCCCGCTTCTCAAAAAGCGCGCCGCCGGCCGCAGGATCAACGGACTCGCGGCGTGGGAGCGGTGAACAAGATGATAGAACGGATCATGTGATGAGCAAGGACGATAAGTCACTAAAGCTGCAACCGCGTTTGCGATTTCCGGAGTTCAAGGGAGGCCCCGAGTGGGATGCACCTCCGATGTCGGACCTGTATGGCTTTCGTTCCACCAATTCGCTCTCACGTGATGAGCTCAACTATGACACTGGGTCGATCTACAACATCCACTACGGAGACATACACACGAAGTTTCAGACCCAGTTTCACCTGGACGAGGAGCCCGTCCCGTTCATCGACCCAGCCGTGGCGGAGGAACTCGGCAATCGGCTCCATCTTTGTCGCGAAGGGGACATCATCCTCGCAGACGCCTCGGAGGACTTGAACGATGTAGGCAAGGCCATCGAGCTAATCTCACTCGGTGATCGCCGCGTCGTCGCAGGAACCCATACGATCCACGCCACACGACTGGGCAACAATCCTGTCATCGGGTTCGGCGGCTACCTTTTCAAATCTGCCGCCGTTCGCCGCGGCATCCATAAAGAGGCACAAGGCGCGAAGGTATATGGCATCTCGTCGACCCGCATCGGTGCGATTCGCCTTCCGCTACCACACACGTCGGCCGAGCAGCGCAAGATCGCGGAGTGCCTGGGCTCGCTGGACGACTGGATCGCGGCCGAGACGGACGCCCTGGCGGAACTCCGGCGGCACAAGACCGGCCTGATGCAACACCTCTTTCCTCTTCCCGGCGAGAACGTGCCACGGCTGCGGTTTCCAGACTTTATGTCCACGCCCGTGTGGAATAAGCAACGCATCGGTGATGTCCTGGAGAAAAAGGCAAAGGCCATAAGTATTGACCCCAATGTCTCGTATCGCGAGATCGGTGTACGTTCCCACGGAAAGGGTTTGTTCCACAAAGAAGCGGTATCCGGGAGTGCCCTCGGAGCGAAGAGAGTGTTCCACGTAGTCCCCGGTGCCGTCGTGTTCAACATCGTGTTTGCGTGGGAGCGCGCCGTCGCTGTTACAAGCGAATCGGAGCGTGGTTTCATTGCTTCGCATCGTTTTCCGATGTTTCTCCCTCGATCAGATCGCTGCGATGTGCGGTTCATGCAGCGATTTTTCCTGACGCCTACCGGCAGAGAGCTCTTGAACATCGCATCGCCAGGCGGAGCTGGGCGAAACCGCACTCTTAACCAGTCCGACTTGTCGAATCTCTATGCCAACCTTCCTAATGTGGAGGAGCAGCGTCACATAGCCGACTGCCTCGCCTGGCTTGACGCTTGCATCACCGCACAGAGAAAAACAATCGAAACTCTGCACCGCCACAAGCGAGGCTTGATGCAACAGCTCTTTCCAGCACCCAGCGGCATTGCGGAGGGTATCTCGTGACCGACCCCATTAACGGCCTCTCCGATCTCGCGATACACCTGCGCGACAAGCTTGATCCGGATCGCCCGAAGCCCAAGAAGTTCGTCCTGCTCTTTGCCTACAACGGCACGGGTAAGACCCGGCTCTCGGGGGCTTTCCGAGACATCGGCAAGCAGGTCGATGAAGATGGGCAAACGATTGCGCGCGACACGCTCTACTTCAACGCCTTCACCGAAGACCTCTTTACGTGGTTCAATGACTTTGAACGGGACACGCACCGTGTCCTTCAGCTTAATGCTGACTCCGCGTTTTTCCAAGGGTTAGGAGACCTCGAGATGGAGAATCGCGTTGGTCCGCTCCTTGAGCGGTACACCGATCTTGGTTTTTACATCGAGTATGAGGGACGCGAGGATCGCCCCGGCCCGAGAGCGCCCTACGTGCTTTTTTTCCGTGAACGGGACACGGAAGGCAACCCGATCCCGCTCAAAGCATCACGAGGTGAGGAGAACATCTTCGTGTGGTGCTTCTTTCTTGCAATCGTGCGGCTTGTGCTCGACGGCGATGAGACGTACAAGTGGGCCAAGTATATTTATATTGACGATCCGGTCTCATCACTCGACGAGCACAATGCCATCGTGGTCGCCAACCACCTCGTACAGCTATACCGTGAGGCGGAGGATGTGGGAGTGGGTACCGTCATCTCGACACACCATCAATTGTTCTTCAACGTCCTGCACTACGAGCTGAAGAGCCACTTCAATAGGCCGCCACAGTACACGCTGAGCAGGGATCGACGAGCAGAGTTTGAAATCGCGGAGAAACGAGCGCAAGCAGCAGCCAAGGGTGAGCCAGTCAGCGAAGAGCCGATCCCTGAGCTCTACCACCTGATCGAGCAGAAGGGCGATACCCCTAGCTTCCATCACGTCGCGGCGCTGGTCGAGCTTGACAAGGTGGCCCGGGGCGGGACGATCCACACCTACCACTTCAACATGCTCCGCGCAGTTCTAGAGAAAACTGCGCTCTTTCACGGCTACACCCACTTTGGCAAATGCATCAAGCGAGACGACGACGACGCGGACGGCATCCTCCACCAGCGGTTCGTCGACCTGATGAGTCACGGCAAGTACTCGCTCTTCGAGCCCGACGAGATGGGCGAAGAGACACGCGGGTACTTCCGCAAGATCGTGCGCGATTTCCTCGAGCGCTACCCGTTCAATGCTGCTCTTTTTCCCGATGTGGCCATTCCCACAGGTGATCCCACGACATGACCAACGACGATAAAAGAGACCTCGGCAAAGTCCTGTGGTCAATTGCAGACGATCTGCGCGGCGCGATGAATGCGGATGACTTCCGCGACTACATGCTAGCGCTTCTCTTCCTTCGCTACCTCTCTGACAACTACGAGAAAGCAGCTCGCAAGGAGCTTGGCCGTGACTACCCAGATCCCGATGCAGTCGAAAACGGCGGCCGGACGCCACTCTCGGTGTGGTACCACGAGAACAAGAGAGATATCCCGGCCTTTGAAACACAGATGCGCAAAAAAGCCCACTACGTCATCGAACCGGAGCACCTCTGGACAAGTATCGCCCACCTCGCTCGCACACAGAGCGATGAGCTGCTGAACACGCTGCAGGCCGGGTTCAAGTACATCGAAAACGAATCCTTCCAAAGCACGTTCGGCGGCCTGTTCTCTGAGATCAATCTCGCCTCGGAGAAGCTAGGGAAAACCTACACACAGCGGAACGAGAAGCTGTGCACAGTGGTGACTCGGATCGCCGAAGGACTGGCCGAATTTTCGACAGACGCGGACACGCTCGGCGACGCCTATGAGTATCTCATCGGGCAGTTCGCAGCAGGCTCGGGCAAAAAGGCGGGCGAATTCTACACGCCACAGCCGATCAGCTCCATTCTCTCTACGATCGTCACGCTCGATAGTCAAGCACCGGAGACGGGGTTCAGAACAAAGCTGGGCACCGTCTACGACTTCGCCTGCGGGTCAGGTTCGCTGCTTTTAAATGTCCGGCGACATATTGTCGAGAATGCCGGCACGGTCGGCACGATCTATGGCCAAGAAAAGAACGTGACGACCTACAACCTTGCGCGAATGAACATGCTGCTGCACGGCGTGAAGGACTCGGAATTTCACATCCACCACGGCGACACGCTAGAAAACGACTGGGAACGTCTGACCGATCCCAACCCTGCGAATCGGCCAAAGTTCGACGCTGTGGTAGCAAATCCCCCATTCAGCTATCGGTGGACACCCAAAGAAGAAACCGGCAAGGATTCCAGATTCAAAGACTACGGCGTCGCACCTAAGTCTGCTGCTGATTTTGCGTTTCTGCTGCACGGATTGCACTATCTCAAGGATGATGGCGTACTGGCAATCATCCTCCCGCACGGCGTCTTGTTCCGCGGCGCAGCCGAAGCAAAGATACGCCGCAAGCTGCTCGAAGATGGGAATATCGACACAGTGATCGGCCTTCCGGCGAACCTGTTCTACTCCACCGGTATTCCGGTATGCATCCTCGTTCTTAAGAAATGCAAACGAAGCGATGATGTGCTGTTCATCAACGCCGAAAAAGAATTCGACAAGGGAAAGCGTCAAAACTTTTTGAACGAGTCGCACATTGAGCGCATCATCGCGACCTACCAAAAACGCCCGGATAAGATCGAAAGGTACGCCCGGCGAGTCGGGATGGACGAGATCGAGTCCAACGACTTTAACCTGAACATTTCAAGATACGTCAGCACCGCCAAGCCAGAAGAGCCGATCGATCTTCAAGCTACTCACAGAAGCTTGGCTGAAATAGATTGTGAGATCCGCGACGCGAGAGAAAAACACAATGAGTTCCTGATCGAACTAGGACTCAAACCACTTCCGTAATTTTTTTTAGAGGTCGTGAGATGAAAAAAATGTGGATGGTCCGCGCCGGCCGGAAGGCGCTTTTTATCGACGAATTCCGTGAGAAGGCCGCCGTTGCGATCGGATGGACGCGCATGGAGGACCTGAGCCATATTAATTCTCAGGCTGAGATGCTTGAGGCGATACGGCAGGCCTGGCCAGAGTGGCGTCCTGGAAAATTGCGTTTGGCCGCAAGTCAGGTGTACAGATTCGCGCACGAGATCAAGATTGGCGATCGAGTGATCAGCTACGACCCGCAAGCGCGCGCCTACCTACTAGGCGATGTGGAATCCGAATATCAATACCGACCGGACACCGTTGCTGGTTGGGGGCATATCCGAAAGGTGGGCTGGAAGACCGAGGTCGACCGAGATGCCCTATCCACACCAACGAAAAACAGCCTTGGCGCGATCTCAACCTTGTTCCGAGTGCCCGACGAGGCAGCACGGGAGATCGAGACCATCGCCGCCGGCGGGCGCAAAACGCCACTCCCGACGCCCGATGAGCCAGCCGACGATATTGACCTGCTGGAAGACATCGAAGAGCGCGCGACCGAGTTCATCAAGGACAAAATCAGCACGCTCGACTGGGAAGACATGCAGGAACTGGTTGCCGGGCTGCTTCGCGCCATGGGCTACAAAACTGAAGTATCGGCCGTCGGACCCGATCGTGGCAAGGACATAGTCGCCTCGCCCGACGGGTTCGGTTTCGAGAGCCCCAGAATCATCGTCGAAGTCAAGCACCGTAAGGAATCCATGGGCTCGCAAGCCATCCGCAGCTTCCTGGGTGGCCGTCACAAGGACGATAAGGGTCTGTACGTAAGTACCGGCGGGTTCAGCAAGGACGCCCACTACGAAGCCGAACGGGCCAACATCCCGTTAACGCTATTAAATTTGGACGCACTGGTTTCAAAATTGCTTGAGCACTATGATCAGATCGAGCCGGAAATTCAGCGGCTGGTGCCTTTGAAGAAGGTTTACTGGCCTGTTTAAGCCCGTCCAAATAGATTATTTATACAAATGGAGCAATGATTTTGCATTCGATTTTTCGCATAGCCCTTGGAATTTTATTATTCACTGTCACAGCATGCGGATCAGCGCCTAGAAAAGAAGCCGTCGATCCCGTTTATAAAACCGAGGAGTTTACAGCGCCACTGGCAACCGAACTCTCCGTCGATGTGGGGGATAGTATCCTCACAAAGGGGCAGGCAGCGTATGTTGAAATCTACACCCTCTCAGGGCCTATTAAGAGCACGATGCCTGGCGCCTACGGTGTTCCATTCGCATTTCAGATCGGTCAAACCGCATTGACAAAGCGCTATAGGCGCGGTCATTACGAGTATTTCTGCGCACCCCTTGAGGAAGCGGGCGCCTCCTTTCCAGGTCTTGGCCAAGTTGTGCGTTCAGGAGACTGCATTGGGGTACGTCGATCGATATCAGATGGGTCTATCGAGTGGGTTGTAGATAATTCAAACCATAATGGGTACACGACGGTCTGGTCACGAGACTATAAGCCCGAAAAGGATCCAGAGCTTACCCAATCAACCGGAGAGCTTTCTGCTAAAGGCTCAAGAATCACAATGATTCGGTTTGATGGTTTCTATTCCAACCTTCTCCACTTCACTCTTATTGAACATGACAGATCCGGGAAAACGGAGACTGAATTCAAATTTGATTACCCACCTAGGACAGGTGATCCAGTCTATGGAATTAAAGGAAATCTGTTCCAAGTCAACAATGTAAGCAATGCCGATTTAGAATATGAATGGGAAGAGCTTTCCGACTCTTAGAGGCCCTTGAGCTAGTGCTTTTCTATTTCTACAATTCTTGAGCATCGGTTGGCATGGCACGTCCCAGAAAAAGCGTTGTTGAAAACCTTTTTGACCCTGGTGTCCAAGGCACTCTGGCCGGTGGGCGTTGTGCTGGCTGCGGTTTCGCTCATCGTGCTGAACCAGGTCGTCCAGGGCGGGCATGTGCAAGCGGTTTCTACGGCGGATATGTCGTGATCGGTCTTGACCAACCTGGGCATCGCGCTGGCTGGCGTCGCACAATACCTGCTGCCCGGAAATTTCCTGATTGCGGCGCTCGGTTTGTCTTTTCGAGGCCGCCGGAACGCGGGCATTTACGCTGCTGCAGCCGCTGAGCCGACGCACGGCGTTTCCGAACTGAGCTGGCGCAAGTTCGAGCGCCTGCTCGGCTGAAGCGGCGGGACCAGGCCTTGTTTCTTGCATGGCTTTGGACGGAATGGCACCGGCAATCCGAGGAATTGGATCATACAGGAGCGGAAATTGGCGACCGGCTTCAGGCTTCCATACATGCGCGGCTCTTGCTAAAGTAGTTCATGGTTCAAGTCTTGCTTCATGCAACCGGCTAGCCTCGTTGGCTTGGACCAGGAGGCTATCGCCTTTACATCGCAACCTTGATGCATGCTTCTTCAGTACTCCCAAATATCTTTTGCCAGGTTTGCAATGACCTCTCCGCGTTTATGAATTTCATTCTCATCCCATTCTTTTAACTCATCATCCTGGTTCTGGCCAGGATAGAAGTAGCGATTCAGGTTCAGCTTGCTATACTTGGCTAACTCCGGTCGTTTCTTTTGCCAGGGCGCGTTAGAGAGAGCTGGATTTAGACTGCCTGTTATCAAAGTCAGATTACCCAATGTATGTATAGTCTGATTGCGCCGCTGAGAAAATTTTAGCTTGGCTTCAGGATCGGTCTCATACTGCTCCGGAATGGGCCAGTTGACCTCCCATTTAACCGGCATGACATGTTCGATCGTAAGTCCTTTCGGAAGGTCCAGTTCTTCGCTTTTGCGGTCTGCCTGAGCTTGGTCTATTGCTTCCAAAACAGCTCGGATCTTGTACTGGGCCAAACGCTGATACAGAGGGAGATCCAGAATACTTTTTGCAAATTCCTCATTTGAGGGAAAGCGTGAACTCTCCCCGTCATACGATTTAAGCACCATCTTGAGTGAGTCAGCATCCAATTCTCCTTGCTGGTCAAGTGTCTTTATAACCTCCAGAAAAAGGCGGTTGTAATTTTTCGGAGTCAAGCAACACACCATCCTGCGGACCAGAAAGGATTCCAAAACTGCAAGAAATCGATCAAATTCGTCCTGCTTTCCGGCGAGTAGCTGATCACTAGCCAACAGCAGCAACGGATAAACGGTCGCAGTATCTACTGCCTGGAGACGGCTGAGGAAAACCGCTAGTCGCGAGCCGTCAGGCGGCTGAGCAAAAGTCTTGAACGCCCTTGAATAACGGGCAAGTGCCTGTAAATGCTCCTCTGTAGTCACTGGCCTGACGGAAAGATTTGACGCTTGTGGTTGTTTCTCCTTCGGTAACTGGGCCAGTTCCTGATGATTTTCAACATACTCCTTGAAAGATTCGAAGAGATGCGCCGGTCGCACCTCCTCCCGCATCATCAGCGTGAGATAATGTTGTAGAAACAGGTCGATTCGGGGGCGTTTCGCGCGTCCCTGAGTGATTTGCTCACGCCAAAAATCGTCATCGAAAGCGGCCCAGTAGCGATTGTATAGTTTCTCGATTTCCTGGGATTCGGCCTGGGCCTTCCGAAACAAGTAATTCTTAACCAGGTCCGCGGGCAGCAATTGAGTGCCTCGGGCATTCAAGGTTTCAAAAATAACTTGGGATTCATCTTCTTTATCCAGATTGATCACGACAACCTGTAAGCCACCGCTAATCACCTTCCAGAGCGTATCTTGAAGCTGCTCACGCACCGTCTCATTCCGCGCTTCATTTTCGTCCGGACCACCAAGGAGCCAACGGCGGAGCTGACCATAAAAGTACAGATAGCCTTCAGCCATTCTTCCATTCGAAGATTTCTCATCAGCTTCATTGGGAAGTAATGCTTCCAGCTTGGGGTTGTGGCCTAGAGAATGCGTGACGCCACCAAATTCGTGCAGCGCCTTGAAGGCCCTTCTATCATGATTAGTAGGCCAGACCTTGTATCTCTCATGAGCATAATCTACTTTGGTGGCTTTGTTTGTAACCAGATCATTGAAACGATCATAGTATTTCGCGCTGTCCAGCGCCTTGGCCAGATCCCTCGCGGCCAACATCAGCAATTGTAGGGTCGTAAAGCGCTGCTGACCGTCGATAACCTGGTGCGTTTCAATCGAGCCGGCCACGTTGTTTAGCTGTTCCAGGACCACGGCGCCCAGAAAGTGCTTGCGATGACTACCGAACTGGAGCTCATACTCTAGCAACCCCTGAATATCCTCCCACAATGGCTCCCAGTTTTGCTCACGACTCCAGACATATGGCCGTTGAAACAGCGGAATTTGGAACGAAATCGTTCCATCGAAAATCTGATTCAAGTCTCTGGCCTTGGCGTCCATCGGACTGTCTCCTTGATTGCTCCGTAGACCCTTCTATTTAGGGAACCCTTTTGCCGGGGCTGTTAGGTTCGCCCGAGCGGTTAGGGTCAGCTCGTGTAACGTGCATGCGAGGATGCATCCCGCGTCCCAAATTCAGGATTCCGGTAATTTTTCGCCCGAATCTTTGCGATTTGAACGCGCTTTTTTTGCCATCTACCCCGTACCTTTTCAGATAATCCGAATGGTTTGGGTGCTTTTCGCCTTTAGGTTCCAGTAGAGGATCAGCCGCGCCTGACTTTTGTCTAGTTGAGCGTACCCGCCCCGCTTAAATTTTTACTATCAGCACTGGCTCAGCGGAGCGTTACACGCATCCTGCGCCGACTGGCATCCGGATTACGCGGGATCTGCGTCAAAAGGACCCTGTGCAGCCAGTCTGAGCGCCAGACCCTAGCCCTGGGCGCAAATTACGCGCTTGGAACGCTTTTTTTCAAAACTAAATATTCCGCAATTACTTTGCCTAATGCCGTTGCCACAGCTATTCTGCCTCAATTTGAGGCGGTCCGAAAGGGGCTAGTCCAAAATCGAAACTGCCGCGGCCCAAGACCCAAGGAGACTGCGAGAGCGGCCACCTAGAGAGGAGGCAACCACATCGGCAGCGCCTTCCGGACGCGCCGTCAGAGCTAAAGCGGCCTACTCTTCTTCTGACAGGCCTCGATGGAATGCTCTTAGCAGCCGAGCGAATAGCTCCAGTTGTCCTCTCGGTGCCTGCTGTAGGAGTAAGCCGGGCTCTTCCGGTTCAAGTTGAACTGTTATAAGCTCTTGCAAATGATGCGCAATTTCATATGCGTGAGGAGAACCGCCCGCTAGATCCTGCCGTAACTCACGAGCCGCAATTACTGCTCCAGCGTCCTCGTACTCAAAATTCGGGTCGTCGAGCAAGTCATCATGAAGGTTGTACAGTGCATCCGCATTGTCTAGATCCGTATAGCTCGACAAAATCAAAAAAATATCGGATGCGTCGACGCCGGGACGAATTTTGCTCCGATCCTGCCATGCCAAAAACTTAAGTAGGAGGATCATTGGAATTGTCGGAACCAGGATTCGCTCTTGGGCAGGGAGCAGAAATTCTTCTGCGGAAGCACTTAATGCCGAGAACCCAAGGACGTTCATTCGTGGGTTTCCGCTGGGAGGCCATTCAACTACCGCATTTGAATTTTCGACGCCACCGAACGGGATAATGTCGACACGGGTTCCATCTCGGAATCTGAAAATGTGTTTGTCATCACGGACTGGGCTGAAATTTTTCGATAGAAGCAGTGCGGCCCGTAAATCCTGAAAGTGGCTCCAGTCTTCAACTGCTATAGCGAAATCTACATCCTCCGTTGCCCTGGCAATTTTGACGCCGTGCTTAAAGTGAAGCTGAAGATCTCTCGCAACTGCGCCGACAACGATCCATTGAAGGCCTGAGATACTGTGCTTAAGCTCCGAAATAAGCGAGCTTAGGTATCCGAGCTCGGAAATGTCACTCAGGTCCACGCAGGTACTCCTTGCGGAATTCTCCAGCGAGCTCGACACACCGCGCTTCACTTGTTGAAAGAAGATCAGCGAAAATTAGCAACGGGGGAACTAGACGTATATTCTCTTCTGAGAAATCCCAAAACTTCTCCATGATTTCAATATTCGGTTCAGCATCCGATCGAAGGCGGTACTTTCGAATAAAAGGCTTGCTTATCCGTTTGCCGTAGAGCGTTAACGACGCTGGCCGAAAGTTTGCTGTTATTTCCGCGGCCGCTGCTTCTCCTGAAAGCTCGTAGTCAAAATCTTGGAACCTTTCCTTCCGCCACCATTGAATATCTGGACAACTATATGAAGCCATTTGAAGTCTAGGCCGGAGAGTGCGTGAGTAGTTCTCAGCCCATTGTTCAACTAAAGTGTCGTGTTTGAGCAGCGATCTTTTGCTCTTGTATTCGACCAGAAAACCAAGCTTTGGAAGTTCAGCCATCACCCAACCGACGCTTCCGTGTGAAACTCCCGAGAGTTCTGCGATTTTGCGGTACGGAGAATTAACCAGGTTTGGACGACTGAGCAGCGCAAATATGATCTTTAGGCCGCTTGGCTGGAAAGAGCGGAGAGTTTCAGTTGCAGGATGACCTTTGGGTCTGGATTTCCCAGTCACCCAGATATAGATTGGCGGATTGTCTATGTAGGCATTTCCTGCCGTATCTGCGAACCAGACTTTTTCTGCTCTAAGCTTCTCAGCCATCGATTGTGAAACATAGTCTGCGATCAGAATGGCTTGTTCACCCATGGAATGAAGCTGATGAAGCACGGAGCCAATCGCGGATGGACGCAAGTTTCGCTTTGTTTCAGCGATGCAGGAGAAGGTAGAGCCTCCGAATCGGATCGTTAGCTCTGCGTCAGCTCTGCGTTCGTTTGACAATCGCACATCTTTTTTTGTGCTGACGCGGAACCCTAAAAGCCTGAGTTGTTCCAGTGCTTTCTCGAAATCGTGTCGCAGTGGATTTTGTGTAGATTTGTCCATTTATCGGCATTGTCCATGAAGCGTGGACATAAGTCAATAGTGGACAAACTGCCTTCCCAAGCGAGCGATGATAGCCACGGATCGAAGATCCGATCCCGACTCGCCCTGTTCGGCCTGCCGAACGCCCATGGTCGAGCGCTTCCCGCGCCGCAGTCGCAAAGGCAATAAACGGGGGCAGCCATATCCTGAGGGCCGAATAACGAAGACAGCCATATCTTGAAGTCTAAGGGGTCAAGTCTAGTTTAGCGTCATTAACAACCGACAACACGGAGCCCCATTGAATAGCTAAATTCACCTACCCGTCTGCGGACAGATGCCTCGGCCACGATGGGCGGCAGGCGT
>Ga0102926_1001152_pt1 | contig 15740 bp, 11 predicted proteins | sample SalPonR1_A_D2_MG_FD_78173 | JGI IMG/M metagenome (GOLD analysis project Ga0102926, IMG submission 78173) | Salt pond soil microbial communities from South San Francisco under conditions of wetland restoration - Salt Pond MetaG R1_A_D2_MG | ecosystem: Environmental > Aquatic > Marine > Intertidal...
CGGGTCCGGCGGCGGATCACCGGGCGTGTCCTGTGGCTCTGACGCGGGGTCGGGCGTTGGCGGGGCGGTCGCGGCGCCGGGGTTTGTTGCGGGTGCGGCACCCGCGGATGTCGGCTCCGCGTCGTCGGGCGCGCTGCCTGCGCCGTCCCCGGCGGTGTCTCCGCTCGCGGTGTCCGGTGCCGGCCCGGGGTCCGACAAGGGGGCAGGCTCTTGTCCCGCTGCGGCCCCGGGCGTGTCCTGCGGCGATGCCCCGTCGCCGGGGGCGGGGGCCGTGTCGGAAGGTGGGGCCGTGTCGGAAGGTGGGGCCGTGTCGGAAGGCGGGGCCGTGTCGCCGTCCGTCTCCGGCGCGGGCGCGGTCCCGGCGGTGTCCGGCCTCTCCGCCTGCTCCACGGTATCCGGTGTCTTGGCCTCCTCGTCCTGCGTGTCGTCGCGTTTGTCCTGCACGGGGGCCTCCGATCCGCTCACAGTCCGCGCGGGCAGCGGAAATCCCACAGCTCGCGCAGGAAGAACGGGTTGCGCGACGAGGCGGTGTTGATGTTGTAGGCAACGTAGCGCCCGCCCACGTCGAGCCGGATGTCGACTGCGCTGCCCGAGGGGCGCGGCCGCCCGGAATTGATCAGCCGCATCAGCGCCCAGGGGCCCGGCCGCACCTCGAGGCCCGAATCGCGGCCGCGCAGCTCGGGCGAGAGCTGCACCGAGGCCGAGCCGCTGCCGCCGCCCGAGGGCCAGAACAGGCTCTGCGCCAGCGAGCCCTGCTGCTGCGTGGTGATGACCTGGCCGTTGATCTCCAGCAACGCGGTATCGGCATCGGGGTGCAGCGCCGTCTGGCGCACGGTGATGTCGAAGCCGGGCAGCGCGCTGCCACCGGGGAAATAGGCGTCGCGGATCGCCGCCGCGCGCTGGAACTGCGCCAGCGTGGCCAGCGACATCTCGCTGCCGAGGCGGCTGTCCTCCTTCCAGCGCCATTCCTCGCCGCTGATATCGGCGTGCTGAACCAGCTCTTCCCTGAAGAACCGGTCGATCACCCCGCCGGGGGCGAACAGGCGGGCGAACTCGGCCATCGGCAGGTCGCGATTGGCGCGCCCGTCGAACGGATAGCTGTCGGGCACCAGCGATTCGCAGACCTGCGACACCTCGACATTGAGCCGCTCGTTGAGCGCGGCGAGCGTGGTGTTGGCGGCGTCGCCGGCGAATTCCTCGCTGGCCTGGCTGATCATCCGCGCCAGTTGCGGCGGCAGCCGCGTGGCGTGGCGGGTGAGCAGCGCCGCCTGCGTCGCAAGCTCCTGCCCGAGATTGGCGGGCATCTGCCCCGCCCCGGCGGTGGAGGTGAGCATCAGCCGGTAGATTTTCTGCAGGTCCTGCAGCAGCACGTCGATCGGGCGGCCCTCGGGCAGGTCCTCGGTGAGGTCGTGCCAGCGGCCGAACTGCGCCTCGACATTGGCGCCGGGCAGGGGGGGCGCGGCCCCGCCGCCGCCCTGTCCGTCTCCGCTGCCGGCGCGGTTGTCCGAGCGGCGGCGCTGTTCGAGCACGTCGAAGCCGATCCGGCTCATCCCCGAGGCGCGCTCGCGGATGCGGCGCATCACCTGTTCGCCGACCATACCGGCGACCTCGGCCCCCTCGCCTTCGGCGAGGTTGCCCAGCCCGGCCCCGAACCCGCCCTCGTCGCTGAAGCCCGCGGTGAGCCGGGTCTCGCGGTTGACTGCCTCCACCAGCTTGAGGATCGGCGACTGGCGCGGGTCCGAGACCGCGTTGAGGGCGAGGAATTGCGGCGCCCCGGCCGCCAGCGGGCGCAGCTTGAGATTGTCGAGCACCGCGTTCCAGGCCTTGGTGAACTCGAGCGCGTAGCGGTTCATCATCGCCGGGCCGAGCCGCTCGAGCTCGCCCGAGACATCGGCGGCCTCGGCGCGCGCACCCAGCACCCATTGCTGGCTCTCGAGCTTGTTGGCCACGTCGGCGAGGCGGGGCAGGAAATACTCGTGGAAACCCGCGTAAGTGAATACTGGCGAGACCTCGAGCTCGTCGAGCGCGCGCCCGTCCAGCGTCTCGAAGGCCAGCTCGGCATCGGGCCCGGCGCGCAGGCCCACCACGAAGGGCTCGAGGTCCTGCGGGCCGCCCGCGCCCATCACCAGCAGCCAGGCCTGATCCTCGAGATTCATCAGCGACAGGATCTGCTCGGCCCGGGCCACCAGCGCGCCGTTGAGCTCGACCCGGGCGCGGCTCTGCGTCGCCGACAGCTCGAGCATGGCGCCGAGATGCCCGAGCATCTCGGCGCGCAGGTCGCGCATCGGGCCGCCGCCGCGATAGGCGGGGTCGCGCGCCCATTCATCGGCGAACCACGAGAGGATGAAATCATCGTCCGGAGCCGGAGCAGCATGACCCAAGAGCTTGTAAACCTTGAGAGATTCGTAGAGAGACAGAAGGTTGTTGCCGGTTATGTCCTCGGCGATCCGGTTCTCGACATGCAAGATCAGCCGCGGTCGCAGGTGCCGCTCGAGCCCGTCGCGATAGGCCGCGCGCGCGCCCGCGCGCACTGCGCTGCGCTGGCTCAGCCCGAACCCGTCGAGCAGCCCTGCGCCCGCCTCCTGCACGCCATGGCCCAGCGGCAGCGTGGCCAGCGAGCGCAGCAACGGCAGCACCGGCGCGAGATCGGGGTCGGAAATCTCGTCGGAGGCCAGCTCGGCGCGGGCCTCCTCGCGGTAGCGCTGGGTCTCGGCCTCGGCATGGCGCACCAGCGCGTGGTTGCGCCAGAAGCTGATTCCCCAGACCGTCGCCAGCCCCAGCCAGGCCAGCACCACCAGAGAGATCACCCCGTAGCGCAGCACCCGCTCGCGGCGCACCGCACGCGCGTCCTGCGACACCCAGCCCGCCTCGGCGAAGATGACGCGGCGCAGCAGGTCGTGCAGGAAATAGCTGCGCCCCTTGCCCGAGGCGCCGCCCGCCCCGGTCATCGCGCCGAAGCTGCGTTCCATCGCGCCCAGCACCTGGTCGATCGGCGTGCCCTCCTGCGTGCCGGAGGCGAAGTAGAAGCCGCGCAGCGTGGCGTTGACGCGGTAGCGGCTGGAGCCGAACACGCCCGTGAGCAGCCCCAGAACCCGGTCCCTGAGCATCGCCACCTGCGCCGGGAAGCCGAAGATGGCGATCCGCGCCACGCCGTCGGGTTCCTCGTTCATACGGTCGGTCACTTCCGCCGAGAGCCGCGCCAGCAGCGCGTCGTATTCCCCCGCCGCGAGCGGCAGGGTCGGCTCGCGCCGGTTGGCCGGGCGGAAGGTCGCGCCCCAGACCTTCTGCCGCCGCGAGGCGCTGAACGTGCCGAAGAACTCGGTGAAGCCCGCGATCAGGTCGGCCTTGGTGAAGAGCACGTAGACCGGCACCTCGATGCGGAAGACCTCCTGCAATTCCATAAGCCGGTCGCGGATCGCCGTGGCATGGGCCTCGAGCACGCTCTCGTCGCCCTCCAGCAGGTCCTCGAGGCTGACGGCGAGGATCACGCCGTTGACCGGCTGGCGCGGGCGCTGCCGCTTGAGCAGGTCGAGAAACGCCATCCAGCTCTCGCGGTCGGCCCCGGCGTCGCTGTCATGGGTGGTGTAGCGCCCGGCGGTGTCGATCAGCACCGCCTCTTCCGAGAACCACCAGTCGCAATAGCGCGTGCCGCCGGCCCCGGCCATCGCCCCGCCCGAGGCCTCGGCCAGCGGAAAGCGGATGCCGGAATTCAGGAGCGCCGTGGTCTTGCCCGCGCCGGGCGGGCCGATGATCACGTACCAGGGCAGGTCGTAGAGATAGTTGGACGCGCCCGACGACCGGCGCAGCACCGCCAGCGCCTCGTGCATCTTCTCGCCCAGCACCTCGCCGTCCCCGGCGGGACCTTGGGGGACGATCGCCTCTTCCAGCGCGCGCTCGGCGCGGCGTGCGCGCCACCAGCGGATCAGGTAGTAAAGCCCGACCACGCCGCAGACCACGCCGATCACGATCACCCGGGCCCAGACCCCGGCGAGGATGAACACCCCGGCGATACCGATCAGCGGGCCGCCGAACCAGACCGCCAGCGCAAAGGCCACCAGCCCCAGCAGGATCAGCGTGATGCGCAGGACCCGCTTCATGGGCTGTCTCCCTCGTCGCGGCGGATCAGCACTTCGACACGACGGTTCCTGGCCCGGCCCTCCGGCGTGTCGTTGCCGGCCACCGGGTCGTCGGGGCCGCGGCCGATCACCTCGACCCGGTCGCCGTTGCCGAGCGCCGGGCGAATGACGTCGGCCACCGACTCGGCGCGTGCCACCGACAGCTCCTGGTTGTTGGCGAACCGCCCGCGGCCGCTCATCGGCACATTGTCGGTATGGCCGACGATGCGGATGTCGCCCCGCTCCTCGTCGAGCACCTCGGCGATGCGCCCGGCGATGGGGACGAAATCCTCGCGGATATCGGCGCTGCCGGTGTCGAACAACACCAGGTTGTTGGCTGTCACGGCGATGAAATTGCCGCGCGTGTCGACGGTCAGGTTGCCCGCGTCGATATCCTCGGACAGCGCCGCGCGGATGCGCTCGAGCTGGTCGGGCGCGTCGAAGACCGGCGGCACGTAGGGCTCGGGCTCGGCGGGCAGGTCGGGCAGGGTGGAGGCGCGCGCCAGGGTGAGCGGCGCGTCGGGATGCAGAGCGCGCATGGCGTCGGCCACCCGGCCCGAGTCGTTGCCCAGGTAGACCCGCAGCCCGAGATAGCCGCCGCACAGCAGCGCCAGCGCCAGGCTGACCACGATCCACAGCGGCACGCCGCGCCGCCGGTGCAGGGCGGCCATGTCGAAACCCTGCCAGTGCGGCGAGACGTCGTCATCGTCGCGCCCGCGCACCCGGCGCAGCGTTTCGTAGATCTGCCGGCGGATGCGCTGCAGATCGACATCGCCGCCCGGCGCGCCGCGATACTTGCCCTCGAATCCCAGTTGCAGGCAGATCAGCATCAGTTCGAGCAGCTCGTAGCTGCGCGCGGGATCGGCGAGCGCCTTCTCGATCTCCTGGAAGATGCCGACGCCCGAGGTCCGCCGGTTGAAGAACCGCGCCTCCATCGCGTATTGAACCCAGACGTCGCGATCGGTGCCGGGCAGGTTCTGCACCACGTCGTCAGCGGTGCCGCACAGCACGTATTTCGCCACCAGCGCCTGTTGCGGGTCTGCGCCGCGCTCGGTGGCGCGGGCCTCGAACCCGTCGATCTCCCGGGTGACATGGGCCATGAGCGGCATCGCCTCCATGTCGACCACCTGGCTGCGCAGCCGCCCCAGCAGCATCAGGAGCCCGGCGGCGGCGGCGGTGAGGGGGTTGTCGCCGACCGCGTGGCCGGTCACCGTGCTTTGCAGCGCCTTTTCCAGCGGGATCTTGTGCTGCGGCGCGGCGGGGGCCTCCTCGGTCGGGCGCGCCATGTCGGGGAAGAACTGGTCCTGACCGGCGCTGCCCATCCAGGCGTGGCGCGGCACGCCGCCCCCCGGTGGCGGCGGCGAGGACGTGCCCCAGGCCCCGCCGGGCGGCGCGCCGGGGGCCGGTTGGCCGGGCTGTTCGCCGGGGGAGGGCGCCGGTGGCGCCGGGTGCCCGCCGTCCGAAGGTGCCTGTCCGCCGCCGGCCCGGGGCAGGGGGCGCGCGCCGCTGCGGCCGCCGCCCTGGCCCGTGTCCCCACCCCCCTGGCCGCTCCCCTGGCCGCTCCCCTGGCCCGCTGTCCCGTGTGACCAGGCATCGCCGCCTTGCCCGCCGCCCTGCCCGCCGGGTGCGGGCCGCGCGCGCCCGGCTCCGGGCAGCGGCGCGATCACCGTCTTCTGGGGGGGCTTGCCACCCTTGCCCCCGCCATTGCCGGAGGGCGGCGGCGCGCTCATGTATCCGCCTCCATGATCGCCCAGATCTCGAGCTCGAGCTCGGGCCAGTCACCGGCGAAATGCAGCCCGATCGCCGAGGCGGTGGAGAATTCGCGCCACAGCTCGGAGCGCTTGTCGATGCTGAAATAGACATGGCTGGTGACGGCGCGGATCTGGTGCGGCGGCGTCGGCATGTGCACGAGTTCGAGCCCCGGCAGGTTGCTGTCGACGATCTGGCTCATGCGGGTGTTGGGCCCGACCTTGCACAGCACCGGGAACTGCTGCTGGATCTGCGTGAGCGGCTTGTCGGCGGAGACCTCGATGATGAAGGCCGCGTCGCGAAAGAGGTTGCGGTTCTCCACCGTGGCGATGAAGGAATTGGGCACCGGTTGCTGAAGGTTGAGCCGGATCGCGCGGCTCATGTCGCGGCTGAGCAGGCGCTGGATGTCGCGCAGCACCGGGGTGAAGGTCTCCTCGGGGTCGTCGTGGTCATAGGCGGGGTATTCCGGGCAGAGCCGGGTGGCGTCGAAGGTCCACAGCTCTCCGGCCAGCCGCAGAAGCGCGGTATAGAGCCGCTCGGGATGGACATAGCGCGAGGCGCGCATGTGCCGCAGCCCGCCGATCTCGCGGTTGAGCAGCAACAGCATGGAATAATCCGAGGACTGCAGCCCGCCCCCCGATCCGGGATCGGCGGCATAGCGCGCCAGCGCCGCGAGCCGGGTCTCGACCCAGCCCACCACCCGGTCGATCCAGCCCGACACCACCGGGTGGGCATCCACCGTCAGCAGCGGCGGTGCGAAGGCCGGGTCGAGCACGATGGTCTTGTCGCGCACCTCGACGATGCGCGCCAGCTTGAGGCAGCTATAGCCGGATTTCGCCGTCTTGCGCACCTCGAGCGCGAGGCGGGGATGGGCGATCTCCAGGTCATGTTCGAGGCGCATCGCGGCGGTGCTGTCGGCGACGCGCTCGCGGTCGAGCACGTAGCGCGTGGCGCGGCTCGCCTCGTCATCGGTGCCGACCTCGCGGCCGTTGGGGTCCGACATCGGCACGGTCAGCCAGACGAAATGCCCCTCGGCCCCGTCGGGCACCGCCACCGGGTGCGGCAGGCGCGAGGTGCCGGGCATGTCGAAGGGCAGCCCGTCGGGGAATATCCCCGTGGCGCGGCGCAGGCCGAAGAGGTTCTGTTCGGAGAGGTCGGAATCGATCTCGAGCCGGGAAAATCCCCACGGGTAGGGGGCCCCGTAGCGGCAGCGCAGTTCGAGCAGGTGCTCGACATACCGATCACCCTGCTGAAGATGGTGGGCCTGAAGAAAAAGGCCTTCCTTCCAGGCAATCTTGCTTTGCCATGACATGGGGATATGCTCTTCGAAATATGCGCGCGCGTCCAGACGTCGTTATCGATGCAATGACCTGTCGAGTCATCGCATGCCCCGGCCCGCGTTTCCAGAAATTTCCACCCGGCGGGCAGACGCGCGGCTGCGGCGGCACGCACGGACGATGCACGGCGGCACGTTTGGCCGCCGTGTCGCGTTCCGGTGCGGGGTTTCCAGGGGTCGCGGCGATCTCAGCGGAAGAGTCCGACGCTCCACAGCCGGTCGAGCCGCAACCCGGTCTCGGGCGCGGCAGCGCGGGGCTGCGGCGCGGGGGCGGAAACGATCCGCGGGGCGGGCGCTGCGGCGGGCTCCGGGGTCGCGCGCGCGGCGGCGACCGGGCGGATGACCGGGCGCACCGAGCGGGCGGGGGCCGTGTCACCGGGTTCCGCATTGGCGGTGGTGACCGGGTTGGCGACCGCGCCGGACGAGGCCGGCTGTGGCGCGGCGCGGTCCTGCGTGCTCAGCACCACCGGGGCCGGGAGATCCTCGGCGACCACCGGCGTCGCGGCGAGGGCGCGGGTGGCCCCGGCGAAGGCGCTTGTGTCGGCCTGCTGCGCCGCGTGGGCGGCGGCCTCTGCCTGCGTCGCGCGGCCGGGGCCGAGCGCGAGCGACAGCGCCGACCACGCGATCGTCGCCGTTCCCGTCACCGCCAGCAGCGCCACCGAGGCGGCCAGCGCCACCTGACGGCCGTTGTTGCGGGGCGCGGCGGCCTGCGCGCGCGTCGGGTGATCCGTTCGTTCGGTCATGAAATCCATCCTGGTTCCGGTCTGCCCAATCCCCCGAGGCCTTGATTTCTACCACAATCCGGCCCTGAAACCTATCCCCGCGCGCAGGTGGGCGGATATCTGCCGGAGGGTGTGGCCCGCGCGGCACCGGGGCAGGGGCTGTCAGGTCGGGGCGAGGCTGTTCACGGCGATGTCGAAGGCGCGGCGATGGATGGCCCAGGCCTCGAAATCGGCCTCCGGTGCGGGGGTCAGCAGGCTCAGCGCGACAGGAATGCCAGCCAGTCCGACCTGCGCCGACAGCACCGAAACCGCAACCTCCCCGCGGCGGCCCGACCATGATCGCGCCAACAGGTGCATGCTGCCATCGGGGCTGTCATACTGGCTGAGCACGTCCGGCCCGGCGGTCAGCCCGACGCCGTTTGCGGCGAACTTGCCCAGGCTCACCTCCTCGAGCGCCGCGGCACCGGGGCCGTCCGGGGGGCCGGCCACGGCGAGCAGCGTTGCCAGCGTCTGGTCGTTGCGCCGGTTCTCCACCACCGCAGCGGCCCCGCCCTCCGGCGGCGCGACCGCGCCCTCGATCTCGTGCCACAGCCCCGAGACCAGCATCTCGACCGGGCGCGCGGCGGCGAGGGTCAGCGGGCGGAAGGGTTCGGCATAGGCGGTGCCCTCGGGGGCGAGCAGATGAAAATTGGCCATCGTCATGTAGGCCGGTTCCTGTGCCTGCGGATCGGCCGAGAGCATCCGCGAATCGATCACGAACAGCCGGTTGGCGTCCTTGATGGTGGTCAGCCGATGGATCAGCCCTTCGGTGCGGCCCGTGCCGCGCACCAGCGCGTCGGGGGCGCGCCCGAACTTGGTGGGCCGCTCGCGCCAGTCGAGCACTTCGTGCCCCTTGTTGGCGACGAAGACGCGCAGCCAGTCGGCGGGATGAATCTCGCGTGGCAGATGTGCGCCGAGGATCACCGTCTCGGCGCGGCTCTCGGGGTCGGCGGCGCGCACCATCGGCACCAGCGGGTTTTCGGGCAGCGGGCCGGTGCGGTCGAGGATTTCGACGCTCCAATGCGTCGGCACGGCCATCTCGAAGCCCAATGGCCCCTTGAGCTCGGAGCCGGTCGAGACGAGGTGATAGCGATCCTCGATCGTGGCCGTGTCGGAGACGGGGGCGGAGAGCAGTTCGGGGGCGGCGTCGGTCACGGGTCACATCCTGTTGCGGGGCGCGGGTGTGTCAATGTCGCCGGTCCCGGCCCTGATAGGCGGGTCCGATACTGAGGTCCACATCCGCCCCGATCCCGAGGACGGCCGCAGCCTTGCCGAACGCGCCGCCATGATACCGCCCCGTCTGCAGGTCCTTGTAGGCATGGGCCCCGCCCCCGGCACCGAGTGCCCCGGCTTCGCCCGATACCTTGCCGCGTGCCGAGATGGTCCAGTCGGTGAACGGGATGGGGATGTTGACCTCGCCCTTGAGATCGCCCTCGGCCGCGCTCGCCCCGGCCTTGCCGCCGAGCGATACCCCGGCGCGGCGCCCGTCGCTGCCCAGCAGGACATCGCCCTTGGCCTCGGCCTTCATCAGGGCATAGCTGCCGCCGGCCTCGGCATAGGGGTTGTTCTCGTCGGGGCCGACGAAGAGCGATGCCTCCTCTTCGACCATGCGCGCGCTGGCCGCACCCTCGGTGCCGCCGCCGGTCTTGCCCACCGAGCCATAGACCTTGGCATCGGCGGTGAAGGTCTGCAATTTGTGCGAGCCGCCGACAGGCCCCTTGATATGCCCGGCATGGTCCATCCGCGTCATTCCCAGCGCGGCTTCACCCTGCGCCGTGGCGCGCCCGTCGCCGGTGTTGGTCGAGCCGCCCGCCTCGGCGAACATCACATCGACATTGTCGTCGCCGCCCAACCGCTTCTTGTGGACTTCATAGGCTTTGTCTTCGGGCCGGTCGACGGCGTCCGGGCCCTTGCCGGCGGCACCGACGGCACCCGGCGCGGCCTGCGACATGCCCGCCGAGCCCCCCGCCCCCGCCTCGCCGATGATCACGTTGGGCGCGCCGGTGGTGATGACGCCGCCATGTGTGGTCACGTCGCCGATGCGCGCGGCCATCTGTCCGCCCACGTACACGGTGGGGCTGCCCTTGACGATCACGTCGGTCGGCCCGACGCAGGTGCATTTGTCGGTGACCCGCGCCTGCGGCATGAAGGCCGTGATCACCGTCGGCTCGCCGGTGATCACCGGGCCGCCGACATGCGGTACCGGCGGCGTGCCCGGCGTGACCATCGGGCAGGTATGCATGTCGGTGATGCGGGCGGCGGGGGGCAAGGCGCAGGTCTCCGTCGGGGCTGTCCGCAGGAAAGCCTAGCAGCCGCGCCGCGCCTTGTCATGCGTAACCGCGCCGGGCGGGCTTTCGCCCCGCCCCCCGAGGCGATACCCTTCTCCGGGCATGACAGAGGAGCCCCCGCGATGCCCCTGATATGGCTGTCGGCGCTCTGCGCCGCGATCATGGTGCTGCTGCTTGTCCTGGGCGAGCGGACCCTGCCGCTTCTGGGCGACGACCGGGAGTTGGCGGCACGGCTCTACAAGACGGTGTTCATGCTTCTGGGGACCGGGATCGTGGTCGGGCTGGTGCCTGTCGGGGCGCGCTGGCTCGCGGGCTTCTTCCGCGCGCGCGCAGCGGGGTCCGCGGGACAGGACGGGGTATTCGGTGCCTGGGCGCAGTTCGTGACCCGACACGATATCCCCGGGCTGATGGAGCGCGCCGGGCCGGTGCTCGCCGGGCTGGTGGGAATCGGCGGGATCGTGCTCGCCGCGGTGATCTGGATGACCGAGTGATCCGCTGCGCCGGGCCGCTGCCCCGGGCGGGCCCGGCAAGACAGGCCGGGCGGTATTTGCGGTGCCGGCGGTTCGGGGGCAGACTGGCGATGTAAGGACAGCCCGGAGAAACCCGATGCGACGGTGCGCCCGCCATCCCCGGATCATGCCGGCCGCCTGCGGCGGCCTGGTTGCGGTGGCGCTTGCCTGGGGCGGGCCCGCGCGCGCCGGGTTCTCGGTGTGCAACGACAGCTTGGACGTTTTCAACCTCGCCGTCGCCTACGATGCCGGCGCGGGCTTTGTCAGCGAGGGCTGGTGGACCATCGCCCCCAACCGCTGCGTCGTCGTGATCCGTGACCGCATCCAGAGCCGCTACGTCTATGTCTTCGCCACCGATGTGTTCAACCAGGCGCTGCTCGCGGGGGACACGGCGTTCTGCGTTGATGACGACCGGTTCCGCATCCCCGGTGCCGGCGAGTGCTGGACGCGCGGCCATGTCGCGGCGGATTTCGCCGAGGTGGATATCGGCGAGGCCGGACACTGGACGCTGGTTCTCGACGGCAGCGGTGCGCCGCCCGGCGACTGACCCCGCCGGGTGCCCCGGTGACCGGCCCCGGGAGACAGGGAAGCCGCCCCGGCACCTGTGACCCGCGCGCAACACGGGCGGGCGGTGGCGCGGCGTGGCGCGGCAATATCGTGTCCGGCGCCCGGGTGAGACCGTGGGAGTCTTTGCCCTGAAGCGGAAACTTGGTCATACTGTGTCCCGGCACCGTCCGGTCCGTCCGGCACGATCATATTGACAGAAGAAGGACGCGTTTCATCCCGGCACCGGAGCGGCCCCGTTTTTCACGCCGCGCCCGCAAGAGACAGAGACAGGACAGATGATTTCCCAAAGCAACCGTCTGGGCGTGTTTTATCCGCCGGACAACACCGACAGCGGCCAGACCTCGAGCCTGGCGCTGCTGCGATTTTCCGGGCAGGAGGCGATCAACCGCCTGTTCGAGTTCGAGGTGGAGTGCGTCAGCGTGACGCCCGATATCGATTTCGATCCGCTGCTGGGGCGCAATGCCTCGGTCGAGCTTCAGACCATCGACAAGGGTCATCCCCCGCGGTATTTCGACGGGCTGGTGACCGAAGCGCGCTGGCTGGGCATGCACGAGGGCGGACACGGCTACCTGGTGATGCTGCGCCCCTGGCTGTGGCTGCTGGGCCTGCGCCAGAACCAGCGCATCTTTCACGAGATGACGGCCCCCGATATCATCGGCGCGATCTTTGCCGATTACGGGTTCTCGCATGTGGCCGACCTGCGCGGCACCTACCCGGAGATGGAATACACCGTCCAGTTTCAGGAAACCGACCTGGAATTCGTCGAGCGGCTGATGTCGATGTTCGGCATCAATTACTATTTCCGCCACGAGATGCACGCCCATGAACTGGTGCTGTTCGACGAGACCGACAGCCTGCCCGAGATCCCCGGCGTGTCGCGTCCCTACCGCGTGATCGGCCGCCAGCAGCGCCGCCCCGGCGAGCACCTGCACGACTGGAACGGCGGCCGCCGGATGAGCACCGGGCGCGTGGCGATGACCGATTACAATTTCACCAGGCCGCGCGCCGCCATGGAGACCGAAAAGAGCGCCGGGGCGGCCTATGAGAAGGGCGACATCGAATCGTTCCTCTATCCCGGCCGCTATCCTGATCGCGGCGAGGGCGACACGCTGGCCGAGCTGCGCCAGAAGCAGGTCACCATGGCCGACGGGCTGCACAGCGCCCACGGCGATTGCGCGTCGCTGATGGCGGGGATGCAGGTCACCGTCACGGCCCCCGCCGGGCCGGGCTTCGACGAGGCGGCCTTCGGCGCCTTTGACGGCAAGACCTTCGTGGCGCTGGCCTGCGCGCACAATTATACCGCCGAGGCCTATCGCACCGGCGACGCGGGGGGGGCCGAGGAGGACAGCTATCGCGGCTGGTACGAGTTCCGCGAGGCCGACAAGCCGGTCGTGCCGCCGCCCGCGCGGGTGGCGCCGCGGGTTCTCGGCCCGCAGACCGCCGTGGTGGTGGGCGAAGGCGAGATCGACTGCGACGAGTACGGCCGCATCCTGGTGCGCTTTCACTGGGACCGCGAGGGGGCCCGCTCGATGCGCTGCCGGGTCGCCCAGCTCTGGGCCGGCAAGGAGTGGGGCGGGCTCGCCGTGCCGCGCGTCGGCATGGAGGTGGTGGTCGAATTCATCGACGGCGACCCGGCGCGCCCGCTGGTGGTGGGCTGCGTCTACAACGCCGACAACATGCCGCCCTTCGACGTCGCCGACGGCGGCAAGACCATGGGCGTCAAGAGCAATTCCACCCCTGGTGGCGGCGGCTACAACGAGCTGGCCTTCGACGACAGCAAGGGCAAGGAGGAGGTGCGCCTGCACGCGCAATACGACCTCAACGCCAAGGTGCTGCACGACGAGGGCCGCGAGGTCGACAACGACCGCAAGACGACGATCGGCAACGACGACACGCTCGATGTGGGCAACGAGCTCACGGTGACCGCGGGCACGAAGATCACCCTCAAGGTGGGTCAGAGCACCATCACGATGGATGCCTCCTCGATCACGCTCCAGTCCCCGACGATCGAGGTCAAGGCGATGCAGGCGTTCAAGTCCAGCGCCGGCATGACCTCCGAACACAAGGCCGGCGCGCTCGTGGATATCAAGGGCGCGATGGTCAAGATCAACTCGTGACGGCCCCGCCGGGCCCGTCCAGCCACAGGATGCGACCGAAGGTGACGAAACCGCTCGAAACCCTGCGATACCTGACCGCGCAGGACCTGTTTGCCGCCCTGCCCGAGATCGGCGAGGACATGACGGCGCGCCCGCGCCGGGACGAGGGCGTGATGGCCTTTGCCCGGGGCCTGCTCGACGGTCCCGCGCCGGAGGAGGCGGTGACGGTGGCCGCGCAGATGTTCATCCGCCGGGTGTCGGTCTGGTGGGGCCACGAATGCCTGCGCCATGTCGGCGACCGGCTCGACCCGGTGGATGCCGGGATGATGGAGCGCGCCGCCGCCTGGGTGGCGCAGCCCGACGAGGATGCCCGTGCCGCGATGCTCGATGCGGCGATGGCCAGCGAGGTCCGCGGCCCCGGCGTGTGGCTGGCGCTCGGTGCGGGCTGGGGCGGGGCCTCGCTCACCGCGCCCGACAGCCCGCCGGTGACGCCGCCGCGCTTTCTTACCGGGCGTGCGGTGAACGCCGCCGTTCTCGCCGCCCTCGCGCGGGTGGCCCAGCCCCGGCGTCAGGCCACGCTGCGCGACTTTCTGTCGATGGCGCGTGACCTTGCGGCCCCCGATCTTGACTGACAAAACGGCATGACAGGACCGGCGCGCGCCCGCGCGCCCGGCCGGACGGAGACGCGGACGCATGCAGAACCAGACCTTGCGCTTGCGCATCACCAACATGTCCAGCCTGCCCGATGGCGGCCCGCTCGAAGTGTCGGTCGCGCCCGGGGAAATCCTCGAGGTCGGCCGCGACAGCGGCATCGGCTGGAGCCTGCCCGACCAGCGCCGGTTCATCTCCAGCCGCCACATGGAGCTGCGCTTCGAAAAGCAGCAGTGGTGGCTCTACGACATTTCCACCAACGGCACCTTCGTCAACGGCTCTTCGTCGCGGGTCAAGAGCCCCTATGCCCTGCAAGCGGGCGATCAGCTCCAGGTGGGCCATTACAGCGTCGAGGTCGTATTCGAGGCCGGTGCCGGGGCGGACGGCGGCGCGCCCGCCGGCGATATCTGGAGCCTCGGGGCGGGGGCTGCGCCCGCGCCTGGTCCGGCACCGGTCTCCGCGCCACCGCCCGCGCCCGGCCCGGCTTCCGCGCCCGGCCCGGCGTTTTCCCCGGGGGGCGATATCTGGGGCGGCGGTGGCGCGGATGCGCGCGGCGATCCCGGCGAGCCCCCGCCCCCCTCGGCGCAGCCCCTGCCGGGCCGTGCGTCGGTGACCACGCCCTCGGTGCCGCCCGGCAGTGTCCCCGGGGCCACCGGCGCGCCGTCCCCGCCGCCACCCCCGGCGCAGGGCCACGGGCAGGACCCGGCCCCGGAGACCGCGCAGGTGCTCGACGCCATCGCCGCCGCGGCGGGGCTGCCCGAGGGCAGCCTCAGCCGCGGCAACCCGATCGAGACCGCCACCGAGATCGGCCGCGCGCTGCACGCGCTGAGCGAGGAGTTGTCGAGCCTGTTGCAGGCGCGCGCCGTGGCGCGCCGCTCGGTGCGTTCGGGGCAGGTAACGATGATCGGGCGCGAGGACAACAACCCGCTCAAGTTCATGCCCACGCCCGACCAGGCGCTGAGCGCGATGTTCGGGCCCCCGCGCCCCGGCTTCCAGCGCGGCGGCGAGGCGGTCCGCGCGGCCTTTGCCGATATCAAGCGCCACCAGTATGCCACCCATGCCGCGATCCAGCCCGCGCTGGCGCGGCTGCTCGACGATCTCGCCCCCGAGACGATCGAGGCGCGGGTCAGGAAATCGGGCCTGCTGTCGAACCGCCGCGCCAAGGCGTGGGACACCTTCGTGGAGCGCTGGGATGCCAAGGCGCAGGCCCACGACAACGGCATGCTCGACGTGTTCCTGACCTATTTCGCCGAGGCCTACGATACCGAGGGCGGGGGATGAGCGGAGGCGCTGCCGGCAGGCAGGCCGGGTGCGGGTCAATGTAATTCTGCCACATTTCCGGGTCTGGCGCGCGTGGCGGGCGCGACAGGTGTTGCAAACACGCGTATTGATCGCGCACATTCCCGTGAACGGATTCCGCACCCGGAGATTCACCCATGCGCATTGCTGCCGCCTGCCCTCGTCATTTCCCCGCTACCGCACCGGCCACTTGTGCCCGGACGGGCGGACGCCGGGACATCCCGGCCGCGACGGCGGTCGTGCAGGGGCGTGCCAGGAAGCTTGCCCGGTGTGCGCTTGCTCATCCAGTGAATAACAGCGTCTGAATTTACCAGATTTCTCAGAGGAGAGATTGCATGTCGATGTCCACCCCGCGCCCCGTCCCATACC
>Ga0102926_1001153_pt1 | contig 15728 bp, 14 predicted proteins | sample SalPonR1_A_D2_MG_FD_78173 | JGI IMG/M metagenome (GOLD analysis project Ga0102926, IMG submission 78173) | Salt pond soil microbial communities from South San Francisco under conditions of wetland restoration - Salt Pond MetaG R1_A_D2_MG | ecosystem: Environmental > Aquatic > Marine > Intertidal...
TAATCATCTTCTTTGCCTTCATTCAGAAGATAATCCTCTAATGCAAAATTATAATATGGAATATCCCACTTAGTTTCAATATATTTCAATTCATCACCTCATTAATAAATTTTATTCTTTCAAGATTATTATTCATCTTTAACAATAATAATACCACCACACCTTGACAAAATCAATTAAATATACCATATAAAAAAAATGAAGGCATTCTACTTATTTAAAAATTTATTACAGTTCCAAAAAATCAATGAATGTTTTTGTTGCCATTGAAATATATCTATCTTTCTTCCAAACTAGCCCTATATTGATATCTATAGAATTTTCAAGGGGTATTGCTTTAATATCCTTTTCATTATCTACAATTTCCTTAATAAGGAAAGCTGAACCAATACCAGTTCTTACAAAGCTTTTTATCGTATCTAGCTGGTTAGAATAGTATATGATATTGGGTTTTATCCTATTGTTAATATACCTTTCCCTAACTACCTTATTGTGATAAAAACCTTCCTTCAACATTATTACAGGTTCACTTCCTATTTCATCCATCGATATTATATCCTTTTTAGACATATTATTTTGCCTGCTGACACAAAACTGCACCTGGGTCTTAATTATGGATTTAACTTCAGTTTCATCATATGATTCAAGTATTATGAGGGCTATATCTATTTCATTATTTTCAAGAAGCCTCTTTGTTTCAAGAGAACCATTTTCTACCGCTTTAAGTTCTATATCAGGGTTATTTATGCTGAAGTCTATAAATATTTTAGGAAAAAGGAAAGATCCTATCATTGGAGGAACTCCTATTTTAATTATTTTCTTTTTTTTTGTTCCAAAATCTCTAATTTCTTTAGATGTGTCATCAACAAATTCTAATATTTTAGCAGCTCTTTTGGATAAAAGTTTTCCTTCATCTGTTATTGAAATCTTCTTACTACTACGGTCTAAAAGTGCAACTCCAAGATATTCCTCAAGTTTTTTTATTGAAGTTGTAATTGATGGTTGAGATATATGAAGGGTTTCAGCTGCGTGTGTGATATTTTCATATTTACAGACTGCAAGAAAATATTCAAGTTGTTTTAAATTCAAACAATCACCTACAATAGTTTTTTTTTATGATAGCATAAAAAAACAATATTTTCAATTTATGACAAACCAATGTAAAATAATTGATGAAACAACAAACTAGAATACAAAAAAATATAGAGGTGTTATTATGAATTATAATGAAATGGCTTTAAAGCTACACAAGGACAATGTTGGTAAAATCGAAATAACAAGTAAGGTTAAAGTAGAAAATAAAACGGATTTGTCAACTGCTTACACTCCAGGAGTTGCAGAACCCTGCATGGAAATATATAGAAACATTGATTCTGTTTATGACTATACTGCAAAGTCAAATTTTGTTGCAATAGTAACTGATGGAACTGCAGTACTTGGTCTTGGCGATATAGGGGCACATGCTTCAATTCCTGTAATGGAAGGAAAGGCAGTTCTATTCAAATCCTTTGCAAATGTAGATGCATTTCCAATTTGTCTAAATACAAAAGATACTGAAGAAATAATTAGAACTGTAAAGCTTCTTGAGCCTGTTTTTGGTGGAATCAATCTTGAAGATATAGGAGCTCCAAGATGTTTTGAAATAGAGAAAAGACTCAAGGAAGAGCTTGACATCCCTGTTTTTCACGATGATCAGCATGGTACTGCCATAGTGACAGCAGCTGCTATAATCAACTCACTTAAAATCACAAATAAAAAAATCGAAGATATTCAAGCTGTAATAAACGGATCTGGAGCAGCAGGAATAGCAATTGCAAAACTTCTTATAAATATGGGTATAAATAATATTGTAATGTGTGATAGAAAAGGAATTATCTCTTCAAATAGAAAAAATCTTAATGATTCAAAGAAAGAAATCCTTTCAATAACCAATAAAAAGAATGAAACTGGAACACTTGCAGATGCAATGAAAAACAAGGATATCTTCATAGGAGTTTCTGCACCGGGAGTTGTGACTAAGGAAATGGTATCTTCAATGAAAGAAAAACCAATAGTACTTCCGATGGCTAACCCAATGCCAGAAATAATGCCTGAACTGGCCCTAGAAGCAGGTGCTTATATAGTTGGAACAGGACGATCTGATTTTCCAAACCAGGTAAACAATGTTCTTGCTTTCCCAGGAATTTTCAGAGGAGCACTTGATGTAAGAGCAAGTGAAATAAATGAAGAAATGAAAATCGCTGCAGCCTATGCAATAGCTCAAACAGTAAAAAATGAAGAACTTTCAAAAGATTTTATCCTTCCTGAAGCTTTTAATAAGGATACTGGATTAAATGTTGCGGAAGCTGTAAGAAAAGCTGCCTGTGCCAGCGGAGTTTCAAGAATATAGCCAAGTGTAGTCATTCTAATAGTCAAAGAACTTTATAAAGAAGCTTTGATATTGAAACTCATTGGTAAAGATCGAATATACTTTCCTCTAATATCCTCAGTTCTATACAATAAAAAAAATGCATGCTCTGCTCTAGCTCTCCTTTGGCTAGGGCATTTTTTTTGCTGAATATGCATATTTTTCTAATCATTTATAGAAGTGATTGAATCAACAAATCGTAATAAGTTAAAATTATATAGCAGTGAAAGACAAGTCCTATAAGGGTTTTAGTATTAATATTCAAATAAATTTCACAAAGTATAAAGTATATATACTAGTTTATATTTCATAAATGAATAAATGACTCATTTAAGATAAAAGATTGCTAGATTTGGAGTACATGTTAAGAAATGGATAACTATGCATGGATTTGTATTTAATATTTTTGTTGATAAAAGTTATTTTGATCTGATAAATCTTTGTGGAATAAATAAGTTTGGTATTGCGTACCTTGATGATTATGAGGAAAATGTTGATTATTCAGAGGTATTGTTGATGCTTAATGGAAAATTTAAACAAGTGTTTGATATGAAGCTAACAAATTGGTACCAGAATCGAGTGTAATAAGTTATTTTTATAAATTTAATATATGGTACTTGACTTATAAATAAAAAAATGCTAGTATTAAATTGGTTGAGCCAATGACTCAGTCATCAAATGGTTCTAAGTATCTTTCTTTATAAAATAATTACTCATATATTTCTGAGAAGGAGACGTATTAACTCGATGAAAATAAAAGTAAAGCTACACTCTTGTTTTGTGTTTTTATCTGGAGATGATAATGGCATTGAGGAATTAGAGTATTATGATAAAATGGATATTTCTAAAATTATTGAACATTATAAAATAAAATCCGAATATATAGCAGCGATAACAATCAACAAAAAAATAGTTGACAAAGACTATATAGTGAAAGAAAACGATTTTATAGAAATATTACCAATATTTGGAGGTGGCTAAACCATAATCAGAAAAATCTGTTTATATTACTATTAATCTATTAAATCGATATAACAATATGATTATTCTTATATCGTTGAAAATTATAAAATAAAACCCAAATAAATGGCTGAAGTAACAATCGATAAAAAATATTTAATAAAGACTATAAGAGTGAAAGAAAAGGATTTCATAGAGATATTATAAAAATTTGGAGGTGGTAATATTATGCCATATGGATACGCAGGTAAGATTTTAAGAATTAATTTAACAAACAAAAAAATCATAGTTGAGAAGCCGGATGAAGGTTTCTATCGAACTTATGTTGGAGGAAAGGGATTTATAGCATATTACTTATTAAACGAGGTGCCTGAAAATGTTGAGCCACTGGGAGAAGAAAACAAGCTTATTTTTGCAAATGGAATAATGACTGGATTGCCCGTGGTAGGTATGCCAAGATATGTTGTAGGAGCAAAGTCTCCCTTAACCGATGGATTTGGACAATCGGAGGCAGGTGGTTTCTGGGGACCTGAACTAAAGAAGGCAGGTTATGACGCTATAATTCTTGAGGGTAAATCAGAAAAACCTGTATATATATATATTAATGATGATTCAGTTGAAATTAAGGAAGCTAACCATTTATGGGGAAAAGAAACTGGTGAGGTTCAGAACATAATTCATAATGAGCTTGGGGATAAATCAGTTAAAGTTGCCCAGATAGGTCCTGCAGGAGAAAAACTTGTAAAGTATGCTTGTATAAGTAATAATTTAAAGCATTACAATGGAAGAAATGGACTTGGAGCAGTAATGGGATCAAAAAATCTAAGAGCTATAGCTGTTAAGGGTACAAATAAAATTGAATTTGCAGACCCTGACAAGATTAAAGAAATAAGCAAGAATTATCTTAGTACATATATGGAAAAACCCTTAAGTAGGGGACTCTATGATTTTGGAACTTCAGGCGGAGTTGCAACATTAAATACTTTGGGAATGCTTCCGACTAAGAATTATAATTTTGGTGAATTTGAGGGTGCAGAAAAAATAACTGGACAAAAACTTGCTGAAACTATATTAAGTAAAAGAGAAGGATGCTATGCATGTGCAATTAGGTGTAAAAGAATTGTAGATGTCGATGAAGAAGGAATGAGGATTGATCCTAAATTCGGGGGTCCAGAATATGAAACTATAGCGGGATTTGGCTCGTTATGCTGTGTAGATGATTTGAAAGCAATATCTAAAGCCAATGAAATGTGCAACAGACTGGGTATAGATACAATATCAACAAGTGTATCTATAGCATTCGCAATGGAATGCTTTGAGAAAGGTTTGTTGAACAAAGAGGATACAAAAGGTATGGATATAAGTTTTGGAAATGTTGAATCTGTCCTTAAACTTGTTGAAATGATTGGAAGGAGAGAAGGAATTGGTGATTTGCTTGCTGAAGGTAGCTATAGAGCTTCAAAGGTCATTGGAAAAGGGAGTGAATCATTTACTATGACTTCAAAAAAGCAAGAGTATGCACTTCATGATCCTAGAACAAAAGCTGGACTTGGTTTATCTTATTCAACTGCAGGAAATGCAACAGACCACATGTATATGGTTCATGACAATATGATTTCCAAAGAAGGGGAAGTATTAAATGGAGTAAGTACATTCGGTATTATAGAGCCAATACCAACAAAAGACATATCATGGAAAAAAGTAAGGGCCTTTAAAACTCTATCTGAATGGACTAGTTTCATAAATATGGCAGGAATATGCCTTCTGGCAGTTGCTCCTAGAGGTGGTTTGTCCGTTAATGAAGTTGTTGAATTATACAGTGCAGCCACAGGCTGGGATACAAGCTTGTTTGAAATAATGAAATCTGGTGAAAGATCAATAAATATGGCTAGAATGTTTAATATCAAAAACGGAATGGGTAAGAAAGAGGATTCTTTGTCCACCAAGACTTTTGAATTGATGAACAATGAAAATTCACCTAAACATAAAATGGTAGAAGATGAATTAAATGACAGCATTGAATTGCTATATGAAATGAGAGGCTGGAATGATGGAGTTCCAAAAAGAGGAAAACTGTATGAATTAAATCTTGATTGGCTTGTAGATGATTACCTCGGATAAATGGGAATTAACGGAACAGAATAGTTAGACTTTAATTAATAACAATTGACATAGTCGATAGAAAATAATAAAATTAAATAGAATTGAACATTGATACGATTAGTCAAGCTAAAAAATACTAGGGGTTGTTAATTATGAAATTTGAACCAGTAAAAAGAAAAAGAATATATGAAGATATTGTAAATCAGATTTTAGAACAAATAAATAAAGGAATGTTAAATCCTGGAGATAAACTTCCTGCAGAAAGAGAAATGGCAAGTTTAATGAATACTAGTAGGAATTCAGTAAGTGAGGCATATAGAACACTAGAATTAATTGGATTTGTTGATATAAGACCAGGTGGTGGAGCTTTTGTAGAAGAGATTGATTTTCAAAACTTTTTCAAACCTTTCTCAGATATGATATCAGAGGATGAAATGTTGATATTGGATACTCTGAATGCTAGAGATTTAATAGAGGTTGAAACAGCTAAACTGGCAGCAAAAAATGCAAGTGATGAAGAATTAGAAAAATTAAAAAGTATTATAAAAAAGGCAAAGGATTCTATAGAAAAAGGAAATCAAAGTCTTGTATATGATGATGAATTTCATATAATCATAGCTCAAGCATCTCACAACAGTATTTTTTCTATGATTATGCACTTGATTAGGGATTCTTTGTCAGCTAGTGCGGAAGCGACACTTAAGATTGAAGGTCAACCTGCTAAAACAGTTAATGATCATGAAAAAATACTTAATGCAATAATTAGTGGAGATCCTGTCAAAGCGGGAAATGCTATGAAAAAGCATCTTGACAAAGCTAAAAAAAATATTATTGAGCAGATACATTTAAAAAAATAGAAAAAATTTTAGCCATATAGGAACAACCAATATACCATTAATCCTATGTTCCAATAATCATAAATGAAAAAAGTATTAAAAATTCTTGGAGGTTTATTAATGAAAGATAAAAGCAAATTACTATCTATTTATATGAATATGAACAAGATAAGAAAATTTGAAGAAAAAGCATTGAATTTTTTTGAAGAAGACAAACTGAGAGGGTCTGTGCATCTGTATATTGGAGAAGAAGCAAGTGCAGCAACGGTATGTGAATTTTTAACGGATAAGGATTATATCACAAGCACTCACAGAGGTCATGGACATTGTATTGCAAAAGGTGCAGATCTAGGAAAAGCAATGGCTGAATTAATGGGCAAGGAAACAGGTTACTGCAAGGGCAGAGGTGGCTCCATGCATATAGCAGACTTTTCAAAAGGTAACCTTGGGGCAAATGCAATTGTTGGAGCTGGAATACCTATTGCTGTTGGAGGAGCTTTGGCAGCCAAGAAAAAAGGAACTGATCAGGTTGCAGTTACATTCTTCGGAGATGGAGCGTCAAATCAGGGTATTTTTCACGAATCCCTCAATATTGCAGCATTATGGAAATTACCAGTAATATTTATTTGTGAAAACAATGGATATGGAATATCCGTACCTCAGTGTGAAAGCACATCCGTTGAGGATATTTGTGTCAGAGCGAAATCATATGACATGCCTGGCTACAAGGTTGATGGTAATGATGTCTTGGAAATAGACAAGGTAGTAGGTAAAGCTGTAGAGAGAGCTAGAAAGGGACAAGGACCAACACTTATTGAACTTAAGACTTACAGATGGCTTGGACACTGGACAGGGGATCCTCAGGTTTATAGAACAAAGGAAGAAGTAGAATCTTGGAAAACCAAATGCCCTATAAAGAGATTGAGAAAATATATGTTGGATAATAAAATAGCAGATAAAAAAGAACTTGATGAAATAGAAGTAGATTCACAGAAACTTGTTGATGAAGCAGGAGAATTTGCATTGAATAGTCCTGAACCGGATCTAAAGACGGTGATGGATGATGTATTTTGTGAAGGAGAGATAATATGAGTAGAAAATCATACGCACAGGCAATTAAAGATACTATAGCTGAAGAAATGAGAAGAGACGAAGATGTATTCGTTATGGGAGAAGATATAAAAGTACTCGGAGGTATCTTTGGATGCACAAGAGGACTTGTTGATGAATTTGGTGAAGACAGGGTAATGAATACACCCATAGCAGAAGCTGGATTTATTGGAGCAGGACTTGGAGCTGCTGCGGCAGGTATGAGACCAGTCATTGAATTAATGTATATGGACTTTACATATGTTGCAATGGATCAGATATTGAATCAAGTAGCAAAGATTAGATATATGACAGGTGGAAATATTTCAGCACCATTGGTTATTAGAGGTCAGCAGGGAATAGGAAGAGGAAACGGCGCACAGCACTCCCAGTGCATTGAATCAATATTTATGCACATTCCGGGAATTAAGGTAGTATTACCTTCAACTCCTGCAGATGCAGCTGGATTGTTAAGAACTGCAATTAGAGAAAATAACCCTGTTTTATTCGTAGAACATAAGGCCTTGTATGCTACAAAAGGAGAAGTTCCGGATGATCCAGAATTCAGCATACCTTTTGGTAAGGCAAATGTTGTTAAAAAGGGAAGTGATGTAACCTTGATTGCTAATTCCTATTATTTGAGCAAGGCAATAAGTGTTGCAGACAAAATGGAAAAAGAAGGAATCAGCGTAGAGGTTATAGATCCTAGAACATTGGTACCATTGGATAAGGATACAATAATAGAATCTGTCAAGAAAACAGGTAGATTACTTGTTGTTCATGAAGGACATAAGGTTGCTGGATGGGGAGCTGAGATTGCTTCAACTGTAATGGAAGAAGCTTTTGATTATCTTGATGCACCAGTAGCTAGGCTTGGAGCTAAGCAATGTCCCCTACCCTTTAACTTAGGACTTGAGAATGCAGTGGTTCCTCAAGAACATGAAATGGAAGAAGCAATTAGAAAGTTATTATAATAATTTAATTTAAATTTAATATATATCAAAAAAAATGGAGGATAATTTAATGAAAAAGATATTGATAATTAGTTTAATAGTAGTTTTATTGGGAACAATGCTAGTTGGTTGTGGAGCAAATGGAGCAAATAATGAACAAGAATCAAGTCAAGAAAATGATCAGGAAAAAATTGTAATAAAAGCTGGACATGGTGGTCCTGAGAACAATGCTTACCATCTAGGCTGGTTAAAATTCAAGGAAATAGTTGAAGAAAAAACAGATGGTAAAATAGAAGTTAAAATTTACCCTAATCAACAATTAGGAGGAGATAGAGAGTTAATTGAAGCAGTACAAATGGGCAATGTACAAATGACATCACCATCATCTGCTCCTGTTGCATCTTTTGATAAAAGTTTTTATGTTTTAGATATACCATTTTTATTTAAAGACAGAGAACAAGCTTACAGCACTCTTGATGGTCCGGCTGGTAAAAAACTTTTAGAAAGTCTTGAAAGCTATAATCTTAAAGGATTAGCTTTTATGGAGAATGGGTTTAGAAATCTTACTAATAGTAAAGTTAGAGTAAGGACACCTGAAGATTTAAACGGTTTGAAAATAAGAACTATGGAAAATGAAATTCATCTAGCAGCTTGGTCATTATTGGGCGCTAATCCTACTCCTATGGCTTTTGGAGAATTGTTTACAGCTTTACAGCAAAAAACTGTAGATGGACAAGAAAACCCATTTGAATTAATATATACAGTTAAATTTCATGAAGTACAAGATTATATATCAAAAACTCAGCATATCTATACACCATATATAATGATAATAAATAAAGATTTTTATGAAGGACTTTCGGATGAAAATAGAATGATTATTGATGAGGCTGTAGTAGAAGCAACTAATTATGAAAGAGAAATATCAAAACAAAAGGACTTAGAATCTGAAGAAGCTATTAAAGCAGCTGGAGTTGAAATAATAGAATTGACAGATGAAGAAAAAAATATGTTTAAAGAAAAATTGGCTCCTCTATTAGATCAAGTTAAAGAAAAAGCAGGAACTGAAATTGTAGATATATTTATTGATGCAACTAATTAGTGCTTATAATAGGACAAGTTATCATTAAGCTTACTTGTCCTATTATTATTATGAAGGGAGTATGTAAGATGAGAGTTATTAAATATTTAGATGACCATATTGAAGAAATATTTTTAATAGTATTACTTACAGGTATGAGTTTAGTTATAGGCTTGCAAGTATTTATGAGGTATGTTATGAAATCATCCTTGAGTTGGTCTGAAGAGATTGCCAGATATATGTTTATTTGGATGGTGTATATTGGAATCAGTTATGGAATAAAGAGAGAAAGGCATGTTAAAATTGATGCAGCTGTAAAATTGTTTCCAAAAAAAATACAAAAATATATATTTGTGTTATCAGATTTAATATTTTTAGTATTTGCAATAATAATTATTATACAGTCAAAAAATGTTGCTATGACAATTTTTGAACTAGGCCAAATATCCCCTGGTACAGGTATATCAATGGGCTATGTTTATATTGCTATACCAATAGGTTTTACATTAGTAGGTATTAGATTAATACAAAATGTGATATCAAAATTCAGAAAAATAAAATTGGAGAAAGGAGAATAATATGGTTGCTTTAGTTCTGTTTGGAAGTTTTATTATATTTCTATTGTTAAATACACCTATTGGTATTGCATTAGGGATGTCATCACTTGTAACTATTATTTATTCTGGTCAAGTAGATTTATCTTATTTAGCACAAAGCTTAACTACATCAGTCAATTCTTTTCCATTGATGGCAGTTCCGTTTTTTATATTGGCAGGTGAATTGATGGGTAAAGGTGGAATATCTAGGAGACTGTTAAATGTCGGTAATATGCTATTTGGGAAATATAATGGTGGTTTGGCAATTGTAACAGTTGTAGCATGTATGTTTTTTGCAGCTATTTCTGGTTCTGGTCCTGCAACAGTTGCAGCCATTGGAGGAATAATAGTTCCAGAAATGATGAAAAGAGGATATGACAAGGGATTTACATCTGGACTAGTTGCTACATCAGGAAGTATTGGAGTTATGATCCCTCCTAGTATTCCTATGGTTATATATGGTGTATCAACTGGAGTTTCAATTAGCACTATGTTTATAGCTGGACTTGTTCCAGGAGTACTAGTAGGACTAATGTTAATATTATATAGTTATATTACTTCTAGAAGAAGAGGATACAAAGGTTTAAATGAAAAGCATTCAGCGAAAGAAATTTTAGCATCTTTTAAAGAAGCAAAATGGGCATTGTTTGTTCCTATAATTATTCTAGGTGGAATATATGGTGGTATATTTACTCCTACAGAAGCAGCAGCTGTAGCAGTAATATATGGATTTATTATAGGTGTATTTGTATATAAAGATTTAAATTTTAAAGATTTACCAAATGTAATATTAAGTGCAGCTTTAACAACAGCTACAGTTCTGATTATAGTTGGGACGGCTACTTCATTTGGAAGAATACTAACAATAGAACAGATTCCAACTAAGCTTGCAAGTGCAATAATAGGTTTTTCTGATAGTAAAATAGTTATTTTGCTTCTTATTAATATACTTCTATTATTTGTTGGATGTTTTATGGAAACACTCGCAGCTGTAATAATATTAGCACCAATACTTTTGCCAGTTGCTTTAAAAATCGGAGTAGATCCTGTTCATTTTGGAATTATTATGGTAGTTAATCTAGCAATTGGATTCATGACTCCTCCATTAGGAGTAAATCTTTTTGTTACGTGTGGAATTGCTGATATAAGTATAGAGAAAATTTCAAAATCAATTATGCCATGGTTAGCGGTTATGATTGTAGCATTATTAATTATTACTTATGTTCCGGCTATAACACTAACTTTACCAAGACTTTTGGGTTTTTAGATAGAAAGATTTAAATAGTATTGAATAGAATATTGTAAATTATGTAAGGAGGAATAAATATGGCAAATATAGTGATAATGCCAAAGCAAGGCCTTCAGATGAAAGAAGGAACGATAATGAAGTGGCTTGTAAAAGAAGGTGACAAGGCTGTAGAAGGAAAACCGTTGTTTGAAATGGAAACGGACAAACTTACTATTGTTATTGATTCAACCTTCACAGGAGTCATGCTGAAAATTATAAAAGGTGAAGGTGAGGTTGTACCTATTACACAACCTATAGCAGTAATTGGTGAAGCAGGAGAAGATATTTCAGACTTAACCGATGAACTTGGTGGTGATGGAAATAAAGAAACTGAAGTTGAGATTAAAGCTGATGATTTAAAAAAAGAAGATAAGGTAAAAAAACAGGAGCCTGGTACAACTGTCAATAAAGACAGTGATAGGATATTCATAAGCCCAAGGGCAAAAAAACTGGCTTCAGAATATAATATTGAAATTCAAAATATTCAGGGAACAGGTCCAAATGGCAGAATCATGGAGAAGGATGTGGTTGATGCCAAGAATAATAGTCCTAAGATAACGGCAACAGCAAGAAAAATGGCAGATGATTTGGGCATTGATGAAAAAGATATAAAAGGCAAAGGAAGAAGAATTTATACAAGAGATGTGGCGAGAATGGCTAATAGTAGCCAGGATGTTACTAAATCTGATGAACGTGTTATTCCAATTACTTCCATGAGAAAGGTAGTTGCGGAAAGAATGTGTCAAAGCCAGAGAGAAATGGCTCAGACAAATCATAAGATCAAGGTGGATGCTTCGGAACTTGTAAGAATAAGGGAAGCAAATAAAAAGCAAGGAATTAAAACATCCTATAATGACATTATTGTAAAAATGGTTTCAAAAGGTCTTATGGAATTCCCGATGATGAATTCAAGTTGGACCGAAGAAGGAATTGTACAAAAAGAATATGTAAATATGGGAATTGCAGTAGCCATTGAAAATGGACTAATAGTTCCAGTCATAAAAGATGCTGATTTGCTAAGCATTGAACAGATAAGGGATAAATCATCTGAATTGATTGAAAAAGCTCAATCAGGAGGATTGGAAAGTATGGATTATACAGGAGGAACTTTTACAATTTCCAATCTGGGAATGTTCGATATTGATGAATTTGTTGCAATAATAAATCCACCGGAAGCTGGTATTTTAGCAGTAGGAAAGATGGAATATGTTCCTGTTGTAAAAAATAAAACTGATATTGAAATCAAACCAATAATAAAACTTACACTTAGTTATGATCATAGAATTGTTGATGGGGCTGATGCAGCTAAATTCTTGTCAAGAGTAAAACAGCTAATTGAAAACCCTTATTTGGCATTATGATAAAGATAGACGAGCAAACTATAGAGGTGATTAATAATGTATGATATAGCAGTAATTGGCGGTGGTCCGGGAGGATATACAGCAGCCATACTTGCAGCAAAAAAAGGTAAAAAAGTAGTAGTAATAGAAAAAGATAACTTGGGTGGAACATGCCTGAATTGGGGATGTATACCTACAAAAGCATTGGTTCACAGTGCGAATATATTCAGTGAGTTGAAAGAGGCTGAAGAATTTGGAGTAAAAATTGCTGGAGCGGAAATAGATTGGACACAGGCCCAGAAAAAGAAGGATGAAGTAGTATTTAATCTTACGAGTGGAGTTGGTGGACTATTAAAACAAAACAAGGTAGATGTTATTTCCGGAGAGGCTGAAATAATCGGTAGAAATAAAATTCAAGTAAAGACCAGTGATGGCAACAAGGAAATTAGTGCTGAATTTATTATAATAGCTACAGGTTCAGAAGCTATTATGCCACCAATTCCAGGAATAGAAACTGATGGTGTAGTTACAAGTAAAGAGGCTTTGTCATTTGATGATATACCAGAAAAATTGCTTGTAATCGGAGGTGGAATAATTGGATCTGAAATGGGATATATATATAATAGTCTTGGATCAGAAGTCACAGTAATTGAAATGCTTCCAAAAATTCTTGGCAACATGGATGAAGACTGTTCAAGCACTTTAAAATCAAAACTAGAAGAAAAGGGAATAAAAACACTTCTCGATTCAAAGGTGTTGTCCTTTGAGAAAAATGGAAAAGAAATTGAAGTAAAGTATGAAAAAAATGGTGAAAAATATACAGCAATTGCTGACAAGGTACTTGTATCCATAGGAAGGAAACCTTCTTTGAAAGGAGTTTCTGAAATAGGATTGAAAACTGACAGAGCAGGAATAGATGTTGATGAATACCTTAAGACTAACATTGATAACATTTATGCAATTGGAGACGTTACAGGAAAAATTCAGCTTGCACATGTAGCATCTCATCAAGGTATAACGGCTGTAAAGAATATTTTGGGAGAAACAGAAAAAATGGACTATTCTGTTGTACCTTCATGTATTTACACCAACCCGGAAATGGCAAGTGTAGGCTTGACAGAGAAAGAAGCAAGAGAAAAACATAAGAATAATATAAAAGTAAGTGTATTTCCTTATTTATATAATGGTAAATCATTAACAATAGGAAATACAGAAGGTTTTATAAAGATGATATCCGAATCAAAATATAATCAGATAATCGGAATTCATATTGTGGGACCTTGTGCAACAGAAATGATAGCGGAAGCAACAATGGCAATAAAATTAGAATGTACTGCAGAAGAAATTGCCGGTATAATTCATGCTCACCCGTCATTGACTGAAGCATTCATGGAGTCTGCTGCAGGAATCGATGAAGAGGCAATACATGCAGTTTCAACATTGAAAGTATAAAAATGGAATTAATGTATATAAATATTCAAAAAAGATGAAATTTTGGAAGGGGTATAGATTACAATATTATTGTTGTCTGCACCCCCTTTTATTAAATTATTGAGAGGTATCGATGTGAAATTTGAAATAAAATATGGCAAGGATAAAATAAAATTTTATATAAATGAAAAGAACTATTTAGGCACTTTGTTGCCCAACAAGGTGTATGTTAAAAATACTGAAGACGAAATAATAAAAAAAGCATTGTCAAATCCAATAGGAACATTGCCTCTGAGAGACATTGTAAAAAAAGGTGAAAAGGTAGCAGTGGTAACTAGTGATATTACAAGACCAATGCCTTCAGCTTTGGTTATGCCCTTTGTAGTTGAAGAACTCAAGAAAGGTGGTGTGGATGAAAAAGACATAAGTATAGTATTGGCATTGGGTAGCCATAGAAGTCATACTGATGAAGAAAAAAGGACCCTTGTTGGAGAGGGATTATATAATAGTAATGTGAAGGTTATTGACAGCGATATGGGAAAATGTATCAACCTGGGTATGTGTAAAAATGGTACACCGGTTGATATTTTTGAGCCAGTAGTCAAGGCAGATAGAATTGTTTGCCTAGGCAATATAGAATATCACTATTTTGCAGGATATTCAGGTGGTGCAAAGGCTTTAATGCCTGGGGTTTCGAGCCACGATGCCATTCAGGCTAATCATTCCAATATGTTGCATGAAAATGCTATAGCAGGCAATTTAGATACAAATCCTGTAAGGCAAGATATTGATCAATCTGGAGAATTTATTAAAATTGATTTCATACTTAATGTAGTTTTAAATGGTAAAAAAGAAGTAGTAAATGCAGTTGCAGGAGATTACATAAAGTCTCATAGGGAAGGGTGTAAATACCTTGATGGAATGTATGGAATTAAGATGGATAAAAAAGCTGATATTGTAGTTGTATCGCCTGGAGGATATCCTAAGGATATAAACCTGTATCAGTCTCAAAAAGGTTTAGATAACTCAAAACACGCGATTAGAGATGGAGGGATTATCGTACTCTGCGCATCTGCTAAGGAGAAGTTTGGTGAAAAGACTTTTGAGGAATGGATGTTGAACAAATCGCCTGTTCAAATGATAGATGAAATAACGAGGAATTTTAAGTTGGGTGGGCACAAGGCAGCTGCCATTGCAGGAATGTTGCAAAAAAATAAAATATTTATGGTGACAGATATGGATGAGAAAACTGTGAAACAGATCAACTTCTCTTACTTCAATAATGTTCAAGATGCAATAGATGCAGCAATTGAAGAAATTGGTCAAGATTCGAAGGTTCTTATGATGCCTGCAGCAGGATCGACTTTGCCAATTTGTATATAAAGCTGTTATCTCTAAATCAGATTTGCGTTTAATATGTTATTTTCCATGAAAAGTTATAAATTGATTAATTATGATATAATCCTCTCTTTGGCAAACTAAATGCAAAATATATTTGCGTTTACTATTTCAATTAAAGAGTTAACAATAATAATACCACCACACCTTGACAAAATCAATTAAATATACTATATTATAAAAAAATGAAGGCATTGAAGAAGCTAGTAGATAGTATCATTTATTTAGAGAACTGATGGTTGGTGA
>Ga0102926_1001154_pt1 | contig 15723 bp, 12 predicted proteins | sample SalPonR1_A_D2_MG_FD_78173 | JGI IMG/M metagenome (GOLD analysis project Ga0102926, IMG submission 78173) | Salt pond soil microbial communities from South San Francisco under conditions of wetland restoration - Salt Pond MetaG R1_A_D2_MG | ecosystem: Environmental > Aquatic > Marine > Intertidal...
ATAGCGACAATCCATTGTTTGATGCTATTGCTGTCAAGGTGTCGCCCGGTTTAACAGTGTATGTCTCTATCTGTTCGCGTCCGGTAAGAAGAAGTTCCACAATCATGTCGCTTTCACTTTGAAGTATGGATTCACGAAGAAATATGTTCCCCTCGGTTATTTCCACACTTTCCCTGAAAACGACTGCATCGATGTTTTCATGATCATTCTTGAGCCTTGATTTTACATTGTTGATCAAGAATTCAAGGTCGCTTCTGTTTATTGCCTTAGCATAGACTTTTTCGTCAACCGACAATTTATATCCTGGTGTGACAAATTTCTGGTCAACCAAAACCGCGTTCCTGAAGTCTTCATAGCTTGTTGGCGAAAGGCCGTTTTTTTCGATTTCATTTAATGCCGCCTCGTAATATGGAGACAGCTCTTCCACATAATATTTGGCGGCAAGCTCATCTTTTACATCGTCTATCATCGACATTATTTCGGACCGGTTTTCACCATAACCCACAACCTGTTTGTTTATGCGGATTTCCAATATGGTTTCCTCTTTCGGGCCAATCAACGAAAAAGCAAGTCCTAAAATGAACAATGCGAAAACCGCTATCCTTATCCTTGAATTCGCTTTTTTTGTCAGCATTATTTTCATCCCTTTTACAGTATTGTCTGAATTGATCTTCTAATTGTTAATTCAACGCCGAAGGGCTCCATTCCTTCATTAAAAGAATAAAACATGATTATGTTGACAATGGGGTGAAAGCCTTTTTTTTATGCAAAAAGCGGTTTTTCAATCATTTTGGGTATCATCTTCAAGAAAGGAGGGGATTGCGGTGAAGAAAAGAGCAAGGGAATACGGAATACGTTTCGGGAAATACAAGACCGGTACCCACAATTCCATTACAGACGTTCCCGGTGTCAAAGTGGGACATGAAACCATAATTGAGGGTGAAGTGGGAGGCAGGCTGGCACGAACCGGAGTGACTGTAATTCTGCCCAATAAGGACATATACAACAACAAGGTTTTTGCCGGAGGATATACCATAAACGGCGCCGGCGAAATGTCGGGGATGAACCAGATTACCGAGTGGGGCATAATGGAGACGCCAATAGCGCTTACGTCGTCAATGAACGTAGGAATCGTGCATGACGGGCTGGTGGATTACCTGTACAGAAAACTGCCTGAGATAAGGGAAACCAGGAATGTGATTCTCCCCGTTGTGGCAGAATGCAACGACGGCATACTCAACGATCCCTATTACAGGCATGTGCGGCAGGAAAATGTAAGGGCTGCAATCGAAAGAGCGGAAGGAGGCATTTTGGATGAAGGCTCGGTCGGCGGAGGGACAGGAATGGTTTGTTGCTCGTACAAGGCAGGTATAGGGACTTCTTCGAGGAAATTGCCATGGAACTATTGCCTCGGAGTTCTCGTAATGAGCAATTTCGGAAACAAAGATGATCTTGTCATAGATGGAATACCAATAGGAAAATTCCTGAGTGAAGGAGGAACGAAGGAGCATATGGAGGGATCTATAATAGTTGTGATAGCCACCGACGCTCCTCTGCTTCCTCATCAGTTGGTCCGGCTTTCGAAGCGGGCAGCTTTCGGAATAGGCAAGTGCGGTTCTTTTGCTGAAAACGGAAGCGGGGAAATTGTGCTGGCATTTTCTACCGCCAAGAGAGTCAAGGACTACAAGCCGTCGGCGGTCTATCCGGCAAGGGAAAATCATGTAAGGAACATACAGATGCTCAAAAACGAGGCTTTGAATCCTCTGTTCGAAGCTGCGGTCGAGGCAGTTGAGGAAGCTATAGCCAATGCTCTTTTTGCATCAAGCGATATGGTTGGCCGTAAAGGAGTTGTAAAGGCAATCGATATAGAAGAAGTCTTGGAGATTATGAAAAGATTCAACTACTTCGATATGAAAAGAAATTAAACTTCTTCCATTCCATGCCTTTTCAAAGCTTCATTCAATATTCTGCGTATAAGTCCGTCGTATTTCATTGATGCGCAACGGGCTATTATTGTCAAGTCGCTGAAACCGTCTATCAGTCCCGGCAGAGGGTTTATCTCAATGAAATAAGGTTCGCCGTCCTTGTCTGAAACGCGGATGTCAATCCGAGCCACATCTCTGCATTGAAGAGATGCGAAAACTTTCAAAGCCATTTTTCTGATTTTCTTTTCGAGACTTGAATCGATATTGGCAGGACATTCGTAGCGTATGAATTTTTCGGAATTCTTTTTGACATTGTAGCTGTAGAAAGGGTTTTCATCTTTTTCGAAAAGTATTTCCATGAGAGGCAACACTTCTACAGCTTTTCCGTTTCCAATCAGTCCAACCGTGAATTCGCGTCCCGGTATGTATTCTTCGACAATTGCAGGCTCCTCGTAGGATGCAAGAATCCGGTCTGTCAGTTTTCTGAGACTCAATTTGTCTCCGGCAATTGACGAGTCGATTATCCCCTTGCTCGAGCCTTCGGCATTCGGCTTTACAATAAGGGGAAACTTGAGGGATTTTTTCAAAACATCGGATGAATCGAAAAAAATCTGGAACTTGGGCGTTCTTATGTTTTCGGTCATGGCTATCCGTTTTGAAAGAGCCTTGTCGAGTCCGATTGCGAGCGTCGTTTCATCAGAACCGGTAAAGGGTATGGAAAGGAAGTTAAGAAGTGCCGGAATCTGTGATTCTCTGCCGCGACCTTTAAGTCCCTCCGCGAAATTGAAGACCATGTCAATGTGGCGTTTTTGGATTTCATTGACTATTGAACGTGTTGCCTCGATAGGAATTACCCGACATCCGGTTTTTTCTATCGCGAGAATAATTGCATTGACAGTTTCTATAGAATCGAATTCAGCTTGGTCGTCATCGTTTTTGAGATTGGATTCGTTTTTCAGATTGTAAGTCAAAGCTACCGAATATTTGTATTGTGAATTCATTTTCAATCTCCTTTGGAAAAGCGGCTGGCTTTTTTAAGCCGCTGTAATTGGATTTATGCAATATATTTACCCTTATTTATAAATTAATATTGATTTTTTCGGAAAATTATCTTATATTATGAGCATTGAAGAGTATATCGGAATCGAGTGATTTCGATAGAAACAATTAATTCTACATAAGTGAGGAAAGGAATAAAAATGGCTAAAATTTGCGATATTTGCGGAAACGCGATTATTGAAGGCAGAGCTTACAAGAACCATGGAAAAACAATCTGCAAAATGTGCATGGATGAGATTTACGAAGAAAGCAACGGGAAGAACAAACATACTTCAAAGAAGAGAAGAAAAACGGTCAAACGAACATTGGATGAATGATTGGCCGATTGACAACAAGCAAGGATGTTGATAAAATATTAACAACTGTATCGGGAAATTCAAATGATGATTTCCCGGATTTGAAAACATAAATGAAAACCTGACAGAAAAGCGGAGACTGATCTGAAAGGGATTCAGGCATATTAAGCAAACGGTGTTTGCGTAAGTTTCGCTTGTCTGGCTTTCCTTTTTTGGGGGAAGCCTTTTTATTTGAGGGGGAAAACATGAAAGAAAAATTAAAGGACGGGCTGCTTGGGATGGAACGGGAAGAGATGCCCGGCAAAGAGACTCTCAAAGCCCTTATTTCTGTAAAAGATGAAGAAATAAGCGGAGCATTGATGGCGATGGCTGATGAAAAAAGGCGAAAGCACTATGGGAAGAAGGTTTATTTGAGGGGGCTGATAGAGTTTTCGAATTTTTGCATCAGAAACTGCAAATATTGCGGCATCAGGGGCAAAAACACAAATGCGGACAGATACCGTTTGAGCAAGGATGAAATCATTGAATGCTGCAAAAGGGGATATGAAGCCGGGTACCGCACATTCGTTCTCCAAAGCGGCGAGGATCGATATTATGACGATCAAATCATGGTCGTCATAATTGAGGCGATAAAAACAAATTTTCCGGACGCTGCAGTGACTCTTTCCATAGGAGAAAAAAGCGAAGAAAGCTACAGGGCATATTATGAAGCCGGAGCCGACAGGTATCTCTTGCGGCATGAAACGGCATCGCCGGAATTGTATGATGAGGTACACGAAGGAATGCACCTTGAAAGCAGGCTTGAATGTCTTGACAGATTGAAAAAAATCGGATATCAGATTGGAGCTGGATTCATGGTTGGGCTTCCCGGGCAGACGGATGACGATCTTGCGGAGGATTTGCTTTTGCTTACGAAAATGCAGCCCCACATGATCGGGATAGGACCATTCATTCCCCATTCAGACACTCCCTTCAGGCATTTTACGAAAGGCGATTTGGACAAGACGGTCAAAATGTTGGCACTGGCTCGCCTTATGGTTCCCAAAGCATTGATACCGGCAACTACCGCATTGGGAACGGCAGATTCGCATGGCCGGGAATTGGGTCTCATGGCGGGGGCCAATGTACTGATGCCAAATCTTTCACCCACCGAAGTAAGGGGGAAATACGTATTATACGACAACAAGCTTTGCACAGGGGAAGAGTCGGCGAGTGAAAAAGAATCCATAAGGAAAAGAATAGAAAGCGCGGGCTATGAACTGGACATGTCCAGGGGAGACCATATTGAATGGAGGAAAAAACAATGAACACAACACCCGAATCGAACCGTCTGACAATAACTCTTTTCGGAAAAAGGAACGCGGGCAAATCGTCGCTTCTCAATGCCATTGTCGGGCAGGATGTCGCACTCGTCTCAAAGCAGAAAGGGACAACTACAGATCCTGTAAAAAAAGCCATGGAATTCATACCGTTCGGACCTGTTATATTCATAGACACTGCGGGGATGGATGACGAAGGCGACTTGGGCAAGCTGAGGGTCGAACGCAGCAAGAAAATGCTCATGCGAACCGATTTCGCTTTGTATGTGATGGACGCAACGGATATCTCACCGGAGGATGAAAAGAGCGCTGCGCTTCTTTTCAAGCGTTTCCATATTCCATTTCTCAAAATAATCAACAAGATGGACCTGCTTGAAGAAGAAGAGTTGGAAAAGCTCAAAATAAGATATCCCGACGCCGTTTTTGTTTCTGAAAAAAATTTTTCTAGCATTTTGCAATTGAAGGATGAAATAGTTGAAAGGATTTCAAGAAACATGGAAGAACCTCCCCTCGTGGCGGACTTGCTTCCTTATGGAGGGACTGTTGTGATGGTTGTTCCTATTGATTCGGAAGCTCCAAAGGGAAGGATAATACTGCCGCAGGTGCAATGCATAAGGGATTGCCTCGACCATGGGGTGAAAAGCTATGTGGTAAGGGATACGGAACTCGAAAAGGCGCTTTCAGACCTCGACTACAAGGTAGACCTTGTGATTACGGACTCGCAGGCGTTCAAGGCTGTCAACGAAATGGTTCCGTCTTCGATCCGATTGACATCGTTTTCAATGATTTTTGCAAGAAACAAGGGGGATCTCGCTGTCTTCAACGAGGGTCTGAAGGCGATTGACAAGCTCGATGAAAATTCGAAAATACTCATAGCGGAAAGTTGCACCCATAATTATTCTTGCGAAGACATAGGGCGCGTAAAGATACCGAGGCTTCTTAATGATCGACTCGGGAAAAGCCTCAACTACGAATTCAAGATGGGGCACGATTTCCCTGCAAACCAAGAGGAATATGATTTGATAATCCATTGCGGTGCCTGCATGACCAACCGAAAGACAATGCAGAGCCGTATGCGAATATGCCGCGAGTGCGGAATCCCCATGACCAATTACGGCGTTTTGCTTGCATACCTAAACGGCATAGATGAAAGGGCAATGACCATTTTCAGAGAAGAGGCCGATATGGGTGAAGAAACCGCGTGATGAAGCCAATTAAAAAATTCGGCTTGAAAAATGCAATAAATGGGTATAAAATAGTATACAAAGTCAAAGATAGTCAAAGTAAGTCAAAAGGGAGGTGAGCCTATGTCGCTTGCGTATAAGGACTACTACAAAATTCTGGGGGTTTCAAGGGATGCGGATGCAATTGAAATTAAAAAGGCTTATAGAAATCTTGCGAGAAAATTCCATCCCGATGTAAGCAAGGAAGCAAATGCTGAAAATAAATTCAAGGACGTCAATGAAGCGTATGAGACATTGGGCGATCCCGACAAGAGGAAGAAGTATGATGCGCTTGGAAGCGGATGGAGTGACGGACAAAGCTTTCGCCAGCCTCCTCCGGGATGGAACGGCCGCGGTGCATCTTCCGATTCCCTCAGGGATATTTTTGAAATGTTTTTTGGGGGCGAACGCTTTTCCGGAGAAGGGCAAGGATTCGGAAAAAGGGGATTCGACATGGGGGACATGTTCGGTTCGCATGGCGAAAGGCCGGTTCCAGCCGAAAAACCCCGCGAGGAGACAATAGAAATTAAAATCAGGGACAGTTATTACGGAAGCGAAAAAATGATTCGCATAACGGATGGCGGCAAAACAAAAAAAATCAAGTTCAAAATACCGAAGGGAATTCAGGAGGGAGAACGCATAAGGATAAAAAAAGCCTTGAAGGATACATCGGGCACCGGTGCGGATCTTATGCTGAAAATCAAGTTTTCTCCGGAGAAATCTTTGAAAGTTTATGGAAACGACTTGTATGCAAGTAATTTTGTGATGCCTTACGACGCGTATTTCGGTGCTGTAGTTGAGATGCCTTTTCTTGATGAGCAGCTGCGCTTTGAAATCAAGCCGAATACAAAAGGGGAAACGAAAATCCGCCTCAAGGGCAAAGGGCTGGGCAGAGGGTCAGGCAGGGGAAATCTATATGTGACCATAAAGATCGGACTGCCGGATGTTTTGAGTGAAAAGGAAAAAGAATTGCTCAAAGAATGGAAAGAGCATAGAAGATAAAAGGGGTGGTTGACATGAATCTGAATACATTCACGCAGAAATCAATCGAGGCGCTTGAGCTATCGGATCAAATAAGACAGACATACGGGCATCCGGAACTTTATCCAGAACACCTGGCCATGGCACTTTTAACCCAAAAGGACGGTTTGGCGCCGCGGATACTTCTTAAGATGAACGCCGATAATGCGGTGATGACAAATGAAATAGAAGAATTGCTTGAGCGCAAACCCAGGGTGCAAAGCCCCGGCGGCATTGAGGCTGGAAAGCTCTATGTAGGTAAAGAATTAAATGATGTGCTTTCCGGCGCCCGAACGGAAGCGGAAAAAATGAAGGACGAATATGTTTCGGTTGAACACCTTTTTTTGAGTCTTGTAAAAAAGGGGACTGAAGCGCTTTCGAGGGTTTTCAAAAAACATGGTGTAAATGAAAGCGAAGTGCTTAAGCAGCTTATGCTGATAAGAGGAAACCAAAGGGTCTTGTCCAACCAGCCTGAAGCGTCTTACGAGGCTTTGGAAAAATACGGTCGGGATCTTGTGACTGATGCAATGGAGAACAGGCTTGATCCTGTCATAGGCAGAGACGAGGAAATAAGAAACGTCATAAGGATTCTTTCAAGAAAGACCAAGAACAATCCAGTCCTTATAGGTGAGCCCGGGGTGGGCAAAACGGCTATTGCGGAAGGACTGGCTCACAGGATTGTCAAGAGGGATGTGCCTGCAGGGCTTGAAGACAAGAGAATATTTTCCCTGGACATGGGAGCCCTTGTGGCGGGTGCGAAGTTCAGGGGCGAATTCGAAGAAAGGCTTAAAGCTGTTTTGAACGAGATTAAAAAAAGCGAAGGCAAAATACTTCTTTTCATAGACGAGCTCCATCTTATTGTCGGAGCCGGAAAGACTGAAGGGGCAATGGACGCCGGAAACATCCTAAAGCCCATGCTTGCAAGGGGCGAGCTGCATTGCATAGGTGCAACCACTCTGGACGAGTATAGGAGGCATATAGAAAAGGATGCCGCCCTCGAAAGGCGTTTCCAACCGGTTGCGGTGGATGAACCTGATGTAGACGATACTGTTTCAATACTGAGGGGACTCAAGGAACGCTACGAGCTTTTCCACGGCGTAAGAATAAATGACTCTGCTTTGGTTGCTGCCGCCAAGCTTTCAGACAGGTATATAAGCGACAGGTTTCTTCCGGACAAGGCGATAGATCTTGTGGATGAAGCTTGCGCAATGATAAGGACCGAAATCGATTCCATGCCGGTCGAGCTTGATCAGGTTTCGCGAGACATAATGAGACTTGAAATTGAGGAGGCGGCGCTTAAGCGCGAGAAAGACCCCGAAAGCGTAAAACGAATGGAGACAATCCAAAGGGAATTGTCGGAAAAGAAAGAAACCCTGGCTTCAATGAAGGCCAAATGGGAGAATGAGAAAGATGGAATAAGGCAGCTCGGGACGCTAAGAGAAGAACTTGAAGCACTAAATCTTGAAATCGAAAAGTCTGAACGCGTTTATGATTTGGAAAAGGTGGCAAAGCTGAGATACGGCAAACTTCCCGAATTGCAGAAGAAAATACAGGAAAGTGAAAAATTGCTCCGAGACAGGCAGGAGTCGGACGCCTATCTGAGAGAGGTTGTTACGGAAGATGAAATTTCCAGGATTGTTTCCAGATGGACAGGAATTCCCGTATCGAAGATAGTGGAAGGCGAGAGGGAGAAACTTATGGACCTCAGAAAGATCCTTCACGAAAGGGTGATAGGCCAGGATGAGGCTGTAGAAAGGGTGGCCGATGCTGTCATTCGATCCAGAGCGGGAATAAAAGATCCCGGAAGGCCAATAGGATCCTTCATATTCCTCGGACCCACTGGAGTCGGGAAAACCGAATTGGCAAAGACACTGACCGAAACACTTTTCGATACCGAAAAAAACATGATAAGGATCGACATGAGCGAGTACATGGAGAGGCACTCTGTTTCAAGGCTCATAGGTGCGCCACCCGGATATGTCGGCTATGAGGAAGGCGGACAATTGACTGAGGCGGTAAGAAGAAAACCCTATTCGGTTATTCTCTTTGACGAAATAGAAAAGGCCCAAAGCGATGTGTTCAATCTTCTGCTTCAAATACTCGAAGACGGTCGCGTAACCGATTCAAAAGGAAAAACGGTGGATTTTAAGAATTCCGTCATAATAATGACATCCAACACTGGCTCCCAGGAGCTTCTTGGCGGCATAGGCGAGGATGGTACAATAGACGAATCGGCAAGAAAAAAAGTCGTGTCGCTCTTGCACAGCACATTCAAGCCTGAATTTCTCAACAGGGTAGACGAAATAGTCATGTTCAAGCCTCTCTTCAAGGATGAGTTAAAAGACATTCTTGAACTCATGCTTAATGATTTGAGGAAACGCCTCGCAGAGAAAAGAATCGGAGTGGCACTTACCGATGAGGCAAAAAACCATATAATAAACGCGGGCTACAGCCCTCAATTCGGGGCGAGACCCATGAGAAGATTTTTGCAAAGGCATTTGGAAACTCTCGTCGCCGGAATGATCATAGACAACCGGTTGGAGAATGGACAGACGGCTGTGATAGACCTTGGGCAGGACGGGCTTTTTATGAAAGGCACCGAGGACTTTTAATGAGCGCGCAAATAAAGACATAAATTGCCCCTTTGTGTTATGATGTTTAAAAATATCCATATGGTGGTGGAAAGATGTCTGTTCGAATAGAAAAAAATGGAAAAGAAGCTTATTTGCATTTCTCCAATCTTGAAAAACTCGGTTTTTTAAACCATTGTGTGACGACAAGGGCAGGAGGCTTGAGCAAGAGTCCATTCAATGGGATGAACATGGGGCTTTTTACCGAAGACAGCCGGGAATCGGTCTTGATGAACCATAAAAAGGCTGCAGAATACATGGACTATGAATTGAATGATGCAATTTTTACAAATCAGGTTCATGGCGATGAAATAGCCTTGATAGATGAAGGCTTCACAGGAGAGAAATTTTGGCTCGGTGAAAGAGCGCTCGATAAAGACGGAATCATAACGAGACTTCCCCGAAGGCCAATTGTGGCTTTTTTCGCGGATTGTGCTGGAGTATTTGTGGCGGATCCGGTTCAAAGAGCAGTGGGGATTGCCCATGCCGGATGGAAGGGGACAGTTAAGGAGATAGGCCGCAAAACGATTGAGGCAATGGGCGAAGCCTTCGGCACTAAAGCTTCGGACTGTTATGCCGCTGTAGGTCCGTCCATAGGTCCATGCTGTTTCGAGGTCCGGGAGGAAGTGGCTGAATTGTTTTCAAGGCTTTACGGTCAATCGGTTTTGTCCGAGTCGGAAAAGCCCGGAAGGTGGAAGGTTGACCTTTGGCAAGCTAACCGAATCCAGCTTGCGAGGGCTGGAGTCATGGCTGAAAACATTGAAATATCAGGGCTATGCACATTTTGCAGAGACGATTTGTTTTATTCCCACAGGAGGGACAAGGGCAAGACAGGCCGCATGGCGGGAATAATGGAAATAATTTAATTGCTTGCATCCAGACCTTATGGGTATTATAATGATAAGTAAATTCTAATTGATAACAATTAACAACTACAAAAAAAGGAGGTATACCTTTGAAGGTTCATATAGATGAAGCCACAGTAGGTTCCATAAAAGCATTTCTTGAAGAGAACAAGCCGGAAATCGAAACTTTGAGAATCCACATAGCGGGGATTGGCTGAAGCGGCCCGTCATTCGGGATTGCTCTGGACGAGCAAAAAGAAAATGATCTGGCAGATGATTCTTCGGGATTGAAATTCGTGATAGAAAATTACATCATTGACGAATTCGGAGAACTCATGGTTGAAAAAATAGGCAATGGATATGGAGTCCGACCTTTAAATCCGGTCGGAGGCGGAGGCTGCGACAATTGCAGTTCTTGCGGTTAAAAAATAATGAGACAAACAGGAAGTCCTTGACGGGCTTCCTGTTTTGTTTGCGATAGAAAGACGAATGTACTAAGTTGAAAGAATTTTCAGAAAAGAAAGCAAAACCGATTGAATGAACAAATATAGCCTAATATACTGAAAACACAGGATAAGTGACGGGATTTAATAAGTTCAAGATATTTACAAAACACATATCGCAAAATAATGTTTTTCGTGGAAGTACAAATCTATTGAAAAATCATTCTCATAGGAATATAATTCAAGTGAGGATATAAAAATGGTGGAGGTGCTTTTGTGAGCAAAATACTTATTACCGGATCACTTGGTCAGATCGGTTCGGAGTTGGCCGCCGGACTAAGGAAAATACACGGGACAGACAAGGTGATTGTAAGCGATATAGTAAAAAAAGATATTCCAGTAGCAAATGAAGGTCCGTTTGAAATTCTTGATGTTTCAGACGGGGCAAGGATTAAAAGCCTTATTGAAAAACACAAGGTCGACTGGGTGGTTCATTTGGCGGCAATTTTGTCGGCGACAGGGGAAAAAAATCCTACACTCGCTTGGAATGTGAACATGGGAGGACTTTTCAATGTTTTGGAAGTTGCAAGGGAAACTGGGGTTTCGGTTTTCACTCCGAGCTCAATAGCGGCTTTTGGTCCGGATACCCCCAAACTGGACACTCCCCAAGATACGCTTCAGCGTCCCACGACAATGTATGGGGTTACAAAGGTTGCCGGAGAAATACTCAGCGACTACTACAATATGAAGTATGGAGTTGACACAAGGGGAGTCAGATTTCCAGGGCTCATTTCAAACGAAACTCTTCCGGGCGGAGGAACCACTGACTACGCGGTGCATATTTACTACGAGGCTCTCAAGACGCGGAATTTTGCATGCCCTATCAAAAAGGGCACTTACATGGATATGATGTACATGCCGGATGCGCTTAATGCGATTGTGGGTCTCATGAATGCCGATCCTTCAAAACTCAAGCACAGGAACGCTTTCAATGTTGCTGCAATGAGTTTTGATCCCGAAGAAATTTATATGGCGATTAAGAAATATCTTCCGGATTTCAAAATGACCTACGATTTAAAACCGGAACTTCAAAAGATAGCCGATTCATGGCCCGACAGATTGGACGATTCTGCCGCGAGAAACGAATGGGGATGGAGTCCAAGGTACAATCTCGATTCCATGACTGTGGACATGCTTGAAAAACTGAACAAAAAATCAGACATAAAGGAAAAGGTTTCATAGATTCAGCAAAACATAGAATATAACGATTTTTATTATCCCGGCGGAAATTGCGCCGGGATTTTCATTTTGCAAGGCATGATTTGGTGAATCCGGACCGAAAATAAAAGGTGAATTAACACGGTCTTAAGCGCATGTTAACCTTGTGTTCATACAAAACGGGTATTATGTTTGCAAAGAGGAAAGGAGGGATTTTGCATGGTTGTTTGCATAGACATCGACGGAACAATAACAGAACCGTTCTATTATCTAGAACGGGCCAACCACTATTTTGGAGTATATTTAATGCCTGAGGACATAAGACACTATGAGGTTGATTTGAATTATGGGGTTTCTCGTCAGGCGTATCTCGATTTCTACAGGCTTTTCGGTGATCGCATACATTTCGAAGCGAAGCCGAGAGCCGGTGCGGCTCAAGTGTTGAATCGAATTTCGGAATTTGACGAAATCCACTATGTTACAGCGAGAGCGCCGGAAATGCTTGGTGTTTCCAGGAAGTGGCTCGAGTCGAATGGATTCCCAAAAGGCGGAATTCATTGCCTGGGGAGCCATCACAAGGTGGAAAAGGCAAGGGAGCTTTCATGCGATATTTTTTTCGAGGACAGGAAAGAAAATGCAATAGAGCTTGCTTTCGAAGGTTTTGAGGTTGTTCTAATGGATTGCCCCTACAATCAAGGAGATTTGGCGGGTGTCCGCAGAGTGGGCAACTGGATGGAAGCTTCTCTTGAGGTTCAAAAGCTTTCATGGGGAATAAAGATGCTGCAGACTGCATGATCAATGCATAAGCGGCGTTTTTTATTTTTTATCATTGACAACAACCGCATTGAGCGGTTTTTCAATACAGATGTTTCCGCGTTCGCGCGGGAACATTTTAATTTTATCTAAAAATCCAGCTTGCTGCAGCTGCCGGGGATTTTTTTGGCTTCCTTCTTTAGGAGACTCATATGATGGCCCAAATCTTCGGCAGAAGAGAAGTGGGACAAGTCTCCGTAGAAGCCCGCTATTGATAATGCTGTAAGGGGCAGTTTGCTGTTTTGAGAGCATGCGTTTTCAAAGAATCCCTGCATGGTGTCCTTTTCATTGAAATAATTGATTGCTTCCAAATCGAAGGCCTTTGTCAAGGAGCTGCAAAAGGCTTTTATCTTGCTGGCAGGTCCGTCAACGACGCAGACAAAATCGTCTCCTCCTATATGTCCCAGGAACTGCTCATCGCTGAAATGCTCAATAAGCTTGTTCTTTATGAGGTCGGCTGTCATTTTTAGTATTTTGTCTCCGTTTTCGAATCCGTAATTGTCGTTGTAGGCCTTGAAATTGTCGAGATCAAGATAAAGGATCGCACATTCCCTTTTAAAGTCGATTCCGTTTTTAAAGACTCTGTTTATAATTGCATTTCCGGGAAGGAAGGTCAAGGGATTGAGTTCTCGTGCGTAATTTTTTTCTGCCACAGTAGTGTAGTTAAGGAGGTCCCTTATCGATATGAGACCATGATAGGAAAGTCCCCGGGTCACTATTATGAGATTGTACAACTTGCCGTTTGTACGCTCCATCGCGATTTCTGAAACCATTGTGACTGAATCGTGGTAGTCTACTATCAGAGGATGGTCGTCCATAATCAAATGGACGGGACGGTTTGAATATAGGGCCACACCGTACTGTGTGGCCAATTTTTCGTTGAGGCTGTTTCTCATCAACAACCCTATAGGTTTTTCACCGTTGGTTATGCATACCCCTTCGCTTTCGCTTGATTTGAAATAGTCGCATATGTCTGAAACAGGAGTATACGATGGAAAACTGAGACTCTTGTGGGAAAGGTGTCCAACATCGGTTTTGGTGTTGCTAGTCAAGGAATGGTTCTCCCTGTGCATGTAGTATTTGCGTATAAGATTTCGGATTGTGTCGGGAATATCGAGAAAAGTGCCGGCAGGACGCTGTAAAAGATAGCCCTGTCCGGCGTAAACGCCCATCTGGATGAGAGTTTTAAGCTCCTTTTTTGTTTCTATGCCTTCTGCGATGAGGCGGATTCCGGTTGATTCGCCGAGCTTTACAAAGGATCGCATAATGGCTCTTTTCAGGCTGTCGCTGTCGATGTTTCTTATCAAGTCCATGTCGATCTTGATATAATTGGGTTGGGTTTCTGTGATGGTTTTCATACCGGAATAGCCTGAGCCGACATCGTCGATGGCTATTTTATAACCCTGTTCCTTGTAATTGTTAAGGACTGCTCGGAAATTCATGTAGTCTGCGATGGCAGTCCTTTCGGTGATTTCGAATATTACCGTTTTGGGCGAGATTCCATATTCGGCCAAAAAATCCTTTGTGAATCCCTTTTCGAATTTTTTATCCTTTATGATGTTGGGATCGACATTAATAAACAGCAGCTTGTACCGGTCTATTTTAAGGGACCGCTCTATGGATTTTTTTCTGAAGAGGAGCTCGATTTCCCAAAGCAGATTGTGCTTTTCTGCGACTCTAAGCATATCCAATGGACCTTCCAGAATGGAACCTTTAGGGCCTCGGCTAAGCGCTTCGTAGCCTATCACTTGTCCGTTGGATAAATTTACAATCGGTTGAAAAAGGGTTCTTACATTTTCGCTTTCCAGTATGCTTACGATCTCTGAAAATTCCTTCATGGTTCACCGCTTTCTTTGATGTTTTTGCCATTTTACCAATAAAAGATTAATTAAATGTTAAAAACCGCTTATGTGTTTATTAAATTGTCCCAATGCGCAATGAATGTTTATTTCAATCGGCTATTTTGGTATGATAAGGTGTAAGCAAAAAAAGAGGGTGAGGAGTAGAAATATGAAAAAATGGGATTACATTATAGTTGGTGCTGGACCTTCGGGAATTTTTGCCGCGCTTGAATTGAAAAAAATGGACGAAACATGTGAAATATTAATGATAGAGAAGGGCAACCCGATTGGAAAGAGAACATGCCCTAAACGAATAACAGGCAAGTGTGTGGGTTGCAATCCCTGCAATATAACGACGGGATTCGCCGGAGCCGGAGCCTGGTCGGACGGGAAACTGTCATTGTCGGAGGAAGTTGGAGGAAATCTGCCGAATTATATCGGTCGAGATGAGACGATAAGGCTGATTAAGTATGTAGATGAACTTTACATTAAATTTGGCGCAGACAAAAGAGTTTACGGAATGGACGAGAGCGAGGGCATAAAATCCATACGTAAGAAGGCAATAGAAAGCAATCTCAACTTGATCGAATGCCCTATAAGGCACATGGGGACTGAAGTGGGAAACACTATTTACGCGGAGCTGCAGAAGCATTTGCAGGAAATAGGCGTGGAGCTTTCCTTCAGGAATCCCGTCAAGGATCTTTTAATAGAGGAAGGGTCCATCCGCGGGGTGGAAGCAGACAAAAAATACTATGCCGACAAGGTTGTAGTGTCAGTCGGAAGGGAAGGCTCGGAATGGTTTAAGGCCATATGTGAGAGATACGACATAGATACAGAGGTCGGTGACGTCGATATAGGCGTAAGGGTCGAGACGCGTCGTGAAATCACGCGGGAGCTCGATGAAAATATGTACGAGAGCAAGCTGGTTTATTACACACCAACTTTTGACGACAAGGTGAGGACCTTCTGCAACAATCCCGGAGGGGAGGTCTCAACGGAGTATTACAACGACAATCTGGCCGTAGTAAACGGACACAGCTATAAGTCCGAGGAAAAAAAGACCAAGAACACGAATTTCGCGTTGCTTGTCA
>Ga0102926_1001158_pt1 | contig 15699 bp, 11 predicted proteins | sample SalPonR1_A_D2_MG_FD_78173 | JGI IMG/M metagenome (GOLD analysis project Ga0102926, IMG submission 78173) | Salt pond soil microbial communities from South San Francisco under conditions of wetland restoration - Salt Pond MetaG R1_A_D2_MG | ecosystem: Environmental > Aquatic > Marine > Intertidal...
ACCATATTATTTATCTGCTTATGAAATTGATATCGATAACAAAATAAAAGAAATTGCTAAACGTGGTAGAATTGAATTATCTATTAGAGTTAGATTGTTAAAAAATGATATTAAAGTTGTAGTTGATGAAGATGTTATTACACAATATCAGAAAGCCTATAAAAAAATTAATGAGATTTCGCAAGTTCATAACATTCCTCAATTAAGTGATTTTTTAAGTGCTGAGGGTGCTCTAACAAGTGTAAAAGATACAGATACTAAAAAATTTGAAAAACCATTATTTAATCTATTAGATGAGGCATTAACTCAATTTGAAGAATCTAAAATCAGTGAGGGAAAATCCACAAAAAAAGATTTAAAAAAATCAAAAGATAAAATAATTGAAAGTCTAGAAATAATAAAAAATAGAGCAAGTGAAATTGAAGATAATGTTAAAACTAATTTATTTAATAGAATAAATGAAGTACTAGAAGAAAGTAATTATGATGAGAATAGAGTTTTGCAAGAAGTTGCAATAATGCTTGTAAAAATGAGTGTTAATGAAGAAATAAAAAGACTTGATGTTCATCTTGATGCATTTGAAAAGCTCTTAGATTTGGATGAAAGTATTGGCAAAAGAATAGATTTTTTATGTCAAGAAATTAATAGAGAGATAAATACTATTGGATCTAAAAGTCAAATTGCACAATTAAATTTAGAAGTTGTTAGAATGAAAGATAACTTAGAGAATATAAGAGAACAAGCTAGAAATATTGAATAGGGTATATGGGGAGAAATTTTATGAGAATTGCAATTAGTGGTAAAAGTGGATGCGGAAATACAACTGTTTCAACTTTAGTTGCTGATAAATTAAATTATAAATTAATTAATTTTACATTTAGAAATCTTGCTAAAGAAAAAGGTATTGAGTTTTGGGATTTTTGTAAAATGGCAGAATCTGATGATTCTTATGATAAAGAATTAGATAATAGACAAATAGATATGGCAATGGCAGAAGAAAATTGTGTTCTTGGTTCACGTTTAGCTATTTGGATGTTAAAAGAGGCAGATTTAAAGGTATATTTATTTGCTAGTGATCAAGAGAGAGCTTCTAGAGTTTTTAAAAGAGAAGGTGGAAGTTTAGAAAAAAGACTTGAACAGACTCAAATGAGAGATAAAAATGATACAAATAGATATAAGAAAATTTATTCAATTGATAACAATGATTTTGATTTAGCTGATTTAGTAATTAATACAGAAGAATTACAACCTCAAGAAGTAGCTACAATTATAGTAAATAAAGTTTTAGAAATTGAATCAAATTATTAAAAGGTTATAAGTTTATTCCTTTATAGACTATACATTTTATTATATTTTTCATATTATAATTAAGTTCGAATAGACATTATTAAAAATGTTAAAAAAAATATTAAGGAGCCTTGCGGTGAATAAAGTTCCATTAGATGAATTAATCGATTTTAAAGAAAATATTTATGAAGTTACATGTGTTGCTATTAAAGAAGCTGACATCTTAAGTAATCCAGGTTGTGGTGGACGAGAAATCGAAGAAAATAATGGTAAAATAGTTAGCGAAGTTCTATATAGAGCTCTAAATGGTGAAATCAAATACGAAAAAGTTGAAGAATCAGAAAACTAATCCATTTAATAAGATTATATTCTTATTTGGTCCAACTAGTGTAGGTAAAACTAATCTATTATCTAAGTTGGATAATAATAAATTTTCAGTAATTAATGCCGACTCAATTCAAGTCTATAAAGGTCTTGATATAGGGTCGGCTAAAGTTAGTGAAGATATATTAAATAAAATTGATCATTATTTAATTGATATTTTAAATCCTATCGAACAATTTAGTGTAGCTAAATTTATAGAAGAAGCTGATCAAGCTGTTAAAGAAATTCATGAAAATAATAAAATACCAATTATAAGTGGTGGTACTGCTTTTTATTTTAAACATTTTTTATATGGACTTTCAAATGCTCCTGCATCGACAATTGAAATAAGAGACAAAGTTGAAAATTTTATTAATCAACATTCTTTAGATGTTGCATATTCTTATTTAAAAGAAATTGATCCAATTTCATATAATAGAATAAATAAAAATGATAAATATAGAATTTCACGAGCAATAGAAGTCTTTTTGATATCAAATAAGCCCTTATCCTCTTTTGATTTACCAAAATCTTATCGCTATAATATGAATCCATTAGTAATAGGATTATTTAGGGATAAAAAAGAAATGGATACTAGAATGAAACTTAGGTTTAATATGATGATGGAAAGAGGCTTATTAGATGAAATTCGAAATTTAATTGCAAATGGGGCTAGAGATGATTGGCCTGGTATGCAAGGTATTGGTTATAAAGAATTTTTTTTAGCTCGAAAAACAGGAGAGTTATCAATATCTCAAATTGGAGATTTGATTGTCTCTAATTCAAAAAAATATGCTAAAAGACAATATACTTTTTTTAAATCTTTTGAAAATGTTAATTGGATAAATGCAAAAGAAGAAGAAAAAGTTATAACCCTAATTACTGATTATATAAATAATTAATGTTTGTTTAATAGTATGTAATAAGTAATTTGTATGTATTTTATATGTATTTGCTTGTTAAATAAAGAAATAGCTTAAAATATAATAAGTAAAAAAAATTTTATTATTTTTTATAATCTTGCTATTGACATAAGTTACATTGTTTTGTATATTATAATTGTAATTAGGAAAAACGTTAATAATAATCCCCCTTTAACACCTTTTCTCCTAAGAAACAAAATATATATATAAACCTCCTTTTAAATTACCACCTAGAGTTTTTCTAGGTGGTTTTCTCGTTTTATATACTATTTTCAAATGTATAAAAATGAAATTTAAAAATTTTTAAAATTATTTAATTATAATTTTTATTAATATATTTATTTTCAATTATGATTTCAGTTTGTCGAGTATCTTTTTCTTTTTCATAAGACAAATCCATATTATCGTATGTAGGTACTACTAAGGTATCAATATATTTCATATTTGTTGGTTGAATATTACTTATTTCATACCAGCCTCTATCATTATATTCAAAAGAAAAAATTTCTGATTGTTCAAATCTATAACAATAAAAACCTTCTTCTTCATTACTTTGAGTATTATCCTCTTCAATTTCAGAATCTAAAGGATAAGGGGAGTAGAATATACTTTTAGCTAAATATTGATTTTCATTTATCTGTGATATTGTTACATCATCAATACCATATATAATCTTACCATTTTCAATTGGAGGCATTTTGTCATTAACCCATTTTGTTAGATTGACAATAGAATTAACTCTTTCATAAGCCATTCTTGTTTGTCTAGTTACAAAAAGTGTTGTAATTTCATTAGAAATAGGGGATTTTACGCCTCTTTTTAAACTCGCTTCAAGTTTTTGAACATCTAAATCATTTTGTGCTTGATAATATGCATTTATAATTCCATTTTGATCATACTCTTGAGTATATGGAGGTTCTAGAGCTACTTTAATTCTAGAGGAAACAAAGCCTATTACTAAAACAGCAATTAATGTTGAAATAATTATTAATGTTCCTTTTTTTCTCCAAAATACAATAAGTTTTTCTTTTTTTAAATATTTAGAAATAGTAGGCTCAATTTTTTCATTATTTAATAAATCATCGATGCCAATTTTAAAATATTCGCGATTCTCTAAATCCCAAGAAATATTTTCAAATCTTTCAATAAACCATTTAAGAGCAATTTGAGGTTCAAAATTTGAAGATATATCTCTAACTTTATTTAATTTTAAATGAAGTATTTTATCAATTTTTGAAACTAGATCATTATCAACATCAATATTTAAACTATCTATTAAGATATTTAAGTTTATTGCATTATAGTTGTTTTCTCGAACACATTTATATTCAAAAGGTCTAATACCAGTCATTGAATAATAAAAAAGTTGAGCCATTTGATCTATTAAGGTAAAGGACGATAATATACCTGCATGGATAAAATAGTTTGCATTATTATACCTTGTCATTTCATCTTGTGTTGATGAAAAAATATCACTTAAAGATCTTGGTAAAATTAAAACCTCATTATTTTCTCCAAAATATACTCTCCAGGCACTGATAATTCCACCTTGCAAATCTAAAAAATTATTATCAAGTTTGGATAATGCTTTTGATAGATTTATAATGAGTTGAGGAGCTTTTGATCTAAGAGAAAATGCTAATTCTGATAGAGGAAAAATTTTGATAGGATCAAAATATAAACATTTTTTTTCATTATAAGTTGTAAAACCTTCCCAATACCAAGGCTCTAGATTGTCATCCTTATATAAATAACCAGGTTTTTTTTCTCCTTGAAGTAAAAAGGAAGGTAATTCAGTATTTTTATTACTAAATGCAATTGCACTATATTTTTTATTTTCAATAGTAATATCAATAATATCTTTGTTTGTAAACATTATTAATCCTTTATTTTAGCTGATATATGATAAACACATTTATCACTTATTTTATTTTCAATTATATGATTTGAAATTTCGTTTTCAACTTCGATTAGCTGGATATCCCAACATTTATTTTTATATAATTTAGTTTTTACAATAGAGTCAATTATACCAGAGGCGCAACTATCTATTATGTTTTTTTTCTGTAGTTGTAATAATTTTTCTCCTGATTCTAATGAATTTATTAAAGCATTAGCTTTTTTATATGAAATATCGTTTTTTTGGTAAGATGATGCATTTGCACTAACTAATATTAAAGTTTTTTCATCAATTATTTTATTTAAAAAAGAACTTAAGTTTTTACTTTGATTGGAATTTTCAATAATAGTACAAATTGGAATAACTTTTTTTGATTTAAAATAATGTTGAATCATAATATATAATTGTTCAAATGATGGTTCTTCTTCGAAAAAGGTATTATTTTTCATCTCTTCATTAAAATATTCATTTCTAAAATCGCTCTCAAAATCTAATAAGCCTAAAGGGGTTTCTATTGCATCATATTCAGGTGTGAAAATATTAATACTTGAATCTTTATCTATTGCTTTTAAATGAGAAGGAGCAAGAATAATAATCTTGTCAAAATCATCATCTATATGGGTAAATGTATTTACTAATAGAGGTAGAATAAAATCATAACTAGCATGTGGTAGAATAAAAACTTTTTCACTACATTTAGTTTCTGATTTATATTTTTTTTGAGTTTCAATTATTAAATTGTTTAATTCATTTTTATCTGATGAATAGAAAATATCCTGGTGAATAGTTTTTTCTATTTTTTTGATTTTACGCATTTTTTTCTCCAACAAATATGAAGTTTATACATTATCCTTTTCTTTTAAAAGTCTATTTACTCTTTTTTCATCATATTTAATATTTAGATTTTTTTCTTGTGTAGGTAAAACTAATCCAAGAGGACCATCTTTTGCTCTTCTTAAGTATTTTACCTGAGTATAATATAAATCACAAACTTTCTCTCCTCTAGCTTTTGAAAAGAAAATTGCAAGATTTGCTGCATCTAATAAAACCTCTAAAGGAACACTTTTATTTCTTATAAATTTAATAAAAACATAGCCCCCATTATAGTCTCTAGTATGGAGCCAATAATCATTACCTTTAACTTTTTTCCTAAGTAGTTGATCATTTTCTTTTGCATTTCTTCCAATTAACAAAATAAATTTTCCACTATTAAGAGTTAAACCAATATCATTTTTATCTTTTATTTGAGTAGGATTTTGAGCATCAAGAGCTTTTTTTAATCTTTTTATATCATTTTGCTCTATATCACTTAGTGTTAATAATTTGTTAAAATAAGATTTAGTTTTTTCATATTGTTCTAGTGCAATATTATATTGCTCTAAAGCATTATTATAAGAGCCTTTTGCTTTATGGTATTTATCATAATAAGCATTTAAATTTTCCTCTTTAGTTAATTTTGGATTTAATTTTATGTCTATTTCTTTATTATCTTCCCAAGAGGTGAGGATTATATTAGAAGAATTAGGTTTTACCATATAAAGATAAGATGATAATAGATCAGCTTGTTTTTTTATCTCTTGATAGTCTTTTGTCTTTTTTACTCTCATAAGTAATGAAGTAACACTTCCTTCAAGTTTTTTTAATTTGTTATTTTTTAATGTTTCAACTTTTTTTACCAATTGATCTAGTGTGAAATCAGTGCTTATTTGGCCATATTCTTTTTCAATTTGTTCATTAAAAGAAATAGATAAATCTCTATCTCTAACTTTAAACTTATTGTTTATTTCTTTTATATCTGTAACTATAAACTCACAATTAGTAGTTTCTCCACGATTAGGTCTTCTATATAATAACTCTAATATTTTATTATTTTCATCACAAATTATAATATTAGCAGCTGGGCCACTGTATAATCTAAAATATATAAATAAGATTGTATCTTTCTTTTTTAATGTTAATTTTAATATTCTATCACCTTTTACACATTCACTATCTATTATTAAAGCACCTTCAATATTTGCTCTACAAAACTGAACAAATCTTTGAAGTTTTTTAGTTTTTTCTCCTTGATGAGGAGTGCTGAATTTTGTGCTTCTATGTATTCTAGCATAAGGGGTGTTTATTTCTGTATATAATGTCCATTGTTTTGTAAAACTACTGTGTAATATCCATGATAAACTATGAAAATCATGTTGAATTACTTTTTGAATTCTTGAATTTTTAAGTGGTAATTCGCTTTCTATAAGTTCAAGTTCTTTCCAATTTAATGACATATTGACTCCAATATAAATTTTTAACTATTTTATTGTACATACTTTTTTAAAAAAATAAAACTCATTGATTGTGTTAATTGAAGCACAGAATATCGAGATTAAGAAATAACTTGTTTCTAGATTTACACATTTACTTAAATTATGTTAATTACTAAAAATAAATAACTTTTTGTTTGCGTAAAAGAATTAAATATTATATGTTAAGTATTAATTATGTATTGTTTTGATGGGGGATAACTTTTTTTGGATAATTCAATTAATCAAGAGATGTATGAAGATGGTATTAGTATTATTGAAATAATTAATAGTATTCTTCGAAGAAAATTGTTAGTTATCTTTATTGTCTTATTATCTCTTATTATCTCATTAATATTTTTACATTTTTCCCAATATTTATATAAAAGTACTGTAACTGTTTTAGTTGATCCTATTAAAAAAAGTTCCACTATAGGAACAGTTTTATCCTCAGATTTTTTCAATTCAAGTGATGATATTTCTACAGAAGTTCAATTATTAACAAATAAAACAAACTTACAATCAGCAATTTATAAGTTAGATTTAGATAATTATTATAATAGTGAAGGTATAGCATACACTAATTTAAATATTTATAGTGGATTAAAAGATAAAGTTAGTGTTTCTTTATTAAACGATACAAATATAGTTGAAATTTCTGTCACAGATTCAAATTCTCAATTTGCTGCAGATTTTGCTAATGCTATTGCAGAGAGTTTTAATGAATTACTATCAACTTTTAGTAAAGATTCTAAAAATGCACAAATTGAATTTTTAAAAAAACAAATTCCTGAAGCAGAATCAAAATTAGAAGATGCTAGTGATAAGCTTTTTGATTACAAAGCAAAAAATAAAATAGATTTTATATCTAATAATATTAATACTATAGCAAATAATATCTCATATTTAAAAATGAGAAAAAAGCCTCTTGAATTACAGCACAAAAAGAATCTCTCATCTATTAAAGAATATTATTCTTCTTATGGTGATAATTTATTATCACTAGAAGTTATAAAAAATGATTTAATAATAAAATCATATTTAAAAAAATATGAAAGTTCTTATGATGAAATATTATTATTTGATTTATCATCTAATGTTAACTCTTGGAATACTACAAATCTATCTGTTGTAAATTCTAATATTAATATTGGAGTAAATGATCGTATCAGTGAATTAAATGGTCTAATAAACGAATCAAAAGCTGCAATTATTAATAGATTAGATGAACTTATGATTAATAATTCATTAAAAGAAAGAGATATAAAAAATTCATTGTTAAAAATTAATAGATTTATTTATATGGTAATGGAGTTTTTAACTTGTGAAATTGATATTGTTAATATAGATAATATTATTAAGTCATTTGAAATAGAATTTAACAAGTTACCAATTTTAGAAAAAGAACTTAGTAAATTACAAAGTGATGTAGATTCTTTAGAATCTATTAGAAAAGAATTAAATTTATTATTAGAACAAATTTCATTAACTGCAGCTGCTGATGAAAATAATGTTAAATTGGTTAGTTCTGCAGTTGTTTCAAGTTCACCTGTAAGTCCAAATAGATTGTTAATTCTTGCTGTTAGTTTTTTATTAGGGTGTGCAATTTCAGTATTACTTTGTTTATTATTGCAAATGATGGATGATATAATTCATACAATTGACGATTTAAAATTAGTATTAAATAAAAGAGTGATTTTATTAGGGTGGACACCTTTTATAGTTAGGAACAAAAAAGGTAAAAAACAACAAAAAAATGATTTATTACTAATGAATGATTATCCTAATTCATATATTGCAGAAAGATATAAATTAGTATCATCAAATATTTTGTATGGGGCTAATAAAAATAAAAAAGTATTTGCTATTACTAGTGCAACAATAAATGAAGGAAAGAGCTTTTTTATTTGCAACTTTGCTCTATCCTTAGCAAAAAATAGTTTTAAAGTATTAGTTATTGATGGAGATATAAAATGTCCAACAATTGAAAAGCATTTTGGTTTAAAACAGAATGAAACAGGATATATAAATCTTATACAAGAAAATAAAGATATTGATGAAGCAATTGTAAATCCCATTAAAAATTTGAATAAATTATCAATTATTTCGCCTGGAAAATCTGAAGTAGTTCAATCTGTTTTTTATAAAAATACCAATTTTGGTAAAATATTATCAAAAGCAAGAGAAAAATATGATATTATTTTAATTGATAATCCTCCTTTTGAATTTGCATCAGATTTATTGAAGTATGTGGATTTTATAGATTCGATATTATTGTGTACTAGATTAGGCATAAGTTCTAAAAATAATTTAAATATTTTGTTAGATAATTTGGAATCATGTGAAGATAAAATAGGTGGTGTGATAGCAACGGCATGTCCTCTAGAGTCATTAAAAAAATATGTAAATAATTATAATTCATATAACAAATATTATAATTATGTAGATGATATAAGAATTAAGAAAAATGAATTTTATCGTTTTATAAGAAAAGAAAAGGAAGCAAAGAAAATATTTAAAAAAAATTTAAAAGACAGAAATAATAAGTAAACTATAACTAAATTATAAACATATAGAGTTGTTAAGTTTAAATTAATCTAATATCATTTTTTTTATTAATTAATTGTCTTTATCGAGATTATTAAAAGCATTTGCAATTTCACTTGCAAGGTAAAATGATCCACAAGTTAATATACATCCATCTTTAGGGGTTGTCTCAAGCGCTTTATTAAGAGCTTCTTTTCCCTCTATTATTAATTCAATTTCACTATTTTCATTCAATTCTTTAAATATCTTATAAAGAGATTGCATATCACTTTTTTTAAAGGTTCCAGGTCTAGATAAAATAATATGTTTAAAATTATTCAATAATATTGGGGCAATTGCTTTATGATCTTTATCAATTAGTGATCCAAAAATCACACAACATTTGTCTTTATTTTCTATTTCTTTTATTGATTCAATTAATAATTTAATTGAGTTTTTTGTATGAGCAGCATCAATATATAAATCAGGATTCTTTTTTAATAATTGAAATCTTCCTAATAGAGTAGCATTGTTTATAGCGTCTATCATATTTGGATTGTAAAGATTCAATTTTTTTAAAGCAAGTATAGCTAGAGCAGCATTTTGAGCCATTACAGAACCTTTTAGTTTTAATCTGAGTGAATTAGTTGTTGAATCATTCCATTGAATATAAACATTTTCAAATTCTTTTGTTGTATGAGATTTTACTTTTAATGCTGCATTATCTAATAATGAGATATCACTATTTTTGTTTTTAGCTTCTTCAAGCATTACTAATCTAGCTTCGTTTTTTAGAGTTGAACAAACTACAGGTGTATTGTTCTTTATTATCTTAGATTTTTCAATAGCAATTTTAGTTATTGTATCTCCAAGTATATTTGAGTGTTCTAATTCAATGGGGCATATAACACTTAATATTGGATTAAGTGTATTGGTTGCATCTAATCTTCCCCCAAGCCCAGTTTCAATCACAGCATAATCACAATTAGATTTTTTGAATAACATATATCCATATAGTGTAAATAATTCAAATGTTGTTGGGTATGTTTCTCCCCATTTATCACAAAATTTAAAATTTTTTATTTTATCAAGAATTTCATTTCCTACACTTATTAATAAATCTTCATTAAAAAACTCTCCGCATAAGCTAAAACGTTCTCTATAATCTAGAAGATGAGGGGATGCATATATTCCAACTTTATATCCTAATGATTTTATGGCACAAGCAATAAATTTAGATGTAGAGCCTTTTCCTTTACTTCCCGCAACATGTATACATTTATATGATTTTTCTGGATTGTTAAAAAATAATAGAAGCTTTTCCATTCTATCTAATCTATAGTTTCTTGTAGTGTAATGATTTAAGTTTTTTTCTAGGTTAGTAAAATTTTCCATAGAATGAATGATATTTATAAATGATGATTCCATTATTATTTCCTGATTATAGCAATTTAAATAAAATATATTAATTTCATTTAATAATTACAAATATTTAAATAAACTTAAATAGGAAAAATTAAAAAATATGATAATTATTTAATTTCTTTTTTATTTAGAAAAGAATAGAGAGTATTTATTAGCTTATCATTATCTATAGGTTTTGATATATAATCATTCATTCCAATATCTTTTGCTTTTTTTATATCTTTTTCAAGAAAATTTGTTGATAAAGCAATAATTGGTGTCTCATTATTAAAAGACCGAATTTGCTTTGTTGCAGAATATCCATCTAGTATTGGCATTTGAATATCCATTATAATTGCAAAATAATTATTCGCTTTTATTTTATCAACAGCTTCTTTTCCATTATAAACTTTATCACAACTCATAGAATAAGTTTTAATAATTTTTTCAATAATTTTAACATTAATTGGATTGTCATCACATATTAGTATACTTTTATTTGATAAGCTTTTTTTTAAAATACATTTTTTATTATAATCATTGTATTCTTTTTCACTAATTTCATTTGCAGGAATTTTAAAATATATAGTTGTTCCTATGTCTTTTTCACTTTCACACCAAATACTCCCACCATGTTGTTTGATTAAATTTTTTGCAAATGATAGACCTAGTCCATTTCTTTTTGAATTATTATCTTCTGTTGTATAAGGTTCAAACATGATTGGAATAAAGTTCTGTTTAATACCTATGCCATTATCACTGATTTCATTGTAAAAATAAGGTTTATTATTTTCATCTTTAATATATTGCTTAGTCCAAGTTATGGTTGAATTAGGGGATGAAAAATCAACAGCATTTTGTAGAATGTTTAAATATATTTGTTCTAATCTGAAAATATCAAATTTATGATAAGGCCAGATATTTTTATCAAATTTAGTTATCAAAGTAATGTTTTTTTCAATAGTTTGTGGTTTAATAATTCCTAAAATTCTTTCAATTAAAATAGTTTTTGATATTGGTCTTTCATTTAATTGAATTTTATTTTTTTCAACCTTATTAATCTTTAAAAGATCATCAATAAGGCCTAAGAGATAGGATGCACTTTGATTTATTTGATTAAAATAATTTGTTTTTTCTTCCTCTTTAATCTCACTTAGTCCAAATTCACTATAGGATAATATTGCTGTTAATGGGGTTTTCATGTTATGAGACATTCTAGTGAAGAAAAATTCTTTTTCCTCTCTATATATTTCAGCTCTTTTTAAAGCTTCTTTATAATTATTAGCAATTTGTTTTTGTTTTAAAACTTCTAATGAATTGTTTTTAAAAGTAATCACAGCCCCAAAAAAACTATCTCTAAAGAATGTTGGTATTGCTAATATATTAAAAAATGAAAACTCATCTTTAAAATTATTGAAGCTAATTGAAATATTAGCAAGTTCTCCTTTAACAATTTTTTCTTCAATTTTTTCTAATTTATTTACTTCATCAGTTTGTAAAACATCATATATAGTTTTGCTAATAATTTTTTTTCTATATTTAAATTTTTGTATAAATGATTTATTAAAGTTTATAATTCTTAATGATTGATCAAGTACTATTATAGGGTCACTAGATTCTTCAAAATATTTATCTGCAATATTATTGAAATAATTTCTTGAACTACAAGGATTTATTGTTGAAAATAGATAATTTTTCCCATTAATTAGGGTTGGAAAACTTTCTACTTCCATTTCAATAATTGAACCATCTTTGGATTTATGAGGAAAATGAAAATAATTTCTGTTTTCATTTTTTGCAATCTGCATTTCTTTTTTTATTTGTTCATTATTTAAAATGTTTATTTGCTGAATTTTCATAGAACATAATTCATCAATTGTATAACCATAAGTTTGTGATGCTTTTTTGTTGGCTTTTACAATTTTTCCTGTTTTTGGATCAATTATTAATATGATAATAGGATAATTTAAACATGCCTCATTAAAATCCATTTTTTCCCCTAATTTCTTTTTTCATTCTAAGTATATCATATAATTATTATTTATAAAGGTTTTTTGTTATTATATATAAGTTTATGTATAGTAGTAAATATAAATAAAATAAGAGTTGTTTGACACAATTACAATAAGTGACAAATTGTAATTAAAAGCTTGAAATAATATTGTTGCTATCTTACAATGTTTATATAATAGCTTATATATGGAGGATTTTATGCCTAAATCTACAAAACATAATCCAATTGCATTTTTCGAGGATTATAAAGGAAAAGATTTCAACGGAGAATGGCCAACTTTAGTTGAAATGTTTGAAATATCAGTAAAAAGATACAAGAATAATTCTTGTTTTAGACAATTTGTACCAACTGAGTTGGAATTAAATTATTCACAGGCTAGAGAAAAGATTATTGGAGTAGCTAATCATATATTAACTTATGCTCAGCCTAAAGATAAAATTGCATTATGTGGGAAAAACAGTGTAGAATGGGCTATCTCTTATTTAGCTATATTATATGCGGGATGTATTGTTGTTCCCTTAGATGCTAATTTAAAAGATTTTGAAATTGATAAATTAATGAAATTTGCAAAAGTAAAAGCACTTTATGCAGATAAAAATAAAATAGATGCTCTTGATAAAAAAGGGGATCTTAAATTAGAAAAAAGAATATCTTTAGAAGTAGAAGATGAAAAAAGATATCTTTTTAATAATTTAATAAAAGGTGATTTAGATTCAAAAGCTTATAAACCAGTTTGTGAAGATATTGCAGCCATTTTATTTACTAGCGGTACAACTGGCACTCCAAAAGGTGTTATGTTAACTCATAAAAACTTAGTAAGTGATTGTTATTTAGCTCAATTTAATATGAAACTTTATTCTAGTGATGTTTTTTATGCTATTTTGCCAATTCATCATGCATATACTATGCTTGCAGTATTTATTGAATCAATTAGTGTTGGAGCTTCTGTTATATTTGGTAAGAGATTAATTATTACTCAAGTATTAAAAGAATTAAAAGTTGGTAAAGTAACAATGTTCTTAGGAGTCCCAATGTTATTTAATAAGCTTTTAGCAGGTTTATTAAATGGGGTAAAGAAAAAAAGCATTATTTTATATGGTGTAATTAGATTCATGATGAGTATATCTGGAATTATAAAAAAGATTACCAAAAAGAATGTTGGATCGAAAATGTTTAAATTTTTATTAAAGCAAATCTCTCTTGATACAAATAGGATTTGTATTTGTGGAGGCGGACCACTTCCATCTTCAACATTTAAAATGTTTAATGAATTAGGTATTGATTTTGTACAAGGTTATGGTTTAACTGAAACCTCTCCAATTACTCACTTAAATCCAAAAGATGCTTATGTTGAAGCTTCAGTTGGTAAAATTATTCCAAATTTAGAGCAAAAGATTGTAAATCCAGATAAAGATGGAAATGGAGTACTTCATTTAAAAGGCCCTGTTGTAATGAAAGGCTATTATAATAATAAAGAAGCAACTGATGAGGTCTTAGATTCCGATGGTTGGCTAAATACTGGCGATGTTGGGTATGTAGATGCTCAAGGCTATTTATATTTAACAGGTAGAGCAAAAAATATAATTGTTACAGAAGGTGGTAAGAACGTATTTCCTGAAGAAATTGAAGATAAATTCCAATTATATAATGAGATTGATCAAATTTGTGTTGTACCTTTTGTTAAAAATGAAGCAACAAAGAGTGAAGGTATAAAAGCTTTGGTTTATCCAAATCAAGATTGGTTGAAAGAAGAGGGATATGAAAAAGCTGAAAAGAAAATTAATCAAATAATTGCAGAAGTAAATAAAGACTCTCAACCTTATAAAAGAATTGAGAAAATTTTAATAACAAAAGAAGCTTTACCAACAACAAGTACAAAAAAAATTAAACGTTTTGAAGTTGCTAAAATTTATAAATAGATTTTTTATTATTAAATAAGTTTTTAGTATTGCTAAATTTTATAAAGGTTGTTAAAGTCAATTTTATGAAAAGTAATTTAAGAAATTATTTACGCGCACAAGCGCATGATATTGACCCTATTGTAATGGTTGGAAAAGAAGGTGTAAGTGATAATGTAATTTATGCATTAGATCAAGCGTTATTACACCATGAGTTAGTAAAAGTTAGATTTCAAGCTAAAAAAGAATTCATAAAAGAATTAAGTAATAAATTAGCTAAAGAAACTAATAGTGATTTAATTTATGTTATTGGCTTCATTGCTATTTTTTATAGAAAAAGTGAAGAAAATCTCATAGATATTCCAAAATCTTTATTAAATTAATTGAGAAAAGGTGCTGAAAAGCATCTTTTTTTTAAATATTTATGTTTCTATGCAAAAGTACATTGACAATAAGTCTGTTTCTATATATAGTAACAATTAATTAAATTATAAATTAATGGAGACAAATATTATGAAAAAAATTACAATTGTTTTAATTATGAGTGTTATTGCAACTTTAGCTATTTTTGCAAATGGAGTAAAGGAAGTAGAAAATAAAGAGAACGTATATAAAATCGGTATATCAAAATTTGTATCTCATCCAGCTCTTGATGCAATTGAGAAAGGAATTATGGATGTTTTTGAAGAAAATAATATACAAAGTGAGTTTGACTTACAAAATTCCAATGCAGAAGTGTCTACTGCAGTCTCTATTGCTAAGGTTTTTAAAGATGGAAATAAAGATTTAGTTATTGGTATAGCAACACCTTCTGCACAGGCTCTAGCCCAAGTTTATAAAAATGATAAAACTTTTGTTGAATTTGCTGCTATAACTGATCCTTTAAGTGCTGGGTTATTAGATGAAAGTGCAAAGAATATATTTGGAGTAAGTGATAGAAATCCTATTGAGCTACAGCTTAAAACCTTTGTAGATTTAGCATCAATCAAGACACTTGGAATGATATATAGTGGTAATGAATCAAATGGTGTTGCTATTTATGAAAGAGCTAAAGAATATTGTAATAATAATGATATAGAATTAGTTGCAATTAGTA
>Ga0102926_1001166_pt1 | contig 15625 bp, 12 predicted proteins | sample SalPonR1_A_D2_MG_FD_78173 | JGI IMG/M metagenome (GOLD analysis project Ga0102926, IMG submission 78173) | Salt pond soil microbial communities from South San Francisco under conditions of wetland restoration - Salt Pond MetaG R1_A_D2_MG | ecosystem: Environmental > Aquatic > Marine > Intertidal...
CATGCCCTGCTCGGCCATCAGGCGTGGAAGCTCGGGAAACTCCACGTCATAGCAGATCAGGATGCCGATGCGGCCGAAGTCGGTATCGAATACCTGTACCTTGTCACCGCCGCTCAGGCCCCAGTAGCTCACTTCGTCGGGCGTGATGTGCACCTTGTACTGCTTGTCCCAGGTGCCGTCGCGCCTGAGCAGGAAGCATGCATTGCGCAGTCGGTCGCCTTCGACTTCCGGCATGGAGCCGGCGATGATGTTTATGTTGTACGAAACGGCCAGCCGCGACATTTCCTCTCTGACTGCCTCAGTGTAGTCTGCAAGGTGGCGCACCGCCTGTGCCGGCCCCTGGTCGTTCCACGGCGCCATCAATGGGCCGGTGAAGAACTCGGGAAACAGCACCACGTCGGCCTTGTAGCCTGAAACGGCATCGACGAAATATTCCATTTGCGCGAACAGGTCTTCCAGCGACCTGGTCTGGCGCATCTGCCACTGAACCGCGCCGATTCGCACGTCGGACGGCCGGCCGCCAATGACGCCGTCGCTCGGTTCCTCGTAGTAGATATTGACCCATTCGAGTAGCGTCGCGTAGCCTGCCGAAGGCTTGTCGTCGGGCAGGTATCCCTTGACGATCTTGCGGACCTGGAAGTCGTTGGCCAGCTGAAAAGTCAGGATGGGATCGGTCAGCGCACGCGCGCGAACCTTTGCCACGTATTGGCGCGGCGACAGTTCATCCTTGTGCTTCTCGTAACCTGGAATCCGTCCGCCGACGACGATGCCGCGCAGATTCAGTTTCTCGCACAGCTCCTTGCGGGCATCGTACAGGCGCCGGCCCAGGCGCAGATCGCGGTAATCCGGATGAACGAACACGTCGACGCCGTAGAGGATATCGCCCTTGGGATCGTGCGTGGTCAGGAAACCGTCGCCGACGATGTCCCAGTAGCGATGGTCGTGGCCCCACCGGCTGTATTTGACGATCAGCGAGATCGCCGCGGCCGCGACCTTGCCGTTATCCTCGATGCAAAGCTGCCCGTCCGGGAACCGCCGGATCTGCGATTCGAACTGCTCTCGCGTCCAGGCCCCCTCGAGCGCGCCCGGATAAACGCGCTCCATGATCTCGGCGATATCGTCGTAGTCTTCGGATCGGGTCTGGCGCAGGATCAGGCGATGGGTATCGGATTCTGTGGTCATAGGATTTTTTATTGCCGGGAAGGCGTTGGGGTTTCAAGTTGTTGGTTGTTCGAAATTGCCGTTCAGAGCAGACTCTGTAATCTTTGTTGTTACGGTTCGTTTTTTTGCCTGAATCCTGACTCTTGCACCTTAGAACTGTCTGGCTTTCCGCCTCGGCGCATTTGGGACCGGCGGCAGGGGAAAGGGTTCAGTCGGTGACGGGAGCGCCTTCGGCCTGGTAAACCGCTTCGCCGCCCACCACGGTACGAAGCACCCGCGTTTTCGGAATGTCGGCCGAGTCGATGGCCAAGAGATCCCGGTCGAGCACGACGAAATCGGCCAGCTTGCCGGCCTCGAGGGATCCCACATCGTTCTCCGCGAATCCGGCGAAAGCCGCATCGACGGTGAAGCCCTCCAGCGCGACCTCGATGGTCACGCGCTGGTCCGGCAGCCAGCCGCCCGGCGGTTCGCCTTCCAGATCCTGGCGGGTGACCGCGGCATAAAGACCAAGCATCGGATCGACCTGCTCCACGGGAAAGTCGGAGCCGAACGCCAGCCGCGCACCGGCCTGGCGCAGTCGCTGCCACGCATAGGCGCCGAACAGGCGCTGCTCGCCCAGCCGGTCCTCGGCCCAGCGCATGTCCGAAGTGGCGTGCGTGGGCTGCATGCTGGCGATGATGCCGGCCCCGGCCAGTCGCGGAATATCCTTGGGATGGATGATCTGAACGTGCTCGATCCGGTGGCGACCGGGATTGTCATCAAACTGCCTCTGGCCCTGGATCAGCGCATCGATGACCTGTCGGTTGGCGCGATCACCAATCGCGTGTATGGCCACCTGCAGCCCGCAGCGCATGGCCTTGTCGACCATCGTCTGCAGCGCTTCGTCGGTCTCGAACAGCAGGCCGCTATTTCCGGGATCGTCACTGTATTCGGCAAGCAGGGCCGCGCCGCGGCTGCCCAGCGCGCCGTCGGCGTAGAACTTCACGCCGCGTGCGGTCACCCGTGGCGTATCGACCGAGCCCATTCGGCACAGCGAGGCCAGCGCTTCCTCGTCGCCGTCGGCCAGCGCATGGATGCGGATTGGCAGTTCACCCGCCGCCTCGCGGTGGAGGAATCGACGCAGGTCGTCCAGCGAGGTGCCGGCATCGTGAACGCCGGTCAGCCCCAACGATGTCATTCGCTGAAGCGCGCGATCGAGCGCGAGCGCCTTTTCGACTTCGGTCGGCGGCGGTATCACGTCCTCGAACACGTCCTCGGCGCGGTCGATGAAGATGCCGATCGGCCGGCTCTCGTCGTCGCGATGAATGAAGCCGCCTTCCGGCTGCCAATCGCCGTCCAGATCGACGGCCACGTGCTCCATTGCGGCGCTGTTGGCCCAGACCGCGTGGCCGTCGATGCGCTCCAGCAGCACCGGCCTGTCGGGAAACGCGGCGTCGAGATCGGCCGCCGACGGGAACGCCGCACCCGGCCAGCGCGTCTGGTCCCAGCCGCGCCCGCGCAACCAGGCGCCTGCCGGCAGTTCGGCGGCGTGTTGCTGCAGCCGCTGGACGGCGTCCTCGACGCTGGATGCACCCACCAGGTCGGCGTTCAGCATCGAAAATCCCAGGCCCATCACGTGGCCGTGGGCGTCGATCAGGCCCGGAATCACGGTTCGGCCGCCCAGGTCGGTGGCTTCGACGTCGGGCCAGCGCGACGCAAGCGTCTCGGTTTCGCCCAGAGCGACGATACGGCCGTCTTCATCCCAGGCCATGGCTTGCGCCGCAGGCTGGTCGGGGTTCATCGTATGGATGTTGCCGTTGACCACCATGCCCACCGGTTGGGCGGCCAGCGGGGCGTTGATCAGCGCAAGCATTGCGAATGCAGCAAGTGTCCAGGATCGTATAGACAAGAATCGCATAGATTTTATTCCTCGGAATTGACGGCAATAGTCGCACAATCGGTAATTCCGATGGTCGTGCGGCTCGATTCACTACAAATTACGTCACGGCCGTCGGCACGCCGACGGAACCGAAAGCCTGCCTCATTAGAAACCCCTGACTAGCGTCGTGCCCCAGTGTCGCGGTAAACAGAGTGAAGCGGCGCCGGACTCGCTTCCTCTCGTTCCCTCCCCTGCTAGCGGGGGAGGGCTAGGGTGGGGGCTGAACGGCCTGGGTGCCAAGCGTATCGAGATACGACACAACTCAGATTATTTTATGGGCAAGGAGACTGCGCTCGCCGATTATTCGCCGGGCTTGGACATTTCCGAACCGTCGCTTTCGCGCGCAAGCCGGCGTATCCGGAACAGTGACTCGGTCGCCACAAGCAATCCCGCCAATGCGTTGGCTACCGCTATGGCGCCATAGACCGTAGTCGACCCGTCCATGCGCGAGCCGAGCCACACCAGCGGCACGTAGAAGACGGCGGTGCGCGTCAGCGAGTAGCCCAGGCCGATCAACGGCTTGCCGAGCGCGTTGTAGGCGCCGGCGGCAATTATCGCGATGCCGTAGCCCCAGAGGCTGACGGGCACGATCCACAGGTAGCGTGCAGCCTCGTCGGCAACACTGGGTTCGGATGCGAACGCCCCGGCGATCGGGCGACCGAGTAACCAGAACGAGACCGCCAAGAGCATCGACCATCCGGCGCTCAGCGCAAAAGCCGTTTTCAGCGCGCGCTCGACGCGATCGGCACGATCGCCGCCCCAATTCTGGCCCACCATCGGTCCGATCGAGGCCGAAAGCGCCAGCATCGGCAATATCGCGAACGCTTCCAGCCGGGTCGCGACGCCGAACGCGGCCACGGTTTCGGCGCCCAGAGCGGCGATGACGGCCGTGGCGACAGCGATACCCAGCGGGTTGGATGCGTTGCCGATTGCAGCTGGCAACCCGATCCCGAGGACATACCCGGCGGACTTGAAGAAGCGGCGAAGACCCCGGCGAAGCGCGACAACGAGCCGATCCCGCCATATCACCAGATAAAGCGCGAAACAGGCCCCGACGATCCGCGCGAACAGCGTGCCCAGCGCCGCACCCTCGATGCCCAGCGCCGGCACCGGTCCGGCCCCGAACACCAGGAAAGGCGTGACGATGACGTTGAGCACCGCCGACGTGATCATGATCGTGCTGGGCGAAAAAGCGTCACCGCTGGCGCGGACCATCGCATTGGAAACCATCGTGACTACAAGAAACGGCAGCGACAGGTACCAGATCCGCATGTACGCCGTGGCCATATCCAGGATGTCGCCTTCGGCGCCCAGCGTTCGGAGTATCGGGTCAAGGGTCAGCAGGCCGACTGCCGTCAGCGGCACCATGACGGCGATCGTGAGCACCAATGAATCGGTCGCCAGACGCCGGGTACGCCGGCGATGACCACGTCCGAAGGCGCGCGAAACCACCGAGGCCGCGCCCGCGGACAATCCGATCGACAGACTGGCCAGCGTCAGCGCGACCGGAAACGAAAAGGACAGCGCAGCCAGCGGCGCAGTGCCCAGTTGACCGACGAAGTAGGTGTCGACGAGTTGCACCGACATCACCGCGGCAATGCCGAACAGCATCGGCCCGGCCAGCCGGACGAGGTTGAGCCAGACCGGCCCCGAGGTCAGATCCCGCTGATCGTTCATGGCTTGTTGAGCGTGTCGATCTTGATGACAGTTTTTCCTTTCAAATGATTCGTTGAAGTTGACTACATTGTCCACGATCGACGTGCAAACGAGGCATGCGGCCGAAACGAGTCCGGCACCGTATAATCTGCATGCATGTCCGTATCCCCACCCGGCCCCGAAACACGCGTTTACCAGCCCATCGAATTGAATCGGGAGGTGCGCGTGCACCTGGAAGCCGGATTTCCGCGTTTGTGGATCGCCGGCGAGATCTCCAACCTGGCGCGCCCGGCGTCGGGACACTGGTATTTCACGCTCAAGGACGAACGCGCCCAGATCCGCTGCGCGCTGTTCCGCGGGCAACGCGAGAACGTCATCGGCGACCCGCAGAGCGGTGACCAGGTATTGGTGCGGGGTCGCCTGAGCCTGTACGAGGCCCGGGGTGACTACCAGCTGATCGCCGACGCGATGCTGCCGGCCGGAAGCGGCGCCTTGCAGCAGGCGTTCGAGGCGCTGAAGAAAAAACTCGAGGCCGAGGGCCTGTTCGATCCCGCCTCGAAACGTTCCCTGCCGCGCTATCCTGCAATCATAGCCGTGGTGACCTCGCCCACCGGTGCGGCGGTGCGCGACATCCTGACCACGCTGAAACGCCGCTGGCCCGCCGCGCGGGTCAAGCTCTACAAGACCCAGGTCCAGGGCGAGCGCGCAGTACCCGAAATCATTCGCGCGCTCGACGCGGTCGAACGCGACGGCGCCGGCGACGTGGTGATTCTGGCACGCGGCGGCGGTTCGCTTGAAGACCTGTGGGCGTTCAACGACGAACGACTGGCGCGCCGGATCGCGGACATGAGCATCCCCCTGATCAGCGGCGTCGGCCACGAGACCGATTTCACCATCGCCGACTTCGTCGCCGACCTGCGCGCCGCCACCCCCACGGCCGCGGCAGAAGCGGCCACGCCCGACGGACCGGCGCTATCGCGTCAACTGGCCGCGTTGGAACAACGCCTCGTCCGCGGACCGGCGCGCCAGTTGCAGCAAAGCTGGCAGCGACTGGACTCGCTGGACCGCAGGCTGGCCGGACAGCACCCGGCCCGCCGGCTGAGCGAGGCGACGGTACGTCTCGATGCCCTGATACGTCGCGCAGCACGGGGCTGCCGGGCAACGCTGGACAAGGCGACGATACGCGCACGGAACCTGGACCGTCGTCTCATCGCCCGCCATCCAGCGCGGCGACTGGCCGACCTGAAACAACATCAGGTATCTCAGCGCGCCCGGCTGGTGCGCGCCTTCGGCACCGAACTGGCCCGGCAATCGGCCCGGTTTTCGGAGGCGGCCAGAGCGCTCAACAACGTCAGCCCGCTGGCCGTACTGGCGCGCGGCTATGCGCTGATCGAGGACGAAAACGGCAACGTCCTGTCGCACGCCGACGACTTCGAACCTGGCCGAACCATCCATACCCGGGTCCGCGATCTGCGGATCGAATCTGAAGTCCGCCAGGTGAACCCGGCCCCGCCGCTGCCGGAACCGGACACCAAGGAACCGCTGATTGAATAGCCGCGGACGCGACGAGGTCTTTGTGAGATGCAGCGGTGCGGCTTCGGCGAGCCTGGTTTGGCTGCTCCCGATAAGCGAGCCGAAACGTGGCGGAGCGCCCGCAAAGGCCCGTCCCGAAGGACGATTGTTATGACAAGCAGCCGGATCTGTCGAATCGGCCGGTGCGAGCAGACCATCAAGAACAGCCGCTTCATCGGCGTATGCGGGCCCGCCGAGGATGAAGCGGCTGCCAGGGCTTTCATAACCGAGCACGGCGCTCCGGGTTGCCGCCACGTCTGCTACGCCTACCGTTGCGGCGACATCGTGCGATTCGACGATGCCGGCGAACCCGGCGGCACCGCCGGCCGGCCCATGCTGGCGGCGCTGGAACACGGGGACCTCGATCGTTCCGTAGTCGTGGTCAGCCGCTTTTTCGGTGGCGTGAAACTCGGCACCGGCGGGCTTGCAAGAGCCTATGGCGGCACGGCGATGGCATGCATTGCAAATGCCACGATCGAACCGATCATCGAAACCGTGCTGCTGGAGTGCCGTGTACCGTTCGATTCGGCCGGCGATCTGCACCAGTTGGCCGAACGGTACGACGCGACCAAAGACGACGAGCATTGGAACGAAAACGGTCTGCGGTTGATTGTTGAAATTAAGCGCACCTCGGCCGATGCATTCGTTGAGGAACTGACCGCAAGCACGCGCGGGGAAGGGACTGTCCGCGGTTCGTAGGTGGGGTTCGCGAACCTTAACCCGATACCCTTGAGCATGTTCAAAGGCAGAAACATCGCATTACGCTCAGCGAATCCGGCCTGCGATTTTTTTATTTGTTTTCGTCCTCTTCTACGGGCTCGAGAAGGTCTTCCATGCGCCGTGTCAGGTCATCGTAGCGCCGTTCGGGAATGGCGAACATCCAGGGCGACAACCTGGCGTCAACCGCCACCGCGTTGACCAGACGCTGATTTTCGGCATCACCCGCCTCACCAGCAGGGTTATCGGTTTCTGAGTTGTCCTCGTTGGCAGGCTCTTCCGAAGCCGTGCCCTCGCCTTCGGCCTCAGGCGATACCTCATTCTCCGCCGATACCGTGAAATGCGCCCAGTACGCCTCGTCGAGTTCGAACAGATCGGCGACAAAGTTCAGGCCGTCAGTGGTCGTGAACAGCACGCGCGTCGCATCCTCCGGGACCGGCGGCTGGAACCGCCTGACGTCTTCGAGGTTAAGGCCTCTGAGGCCGTTGGCAATCGAATTGCGCTTCCATTCGTCGCCGGCCTCGCGGCCGTCGGGGACGTTGCGCAGCACGAATGCCGGATCCTCTTCGCCGGCGCGGTCCAGCCTGACCACTTCGCCGTCGCCGTGGCGGATCACCACCTCGGCGATGTCGGCCGACGGAATGTCCATGATGCCGGGCTCCAGCCAGGCCACCGGATCCACAGGCACCTCGACCACAGCATCGAGCAGCCAGCTTTCCGCCTCGTCGGCGCGGCGCGCGTAGCTGCCCTCGCCCGACGGGTCGACCTGGCCGATGATCACCGAGGCGATCTCGCGACCGGGAAAGTCGATCCTGCGGCCGGTCGCGTCGGGCCCGGAGACGTCCTGCACTCCGAGATGGGAATACCAGTCCGGATTGCTCGTTTTCGGCTCGGCCACGCCGGCGTCGGCGAGCGTACGCAACAAATCGAGCACCTGGGCGAAATCGGCCTCGTAGCCGTCTTTTTGCGCTACCCGCCATCGGTCGTCGTCGCGCCGCAGGCTGACCGCGGTTTCTCCACCCGGCGCCACGATGTCGAGCGCAGCAAGCTCGTTGACAGCGCCTTCCAGGCCCGGCAGCAGTGTGGCGGGCATTTCCCGGCGACCGGAATCATCGGATCGATTGAGCACGATCACCAGCACCGCTGCCGCCAGCGTGACCGCGACCAGCATCAGGAAACGATTTCTATTCATGATTTGCTGCCTCCATGCTGCTGCCGGCGACGCCGCCAGGCCACGAACAACGCCACCATCGTCACCAGTAGCGGCACCAGCATGATGTTGATGATCTTGATCCGGGTGCCCAGGGCCTCGATTTCCTCGTCAAGTTCTCGACGCACCTGGCGCAGTTGCCGACGAATCTCCAGGCGCTGTTCCATGAACCGGTCGATCTCGGCTTCCTGGTCGGGCGTCAGGATGCTCAGGTCGGAATCGCCACGGCCCTGCTGCAGCTGGGTGAGGCGGTTTTCGGTTTCGCGAAGCTCGGCTTCCAGCCGCTGCTCGGTTTCGCGCAGGCGGGCCTCCGCCTGGCGTCGCAGATCCTCGACCAGCTCGAACGTGCGCGTGGAGGTCGAGCGGCTGCGAATGCTGATCAAGTCGGCGTTGCCCAGCAGGTTTTCCAATGCATTTACGGCCAGCGCGCCGTTGTCGGCGAACGGATTGAGAATGACGCTGCCCAGGAAGCTCTGGCGCTGCACCCACATGTTGTCCGAAAGCAGGTCGGTATCGGCGACGACAATCGCGTTGATGGTACCGCGCGATCGCCCGGTCTCGTCCAGACGTTCAGCAAACGCCGTCTCGGCCTCCCCGGTCAGGCGGGCGGCCAGCGTGTAGCGCCGGTCGTCCAGGCCGATCTCGTCGATCAGCGCCGACGGGTCGGCGGCCATGCGCAGACGTTCGGTAGCCAGCAGCCCGGAACGTTCACTGGACTGCATCAACAGCTCGATGGCCGGCCCGCTGTTTTGATCGATGTCTTCCAGGGCGCCGGCGCTGGCGACGTTGACCGTGTTCAGGTTGGCCGTGACAATGTCGCGGTCGCTGAGGTCCGCTCCGGTCAGCCCCAGGATCGCCGGATGCCGCACCGGCGGCTGGCCCTGCTGGACCGTGACCTGCAACGCCCGACCCAGGTCGGCTACGAACTGTTCGGTATCCATCTCGATGCCCCAGGCCTCGAACAGCGGCGCCAGGGTCGAGGCGCGCTCGGCCATGAATCTGGATGCCGGATCGTTCGGATTCTCTCCCGGGTCGGCTTCGGCGTAGGGATCCACGAAGGCCAGCAGGCGCCCGCCGCCGAGTACGAACTGGTCGATGGCGAACATCAGGTCTTCCGACAGATTCTTCGGGTGCACCACCACCAGCGCATCGAGATCCGGCGGCAGCCCCGTTGCGCCGGATTCGCCCGTGGTCGGAATCGTGGTGAGGTCGAACAACTCGCTCCATTGATCAAAGACCGCCCAGCTCGGCGTGCGCTGTCCGGTCTGCATGTCGAAACCGCCGGATAGCTGCAGCCCGGTTATCAGGCCGACCCGCGGCAGATCGGGGGTAGCCAACGTCGCGACCATTCGCGCCAGGTCGTATTCCAGCAGGGATTCGCGGTTCGGCGACAAGAACGGCAGGACCTCCAGACCGTCCACGGCGTTCGTGCCGACCACGCCAAGGTAGAGCACGTCGCCGGCCTGGTTCAGCGGCACAGCCTCCAGTCCGTAACGGGCGGCGTCGTCTTCAGCCTCGGAGAAGGGCTCCGGGTCGATGCGCTCGAGTTCGATCATGCCGTCGGATTGCGCGGCCAGCTCCTGCATCAGTTCCCAGACGCGCTCGGCGTAGCTGCGGATCTGCGGCAGGTCCTCGCTGGCCGAGTCGCTGAAGTAAAGGCGCAGGCGGACCTTCTGGTCCAGCGATTCGGCGATGTTGACCGTGCCCTCCGACAAGGTGTAGAGATTGTTCTCGGTCAGATCCAGTCGCCAACCCTTGAACACGATGCTGCTGAGCATGGTCAGCACGATGAACAGGACGGCCAGCACGACCAGGGCCCCTGATGAATAGAGGTTTTTCATGACTATTGCGCCTTCTTGATTTCGACCAGGATTCTATTGGCCGTGAGCCAGAATCCGATGACCAGGGCGAAGTACACCAGGTCGCGAAGATCGACGACGCCCCGGGAAATGGAGTTGAAGTGACCCAGAAAGCTCAGGTTGGCCACCGCGTCGACCACCGCCTGCGGCAGCCAGCCCCGAAACACGTCCAGCACCATGGGCAGGCCCGAAAGCAAAAAACCGAAACACACCACGACCGAGATGATGAAGGCCACGACCTGGTTGCGGGTCAGTGCAGAGATGCAGGCGCTGATCGCCAGGAAGCCGCCGGCCATCAGCCAGCTGCCCAGGTAGCCGGCCACGATCACGCCGTTGTCCGGGTTGCCGAGCACGTTGACCGTAAGCCATATCGGAAAAGTCAGTGCCAGCGCCAGGCCGACGAATATCCAGGCGGCCAGGAATTTTGCCAGCACGGCCTCGGTGGCGGTCACCGGCAGCGTCAGCAGCAGCTCGACCGTACCGGACTTGCGCTCCTCGGCCCACAGCCGCATGCCGATGGCCGGCACCAGGAACAGGTAAAGCCACGGATGGAACTGGAAGAACGACTGCAGATCGGCAATCTCGCGCTCATAGAAATTGCCCAGGTAGAAGGTGAACGCGCCGGCCATGATCAGGAAGATGACGATGAACACGTAGGCCACCGGCGTGGCGAAATAACTCTCCAGTTCGCGTTTGAAAATGACCGAGAGATTCCCGAACCGACCGCTCATGCCGTTTCCTCCGTTGTTTCATCACGGGTGATTTTTCGAAATACGTCTTCGAGCCGACCCGCCTCCAGTTGCATCCTGGAAACCCGCCAGCCGCGGTCGCGCGCCAGCCTGGACACGGCCTGGAACAGGTCACCCTGGCCCGACGGGAACGCGGTGACCAGCCCACGCCTGATCTCGACTTTCCCGGCCTCACCCAGTTCGCTCAGGGCAGAGGCCGCGCCCTGGAGATCGTCGCAGGCCAGGCTGACCGCACGGGCATACCGCGAACGGGCCAGCAGGGAGGTCGGACTGTCGTCGGCCAGCAGCTTGCCGCGGGCGATGATCATGGCGCGCGAGCACAACGCGTCCACTTCTTCAAGGATATGCGTGGAAATGATGATGATCTTGTCCGGCGCCATTTCGCGGATCAGCCGTCGGACCTGCTGCTTCTGGTTCGGGTCCAGGCCATCGGTAGGCTCGTCGAGTACCAGCACCGGCGGGTCGGAAATGATCGCCTGGGCGAGCCCCACACGGCGTTTGAAGCCCTTGGAAAGCGTCTCGATCGTCTGCATCCGCACCTCGCCGAGCTGCAGGCGCTCGATGACCTGCTCGACTCGTCGCTTGGCTTCCTCGCCGCGATAGCCGCGCGCACCGACGACGAACTCGAGAAAGCGCAGCACGCTGAGCTCGCCGTAAAGCGGGGCGCCTTCAGGCAGGTACCCGATCAGGCGGCGGGCGGCCAGCGAATCGGTGACGATGTCGTGACCATGGATCGAAGCGCTGCCGGAGGTCGGCGGCAGAAAACCGGTCAGCATCTTCATGGTGGTCGATTTGCCGGCGCCATTAGGCCCCAGAAACCCCAGTACGGTGCCGGGCTCCACGGTAAAACTCAATCGGTCCACCGCGGTGAAATCACCGTAGCACCGGGTCAACTTTTTGGCTTCGATCATCTAACGTTCTCCACGCCTGCTGGAAAGTGTTCGGCGGATCGGGGCAGTCCCGCCGAATTTCAGGAGGGCTTTTGCCACATCCGCGATTAGGATCACTTATGCTGGTCGGAATGCTATCAGAGGATCAAGCCGCGCATATGCAACCCGTCATTCTGGACCACCTGCCTTCGAGGCTGCTGCAACACCCCGCTACGGCACTGGCCAGACATCTGGACGGCCCTACGCTGATCCACTTACCCGGCCGCAAGCCCAACCCGCTGTTCGTTTCCGTGCTCCAGCATGGAAACGAGGTTTCGGGCTGGGACGCGGTAAGACGACTGCTGTCGGGTCGCTATCAGCGCGATCCTCTGCCGCGCAGCATGACGCTTTTCATCGGCAACATCGATGCCGCGGCGGCCTCCAGGCGTTACCTGCCAAACCAGCCCGACATGAATCGCTGCTGGCCCGGCTCTCGCCATCCTGAAACCCCTTGGCACGCCATGCTCGCCAGCGTGACCGACCATGCTCGGGCACTGAAGCCGTTCGCCAGCATCGACATACACAACAACACCGGCGAAAATCCGCACTACGCTGCGGTCAACCGCATTGACCCGCGGGCGCTGAACCTGGCGAGCCGTTTCTCGCGAACGGTAGTCTATTTTACCGAGCCTACCGGCGTGCAATCGGCGGCGTTCGCCGAATTCTGCCCATCGGTCACTCTGGAGTGCGGCCCGCCGGGCAAGCGCAGCGGCACCGATCACGCGATGGCGTATCTCGAAAACGCCCTGAACCTGGACGAGCTTCCGGATCAGCTGCCGCACCCCGAAGACATCGACCTGTTCCAGGTCACCACCGTGGTCCGGGTCCCCGACAATTTGAATTTTCTATTCGGAGACTCCGGGCCGGACGTGGACCTTCAGTTCGAGCCGCGCCTCGATCGACTGAACTTCACCGAGTTGCCGCCAGGCACGCGCCTGGCGCGTGCGCCGCGAAACGGCGCCATGCTGCGCGCGTTCGATACCGATGGCGAGGACCGTACCGACGCATGGTTCCGTGTAACTGACGGAGAACTGGTCATGCAGCGTTCGGCGATGCCGGCAATGCTCACCACCGATGTCGAGGCGGTGCGCCAGGATTGTCTCTGCTACCTGATGGAACGGTTGCGCCTGCATCACCCCGGCGAACGCGAGCGCGCCCAGCCAAAACTCCCGGAAAGCGCGCCCTGATCCCGCCTTGTTCGCTATCCGTCCGTAGCAACGATGGCGAACAAGGCGAGCTGACGCGATACAATCTTTTCCAGGATTCGCTATCGGTGCCGCCCAATGAACATCTATTCCGCCGTTGTCGCCGTTTTCGCCATCTGGGCGGTCGTACGCATTACCCAACATTGGCTCGGCGCGCGCCGCGACGCGCGTGCCGGCACGGAATCCGGGCAGCACAAGCAGGAACTGGAGCAGCTGGAATCCCGGGTTCGCACGCTCGAACGTCTGGTCACCGACGATCGTGAATCGCTGGCGCGCAGAATTGACGACCTCTAGGCAACCCCTGATGAATGCCCGCGGGCGCTCCTTGGCTGGTCAATCAGAGATTCCCTGGTGGGCCGCGCGGTGAACCCGTACTTATCAGATTGAAGGACCACCAGTGAACGACACCAACCACGAAAAGCCGTCGACGGCACAACGGATGGTGAAGCTGTTCCTGAAGGGGCTGGCCACAATCATCCCGATCGCGCTCACGCTGCTGATCGTGCTTTGGCTTGCCGGTCTCGCAGAGGACGGCGTAGGCTTTCTGATAAAGCTGGTGTTGCCCGAAAACTGGTACGTTCGGGGAATGGGGTTGATCGGCGGAATCGCCCTGGTCATCGCGATCGGCCTGCTCAGCCAGGTCTGGCTGTTCCGCAAGCTGATCGACCTGGGAGAAGGAATTCTCGACAGAATGCCGCTGGTCAAGTCGGTATTCCGCGCGACCAAGGATTTCGTCGACTATTTCTCCAGCGAAGACGGCAACCGGTTCGGCCAGGCCGTGATGGTGCGTCACCCGGAACTCAAGATCGGCGTAATGGGATTCGTCACCCGCGAGGATTTTTCCGATCTTCCATTCGGCGAGGAAGGCGAGGTTGCGGTGTACCTGCCGTTGAGCTACCAGGTGGCCGGCTATACGATCTTCGTGCCGCGCGAATGGCTGGAGCCGATCGACCTGCCATTCGAGGAATCGGTGCGCCTGATGCTGACCGCAACCATGTCGCGACGGACCACGCGCCCGAAATGAACGCCGCCGGGGTCATGCCAATAATTCGGGCAAACCGGGCCTGCTCGAACGCCGGACACGGCAGATGCGAATATATGGACGACATTTCAACGGAGCCAGAACGTAATGAGCCAACCTGATTCGGACTCGCTGAAAACGGAACTGCGCCAGATCGAGGATCCCAACACCGGCGCCCCGCTGGGCGACGCGGTTCGCGGCGTTGCTGTTTCGGGCGGAAACGTGGCGGTCGACATTCGCCTGGGCTATCCGGCGCGCGGCTGGTACCGGGAACTGGAACGCATCGTCAAGGCCCGCCTGCGCGATTTCGACGCGGTTGACAACGTGACGGTGGAAATCGACCAGTCGATCACCTCTCATGCGGTCCAGAGCGGCCTCAAGCCGATCCAGGGCGTCAAGAACATCATCGCCGTGGCCTCCGGCAAGGGTGGCGTAGGCAAATCCACCGTGGCGGCCAACCTTGCACTGGCGCTGCACGCCGAAGGCGCTGCCGTGGGCGTGCTGGACGCCGACATCTACGGCCCCAGCCAGCCGCGCATGCTGGGTCTTTCCGGCCGCCCTGAAACCACCGACAACAAGCGCATCCTGCCGATGCGCGCGCACGGCATTCAGGCGATGAGCATCGGCGTGCTGGTCGACGTCGACCAGGCCATGATCTGGCGCGGGCCCATGGCCACCCAGGCGCTCAGCCAGATGCTGACCGAAACGCTGTGGCAGGACCTGGACTACCTGATCATCGACCTCCCCCCCGGCACCGGCGACGTGCAGCTGACGCTGGCGCAAAGAATTCCGGTGGCCGGATCGATAATCGTGACCACGCCCCAGGACGTGGCGCTGGATGATGTGCGGCGGGCGGTCGCGATGTTTCGCAAGGTCAAGGTGCCGGTCCTCGGCATCGTCGAAAACATGAGCACCCACATCTGCTCGAACTGCGGTTTCGAGGAAGCCGTGTTCGGCCGCGGCGGCGGTCAGCGCATGGCCAGCGAGACCGGACTGCCGCTGCTGGGTGAACTGCCGCTGGAATCCTCGCTGGGACGCTCCACGGACGAAGGCGCGCCGGTCGTCGCCTCGGAGCCGGAAAATCCGGCCTCGGTCCGCTTCCGCGAAGTCGCCCGCCGGACGGCCGGTCGTCTGGCCCGCCAGGCGCTCAATACCGAGATCCGCATGCCGAAGATCACCATTACCGACTGACACGAGAACCAACAGGACCTTCGAACCGATCATGACCATCAAATCAGACCGCTGGATCCGGCGCATGGCTGGAGAATACGGGCTCATCGAGCCGTTCGAGCCGGGCCAGGTTCGGGAGCACGAGGGCCGGAAGCTGGTGTCCTACGGTACCTCCAGCTACGGCTACGACGTGCGTTGCTCGGATGAATTCAAGATCTTCACCAACATCAATTCGGCCATCGTCGATCCCAAGCACTTCGACCAGAACAGCTTTGTCGATTTCAAGGGCGAGGCCTGCATCATTCCGCCGAACTCGTTTGCGCTTGCCCGAACGATCGAGTACTTCCGCATTCCGCGCAACGTGCTGACGATCTGTCTCGGGAAATCCACCTACGCGCGCTGCGGCATCATCGTCAACGTGACCCCGCTGGAACCGGAATGGGAGGGTCACGTGACGC
>Ga0102926_1001168_pt1 | contig 15617 bp, 12 predicted proteins | sample SalPonR1_A_D2_MG_FD_78173 | JGI IMG/M metagenome (GOLD analysis project Ga0102926, IMG submission 78173) | Salt pond soil microbial communities from South San Francisco under conditions of wetland restoration - Salt Pond MetaG R1_A_D2_MG | ecosystem: Environmental > Aquatic > Marine > Intertidal...
CGTGTTGCTGAATCGCTTCATCACTCAGCTCTTTTACAAAATCACCTTTCCAATACCATTGCAGACCTTTAGGATAGAGTCCGTCAAATAAACTTTGCAAAGCGGGATATTCCATTTTGCCTGTGAATTCGAAAATGGGTTTTGCTGCACTTCTCGCCTCTTTAGCTGCTTTGTTGAACTGCTGTTCATCTCCGGTACAGCACCAAAGCAGTCCACACACCTTTTCTCCATGAATTTCTTCAGGGAAGGGATCTCCGGGCGGAACTTCCGCTACAAGGTAAAAGGCATAGATATCATCAGGCTGATTTTTTAACCAGTTTCGATACCATTTCATAGTGTTTTCGAGCTCACTAAGTTTCCAGAACATAGGTCCGCCAAAAACTTGATCCACAGGATGAAGTTTGAATTCAAAAGAGGTGACGACCCCAAAATTTCCACCGCCTCCGCGAATTGCCCAGAACAGATCAGGGTTTTCATCTTCACTGGCGTGCACTAGTTTCCCGTTAGCCAGAACTACATCGACGCTCAACAAATTGTCAACTGTCAGCCCGAATTTTCTGGTCAGGTATCCATGACCGCCTCCGAGAGTTAACCCGCCCACGCCAGTTGTGGAGATAATACCGCTCACGGTAGCCAACCCAAATGCATGAGCGGCGTGATCTACATCGCCCCAAGTGCAGCCGGGCTCAACACGAATGGTTTTAGATACCGGGTTTACTCGTGTTCCTTTCATTGGAGAAAGGTCTATCACAAAGCCATTATCTACCAACGCCAATCCGGGACCATTATGGCCACCGCCGCGTATAGATGTTTCCAAATCATTTTCCCGGGTGAAATTTACAGAAGCAATTACATCCGCAATATTTTCACATTTCATGATAAATCGAGGGTGTTTATCAATCATTGCATTGTAGATGCTTCGGGCTTCATCGTAATCCGGGTCTCCCGGCTGGATTAACTGTCCGCGCGTTTTTGCTTGAAATGCCGCAATTTTTTCTGAGTCTATGTCTATGTCGAGGGTATTACTCATTGTCTTATTATTCATTCGATGCTCCTGATTCTATTGTTAGTTGTTTGTTTAATTAAGATCCGGCAGTGTTTGAGAATTTTTTACAGCAGTGTGTGATACTTTGATAAAGAGCTATTTCACACCTTTTGCCGCGACAAATTCTCCGGGTATTTTATACCCTTGTCCGTTCTGATAGGGTTCAATTGATTTCAAATATTCATTGTGAACAATTTCTCTGGTTTCAGCATTAAATTTTTGATAAGCCAGGGCGACCGGTCCGCCTGCAAATGCCGCGGTCAATGCTGTTTCTGAATCGGGATAGTTCAGATTCACTTTAAAACGATCAATTTCAATATTTTTAAAACCGGCATCTTGAAATGAATTTTGCAGTGTATTGCCCGTACCCTGTTGGAAGAAAAGCGGGCAAACATCTGAGGTTACCTGCCTGTCAACAATTGGAAAAATCCCGGCCCAACCGCAGTTTTTTCGTTCACCCCAGATTGAAACAGCGGCCGTACCACCGGGTTTTAATAAACGATGCATTTCTTTTAGACCTTTCAGTGGATAGGGAAAGTACATCAACCCCAGGCTACAGATAGCTTTATCAAACAGCTCCTCATCAAATTGGAGCTCTTCAGCATCCATTCTGTGAAAGGTGATATTGTTTAAATTTAGTGTTTGAACTTCATTCCTGGCTATTTCGACCATCTCTTCCGATAGATCAGTTGCAACTATTTCACCATCTTCCCCAACTTTTTTTGCTGCTCTGAAGGTTACGAGACCGGTTCCGCAGGAAGTTTCTAATACGACTTCACCGGGCTGTAGATTTGTCATATCAAGAACTTTATCCTGTGCAGGTTTAAGCTGATCTTTCCAGGATATATCATAAAATTCAGCGGCTTTATTCCAGCCATATCGTTGCACACGTCTTTGTATTTCTGGTTCCATTGGTTTTAGTATTTGAGTATCAAGTAGTGAGTATTGAGTTGGTGTGTGGACCTGTCAGCGTTCGCAAGACCCTGACAGCGTCCGGTTCAAAAAATGTTATTGAATAAAATTTTGCCTGTAAAATCAGACGCTATCAGGTTCCAAAATGCGGAACGCTGACAGGTCTTCAGTTTTTCACTTTTACCTTTTCCTTTTTCACAAAATTCACTTCCCGCTCAACCTTTACCGGTTTCACAAAGTCTGCAAGCAAAGGACTATGGTTGTCGGCCTGTTCAATTACCTTCATGATCTCTTGTTCAGAAGCCGGGCTGTGGATAGTCACTTTATACTTCAAGCCCCGGTATCCCGGCTCAATATCATCCAGGCCATAAGCACCGCGGGCATCTACATCAGCTTCCACATCTACTTCAATGTGGGCAATCGGTACATCCAGCCAGGCGGCCCATTTTGCATAGCCGATAGCCAGACAACTACCCAGCGCTCCCCTCTGCAAAACACTTGGACCCGGCCCGGCATCATTGCCGCCCTCCATTTCACCTACATCTGCTGTGAAGGTCCACTGTTTGTGCTCTACATCACAGGTAGTTCCGTCACGAACCCGTACTTTGGTGGTTGTGGTATACTCACCTTTTTCCGGTTTGATGGTCAACAGTTTTTTGACTCGCTCAAAGGATATTTTCAGTGTTTGGGGATCAGACATATACCAGGTCTTTTTGTTGTCATTGAAGCCGTTTTTTAATTATTCACTCTAATTCTGACCATTTACGGGAAATGCGTCAATCGGTTCTTCGAATGCGATGAACAGTACACAGGGTTCATCCGAAACACAGGATGCGCTGTGCGGTTTTTCAGAAGGTCCATACCCATAGTTACCTGCCGTCATATGATCAGCTTGCTGACCTTCGTAGTCTACCTCAAGCTTTCCTGAAACGAGAACCATCCGCTCGGCAGATGTATGTGTATGTTCAGGCACGGATGTATTGCCCTGCAGTTTGAAGAAGATATCAGTATTTGGGTTTGCCGGATTGCCGTGTAGAACAGAGACTCTACAGCTTTCGGGCATAAATTCCGGACATGGAACCCATTCGAGACCTTTATCCTCAGCACTGTAGACGAGTGCTGACTCTGCAGAAGAATTATTTTGAGCAAATACGATGAATGGGAGAAAACAGAATAGTATCAACGAAATTGTTTGTTTAAGTAAACGCATGTTTTGTAATAATTTATTTGAAATGAAAATTTCAATGGCTTGATGATTGCCTGTTAATTTTGAACAAACTGTCTCAAGTTACTTTGCTGTGGGTCGAGGTTTGTTGCCCCATGTTTAATTAAGGCCTCTACGAATCGTCTGTGAAGATTTTGATCACCGGATATTTTTGCAGCGAGAGCAGCACCCATCAATGTATTCAATCGCCCCGGCCAAAGATTATTGGATTTTTGATAGGCCAGAAGTGCATCATCAGGGCGGTTTAGATCCATCAGCAGATCACCGAGAGCCTCGTACGCAGGCAAAAGTGCACCGGGAGTTACCGGATGCTTTTCAACTGATTGCTCAATTTCTGTTGCCTTACGGGTAAGGGATAATGCTTTGTCGGGCTCTCCTTCAGCAAATGCAATTCTTCCCGAAAGCACGAGCCTGTCGGCTTTGATGTATGATGCCATATTCCCGTCACCTCTTTCAGATGCAGTTTCTTGAAGTTTTTTCATTTTACTTTCTGCTTCTTTAGCGCTGTTTAAATCGCCGGTGTGAACAGCTCCCAGTCCGCGGGCATACCAGGTGAGCGCTTCAGCCCAGGGAGATATATCCCATGGCAGATACTCGGGTGAACGGATTTTGAGGCCGGCAGCGCGTTGCCAGTCACGCTGTTCCACGGCGAGTCGTGCAGGAGTTGCGGCAAAATGGAACGCACTAATGAATGAGGCCTGAAAGCGATCTTTGGACAGAGCTTCTCTATAAGCCTCTTCTGCTTTTTCATCTTCGCCACGCTGCAGGTAGGCGTAAACCAGATAATCAATTGCGTGCATGTAGTGGTGGGATTCAGCATCATCAACGGGATGTTGAAGTGCTGCTTCTGCGGACCGCTGGTTCCAGCGAATAACTGAAGGCCAGTCACCAAGGCGCACATAAATGTGAGAAGGCATATGCAGAGCGTGCGGTACCTGTGGGGCTATTTCGCCATAGGCTTCAACAACATCAAGGGCATTGTTTGCTCGTCCGTCAGCATCCGTTGCATGAATGGTATAATGTATCGCTCCCGGATGTGAACTGTTTTCATTGAATACCTCCAGTAATACAGTTTCAGCCTGATCAAGTAAAGGAGTCGGCGAATCGGTGAACTGAGCCCTCGTTAAAAGTGAGAGTCCATAGAATGCGGCGATATCCTGATTCCCGGGAGATGTTTCAAATGCCGTTTCCAACTCGTTTGTCCATCGATTGATCCGGGTTCGAAATTCAGCAGATTTAGGGTCGCGGTAAAATTGCTCTGTAGCACGGATAAGCAATCGTTCATTTTCGGTGACATTCCCTGTTGCTGCCTGTTTGATATGATCCCAACCCAACTGCAGGTCTTCATCACTAGGACGGGTTCCCCAAAGTGGCTGAAAGAGGGTAGTGGCAATTCCCCAGTGTGCCATCTCACAACCGGGATCATTTTCAAGTATTTCGTTAAAGAGCTCCCTGGATGAGGCATACATCATATGATGCAGCATACCGAGGGCGTAATTAAAATCTTCCTGCACATTCTCCTCACAAGACACATTAAAGTGAACATCTCCGATTTCGGAATTCTTCGATACTTGAACATCATCATGCTGATGGTTTTGCTGTGCAGTTAAAGGCTGAATGGAAATAAAGAGCAATAAAAACAGGATTGAAAGAGTGTAAGAATATATTTGTGTTTTCATCATTACATGTATGGTACTTTTAGATATATTCGAATGAATAAGGATTATTGGAAAAAGTGAATGTTGTTTGTTTTCTTAAATGAATAACAACGTCTTGAAGTAGGGATGAGGGACCCTTTCTATTATGATAAAGCCGAAAAAAGCTGAAGAGTCTATCAAACAAGATTAGCCGAAAGATTTAAGGCTAAGAGATTTTCGAATGGAAGAGGGCAGTGAATATGAAAGATGATGATGATATTACATTGCTTTTGCAGAAGCATAGTAACGGGAACGCCAATGCAATTGATAAGTTGATTCCCCTGGTATACGATGAAATGAAGAAAATGGCTCATTTCAGATTAAAAGGGGAGCGTTCCGGTCATACACTGGATACCGCAGCGCTTGTACATGAGGCCTACCTGAAGCTGGTTGATTTTGATCGGATTGATTGGAAAAACCGGGATCAATTTTTCGGTATAGCTTCCCGTGTGATGCGTAATATTCTGGTGGATTATGCGGTAAAACGAAAAGCCCAGAAGCGTGGTGGCGACAGAGATCGTGTAACCCTTAGAGATTCTGATGTAATTACTGAAAAAAATCTGCTGGATATTTTGTCGATACATCAGGCACTTGAAAAATTGGAACAGATAGATGAACGCCAGACACGCGTGGTAGAGTGCAGGTTTTTCGGAGGTTTAACCATAGAAGAGACTGCAAATGCTCTTGGAATCTCGGACCCCACTGTAAGTCGCGACTGGCAGATGGCCCGTGCCTGGTTAAATCGCGAACTGAGTATGTAATACTATTTCGAATGTGTGAGGTTTATTATGAAAACAAGATGGAAGAAAATTCAAGAGATTTTCTGGCAAGCTTTAAAATTGAAAGCAAACGAAAGAGAAGAGTTCATTGCAAATGAGTGTGATGACAAAAGAATGAGGGAAGAAGTTTACTCTCTGCTAAAAGCACATAAACAAGAGAGTGTTTTAGATATTCCCATTGATTCCATTCGGGAAAGTGTTTTTATACAGGCCGATAACAGAAATTTGATAGGTGAAGTGATCGGGAGATACGAAATATTAAGCCAGATAGGAACCGGAGGGATGGGGACCGTTTTCCTGGCTAAACGTGCTGATGGTGAGTACGAGCAAAAAGTGGCTCTGAAACTTCTTAAAGGTTATATCACTTCTGAAGAACAAAAGACTAGATTTCGTTTAGAGCGTCAGATTTTAGCATCTCTGCAGCACGAAAACATTGCCCGTTTATTTGACGGTGGCGTTACTTCAACCGGTCAGCCCTGGTTTGTAATGGAGTATATTGACGGGCTTTCAATTACAGATCATTGTGATAAAAATCGACTGAACATTAGGGAGCGTATCGAGCTTTTTCTAAACGTATGCAGTGCGGTACGATATGCCCATCAAAAGCTGATTGTACACCGCGACCTAAAGCCATCAAATATTTTGGTTACCTCAGAAGGACAGGTGAAATTGGTTGACTTTGGGATTGCAAGGATGCTGAATGATGAACAGGCTTCTGATCGAACAAGTGCAACTGAAAGTATAATACCACTGACTCCGGCTTACGCCAGTCCGGAACAGCTTAGAATGGAGTCTATTTCTACGTCATCCGACCAGTATCAGCTTGGTGTTATTCTATACGAGCTACTGACCGGCTTCAGGCCATATCAAATTGAGGGGTATTCTATATCAAGGGTAGAAGAAATCGTTTGTATGACTGATCCGGCGCAACCCTCTGCACTGTTAAATCAAGAGAATTTTAAATCAGAGGCAAATACAGTTTTAAAATGCAGAGCTACCGATTCTAAACAGTATGCAAAAGAACTCAGGGGAGATCTGGATTATATTCTTTTAAAAGCTTTGCGCAAAGAACCGGAAGATCGTTATCAATCTGCTGAGCAGATGGCCGACGATTTAAAAAGATTTCTAAACCAAGAACCCGTGATTGCCCACCCGGCATCAAAATGGTACAAAACAGCTAAGTTTTTAAAACGTCACACTATTGAGTCGGCCGCGGCCGGAATAACAATTGTTCTTGTTGTTATTTACCTTTTTACACTAACCTGGCATTCCGCTCAAACACAGGCTGCCCTTGAACAAGCTAAGATCGAAGCAGAAAAATCAGAACAAGTTGTGGCATTTTTAGTGAGGATGTTTGAGTCCGGAGATCCGTATGAAAATTATGGGGACTCGTTAAGAGCAAGTGAGTTGCTGGAGCAGGGAGAGGAGAACGCTGAAAAATTACAAAATCAACCGGAAGTGCAAGCGCACATTTATGATGTGATTGGACGGGTTTATCAGTCTCTTGGTGAATTTGAGCAATCAGCGAATGTTTTGGGAAAGTCGGTTGAATTGAGGAAGAACAACAACCTGGGCAATTCAATAACCTTGGCAGATTCATATTACCATTTAGCCTCTTCTAAACATCATATTGGAGATTATAGTGAAGCTGATGAACTCTTCAATATTGCTTTGGATATTTATCGAAATAATCCGAACCACCTCTCGGTTGAGTATGCAAATACTCTTTATTTAGCGGCCAAGATTAAAACCATAAGGGGAGAGCCCTCAGAAGCAATATCCATGCACAAAAATTCACTTGGTATGAGAAAAGATTTGTTAGGCGAGAGTCACCGGGATGTAGCTTCCGGTTACCACGCTCTCGGGGAGACCTACTTATATGCTGGGCAGCCCGGTTGTTCTTTAGAATATTTAGACAAAGCTTTTGATTTGTACAGTGAATTATTCGGCTCAAATCATCCGCACCTGGCAGGTGTGCACGAGACAATGGCGCGATCTTATCAAGATTTGGATAATTACGATGATGCGGAACAACATTTGAAGAGAGCATTAAGCATTAGAAAATCAGTGTTGGGCGAAGATCATGTTGAGACCGGAATCAGCCGAAAGTCTTTGGCAGATTATTACAGAAAAAGAAGAAACTTTGAGAAAGCCGAAGAGATCTACCTGGAACTATTAAAAGGAATGAATGCCCCCAATCCGCTTCGGCGACCGGTGGTTCAGGCCATGGCTGAACTTTATACGCAAAAGGAGTTGCATGAATTGGCTGAGCCTTATTATCGGCAAACCGTGGAATTGCTTAAATCGGCACTGAGTTCAACGCATCCCAGATTATTGAAAAGTGAACTAAGATTGGGTAAAAATCTTCTGGCTTTGAATAAGTTCGATGAGTCTGAATCAATATTGGTGAAACTGATCGATAAACTTGAAAATTTGAACGACGATAATTATTCAGAAATACTTAACCAATCGGTTGCTGCTATGGTTGAGTTGTATGAAAGTACGGGGCAGCATGATTTAGCTCATACCATTGCTGATGAAATAGACTAGGCTGTTCTAAATGATACTTCAAAAAGCGTACCCTTGCCTTCAGGGATTGATTTATAAACATACTCACCTTCTAACTGTTTGGTCAGAGTTTGGATTAACTCCAGACCGATCGATCCGGATTTTGCATCATCAAAAGTGCCTGTAAAACCTACTCCGTTATCCACAATTTTAAAGATGACCTCGTCCCCGCTCTTTTTTAGGCTAAAATTGATTTTTCCTGTGTCTTGATCATTAAAAGCATGTTTCAGACAATTGGTTACAACTTCATTAACAATGAGTGAGCAGGGTACGGCTTGACTGATGTTTAGATGAACTGTATCGAGATCGTATTGTACATCAACTTTCTTAGTGAGATCTATAGTTGTCAAAATCGTATCAACCAATTTTTTCAAGCTTTCATCAAACTCCATTTTAGAAAAGTTTTTTGACTGATAGAGCTGCTCATGAATATTGGCCATAGACTTTACACGAAGAGTGCTGTTCAGGAGTTTTTCCTGAACCTGTTTGTCAGATTCATTAAAGGACTGTATATGCAGCATTCCCGAAATCACGGCCAGATTGTTTTTTACTCTATGATGAATTTCTGAAAGAAGTGTTTCTTTCTCTTCCAGTGATTCCTCGAGTTCACGCTGATGCAGGATAAGATTATGCTTTAGATTTTGCTGAGACTCTATCGTTTCCTGTAAACCTCTAAAGAGCATGGGAAGAAAGATAACAGATACAATGCTAAGTAAAATAGAATTAGCTGAAATGGCCAGCCAAGACGCAATCTGATAACTTTCTCGAAGTGGATAATCGACCATTTGATAATGGATCAAGGCTGCGTGGATCAAACAAACTGCTACATTAATGTAGATAGTTAGGATACCCGCTTTTGTGGGGAGGATAAGGAGCGCAAAAATTGTGGCGCCAAAGAGATAGGTTAATCCGGCCCCGTGTTCGCCCATAAAAAAAATAAGAACAGCCGCTACGGTATAGATAAGTGTAAGAAAGAGATATTTTCTCTGATTCAGCTCAAATCCCCCGTAAAGTGAAATCAGGGATATGGCCACACCGAACAGGAAATATGCTGCAGTTAGGGCCGGTAAGCTTAATGAATAGACTACAAATGCTGAGGGAATCAGAATGAGAATGCCGAGTGGAAACAGGTATACAACAATACTTGCAAAAAGTCTGTTTCGCCAATACTGTAGGCCGTCTATCCGGGTAAAATCACCCATACAGTTTTGACGGACTCTAAGATTATATTTTTCCCAAAGTTTAGACATATATTTCTCCGTGGTGCAGGCTGTAGAATGCTGTAAGATGACTTTTAAGTACAGCACAAAGTTTCAAGGAGAAACTAATCAGAGGGATTTCAAATGGCAAAAAAGATATGACTGTCCTTTTTAGATAAAAAGAGTCTAAAATTTTTCATCCGGGATGAGAGGATTAATTTTGAGATATGTAAAAACCGGGTCCTTTTACAAAACGTCCGGGAAATTTACCGGTATGTTCACCATCATTTAAAACCTGAATACCATTCACAAAAACGTGTTCCACACCTGTAGCATACTGATGAGGGTTTTCGAAAGTTGCGTGATCTTCAATTGTCTCCGGATCGAAAATTACGATGTCTGCATAATAACCCTCGTTTAAAAAGCCCCGGTCGTTCAGTTTCAGGTTGCTTGCCGGGAGCCCTGTAAGTCTGTAAATCGCTTCTTCGAGTGAAATCAATTTCTCCTCACGCACATATTTTCCAAGTAGTCTGGCAAAATTCCCCCATGCTCTTGGATGCATCTGTCTGTTTAAAACATCTCCTTCTGCAGCAAATGTCCCTCCATCTGATCCAAAACTCATCCAGGGGAGTTGAATTTGGCGCTGTACATTCTCTTCACTCATCAAATAGTAGATGGCCCCAATCCGGTTATTGTCTTCGATGGTGAGGTCTACAGCCGTGCGAACTTCATCCTCATCACCCCGTTCTGCGGCAACTTCACTGAGCGTCATCCCTACATACTTCTGCAACTCATCGCTCCGCAAGCCTACTAATATAATTCCATCGCCGCCGCCGGCCATCTGGTAAAAATTCTCCCATTCATCCGTGGGCGTTTTAATCTCTTCTATAATCTGCTCCCTGGTTTCAGGATCTTTGAGCCGTTCAATCCAGGCAGAGTGTCCGCCATCCTGAGTCCATGGTGGAAATATGGCGGCTAGGCTGGTGGCTGCGGCATCGTAAGTATACATATTTGCAGTAACAGGCTTGCCGCTGTTCCGAGCCGCTTCAACGCGTTCAATTACCTCATCCAGCTTGTCCCAGTTTTGCCTGCCGGCGGCTTTCAGGTGATGAATTTCTGCGTGAACGCCGGCCTCCTGTCCAATTTCGATTAACTCATCAATCGACTCAATAAGGCGGTTTCCCTCACTGCGCATGTGAGATATATACATGCCATTATAATCTCCGACAACGCCGGCCAGTTCGATAAGCTCATCTGTTTTTGCATAAAAAGCGGGGGCGTAAATTAGTGACGTGCCCAAGCCCATCGCGCCTTCTCGCATCGCCTCGTCCGTTAATTGTTTCATCTTCTCCATCTCCTCTGCGGCAGGCTCACGGTCGTTGTAACCAATCTGATGAATACGCAGAGTTGTGGCACCGACAAAGGAACCCACGTTTGTAGAAATTCCGTTATTTTCCAGGTACAGGAGTCCTTCTCCGAGGGTTTTCCAAAGGTATTCGTCCGGATTCTCTCCCCACCGGTTACGCTGCATCGCTTCACTTAGAGGCCCGACAGAACTTCCTTCTCCAAATAGCTCGAGGGTTACTCCCTGTTTGATACCGCTCATAGATCGGCCGTCATTTAATAAAGAGCCGGCTCCCCAGCTCAGCATATTGATGAATCCCGGTGTGACAGCTTTACCACCCGCATTAATTACTTTTTTTGCTCCTGAAGTGTTATGGATTGTACCGATTTTAACAATTCTATCTCCCCGAATTCCAATGTCAGCATCTTGTGGAAAGTCCCCAGAACCATCATAAACAATTCCATTGGTGATAACTATGTCATACTGATCTGCTGTACAGGCAACAAAAAGTAGTGCAGTTGTTAACAAGAATAGAATATGTTTAATCATATTGATTGAGCTCTTTAGTTAAGCAGTTTAAACCAAAGTAAGAATGAGGAAGTATTAAAAGTGTAAAAAATTATATAGGAAGTACGTACTGTATGAAAAGTCTTTACCGGCTAATCGATAATCGTCAATTGCATGGTTTAAGTAGCCGTTTTTAAAAGCTACTCTAAAGTTCATAAATCTAACGTCTCTTATCTTTTACAAAAATTGCCTTAGACTGACCTTGCCCCACCGGACGCTCCTCTACCTCAAAAAGCTTCATGGCTTTGATGAGTTCTCCGAGTTTAGAATAGCCGTAATTACGGGGGTCAAATTCGGGAGATTGTTTTGCAATATGGCTGCCTACGGGAGCGAGGTGTGCCCAGCCGCTGTCATCGGAGGAGGCTTTGATTGCACTCCGGAACAGACTTACAAGTTTAGTGTCTTGTTTGAGCTCAAGAGTCGACATTTTTTTGCTTGAGCCGGTCTCTTCTTCATCATCGCGAAGTACTTCTGTGAAAATAAATTTGTCGCATGCCGCAACAAATGGCTCAGGTGTTTTTTTCTCACCAAACCCATAAACAGAAAGTCCGGATTCCCGTATTCTGGCGGCCAGCTTGGTAAAATCACTATCGCTCGAAACAAGGCAAAAACCATCAAACTCTTCACTGTAAAGGAGATCCATGGCATCAATGATCAATGCACTGTCTGTAGCATTTTTCCCTTTTGTATACCCGAACTGCTGGATTGGCTGAATAGAGAAGTTAAGGAGCACCTCTTTCCATCCTTTTAGCTGAGGAGAGGTCCAATCACCATAAATACGTTTTACATTGGCAACTCCATATTTTGCAATTTCTGCTAAAAGATTTTCAATAACAGAAGGTTGAGCATTATCAGCATCGATTAGAACGGCGAGTTTTCGGGTGGATTCCGATTCCATGGTATGATATTTGAGAATTTGTGGTTGATGAAATGTAAGTGTGCACTAACTCGAATGAAAATAATGAACCGAAATAACTGAGTTGGCGTTAATGCACGGTAATTATTGAGATTAATTTGTGACTGCTAATCACTTACGGTATTATGTAGACTTATGTTTTGCAATATTGAATGCAAAAAAACGTTTCAGAATAAACCTCAAATCAAATTCGATATTTATGCCAAAGTGTGAAATTTACGAAGATTTAAAAGGCGAATGGAGATGGAGACAAGTCAAAAAAAATGGTGATATTGTTGAATTCTCTAAAAAAGGTTTTGAAACTCGCGAAGAGTGCGAGAAAAATGGCAAAGAGGAAGGTCCCTGCACGTCTTATAAATTAGCACTCTAATTTGGTTGTCGGTCCTATGGTTCAAGATATGCCCGGCAGATGGAAGTAAATTGCTCCGGCTGATCGAGAAAGGCGTAATGCCCCGCATTTTCTATTTGGACCAAAACACCATTCTTTAATCCTTTTTCCATTTTAAAGGCTTGATCTAAAGGAGTTGCTGTATCTGTTTTACCCCAAATCAGCAGCGCCTCATGCTCTATCTCAGGAAGTAAATCATCCAGGTATTCAGTTACAGATTTTACAAACGTTTCTCTCATAGTGCCGGAGAGTTGTTTATAATCGGATGATCCCAAGGATTTCCAAAGTTTTGTTGATCTTAGTTTTTCCAATCCTTTTTCCCGCATGTTGCCGGGTAATACAGAAAACGGTGCTTTGAGTATTTTTGCCGTGTATTTTCTAATGTAGTATTTACCCGACCGTTTTGGTTTGAGCCCCGCTCCTCCGGTAATTATGATTTTGTCAATCATATCCTGAATACTGCGGTTAAGCAGTTTTAAAAGCACTCTGTTTCCGTAAGAGTGAACTAAAATATCAATAGAATCTTCCTTGATTACGGTATTGATAAACGCTTCTGTAAAATCGGTGTATTTGTCGACATCCCAGGCTTCAAAAGGCTCTGGAGAATTTCCAAATCCCGGAAAATCTACCAGATAACAAGTTCGAATATCGCTCAAACTTTTAGCCAGCGGAGTCATTACTGCAGAATTGCTGCCCCAGCCGTGAAGAATTAGCAGTGGTTTACCGTTCCCGGTTTTATACCAACCGGCACTCTTCCCCTCAAAAGTAAATGTTTGCTGATCCATAGATCACAAATAGATGATAAACTGTAAGGTTTTGCGTTTTTTTGTTTCATAAAGGTAAGGGAATGGATTGAAAAACCCTTTGTAAACCTTACTAAAACAAGAGAATTATGAAACGAAAACTCTTTTATCTTCTCGAACGACTTCAGATTAAACGAAGTGAAAGGATAGCGATTTCACTGTTAATGGTGCTAACTGTTATAATGACTTTTGCATACGCTAACACTGATTTGTTCATTCCTGAACCTGAATTTGATTACTCGGTATCAGATTCAATTTTTGCAGCAAAAAGTGCACAACTTGCCTCAGAAAGAGAAATGATATTAGAACGATACCGGCCTGTTGATGATGTACAATTGGCAGGAACTTCCCTGATTGACGTAAAAATAGATACCATCCCGCCGGATTCAACAAAACAGAATACGAATGAGGTTTCCAATTCGTTGATAAACATAAATACAGCCTCGGCAGAAAAATTGCAGGAGTTGCCCGGAATTGGACCGGCATACTCAACTCGGATTATTGAATGGAGAAATAAAAACGGGCAATTTTTTTCTAAAGAACAGCTATTAGAAATAAAAGGAATAGGTGAAAAGAGGTTGGAAGCAATCAAGCCTCTTATAACATTGTAGGTTGGAGATTTAGTTAAAAGCTGAAAAATTAGTTCAATTCTCTGCTCTGTTTCCATTATGCTTTTCTATACCCGTGTGGTTTCCCTATTTTCAGGGGAACTTTTAAAACATATTTATGGCAAATCGAATTTTATGGGCTGATGATGAAATTGATCAGCTCAAAGCACACATTATTTTTTTAGAAGACAAGGGTTTTGACATTACTCCCGTTACGAACGGCGAGGATGCAGTATCCCTGATAAAGAGAAAACCCTTCGATATTGTTTTTCTGGATGAGCAAATGCCCGGAATGGATGGACTTGCCACGCTTGACCAGATTCAAAACATTCAACCCTCTCTGCCGGTTGTGATGATTACAAAAAGTGAGGAAGAGTCGATCATGGAAGATGCGATTGGGAGTAAAATTTCTGACTATTTGATTAAGCCGGTTAATCCGAATCAAATTCTTCTCACCGTTAAACGCATTCTTGACAAACAAAGAATTCAGAATGAGAAGGCGGCACAGTCTTATCTTAAAAATTTCAATGAATTGTCGTCTCGGTTCAGTGACGGCACCGATTGGAAAGGCTGGATTGAAATTTATAAGACCCTGACTCACTGGGAAATGAATCTGGAGTCGAGCGATGAAGGACTTCAGCAGGTGCTTCAGGATCAGTTTCAACAAGCAAATCAGGCATTTGGACGCTTTATCAAAATGGAATACAGAAGCTGGCTGAAAGGGAATGGGGATGCCCCGCTGCTCAGTCCGTTTTTGTTGGAAGAGAAGGTGTTTCCCCGCTTGAGAGATGACGAAAAGGTGGTGTTTGTACTGATTGATTGTATGCGGTACGACCAATGGCTGTTGTTTCAACAGATCTTATCTGAATATTATACGATTGATACCGACTATTACTATTCCATTCTTCCAACGGCAACACCCTACTCCAGAAATGCGATTTTTTCCGGGATGTATCCACAGGAAATTAAACGCAGGTATCCGCAATTATGGGAAATGGGGCAGGATGAAACCTCTTTAAATCGCCATGAAGAAGAGTTGTTGAAACGATATCTGCAGCGGAACCACTTTTCGGATCAGGTTAAGTATGAAAAAATCATCGATCCAGAAGATGGAAACCGCATTGCATCAAAAATTTCAAATTATACGCAATCTCAGCTGACAGCCATTGTTTATAATTTTGTGGATACGTTGGTTCACAGCCGGTCAGACTCAGAAGTGTTGAAACAGATTGCACCCGATGTACCCGCATTTCGATCTTTGACAGAAACCTGGTTTCAGCATTCATCACTTTTGAGAATTTTTAAAGAACTGGCAGATGAGGGGGTAACTGTAGTTGTAACAAGCGATCACGGTTCTGTTCGTGCATTGCGGGATACGAAAGTTTTTGGCGATAAAGATGCGGCAACCAATTTGCGTTATAAATATGGACGTAATCTCAGGGCAGAAGAGAGCGCGGCAATCTATGTTGACAAACCTGAAGAGTATATGTTGCCCGTAGATCCCCCTGCAAACAGTTTCATCATAGCTAAAGAGGATTACTTTTTTGTTTATCCAAATAACTACA
>Ga0102926_1001169_pt1 | contig 15615 bp, 11 predicted proteins | sample SalPonR1_A_D2_MG_FD_78173 | JGI IMG/M metagenome (GOLD analysis project Ga0102926, IMG submission 78173) | Salt pond soil microbial communities from South San Francisco under conditions of wetland restoration - Salt Pond MetaG R1_A_D2_MG | ecosystem: Environmental > Aquatic > Marine > Intertidal...
AACCTGGATATCCTTTTAAAATATCTAGAAGAGCTAGAGGACTTTGAAACCTTCGATGCAAAAATGTTTAGAGAGATTGTTGACAGAGATCTTATTTATGACGATTATCAAATGGAGTTTATTTTTAAATGTGGAATTAAAAGAAAAGCTCTAGGCTGGAGGCGAGGAAAAGATCCGGTGGAACCGATAGATTTAAACACTATTGCAAAAATGGATGCCTGAGCATTACTAAAAAACTGAAAAACTTGTAGATTTAAAATACTCCTTTAACCTTTAGAGATTGTACTTGAAATATGTTTCATACAGAGGGAACATAACAACAAGCGTAATCTTTATGAGGAAAGGAGTTTTTTAATGGATCAAAGAGATAAGGCCATGTGGGTACACACACTGTGGGATCCCCTGGACGAGATGCATCAAAGTCCACTCAACAGCAAGAAAGAAGGTATTCGAGTTGCAGCTTACTGCAGAATCAGTAAGGGTAACACCAATTATAAATCCCTTGAAAACCAAGTGAGCTACTACAGCAACTATATTTATAATAAAATAAATTGGAAATTTGTCGGAGTATATATCGACAATCAAATATCCGGTGGAACCATTGAACACCGACCTGGATTCAAACGACTGCTCAGGCATGCCAGGGAAGGGAAGATTGATTTAATTCTTACGAAAAGCATCTCTAGATTTTCAAGAAACACAAAGGAAATCCTAGAAGTGCTGCAACAGTTAAAAGAAAGTGGCACGACTGTATATTTTGAACGTGAAGGCGTGGAGGTTTCTAAGGGCCTGAGTTCACTGGTCTTAGAGACTCATGCAGCCATGGCCCAAGACTTCATTGAAGGGGTTTCAAACCTTGTGAAGTTTTCTTATCAGAAACGCCTGAATGAAGGACGACCTTACTTTCATGAAATGTATGGGTATGATGCTATAGCACCTGGCAGTAAAGACATGGTGAAGATTAATGAAGAAGAAGCTGAAGTAGTCAGATGGATTTTTAATCAGTTCATAGCTGGTGCCACGTATGCTGATATCACTAGAGAACTTATCCATCGAGGAATTAAAACGAAAAAAGGAAATGAGCGGTGGGCGAATACTCAAATTCGAAAAATCATCAATGCCATTGCCTATACGGGAAACAAAAAGGCAAAATCAAAAACCAAGGACCTTTTTACAGGAAAGATTACTGACAGTGGTCCTTACAAAGAGCATTATCTAATAGAAAATAGTCATCCAGCGATAATATCCATGGATGTGTTTAATAGGGCCCAGGAGCGTGTTAAGAAAAATATAAGAACCAAGAAGCAAATCAGAACGCCAATAAGTAACCCACTTAGATATCGAATGATCTGCGGCAGATGTGGGAAATTGGTGCGGAGAAAAAATGAGTACAGATATGGATGCGCCTATGCGGATGCCAGTGTTAAGCTTTGTGACTTAGAACTTATAAAAACCTATGACCTTATTGCTATGGGGTTAAGAGGCCTGTTCGAACACATGATGGGGTTAACCATTATTGCAGATAAGAACAGAAAAACTATTACATATGAAATAATAGATCCTTTTGATAGAAGTGAGAAAGTCTTAAAAGATGATTTTCGTCTGATGCTTAGGGATCTTGAGAGAATCCTCATCAGGGTCAACCAGAATGACCACTTTGAATTCCAGCGCTTAAAGTATTTTACTGACATCGAAATTGCCAAAAGGCAGAATCAGGTAGAACGGATTGAACAGCTAGAAGATGAATATTCCTCTTTTGAAGAAAAAGTTGGACGTATTGAAGATGATAGGGAGTATCGGAATGATGCTCTTGTTTGGTTAAGGACCATAAGAGGCATAGACCACTTTATCAATTCTACAACCATTGAAATGGTTAGAGCATGGATGACAAAACTGACAATTTACTCAGGGTCAGCTTATGTTATTGAGTGGATTGACGAAAAAACAACGACGATTGGGCAAGAAGAAATTCCTGGTATCGTCGAAGCTGCAAAAAACAAACGGTTAGAAAGGGAAAACCGACTTAAGGAACAAGAGAACCCCTTATTAGATGATCTTATTAATATTGAAGCTGTAGAAGAACCTTTTAGAGATAGTGAAAATTCTAAAGCTCGGAGAAAGGAGGAAATCTTAGTGGAAGCAACAGCGTTGACAGCAGATTCAAAGAGTCTGCCAAAAATGAATAACAAGAATATACCTATGCGCGACGTGGTTGTCCTTGAACGTGGTCTAGGTATTAAAGATCTAGGTGATTTAAAAAAGAATATTCTTAAGAACAGGATGAACCAGCTTAAGCAGGAAGAAAAGAAGAAACTGAGAGTTGCCGCATACTGCAGAGTATCAACAGAGATGGATGAACAAAAGCTCTCCATGCAAACTCAATTGGCTTATTATAATTATAAAATACTTTCGAATCCTTCATGGGAGCTTGTTGGAATCTATGCAGACGAAGGAGTATCAGGAACCAGAACAGAGTATAGAGATGATTTTAATCGTATGATTGAGGACGCCAAAAAAGGTAAGATCGATATGATAATTACAAAATCTATCTCTCGATTTAGCAGGAATGTGGTGGATGTATTAGGAACATTAAAAACACTTAATGAACTAGAACCAGCTTGTATATGCTACTTTGAAAAAGAAAACTTAAAGAGTAATGATCCTAACTCTTCATTGATTTTATCGCTGATGGCCACTGTCGCAGAAGAGGAGATTATTTCAATATCCAACAGCATCACCTGGGGTGTGCAAAGGCTTGCTCAAAGAGGAACCATTAGCAGAAGAACAGATATGTATGGATACACCATTGATAAGAACAGAGAGTGGCACATTGTTGAGGAAGAGGCGGAAGCGGTTAGGTTGATGTACCAGTTATTCATTGATGGTAAAAACATTTTTGAGATTGTTGAACATCTAAATGGGCTGGGGATAAAGAGTCCAAAGGGCAGTGACTATTGGAAATATAATACTATCCGAGAAATATTGAGAAATGAAAAGTATCTCGGTGATTATGAATTTCAAAAATACTACACGAAGGTTGCCGGGAGGGTACGAAAAGCCAATAGTGGCCAGGTTCCAAAGTATTATATTGAGGAACATCATCCGGCTATCATTGATCGACAGACCTTTGATAATGCACAGAAGGTTTTCGAAGATAGAAAAAGAGGCCCTATTAAGAATGAGAAGAAAGATGGTACTGCAGGCAGAGCGGTCTATTATAAGAAATTTACATGCGCTGAATGCGGCCATGTAATAGCAAGATACAGAAGCACTACCTATTATTCCAGAGAAGGAAGTGCATGGCGGTGTTTTAACTCTTTTCAAAAAATAGGATCAATATGTGATGTTGCTATTTCATTTGACGAAAGGTATATGGATTACTGCTTTGTAGATACACTAAGGAAAATCAGAACAAACGAAGACTTCAGGCAACAGATAAGAGCGCATTTGAGAAAACTGGATTTAACGAAAAAAGAACTGCAGTATAAAGAGGATCTTGAAAAGCAAATGGAAGCATTAAATCAAGAGCTTTATAGGGCGGTTGATATGGAGATTCAAAAGAACGGGAAAAACACACAACTGATCAACCAAATAACGGATGATATAATCCAATTGAGGGAGCAGCACTACAAGTATATTGAGCGATTGGAACAATTAGAGGAAGATAAAGAGCGGTTGGAGAAACTACTGAAATACTGTGAAAAAATGAAGCCTTTCTCTTTAAAAACCTTTCATAATATGAGGCCAAGAATCAAGCAGGGAGATAGCGTATATTCCAAAACCAACAGCGCAAGAGATGTTTCATACATGGACTTGGAAGGAGAAGACCACTTTCCAGAAGAAGTTTTCATTGAGCATGTATTGAGTGCAAGCATAGATAGGGCAGGGGGCATCAAGTTCAAATTTGCTGGGGGAGTAGAGTTTGGTTCGGGGTTGGATTATGAGAAGTACAAAAAGCTGTTTGAAAAAGAAAAGAAGAAGATCCAAATGGAAGAACTCTTAATGTCGCGTGAGGTTCAAAAAGTGAAAGAGTTCTGTAAAGAGGCTAAAATGCCGAAGCATATCCGATGTCATTTGGGCATTAAGAGTGATAATTCTTATAGAAAAAGAATCCATGAGCCACTTCAAAAATCGGGGAAGTTGATATTAGATCCATCAAGACAAACTACAAAAGGATGGTATGTGTGGAATGATAATAATTGAATACACAATTCTAAGGACGTATTGTGCTATTGTAAGAAAAGTGAAGACATATTAAATGGTAAACATCATTTCTGTTCTCCTTGTGATTATTGACATTGAATGGTAAAATAAAAAGAGAACTTACGTACATTAGAGATATGTGAAAGATGAAATAAACAATATATCAAAGCACGGTTAGAGTAGATGAATATTACTACTTATGAAGGCACAATTGATGTATGTGCCTTCTAGTTTTATACATTAAACACATCAAGAAAGTGGGTGAATCCGCATGGCAACAATTGAACAAGTAAAAGCTTTGATAAGAGCGCATTTTGATAGTAATGATGAGAAATTTAAGACAGTTGTTTTGCAAATTGCGGCTCACGAGGCAAAGGTTGGGCATACATCCAGCGCAAGAGAAATTAAAGACATTATTCAAAATCCTAAATATCTTAGTAAAAGCAAAGTTGTTAAGCTAAACAATCGCTTGGATATTTTAGAGCAACGAATGGTTAACGTGACTCTCACGGATTTAATTGTGTCTTCTGAAATCGAGGATAAAATTAAGCGTGTAATCAACGAATATCATAAGAAAGACATTCTGAGAAAGAACGGTCTAATGAATAGATCAAAAGTTTTACTTGCTGGAGATCCTGGAACCGGTAAAACAATGACGGCCTCAGTAATAGCTAATGAACTATATTTACCCCTTTACATTATACAGTTTGATAGATTGATTACTAAATATATGGGGGAAACCAGTGCAAAACTAAGGCAAGTATTTGACCATATTAAAGAGATTCGTGGAGTGTACTTATTTGACGAGTTTGATGCAATTGGATCGGATAGAAGCTTGGATAATGACGTTGGTGAAATGAGAAGAATACTAAATTCATTTCTGCAGAATCTGGAAGACGATGAATCATATAGTATTATTATTGCTGCAACGAATAATCCAAATATTTTAGATAAAGCCTTATTCAGAAGGTTTGATGATGTTATGGAATACAAAAATCCTGATGCAGAACAAATTACAAGATTATTTAAAATGAAACTTCATGGGAAAGCATCCAATGATATTTTCTCGGAAGATGTATATAAAAAGGCTTTAGGGTTGAATCACGCAGATATTGTGAAAGCCTGCGAAGATGCTGTTAAATACTCAATTTTGGAAGACACCATTATTACTAAAGAAATCCTAATGAACTTCATAAAAGATAGGAAGAATTACTATAAATATAAGGAGGCTTAAGAGATAAATGGAAACAAGATTAAGCAACTTATATGTTAGTGAAACAGCTAGAGCTATTGATTATACTCCGGCTTCAGGCATGGGCGGGAAAAGTAATTATCCTCCAAGATCCAGTAGACAATCTCACGCAGAACGCCTTGAAACTGATTTAAGAAGGGCGTGGGAATTAGCAGAGCAGAATCAAGAAGAAATTGGTACAGTTTCTGTTGCTTCTAGACATGGAGTTTATTTAGAAATCAAGGGTCAAGCAGGTTATGACTTAATCACTAAGAGCTTAGAAAACATCACTCAGCATGTGAGATTATGTAATGTTAAGACTGAAGATGTTGGCGATGATCAGAAAATTACAAGTTCAACAGTATTTGTCCCTGAAAACAAAAGGGACTTTTTTGTTAAGAAATTAAATAAATACAAAGAGACTGAAAGCGGAGAAAAAGTCATCGGTACTATAGAGAGTATCAATTTGGCGCTTGTTGAGGCTCTTTGGATGAGTGAAAGAAGCGAAATGCCTTCTACGAATCCAAAATGGTGTGAAGTATGGTTAATGTATGATAGTGATGAAGAAATTGAAAAAGTTATCAATGAGTTCTATGCGCTTTGTGATGAGAAGAATATTCAATATAAGGATCAAAGAATAATATTTCCTGAGAGACTCGTTTTAGGAGTAAGAGCGAATAAGCAGCAATTGTCTGAACTACAATGGCTAAGTTCAAGAATTGCTGAATTTAGAATTATGGTTACCCCAACTGGTTTTTTTGATAAGCTTTCAGAAGCTGATCAACGGGATTTTGCGAAAGATTTATTGGAAAGGCTAGACGTCTCATCAAGAAGTAATACCTCTGTATGTTTACTAGATACAGGAGTAAATAATGGACATGAATTACTCGAGCCTCTATTAACTGATGAAAATATGCATTCAGTTGACCCTGTAAAGGGTGCTTATGATATTGCTGATCATGGGACAAGGATGGCAGGAATTGCGTCGTATTTTACACTGGAAGATAAACTAGAAAGTTCTGATCCCATTGTGTTAAATCACTTTTTAGAGTCAGTCAAACTATTTGATAATAGTGATGATAATCATCGGGAATTGTATGGCTATGTAACAGAAAGTGCTATTAGTTTAGCTGAAATTCAAAATCCGGAGACAAATAGATCTATTTGTATGGCAGTTACTGCTCCAACAAACGCAATAAAAAATGATGGTAGGCCATCTTCTTGGTCCGGGGCAATCGATTCGATTATTTCAGGAGCAAATGAAATTGAACAATCGGACATAAGAAGAAAGTTGATGTTTGTATCAGCAGGGAATACTCCAGTTGCTGAAATTATAGAAGCAGGTGATACTAAGACCGCGGTTATTAACCATATAATTGAAGATCCAGCACAAGCTTGGAATGCAATTACTGTGGGAGCATATACAAACAAATATCAAATACCTGAAGAGTTGAATGGAACATTTCAACCAGTTGCTGAGCCGGGATGCTTTTCACCTTTTACTTCTTCGTCTCTTATGTGGAGAAGTAAATGGCCGGTTAAACCAGATATTGTTCTTGAAGGTGGGAATCTATCCTATGATGAAAGTTCCAATTTCTATTCTGAACTATCCGACTTACAACTTTTAACAACAAGTATGAACTTCGAAACGGGTAAACCCTTTGATACAATAAGTATGACAAGCTCAGCCACAGCACAAGCAGCATGGCTTGGCGCAAATATTCAACACCATTATCCAGAGCTTTGGCCGGAAACAGTACGAGCGTTGATTATACATTCAGCAGATTGGACGGATCCTATGAAAAAGGCATTATTTGAGAATGTGTCTCCGAATAGGGCTGATTACCGTCGATTGTTGAGAATATGCGGATATGGAGTGCCGGACTTTAGTAAAGCAATCTGGAGCGCTTCAAATCGAGTGAACTTGGTTATCGAAGATGAAATTCAACCTTTTTCCAAAAAAGAAAGTGGAAGTATTACTTCAAAAGAAATGCATATTCACAATATCCCTTGGCCAGATGATGTGTTACTGAGCTTAGGAGATGAGATTGTAAGAATGCGTGTAACACTATCATACTTTATTGAACCAGGTCCAGGTGAAGTTGGATGGAAAGACAAGTATAGATATCCTTCTTGTGGGCTTCAGTTTGATGTCAATAATTCTACAGAAGATCATGAGAATTTCTTAAAGCGGATTAACAAAGCTATCAGAGATGATGAAAAAGATAAAGGTGATGTTAAAAATGATAGCAATCGCTGGGTAATTGGCTCATCAAATAGAAATGTTGGTTCTATACATTCTGACATTTGGGAAGGGACGGCGAGCGAATTAAGTCAAAGCAATAGAATTGCAATTTATCCAATAACGGGCTGGTGGAAGTTAAGAACAAATATACAGAAGTTCAATTCTAAAATCAGATACTCTTTAGTGGTAAGTATCGAAGCGCCAGAAACAGAAATTGACTTATATACTGTCATAAAGAATAAGATTGAAACTGAAATATACGTTGAAAACAGAACCACAGTTTCTACTGAAATCACTTACTAACAATTTAAAAAACAAGTAAATGGTAAATGATTTAAGTTTCTTAATTTTTAAAAATATCACGATATTCTTTGAATATGAAGAAAATCATGCTTGAATTAAAAATATCAACTTAACCCTTCACAAAAACTGAATAAAGATGATCATTCCCCAGGGACCTATAGACCTGGGGTTTTGTCAGCAATAGAAAAACCCACTGAGTAGGCAGATAATAGTTATCTATCACTTGGTGGGTTGTTTTTATTTAAAATAGGATGCATACAGATTGTCCATCGTAGAGGAAAAATCTCCCCAGTTAGGATTTGTGCTTTTCTCCCGATCGGTTAGATAGTACTGGTATTTATAAAGCATTTTCATTGCTGTTTTATCTGCTAGATCATTTCCGTAGAGATAGTATATCAACTCAAACATTTTGATGGCTTGTACATTATCTAAGCCGGTAGACCACTCTTCTGATTTTTCAATAAGTTGAATAGCGTTATTGTCATGAGCTGCGAAGTATAATAAACCTTTGACGGCAATAAAAGATAAAGATTTTACTTCTCCGCGATCATCTTTATTATCAAGCATTGGATCATAGTCGGTTAGAAAAGCAATCTTTTCCTCTATCGAATCTCTTAAGACGGACTCTACAGCAGTCAATGAAGAATCCCTATGAATGATAATCCCAGGGGGCTCAACCCGGTATTTTTCATCCACAAAAGCTTGTGGGGAGACATCAACCAATTCCTCATAGACGGCTTCATGGATTGCTAGATTTGGAAAGGCTCCGAATATTGGATCAAGCCAAATCTCTCTAAATTGCTCAAACTTAACACCTCTTTTTGTTAATCGTTTACGATAAGGTGGGATGAGGAAGTTTGCATCTAATGTGATAACTTGCGCTGGGTCCTCAATGATGCTAATTAATGCAGGGTTTGAGGAGCTAATATCAATCTTCATCATTGTCCTCCCCGCTGAAGAAAACTTCTATTTCATCTAGATCTTCTTGGGAGATTTTTATCGCGTATCCAAATTCGTCAGGCGTTCGATTAAAAAGACTCAATGTTTCAGCGAACTTATCCTCATCAATAAGATGGTCTTCAAAGTTGCGGATAATAATCTCGATTTCATTTTGAGAACCGCCAATATTCATAGTTGGTTTATTTAATTTAGGAAAGACTTCCTTATTAACAGCTTTTCCAATCTTTCCATACTCGCCATCAGGATCTCGTTCATCTACAGAATACAGTTCTTCATATTGTGATTTAGAGATGGTTCCGGTTTCGTGTAGTCTTCTAACAATTGAACGATAGGGAAGCCACCACGTGCAGTGGAGTCTTGCGATAAATCTAATGAGTGTTTTATGCTGTACCTGTTCTAATGAAGAAGTTTTAAATTCTTTGAGAACAATGCTTTCAAGGTCAGATTTTGGTAGCAAAAATTCAGCTGCGAATCGATTAGCTTTTGCTTCTATAAGACTATGCTCTTCGTCTTCTAAACGGCTAAGATGAGAACCGGATTTTGTATAGTAATGATAAAGTTCATGCGCTACGGCGAAGATTTGTTTATCATAATAATCCGCTGTATTAAGTCCTATAAAGGTAAGATTTTTTCCGCCTTCTTCAGAATATATAATGGCAGCAGAAAAAGCTGGTTTATCACCTTCGGGTTTGATGGGATATTCCAGCAGCATGATGTCTAGCTTTTCAAGAATTGTAAAAATATCATTGGCAATAGGTGTTTCGCCAACAAAGCCAAGAGAACGGCGTTTTTCTTTGGCCAGTTTACGAATATCATCTATTTGTACTTCATTAAGCTTGATTGGATTCATTTTCAAATGAGCTCCTTAATCTAATTTGTTGTCTTAACGATAACATCATTGTAAATAGTTTCTCTACGCCTTCTTTTTCACTATCGCTTAATGCTTCGCTACGAAGAGCAACAAAAGAATTGGTTCTCTCTTTCTCCACAAACATATCTGTAATTTCAAAGCCTAAAACTTTTGATAATGCTTCGAATTGTACGATAGAGGGTGTGAAGTCTTCTCTTTCAATACGACCAATCATGATTCTATTTATGCCAGTTAGTTTTCCTAGATCACTTAGGGAAAATCCTTTTTCTTCTCTTAACTTTTTAACTGTTTCAGCTAGTTTTTTAGTTGATAAAGTTTTCATAAATGGGCCTCCTTTCATTACTATAGTATGCCCGTTTCTAATTATATGATACTATAAATAACAAAATGCGTCAATCATTATTAATATTATGCCCAATATGAAATAAATAATAACATAGGTGGTAAAAAAACTCAATCGTTAAATATTCAGTTTCATAGAATTATTATGCTGCTAGAACAGAATAGGTAAAGAGCACAATAAGTTTATAGCATCGGCAAAGTACGAACTTAGAGTGAGTATTGGACATATTGCTGTTTTTCCAGAGTATATTGGCTGAATTTTGATTGTAGGTGATTTGAGATTTTGATAGCTTAGGTGGAACTATGGGTCCTAAAATAAATAAAAAGCCGACACAGGGAAAACTGAAGCGTCGTTTTTTGAGATGTTACTCTAAAATTCTCAGTTTTGAATAATTTTGAGCTTTTGTTCCTGAAATTAGGGGACTTGTGGATTATACATATATAATAGGAAGAAACTCGTTCAGGCAAAGATACATTGTCATCATTAAACGATTGAGCTTTTTTCATTGCAGGGAGATAAGAAAAGAGAGCTCTCTAACATACTATGCAGGGAAGGATGCAAATAAAAAAGCTCCATCCACGTTTGGATAGAGCTACGAACTTCTTTTCTTATTTAGAATTAATTACTTAAGTGTGTCGTAATTCGAACTAGTTCGAATTATAAAGTAGTCTTTGTTCAATGTCAAGTATCAGAATATTCCGAAAATAGCAGTTGGTGTAATGATTTTCTCAAGCCTAGATTTTGTAATTAGTTCTGATTATCTCAGTTATTTTGCTATTATTTTAGATGAAGAAAGGTTTGTTTCGGTAATTTTAAAATGCTCTGTGAGTGAATTCATATGTCAACATTTATGCTCATCACCTTGTGGTGGGCTTTTTTTAGGTTAAAAACTTGAATATTCGAGGAAAATCGGGCAATAATCAACTTTTTTCTTGACATTTTTCTATGTATTGGGTTTCCTTTTTATCCTTCGAGAATCAAGGCGACTTAAAAGCAATTCTTGATGTGGAGATGAGTATTCCCGCGCAGATGGTTTACGATGTTGAGTTGGCTGTAAAGCAACGTGGTAGAATCGAAACATACTTGCGCAGTGGTGGTGAAATTGTAAGAAGAGAAGAAATCATCCAAAGTGTTCATGCATTGATCGGGGAGGAGAAATAGAATGGAATCTCAAGTTAGAAAGGCTGTTTACACAAGAACAAAAACACTAAATGGCAATGTGCTTGGATTTTGTCCTGGGTGCATGCATGGTACAGTTTTTAAAATTATCGGTGAACTTCTTGAGGAAATGAATATAGAACAAGATGCTGCATGCGTACTTGGTATCGGATGTTGTGGTCTTGCTCAGGAAGCGGTTGCTTACGATGTTACAACTGCGCCACATGGTAGAGCATGCGCGGTTGCTACAGGAGTAAAGAAGGCCAATCCGGATACATTTGTCTTTACATACCAAGGCGATGGTGACCTTGCTTCAATTGGTCTTGCAGAAACAATGCATGCTGCCAACAGAGGTGAGAATGTAACGATTATTTTCATAAATAACGGGATCTACGGTATGACAGGTGGTCAAATGGCACCAACTACACTGAACGGTATGAAATCAACCACGACACCAAATGGAAGAAATCCAGAAGAACACGGTTCTCCGATGCACATGTGTGAAATCCTCAATCAGTTGGAAGCACCTATTTATCTCGATCGCGTTTCATGCAACACACCTCGGAACGTAATCAAAACGCGTAAAGCCTTGAAAAAAGCATTCCAGAATCAAATTGACGGAAGAGGATTTTCAATGATTGAAATTGTAACTAGCTGTCCGACTAACTGGGGAGCAAGTCCTCTTAAGTGTTTGGATTTCATGGAAGAGCGGATGTTTGCTGAGTTTCCACTTGGTGTTGTAAGAGACCGACAGGAGGAGGAATAATGGAAAAGAATCTTATGATTGCAGGATTTGGTGGTCAGGGTGTGATGATGATGGGAAAACTATTGTCACTGGCTGTTTGTGACAACACAGATAAAGAGGTTACTTTCTTCCCTTCATACGGAGCGCAGCAAAGAGGAGGAACTGCAAACTGTTTTGTTGTTATGTCTGACGAACCAGTTGGATCGCCTAAACCAGCTAAAGTAGAAGAACTTATTGTCATGAACGATCCTTCATTCAGAAAATTTTCGCCGAACTTGAAATCAGAGGGAGTGCTTTTTACAAATAGTTCAATTGTAACAAGCGAAATCGAGCGAGATGACATTACTGTTGTAGAAGTGCCTGTTACTGAGATGGCGATGGAATTGGGCAATTTAAAAGTGCTTAATATCATCATGTTAGGCGCATATATCGGGTATACACAAGCTGTTGATGACCAAATCATTCTTGATACTGTTTTGAAAGTATTGGCCAAGAAACCTAAGCTGTTACCACTTAATGAAAAGGCTTTCAAGAAGGGCCTTGAACAAGGCAAAAAGAATAGGATAAAAGCAACAGCATAGCAAAAATCATATAATGGGATTAACATAGAATTTGCCGTGATATGAAAAATCAAACCGATATACGGTTGAAATATAGCGAGATTATAAATCATTTAAGGAGGAAGGTAAAATGTATAACTTGAGATTATATCAAGACAAATTTTCAAAAGGTGCGAGCAAGGTTACATTAGAAGCACAACACAGTGCCATTTATGTACTTCGTGGCGAGGTTAAGGTAAATGGTGAGCTATGTCCTGAAGATGAGGCGGTATACACTACTGATATTGCAATCATCGAACCGATGAGCGATGATTTGGTGCTTTGGCGTTGGGACGTAGTAAGAGCTGAAGAAGAGAAAAATCTTGCAGTCGGCGAAGGTATTGAATCTACACTTGCGTTATCAAGAGAAGTGAGAATGTTTGAAATGGCACCGCGAACAAAATGGTTATTCAGACTTGATGCGATTATCAACCATATGGGTTCAACAGGCCTGCATTCACATCCAGGATCAGGAATACGTTGTCTCAAAGCTGGAAATCTTAAAATCGAGGGCTATATAGCCGAGGAATCGGACAATCGCAAAGAAGGCGATGCTTGGTATGAAGAAGGAAGCTACCCAATTATCTCAACAGCTGACGAAGGTGTAAAAGCAACATTCCTTAGAGGAATGATTCTTCCCATCGAATATGCTGAGTTCCCTGATACCGCAATATGGATTGAAGGAACGAAACCATGTAAGAGTGATTGGAAATCTTACAGTCAAGAAATCATTACACTTATTTAGTACGAACATTAATCAAATTAGATGAAGTTTCTATAATGCCATTTGATCTGTATCGTTTATGATCGGCATAGGTGTAAAGAAAGGACTAACAAACAATCATCAATGAATCTAGAAGTATTGGAGGACAAGTATGGACACATCAATTGTAAAATCAAAGCAATCAATTGAAGTTAAGAATCCTGTTTGGGTAATTATCGGACTACTATTCATGTTCGGTTTTGGGTACATTCCTGCACCGGCGCCAATGACATCTTTTGGTATGACAATTATGGGTATTTTCATCGGTATTGTTATACTATGGACATTCTGCGATATGGTTTGGCCTAGTTTACTTGCAATTGTACTTATCTCATTGACAACACAGTTTTCTATGTATGACACCATTATGGGATCAGTTGGAAACTGGGTTACCAGTTTTGTAATAATGAATCTTTTGATGGCATATGCGTTGACTAAATCGGGGTTTACGCGAAGGGTAACGCTTTGGTTCATGTCAAGACCTTTCGCAAACAGAGGGCCTTGGACATTTACGATCTCATTTATGTTTGCAGCGCTTGCAGTTGGATTGGTTCTTGATGCGATGCCACTTATTGCTTTTTTCTTGAGTCTTTGTCATGAAATGTTCAAGGAATTAGATTGTAAAAAAGGTGATAGATATCCAATCATGTTGATTATCGGAGTTACGTTTGCAATTAACCTGGCATTTGGTATGACACCGATTTCTCATCCGCTTGTAATCATCATTTTAGGTGTAGCTGCAGAAATACTAGGATCTCAAGTAAGCATGTTCACATATATGCTATATGCCATCCCTGTTGGATTGGTCGGTTTCGGGGTTATGATAGCGATTTTTAAATTCATTTATAAGCCGGACATGTCAATATTTGATGGTAAGGATTTTCAAACGTTGCTTAAAGATGAAGGACAGCCTATGGACTTTAAAGAAAAACTGACAGTTGCAATTTATATGATTGTTATCGCAATCTGGGTTCTGCCAGGTGTTGCCGGAGTATTTGCTCCCGGTTCATTTATTACAAGTTCGTTGGGTTCGATTCATGTTACGATACCGGCATTTATCGCTACAATTCTTATGATGATTATCCATGTCAATGGGGAACCGCTGTTGGATTTCAATGAAGGTGTCAGCAAAGCTATCCCTTGGAATGTTATCTATCTTATTGCAGGTGCAATGCTCATATCGACAGCATTTGTTCATCCGGAAGCGGGTATCACGAGTTGGACAGCAAGTGTTGTATCTCCTGTAGTAAGTGGGTTGTCTGGTTTTATGTTCTTATTGATTGTTTCGTTTACAACCATCATTTTAACTAACTTCTCACAAAATGTTCCAATCGGATTAATGATGGTCAGCACTGCAGTTCCTGTTGCACTGTCAACAGGTGTAGCCAATCCGATCGCTGTTGGAGTATTGGTTGCAATGACAGCACAAATGGCATTCTGCATCCCGTCAAGTTTTGCTACCGTTGCTGTAATTTATGGCGACGAGTGGTGTAATCCTAAAGAAGTACTTAAATACGGATTAATTTATGCGATTGCTTTGTCAGTTATTGTACCGGTTCTATCGATAGGTCTTTTCCCGTTGGTTTTCGGATAAGACCAATGAGTTTAAAAGCCCTGCCTGTTTGCATGCAGGCAGGGTAAATATAGGGGGTCATTTAGTGAGCGATATTTACAGTAAAGAAGTTGTAACCGGAAGCAAAAGCAAATACAAGTACTTAGTATGGTTTGTGCTTGCATTCGCATATGTGATTGTATACTTCCATAGATTGGCAGCAGGAGTAGTGAAGGATGATTTGATATCAACTTTTGGCATCTCAGGAATGACTTTTGCTAATCTATCCTCAATGTATTTCTATGCATACATGATTATGCAAATACCATCGGGAATTTTAGCTGACACGATAGGGGCAAGAAAAACAGTTTCAATGGGAGTATTCGTTGCCGGTATCGGATCAGTGATATTCGGCTTTTCGCCATTTATCGCTATTGCATTCCTTGGAAGGATTTTAGTAGGTCTTGGTGTATCGGTTGTTTATGTATCCATTTTGAAAACCTTGTCAGAATGGTTTAAACCGGATGAATTCGGAACCATGACCGGAATCACTTCTTTCATTGGCAATATGGGGGGAATACTTGCCCAGGCACCTTTGGTTGCAATTGTCGGATGGATATCATGGAGAAGTACCTTTGTTGC
>Ga0102926_1001170_pt1 | contig 15609 bp, 14 predicted proteins | sample SalPonR1_A_D2_MG_FD_78173 | JGI IMG/M metagenome (GOLD analysis project Ga0102926, IMG submission 78173) | Salt pond soil microbial communities from South San Francisco under conditions of wetland restoration - Salt Pond MetaG R1_A_D2_MG | ecosystem: Environmental > Aquatic > Marine > Intertidal...
GCTGCGGATCATGCACCGCAGCACCGTTCGCGGCGTCGAGGAATTCAAGCCGCACTACGGGCTGCCGCTTTACGTGAACATTCGCGGTCCGAATCCGTTCGGCGAGGGTGTCTGGCAGCCCGGCGGCGTCGGTTTCCGGTGGGACGACGACATTCCCATGCAGAATTGATTTGAACCGGGCTCCGGTTGCGCAGAGCCGGCGGGCCGGAACCTCTTGACGCGACAGCGGATGGTGGATTGCGCTCATGACAGCGGGACGCAATCGAGCCTATGCTTCTCGCTACCATCTCGCGAGGAGCAGAGTTGATGACACAGGGTCTGAATCCGCAAATGCCGTCACCGGGGCGGCAGGCACTGGGCTTGGTCGCATGGCTGGCATTGTGCTTCCTGACGGCCTTCATCGGCGCCGTGGCGTCGATAAACGCGCCGGCCTTCTACGGTCAGCTCACGCAACCCGAATGGGCGCCGCCGGCCTGGCTTTTCGGGCCGATGTGGACGACGCTGTTCATCATGATGGCGATCTCGGCATGGCTGGTCTGGCGTCACGGCGGCTTCGGCGCGCAACGCAGGCCCTTGGTCTTGTTCCTCTGCCAGTTGGCGTTCAACGGCCTATGGAGCTGGTTGTTCTTCGCCTGGCAGCTGGGCGGGCCGGCTTTTGCCGACATCGTGATTCTCTGGCTGCTGATCGCCGCGACCATGGTGGCCTTCTGGCGAACCAGTCCGCTGGCCGGATTGCTGCTGGTGCCCTACCTTGCATGGGTCAGCTTCGCCGGGATGCTCAATTACACCCTGTGGCAACTCAACCCGCAAGTGCTGGGCGGGTGATGCCCGAAATCGCGGTCGACAAGCGTGCATCGCTGGCGCCGAGGCTGGCTGGCCGACCGCTTCAGCCCGCCACGCTCGCCGACCAGGCCGTGAAGTCCCGCCAGAATTGAAGCCGCGGAAGCAGGTGCCAAAGCGCCATCTGTACGAGCCAGATGAGGCAGAAGACGACGAACGGCGAGCGAACACGACCTTTTCGCCATTCGTAGAAAACGAGCAGCAAGCCGATGACCAGAGGCACCCACAGGCACTGGTAGAACGACAGCGAAGGCAGGCCGGTGGGCGCGACATAGGTGGCCATGGCGCGCGAAAGGCCGGGCACCAGGAAGACCAGCGCGGTCGCGATCATGTAGCGGGCGTGGTACTGGACGTCGCGGCGATGAATCATCGCCAGTGAATAGAGAATCGCGAACGCAAGCGTCGAATACAAACCGAGGTGGAAGATGCTGAGCGCGAAAGGTTGAAGCGGATCCTCCATGCGGCCGATGTTGTAATAGGTGGCGACGACGCCCGAGACCACGACCAGCGGCGCGACGATGTAGGAAAGCTTGCCGGTCTTCCTGTGGAGATCGAGCTTGCGCGCCCGCATCAGCCAGGCCTGGTTGATCAGCAAAAGCACCCAGGCCAGCATCGATAGCCCGTGGAAATGGTGGGCGCGTGCGGGTCCGTCGAAGAAGATCGAAAAGTAGCTGTTCCAGAAACCGGCGATCAGGATCACGAGCAGGGCGACGAACCAGAACACCGCGGTTCTGACGTAAGGCATGGCATGGCCCTCCCCGGGCGACGTCCGCCGATTATTACGGAATATGGGGGGTTCAGCAAGAACGCTCGATCAGCAAAGACAACCGGCGCCGGATCCCGGCTCGGCCAATCTGGAAGTGACCGCGTGTATTCAAGCCCGCAAACTCGCTTCGCACGAAGAGACCATCGACGTTGTTACAGCGGCGCTCGGTTGCGGTCGGGCTGGGTTCATCAGAGTGCCGGCAAAGGCGGCCAGGAAAAAGGGGACAGCTACATCACCGCCACATCTCTTCCGGCTAGCGTTTCGCGCCCGGCCAAGTTTTTCGGGCCCTCCCTCTTTCTGAAAGCAAGTACGGAAAGGAATGTTGAATCACCGCGTAAGATTTGGGCGTGTGGTTCGTCTATAGGGTGCATTCCACAGGAGACGATAATGCACCTGCTCTCAATTTCAGATTCCTCGCCGCCAATGACCGGGAAAGCTGCAACGGAACTTGATCTCGACGTGCTCGCGATTGAGCACGGTCGCGCCGTTTTCAGGGCCGCGTTCCGGGTGATCGGCGATCGTGCGTTGGCCGAGGACATTCAGCAAACCGTGTTTGTGCGCCTGATAGAGAAACCTCCGCGCCGGCCAATCGAAAACTGGAAGTCCTATCTGTGCGCCATGGCGACGCGCGCGGCGATCGACGAGCTTCGGAGATCCCAGCGCTGGCAGCGCCTGACCGGAGCGAGGCTGGCGAGCAGGGTTTCGCCCGAGCCCCAACCCGCCGCTGCGCTCGACGGCCACCACCGGGCGCAAAGCCTTCGACTGGCCTTGGGCCGCATCCCCAGGCGCCAGGCCGAATGTTTTGCCCTGCGGTTGTTCGACGGGCTCGAGCTGGCCGAAATCGCCGGGTTGCTGTCGATCTCGCCGAACGCCGTAAGCGTCACGCTGAACCGCGCCGTCAATGCAATTCGCGATCGCATCGACGTCATCGAATCCCGTGCCCAGGAGACCCGCTCATGAACAGCCAGACCATCAAACAGACAAATGACGACCGGCTGCAGAAATATATCGATGCCGTTGTCGAACAAGACCCCGAGGCTGCGCATGCCGACCGTGCCCAGCGCAGACTGGTCGAGCGCCTTGGCCGGGCCAAATCCGACGCAGGAACGGGAGTTGCGGGCAGGCGCTGGGGCTGGGCGACGGCCGCAGTCGCCGCCGTGTTGCTGCCAGCCCTGCTGTGGATGCCGGGCCCCGGCAGTGCGCTCGCCTTCGCCGAAGTTCAGCGCTACTTCACCGATTTCGAAACGCTGACCACACGAATGACCACACGCGTGGGCGGGAAAGCTATCGTTGAAATGACCATCCGCATCGATGAAAGGGACCGGGTACGTCTGGATTCCGGCAACGGCTTCAGCTATGTAATCGATCCGAACAAGTCGATGATGCTGCAGCTCTTTCACGACCAGAAACAGGCGCTGCTGGTGCCGCTGGCCGAGCGGGGTCCGGACGCGGGCGGCGACGGTCTGGACTGGCTTGCCGACATTCGTGAGTTTAAGGGGCAGGCCGAGCTGCTCGAAGAAACCGCCGTGGTTCAAGGCCAGGAGGCATTTGGCTTCAGACTGGAGGCCGGTGGCCTGGACATGACGCTGTGGGCCGCCGAGAGCGGCAAGCCGCTCAGCCTCCAGATGGCCGGACCGGCTGGGCTAGAGACGCGGCTGAGCTTCGAATTCGACCGGCCGCTGGACCAGGAAGTCTTCGCGCTGGCAGTACCGGCCGACTATGGGCTGCTTGGTTCGGACCGGTCAGACGACCCTCTTGACTGATCCTGAACCACCGTCGCAATCGGCCCCCGGGCCGGGCGGCGGCTTTTCTTGACCGGAAGGTGGAAAGCAGACGCACACTCTGCTGCCAACCGGGATCGGACGGTTGCTTAAAGAGTGTCCGTCTTTCCGTGCACCATTGCATCTGCAATGATCAGGAACCACTATGCGAGCCGTTATCGAAAAGCTCTCTCGATGCTTCTTGAGGCCGGCGCCGCCGTCCCGCTCCGGTCCGGACGGCCAAGTGACCAATGGGGGGCGCCGATGCACCACCATTTACGGAGCGAATTCGCTACTCACGGTCAATGGGTGCGTAATCGGCAGTTCAAGTACGTTTTTGGAGTCGGGGGCTTTCGACCCCCCCTACCGATCGGACAGATCCTCGAGTTTCGGAAGCGGTGGTTCCGGGCCGCGCTTGCGCCAGGTTCGCCAGTAGCGTTCCAGCCGCTTGACGAACCTGGCGGGCGGTTCGGCGTACAGGACCAGGCCGCCGCGGTCGGCCCGGCGTTCGAGATCTTTGCGGGCGGTGGCCGCCAGAACGCGCACGCGAGCCACCGCGTCTTTGCCGCCATAACGGTTCGGAGCCTCGTCGAGCCGTTCGACGAGCACCTCCAGATCGTGGGCGTCGCCGAGCGTGCTTGACAAGGCGTGAAAACCGCTGGTCAGCGGGTCCAGGATGTACGGCGCGCAGTTTTCGATCAGTCGAAGGTGGTACCAGCTGTACTTGCAGCGCTTGCGCCACTCGTGAAAATCCTCGGGATCGCGACTTTCGGCCGCCGCTTTCATCGCTTTCCGACCACGGCGGTATGTCTTCTTCAACCCGGCGCCCACCGCATGCCAGTCATCCGTCTCGAATTCAGCATCCATGCAGCGGGCCAGGCCGGTTTCGATCAGGTGGCGCGCGTGCTCGATTGCGTCGCGTTGTTCGCGCACGTCCTTCGAGGCGGCCCTCGCGTCGGCCGCCAAACCCTCGCGGATAGCGGCCAGCGGTCGGCGATTAACGTCGCGTCCTGTGGCCCACCCCTCCAGGTGATCAAACGTCTCGAGCACGGCATGCGCGTCGCGGAAGGGGGCGAGCACGCGCGCGGCATCGCGAAACGCGACGTTGCCGGGTTTGTAACGATCTCCGATTACCGGCCGGACGAGCCGAAGCAGGCCGCGCAGCTTCTTGCAGCGCTTGCGGCAGTCGTGAATGGCTTCCTCGATTTCGTCGTCACTTGCGGAGGCCGGCCCGATCGTCAAATCGGCCAGCGCCTTTGCCGTTTGCTCCTTTGCGATGCGACGAACGGCTGCAGACACCGGTTCGCCTTTTTCGATGCGGTATGACATGTTCCGGCTCCGTATCGTCGTTTCGCTACACCGCGGATGCAGGCAGCTGGCCGTAAATCTGCACGAGTCAGTGGCACTACGGATCCAATATAGCCGGACGGCGGAGCGTTGCCCAGCCGGCTTCAGCGGCTCCACGGCTTCGAGCGGGACTTATTTCGTGAGCGGCGCCGGCCGATCGCCATGGTCGCCGCCGGGATGCAGCCGCCTCGCGATCGCGGCGGCCGAGAGTCGCCCGAATTCGACGTAGCTTTGTTCCGAAGGATGAAACCCGTCGTCGGAGAAGCTGCCTGGCCGGGCTTCGAAAGCCAGCGGAATGTGCACGGACTGCGGATAGCCATTCAGTGCCTCGCGCAACACCCGGTCAAACTGCCGGGCGCGCAGTCCGAAAACCGCGCGCAAAGGCTGCGGCAGGGCCGGGAAGTGATTCATGGGCGGCAGACCGCTGAAGGCGATGACGGCGTCGGGCCAGCGATCGGTAAGTGCACGCAGCAGCGTTTCAATGTCCGTGCGCCAGCGCGCCAGGCCGTGCAGCGAGATCACGTCGTTGACGCCGGCCGAGACGAGGACGGCATCGACCGGTTCGTTTTCGAGACGCGGCAGCATGCGGGTCGCGATCAGACGGGTTATCGCGCCGCTGCGGCCGTGGGCTGTCCAGTGAACGCGCGCATCGAGCGCATCGGAAAGATGCTGCGCGGTCCGGCCCACCAGCGCGTTTCCCAGAGTTCGGGCACCGACGCCGGCGATGATGGAGTCACCGAGGGCCAGCATCTTCAGTTCGTTCGGCCCGTGTCCGGTTTCCCCATCCGACGGGCCGTCGGCGGCCGGAAAACGGAGCGCGGTCTTTCTTACCCAGACGGCCTGAGGCAGCAGCAGCGCAAACAGGCTCCAGAACCCCAGATCCTTGAATGTCACCGCACCAGGTGCCATCCGGTCTGCCGGCCGGCGAGGTAGATCACCGTTTCGCCGTCGAAGTACGCCGATTGCTCCAGCTTGATCTGCACGTGCTGACCGTCCCAGGGCGCGTAGGGCATCGCGACGTTCCCCTCGATGGCATAAGCCGTATTCGGATGCAGCGGCCAGTCGCCGGTGTTCGGGATGGCGCCCGGTTTGTCCCACATGCCGATGGTGGGGCCCGGCGCATGGCCGACGAAGCCGATCGGGTGGGTGTAGACGTTGAAGCTCCAAGGTTGATCGGCCATGGATTGCTGTGCGGCGGCGAGGATCTCGTTGCCCGTTCGGCCGGTGGCGAATTCGGTGGTGAGCAGGTCCTGCCAGCGGTTGCCCTGCGCGAGCGCTTGCTTCAGATCTTCCGGGACGTCGTATTCCCCGACTTCGAGTACGTAGCCCATTTCCTGGGTGTCGGTGCATAGCTTCAGGTAGCAGATGCCGACATCGGTATGCAGCACGTCGCCCCGATGGATGATGCCCTCTTCGCCACAGTAGTCCGAGTCCGCGGTGCATTCCTGTCCCGGCCGCTGTGCATTGACATAGGGCATGAACCAGATCGGCAGGCCCTGCGATTCGAATCTTTCCCGAATAAACCAGGCCACATCGTCGGTGGTGGTCACGCCCGGCGTAATGACCCGGTTGGAGAACGCCTCGGCGATCACGCCGCGGGCCAGCGCGACGATGTGCGGATAGACTTCCAGCTCGGCCTCGGAGCGAGTTTCCATCCAGCGCACGACCAGATCTTCGGCCGACTCCAGCCGATCTTCGAAACCTTCCGGGAGCACTTCCAGCAGGCGCTGGTGCAGGCCGTGGCTGAGGCCGTCGGCTTCCGGCCAGGTGCGCGAGGTGTTGATGCCGATGCGCTGCGGATCACGCTCGGCGATCAATTTACCAAGCGCGGCCCATTGTTCGTCGAGGACGCCACCGGACCATTCGGCGACAAACGGATCGCCCAGCGGATAGCGGTTGACGCTGAGGTAGTCGACGCCGCCTACGTCGTTGCGGGCAAAGATCAGCATGGTGGTGCGGCGCGCGGCAAACGAGGGCTGCGGTACCAGCGTGAAATAGACCGGGTCTTCGGCGTATTCGCGGTTGAGCACCAGCCACATGTCGAGACCTGATTCCCGCATCAGATCTGGCAGCAGGTTCTTGAGCCGGTCGTCGACCATCCGGTTCTCGACCGCCGGGCGGTCGCGCTTGGCCAGCACGGCCGCGCCCGGCTCGACGTAGCGCCCCTGGGCGGGATCGTGGTCGTCTGCACTCGCCGGACCGGTCAGTGCGACGGCAAAAGGAATGAGCGACACTGCCGCTGCGGTTCGAATCAGTTTCGACATTCGGATCTCCAGTTCATGGATTCAAAAACGAGAATACCGCCCCCACCCTGACCCTCCCCCGCGGGCGGGGGAGGGAACTTGCACTATTTCCCAAATACCGCGGATTGAAGACCCTCCCCCCGCGTGCGGGGATGGGACTTGCAGCAGATGCTGCAGTTTCTCGAATACCGCGGATTGAAGGCCCTCCCCTGCCTGCGGGGGAGGGTTCGGGTGGGGGCGGATTCGGTCAGGCTGCACTCGCTGATTCAGCCGTCGGAGTCTTCTTCAGCACCGTTGCCTTCGGTTTCCGTTTCGTTCGCCTCCGATTCCTCGTTTTCGGGCGCTTCGCCTTCGGCTGGTTCAGGTTCAGGCTCGGGCACTGGCTCGACTTCCGGCGGCGGCTCGACCATTTCGCGGTATTCGCCCTCGGTCAGGCTGGACGCTTGTTGCAGGAAGGCGGCAATCTGCCAGACCTGCTCGTCGCCGACGCGCTCGGGGCCGATCTTCGGCATCGCCGACATTTTTATGCCGTTGCGCACCACCCAGAACAGCTCGGCGGGATCCCAGGCGTGGCGGGTGAGCGCCGGTGGCGCCGGTTCCCAACTGCCGGACGGATCGCGGCCCGGACGGCCGTGGCACCCGGCGCAGGCCTGGTTGTAAGACATTGCGCCGGTCTCGAACATCCCGGGTTGGTCCAGCGGCGGCACCTCGATATCGGCGGCCCCGCGCTCGATGGCATTGTGGCGCAGCGTGTTCAGGTACCACTGGACCGGCGCAGTGTGCCCGCTACCCACCGATAGGTCGTAGTAGCCGCTGTAGGCATAGGCTATGCCGGCACCGATGATGATCACGGCCAGCACCAGTGCGGTCTTGAGGAATCGGGTAATCGCTTTCACAAATGTCTCCCGGTTAAATAGTTCGATCAATGGTACGCGAATCCGAAGTTGAATCCGACTGCCGAGCCTGATGCGGGCCGGTTGAGTACACTTCATGTCATCTCAGCCGAAGGTGATGGACGCATGAGCGACCACAAGCAATACAGCATCTGGATCGACGGTGAACTGCTGCCCGAGGGCGAGGCGAAGATATCCGTCTTCGACTCCGGCTTTGTGCTGGGCGACGGCGTCTGGGAGGGCATTCGCATCGTCGGTGGGAAGCCGGCGTTCCTGGATGCGCACATCCGCCGGCTCGAAGAGGGCGCCAAGGCGCTGCTGCTGGCCGAGGTGCCGAGCGCCGACGACCTTCGCAAGGCGGTGCACGAGGTCATCGACGCGAATGAACTGGTCGAAGACGCTCACCTGCGGATCATGCTCACGCGCGGCATAAGGCGCGAGCCCTACCAGAACCCGCGGCTGGCCGCCGGCGGTCCAACGCTCGTGATCATTCCCGGCCATCATCCGGTAACCGAACAGGCCCTGACGAACCCACAGAAGCTGTTCACCGTGCACGTTCATCGCGGGGCGCCCGACGTGCAGGACCCCAAGCTCAACAGCCACAGCAAGCTCAACTGCATCCTGGCCTGCATCCAGGCGTCGGTGGCGGGCGCCGACGAGGCGCTGATGCTGGACCCGGACGGCTTTGTGGCCACCTGCAACTCCACGCACTTCTTCATCGTGCGCGACGGCGCGGTTTGGACCTCCGACGGGCGCTATTGCCTGGGGGGCATCACGCGGGGCCACGTGATCTCGCTGTGTCGAGACCTGGGCATCGAATGCCGCGAGAAATCGTTCAGCCTCACCGACGTCTATTCGGCCGACGAGGCCTTCACTACCGGCACGCTGTCGGGCCTCCGGCCGGTAGGCGAGATCGACGCGAGGAAGATCGGCGGCGGCGCGCGCGGACCGGTGACCGAGCACCTGCAGCGCGCCTACGCCGATCTGCTGGTGCGCGAAACGTGAGTCACGATTGCACTAATCCATTGCGGATCGCAATGTGGTCCGGGCCACGCAATATTTCCACGGCCATGATGCGCGCGTTCGAGAATCGCCCCGACTGCAGCGTGGCCGACGAGCCGCTGTACGGTGCGTGGCTGGAAATGTCAGGCGAAGACCACCCGATGCGCGAAGAGGTGATTGCGGCCACCGAAACCAACTGGCGCAAGGTCACCGAGGCACTGACCGGGCCGGTGCCGGCGAGCCGGCCGGTCTGGTATCAAAAGCACATGACCCATCACCTGCTGCCCGAAATGGTGCAGCGCGACTGGCTCTCGAAGTTGGTGCACGTCTTTCTGATCCGCGACCCGGTTGCGGTGATCGCCTCGTACCTGCAAAAACGCGACACGGTCAGCGCGGAAGAAATCGGCGTGCCGCAGCAGTGGGCGCTGTACCGCTTCGTCACCGAGGAACTGGGCCAGCAGGCGCCGGTAATCGACTCTGGCGAGTTTCTTTGCAATCCGGAAGTGCACCTGCGCGCGCTTTGCGAGTGGCTCGAGATCGAGTTTCTGCCCGATATGCTCGCCTGGCCGCCCGGACCGCGCGACACCGACGGTCCGTGGGCGCCGCACTGGTACCAGAGCGTATGGAAATCAACCGGGTTCGGCCCGCCGTCAGCCAAAGTGCCCGAACTGAAGGGTCGTGCGCGCGACGTCGCGTCGTGCTGTCGGCCGGTTTACGAGAGGCTTCGTGAACATCGGCTACGCGTTGGCGCCTGAAGTACAAAACCCGGCCTGATTGATGCGCGTCGCTTTTCCACCTTGCGTCGGCTTTGACGAGCGGCGGCGCGTATGAGCAAGGGCGGCGCCTCGTGCGCCGATCAAGCGTGGCTCCCGATCGGCGCTGGCAGCTCCCCCCCAGGCAAATCGTTCATGTGGCTATGCCGCTTCGGCACTGTGTTGCAGGATCTGCTCGACGCGTTTTTGAACCTGGCGTACTTCGGTGGCGGTTTCCGGGTGCAGTTCGATGATCCGGCTGATGATATGCAGCGCGTCGTTTCGGTCCTTTTCGCTGGACAGTAGCCGGGGCAGTGCTTCCAGCGCGGCATCTTCGTCGAACGCGACCATCAGCGCCGCTTCCCTGGCTTTTTCGATGAAGGCATCGCGGTCGAGTACCCGGAAGCGTTCGTGCTTCATCCAGATTTCGCGAGCGGCGGTGAAGGCCTGGGCGTCGACCCGCTTGCCGGCCTTGACCGCGGCGTAGATCACACGCAGTACCGCATCGGCAAAGCCGCCTTCGTGCTCACGCGCGGCAATCGCTTCGAGCTTCAGGTCGCGCAGCTGTTCCAACGCCCGGCGTCGGCTGGCCGAAGGCTTGGCCGAGTCGGCATGGGTGGCCGTCTCGCCGGCCAGCGCCCGGACCAGCGGGTGGGTCCAGATCGCCTTGAACACCTGCTCGATGGCGATGTCGCGACGGTCGGTGGCCTGCTCGATCGCGCGCTGGAACGATTCGACCATGCCGCGCTCGATCTTGCGCAGCGGATTGTCGGCGGGCGCCTCGACGCGATTGTCGCGCACCAGGTCAGCCGCGACCTTGACGCCCGCCATGAATGGATTCGCGTCGGAAAAAATGGTGTAGCGCAGTCTTTGCGGATGCATCATCCGGCGCATTTCGGCGCTGGCCGGGCTGGCCAACATCTGCGCCCAGGGCGCGACCAGGCTGGAATACAGTCCCTCGTTGATCTCTGAAAAACGGGCCACGGCGCGGAACGGTTCCTCGTCGGCGCGACCGTCGTCGTAGGTCCGGATGTCGTCGAGGGTGCGCTGCTCGAAATGCACGGTGAACGTGTCGTGGACGATCCCGTGCTCATTTTCGGTCTGGACCTCGTCGATGACCATTTCGAACAGCCCGGGCGGCAGCGTGTCGATCAGGTCCAGCGAATTGACCAGGCTGTCGTGCTCGCGGTCGGCCACCTTGCCGGAGACGAAAATGCCCAGGTGGCCGACGTCCGGGTGCACGCTGTAGACGATGGTCTGCTCGTTGGCCCGGATTTCGGCGACGTCGGAATACAGATCGAGAATCCAGTTCAGCGCCTGCGGCGGCGGGGTGATGTTGTCGCCCTCGCTGGCGATCACAACAATGGGCGCGCGGATGGCGCGCAGGTCGATAGGGGCCCCATCGTCGTCCAGGATCCGGCCCTGGGTCAGTTTATTCCCGATGAACAATTCCGAAGTAAGTTCGACGATTTCCTCGCGCGAGAGCAGGAAATAACCGCCCCACCAGCGCTCGAAATCGAGGAAGCGCTCGGCCTCGGTATCGACGTTGGCGTAAAGCCCGTAAGGCTTGCCGACCAGCGTGTTGGCCGGATTGAGGTTTTCGAAGTTCGAAACCAGGTTGGCGCCGTCGAAACTGCCGGCGCCGAGGTCGGCCGTCATTGCCGAGATCCAGTTACCGCCGGTCAGGCCGGCCAGGTAGCGCATCGGGTTCTTGCCTTCCACGCCGGCCCAATAGGACAGCGGCGCGCCGGCGATCCCGATGACCGAAGCCAGTTCGGGGGCGTGCGCCGACAACATCATGATGGCCCAGCCGGCCTGGCAGTTGCCGACGATCGCGGGCTTGGGCGCGTCCGGGTGCAGCCTGGCGACCTCCAGCAGGAACCTGATCTCGGCGCTTGCCACGTCGCGCAGGGTCTGGTGCGGCTCCGGTTCGGGCCTGAACGAGACCAGGTAGACGGGATGTCCGGCCCGCAGCGCCACGCCGACCTGGCTGGATTCCTTGGAACCGCTGATCCCCGGCCCGTGGCCGGCGCGCGGATCGAACACCACGAACGGCCGCTTGGCCCGGTCGGTGGGTGCGTCGGCCGGCGGCGTGATGCGCAGCAGCAGGTAGTTGCACGGTCGCTCGAAGCCGGCGCCGTCCATGATCGTCTCGTAATCGAAGACCAGCACCGGCGGCTTTCCGGCTTCGTGGTGATCCAGTGCCTGGTTGCCGCGCTTCCTGAGCGTGTCGAAAAACAGCACCGAGCGTTGGGCGGAGTCGATGAAGTACTGAGCGGTTTCGAGCGGGTTGGGAAGCATGGCGCGAATTTCCGTTGAAAGAGTTTCCGTCGCCTGGGCGCCGGTCGGAGGTGTCTCAAGCATACGCCTTGTTTGTGCAGCGCACAATAAGGCGCGAATCCTGTCGGGCGATGTTTTCGAATATCCTGCCCGACGCGGGGCACGGTGGTCATGTTAAGTTGAATTCACTGTCAAATCCAATCTGGAGGAACGCAGAGATGAAACGAAATTCACGAGCACACTGGGAAGGCGGCCTGAAAGACGGCAACGGAACGCTGTTTACCGACAGCGGCGTCCTCGAAGGCCAGCAATATTCGTTCGGGACGCGGTTCGAAAACGGTAAGGGCACCAACCCCGAAGAACTTATCGGCGCGGCGCACGCCGGCTGCTATGCGATGGCGCTTTCGATGATTCTGGGAGAGGACGGTCATACGGCAGATCATATCGATGCCGAGGCCAGCGTCGAGTTGAAGGAAGTCGACGGCGAACCCACGATTACATCGGTGGCGCTAACCGTCGTAGCCAGAATCCCGGACCTTGAAGAAGGCGCCTTCCAGAAGGCGGCCGAGGCGGCCAAGAAAGGCTGTCCGGTTTCTCGGCTGCTCAATGCCGAAATTACTCTGGACGCCAAGCTTCTGAGTTGAGGCAGGACCTACGCCCTTTCAACTCGGTCATGAGGTGTGACTCGGGCGTGCCCGCGACGGCGATTCAATCAGCTTCGTCCTTGCCGTCGTCGGTCTCGTCCTCCGTCTCTTCGTCCAGGGCGCCGCCCCGGTAACTCGAACCCTGGCCGGTGTTCTCGAAGGCTGTGAAGCCGTGCGCCTCGGCCGCGAAATCGGCGTCGGCGACGTCGCGCGACGGTTTTTTTTGCTGGTCATCAATCCGCGAATCCAGGTTGTGAGACGCGTTGTCGGCATTCACTCGCTGCTCCTCGTCTTTCTTCATGTCCTGACGCTCCGACAAAAGGATATCCTGAATTGCTCGCGTGAACTCCGGGTAAACGGGCTTTGCACATACTTGATCGCCAGGTGCGCTGGTCGCGTGATTTCTATCGGTAAGCAGCGGCCTGGAGCTCGAACAGCGTGGCGTACTGGCCGTTGAGCTTCATCAATTCCTCGTGCGTACCCATCTCGATGATGCGGCCCTGATCCATCACTGCGATCAGGTCGGCCTGGCGCACGGTCGAGAAACGATGCGAGATCAGGATCAGGATCTGGTTGCCGGCCATGGCCTGGAAGTGCTGAAACACCTCGGCTTCGGCCTTGGCGTCCATCGCCGCCGTGGGCTCGTCGAGGATCAGGATATCGGCGTTCTCGCGCATGAAGGCCCGAGCCAGCGCAATCTTTTGCCATTGGCCGCCGGAAAGCTCGCGACCGTCCTTGAACCAGCGGCCCAGCTGCGTCTCATAGCCCTTCGGCAGATCCTGGATGAAGTCGTCGGCCAGGCCCTTGACCGCGGCTGCGCGCCATTTGGACTGGCTTTCGAATTCCTCGACGTCGCCGGCGCCGATGTTGTGGCCGACCAGCCACTGGTAGCGGGCGAAGTCCTGGAAGATCACGCCGATGCGGTCCTGCAGCGCGCGCGGGTCCCAATCGCGCAGCGACGTTCCGTCGAGCCGTATATCGCCGTGCTCGAGCTCGTACAGTCCGGCGATCAGCTTGGTCAGGGTCGTCTTGCCGGAGCCGTTCTCGCCGACCAGCGCCAGGCTGGTGCCGGGCGCCAGCCTGAGATCGATGCCATCCAGGGCCGGGGCATCGCTGCCCGGGTAGCGAAACGAGAGATCGACGATGTCCAGCCCGCGCCCGGGCGCCTGGCCGAACCGGACCTTGCCTTCGCGTGTGCGCACCGGCTGCTCGAGAAATTCGTACAGGCTGGTCAGGTACAAGTGGTCCTCGTACATGCCGTTGATGGCGGTGAGGCTGGCGCTGACCGCCGACTGGCCCTGTCTGAATACCATCATGTACATTGTCATCTGGCCCAGCGTCAGGCGACCGGCCACGGTGGCCAGCACCACCCAGGCGAAGGCGCCGTAGAGGGCCAGCGTGCCGACGAGGCCGAGACCGAACGCCCACCAGCCGCGCTTGATGGTGAGCTTGCGGTCCTCGCTGAAGATTCTGCCGAAGATGTCCCGGTAGCGCTGCAGCAGGGTCGGCCCAAGGTCGAACAGCTTGACTTCCTTGGTGTAGTCCTCGCGCGCCAGCACCGATTCCAGGTAAATCATTTCGCGGGTCTCCGGCGAACGCCACTGGAACAGGCGGAACGCCTGACCGGCGAATTTCGCCTCGGCCAGAAAGGCCGGAAGGCCGCCGGCGATCAGCACCAGGACGGCCCACGGCGAGAATGCGAAAAGCAGCCCGCTGAAGCTGATGATGGCGATGCCGTTCTGGATGACACCGAAGGTTTTCTGAACCAGCGAAAGCGGACGCGTGGATGCTTCGCGGCGCGCACGGGTGAGCCGGTCGTAGAACTCCGCGTCTTCAAGCTGCGCCAATTCCAGCTGCTGGGCTTTCTCCAGAATCATCACGTTGACCCGGTGGCCGAGGCGCGCGCGAAGCAGATTGTTGCAGATATTCAGTGCGGTCTGCGAGGCCGCCATCGCGGCCACCAGCACGGCCTCCAGCGAAAGCCAGAGCCACACCGCGTCGGCCAGCGTATTGTCCTGAATGGCGGCGACGACGCTGTCGACGAGGAATTTTCCGACGTAGGCGATGGAGGCGGGCAACAGTCCGGCAGCAAGCGTGAGAAAAGCCAGCGCGACGGTGAGCCACGGGCTTGTGGTCCAGACCAGCGAAAGCGCACGTCGGGCGTAGGTGGCCAGCGGTCGAATCTGGGTGAATATGCCGGGCAGTTGTTCGGGTTGACTGGTCATGAATCGAAACCGGGCCTTGCGTGATTTGAAATTGCGCTATGTTGCCGAGTGTACGGGCCGCACGGCCCGAGACGCGAGGGACAAGAGATGAACCAGCACGAGAAGCACGGCAATGAAGATACCCGACCGTTCGCGGCGCCGTGTCGACGGCTGGCCGCCGGCGCGCCGCTGCGGTGGCTGGGGTGCGGCTGGCGAGACTATACGGCCAGCCCGAGGGTCAGCCTTGCCTATGGGCTGATCGTGTTCGCCGTCAGCCTCGGCGTTTCGCTGCTGGCATGGAAACTGGGCAGTTACGTACTGGTCATTTCGATGCTGTCGGGATTCATCTTCATAGCCCCGCTGCTGGCGACGGGCCTGTACTCGGTCAGCCGCCAGATCGGGCGTGAGAAACCCGTGTCGTTCGCGCGTTCGGTCAAGCGCATGCAATTTGCGCTGCGCGACGCGCTGGTGTTTGCGCTGGTTCTGCTGGTGATTTTCCTGGTCTGGGTGCGCGCCGGGGTGATGGTCCACGTGTTTTTTCCAGCCGGCGAGAGTCACGATCTATTGCTGCTCTTGCGGTTTCTCGGCATCGGTTCCGCGGTGGGCTCGATCTTTGCGCTGGTCACGTTCTCGGCCGCGGCGTTCTCGCTGCCGATGATCGTCGACCGCGACGCCGACATGGTCACCGCGTGCATTACCAGCGTGAATGCCGTCCTGCGAAACAAGCCGGCCATGGCCGTCTGGGTCGCGCTGATTGTGCTGCTGACCGGGCTCGGCTTCGCCACTGCCGGGCTGGGCCTGATCGTGGTCATCCCGCTGCTCGGCTACGCCACCTGGCACGGCTACGTCGAAACCATAGACGCCTCGGCCTGGCCCGA
>Ga0102926_1001173_pt1 | contig 15553 bp, 8 predicted proteins | sample SalPonR1_A_D2_MG_FD_78173 | JGI IMG/M metagenome (GOLD analysis project Ga0102926, IMG submission 78173) | Salt pond soil microbial communities from South San Francisco under conditions of wetland restoration - Salt Pond MetaG R1_A_D2_MG | ecosystem: Environmental > Aquatic > Marine > Intertidal...
AAAAGCAGCATAATTCTATTAACGTTTTTGAATCCAATGAAAGTATTGGTTTTGTTGAGTGTTTTTGTTTCTTCATTTGAAGAAAACTGAATTATGCAAGATTCTCACTTGAATTAAATCAATAAAAAGAGAGGGGATCGTTATGAAATTCAAAATATGCAAGGGGCTTTTAGTGGTATTTATGGTATTTTTAATGCTAACTTCAGTATCATTTGCAGAGGAAGAATCTGCCAAGATTGCCTTTGTTGACACTGGAGTTGAAGAGTTTGAGTTAATACAAAGAAATTTAGATGCCTCTTACTCTGTCTATCTCTTAGATGACAATTGTGATGGAATTGATGTGATTGCAAGAACCATAGAGAATACAGGTGCTGTTGAAGAAATGATGATCTTCACAAAAGGGACCAGGGGAGCAATCAAACTAGGACAAGAGATTCTCAACCTGAAAACACTTGAGAAAAGAAGTATGGAAATTTCACAGTGGAAAGCTTCGCTGCAAGATGGGGCTGACATTTTTATCTATGCCTGTAATACAGCTGCAAACAGCGAAGGGAGAGCATTTGTTGATCAATTGGCTTACCTGACAAATGCGGATGTGGCGGCTTCAACCAATTATACAGGAGCTTTGAGCCAAGATGCTGATTGGAAGCTAGAATATACTACAGGTCCTATCGAGAGTTATGGGATATGTAATATTACAGGTTACGACTACCGGCTCGATGGAACTACGCGCACATGGGACGGGGAAGGTAACGACGCGCTTTGGAACAACCCTTTGAACTGGTCGGGAGATATTGTTCCGGATGCTTTTGATATAGCTGTTTTTGATAGTACTTCAAATAAAGATGTGTTTAGCAGTTCAAATTGCAGCGTGTATGACCTGGTGGTTACTGAAGAATACGATGGTGAAATTAGAGTTAATGGAGAGCTTAACATAGGGCATAACGCAAGCATAGACTCAGGAAGCTTTAACATTAGCACATTGAATATCAGTGGAGATCTACTTTTAACACAAGCGGATGGACTTAAAGTAACTATAATGACTGTCGATGGAGATGTGGATATTAGTGGGCTAGGAGATGACATCGATGGAGTTTTACATATGGGGTCCAATGCATCCGGGTCCAGCAGGATTGGTGGAAATTTTAAAGTAAGAAGCCTATTTCTAGATGAGAGCGGCTATGACTATATTGTTGATGGAAATATTGAAATTTCAGATACTTATGAGATGTATGGAAGTCCAGAATTCAAAAACTACGGAAATTTAACGATGGCAGATGGGGGCAGGCTGGATATTTCAGATGTAGGTAATTACTTGGTGGAAAGAGACCTGGTCTACAACTATTCATATGACAATCAGGGAGCAATCTCTGAAGAGGGCGCAGGACGTTTGTGCTTTGATGTGACTGACTTTTACTTGGCAGATTCAGAATTTTTGCCGATTGCGCATGCTGAAATTGGGGAAGATATTTACTTTAGCCTTACAGATTTAAATGCCAATCGAGATACAGAGGGTTTAGATACGGTTCAGGTGACTGTTGCAAGTGAAACAAATCCAGAAGACTTATTTGCAATAAGTCTTACAGAGACGGATATAAATTCGGGATATTTCAAATCTAACAGTGGCCTTACCCTTGTTTCGGGACCAGCCCAAGAGGGTGAACTTTCTTATGATGGCAGCGAGAATCTCCTTGCAAGATATGTAGATGCTTACTGCCCTGGTGACGTGAAAACGGCCAAGCTCTATAGAGATCCTCTTGTGTGGTCTTCTAATGGAGATAACGAAAACTGGAACACAAATAGCAATTGGAGCACTGGCCAAAAGCCTAAGTTCTACGATGCTATATTGTTTGATGAAACTTCAATTGAAGATATGAAGATGTCCCAAAATGTCTGGGTGTCTTCCTGGGTCATTGATGATGGGTATGCAGGAAAAGTGCTTATAGATGATAATTTCCAAAATACTTCTTTTAAGACAAGACTATTTGATGACTTAACAATTAGAGCGGGAGATATTAATATACTATCCAATCTGGATATATATGGAGATTTAAGCATGTCAGGAGGGTCCCTTACGATAGGACCTTATGAGACGAAGACCAATATTTATGGCTCAGCCAGTATCTCGGATGGAGACTTTTATTTTGGCGGAGATGAGATGACCCTAGAAGGTGAGCTTAATCAAACTGGTGGGACCTTTTACGCAAATGATGCTCCGGAAAAAGGCTATAGTGTTTCTGAGGTTTTCTTTAAAGGCGATGCAACTTTCGCCGATTGCGCAGTTGGAATAAACGAGGCCACAAGTAAAACCTCTGGAAATGCGTTCACTTTTAGCAATCTGGCAGGGGAGTCTTTTGACCTGCTCACAATTGAAGAAGACGCTTTGATTGTTGGCAATCTTGAGATTGGCAAATTGGCAGTTGAAGATGGCGCAACTTTAGAAGTGACTTCAACACTGACTTGCAATGAAGAGTACTTAAACAGCGGCATAATAGATGTTGCTGATTCAGCGACCCTGGATTTATCCTCAGTTACAGCCTTTAGCAACGCAAAAATCGATGCAAACGCAACAGGGCAAGTGCTTTACCCAGCTGGAGGAATCAGTTTTATCACAGCAGCAGGTCAAATTGTTGGAGATGCCCAGGTGGGGGATGTAGTCTATTTAGAGCTTGCAGACAAAAGCAGGAATCTTGACTTTGAACTTGCAGAGACAGTAGAGGCAAGCATGACTAGTCAAGTAACAGGCGATACAGAAACACTTCTTCTTACAGAGACGGGACTCGATACGGGGATTTTCAGATCGTCAACTGGGATAGAGCTTGTTTCAGGAGCTGGGACACAAGAAAATGGTGAGCTTCAATTCGATGGGTCGGAATTAATTGTTGGAAGCTACCAGGACACAAGGGACCCATCAGATCAGGCGGCCTGCCAATTACCACTGCTGCCCATTACCTGGGATGGCGGAGGAGAGGATCAACTCTTTTCGACACCACTTAATTGGTCTACAGATCGTGTGCCAACGCTTTACGATGCGGTTGTATTCGATGGAGGATCCTCAAAGGATGCAGATTTCAACACAAATATTGAGGTCTATTCATTGACTGTTGAAGCAGATTACGAGGGTGTGATAACAGGGGAAGCCAGTGCAGAGATGCATGTTGGTTCTGACTTGACAATCAAGGGTGGACAAATGATGGTCCAAGGACGCTTACAAGTAGCTGGGGATGTGGTCGTTGAAAGTGGAAGCTTGAATGTGAACTACTACAATAACAGTGAACACAATGAGATTGGGGGCTCCATAATCCAAAGCGGTGGGACAGCAAGATGGGAATATGGATATTTTGATATTGGTGGAGATTTAATTATTACAGACGGAGTTTTTAATGCCTGTTCACCGGATTGGTGGGAAGACAGCTATTTTGTTGTCACTGCAAATATTGATATAAGGGTGGACTTAGACTTTTACTCGTTGATTTCCAGGGGAGAATCGCTTAAGTTTTCTGACCTAAATGAAAACAGCTGTTTAAATCTAAAAATTGAAAAAACTGGCAGCGTAAGCTTAGAGGGAACAGTTAATCCAGAGAATTTTAATGTCGATTATGGCACTGAACTATTAATTTCCGGTGAAAACACAGAGTTGATACTGGGAGTTGGAACTTTTGGAAACAGTGGTCAAATAGAGATTGCAAACGGTGCTCTTTTAGATGTGAGTAATTACAATACAGAGTATTCGAATTCCTATAACAACTATGGACAAATTATTGAAAAAACAGGAGGAAGCTTTAAATCAGATGTTAAGGACATCTATTTTACAGATGCATCAGAAGCGCGTGTCATTTCGGCATCTGTTGGAGATGCATTGTATGTAGTGCTGGTGGATGCCAACCACAATATGGATGGAACAATCACAGAATCAGTAGATATAAGTGTTGAGAGTCCTGTCTCCGGCGACCTTGTGGACCTTACACTAGAAGAAAGTAGCGCATCTAGCGGCATCTTTAGGAGCGTTAGTCCCTTGACTTTGGTGGGTACACTTTCCGAAGAAAGTGGAGAACTTTTATATGACGGAAGTGAAGATTTGCAAGTGGACTATAGGGACGAGAATGATACAGAGGACCATTATATTGGATACTTGCACAGGGCGCCCATCTATTGGGACGGAGAAGGTGCTGATGAGAATTGGAATACCGCTGAAAACTGGACAGAAGACAGGGTACCGGATGCCTACGACACAGTTGTTTTCGATGGACGCTCCGATAAAGATGTAAGAAATTTACCCTTTTCCGAAGTTCACAATTTTGAAGTAGAAAGTGCTTATACAGGAACTATAAGAACATACTCAGATATGACCATCAGTAATGACATGGTTATTTCAGGTGGGACTGTGATAATAGAAAGCAACGGGAGTTTTGAAATAGAAGGAGACTTTATCTTAAGCGGCGGAAGTGTCAGTGGTTTTAAGTGGTGGGAAGGAGATTTTCATGGAGATGTTATTATCTCAGGTGGAATGATGACTGCCCAGGGGATTAATATCTCAGGAGATTTTCTAATGACAGGTGGTCAATTGGATAATGGCTACCATGGACTTGATGTAAATGGAGATATCAGCCTCTCTGCAGCAGAGAGTTTTCTCTGTACTTCCATTACAATATCAGGAGAGCACTTGGATGTTGACTCAGAGGATTTTAGCCTGCAGACATTAAACATTAATGGTGATGTGGATATGACGGGGATTTTACATCTTAAATCACAGGGACAGCTAAATATACGGACAGGAAAATTGCTCTTGCTTAAAGGGAAAATTGTTTTGGATGAAGACAGTAATAATGGATTGACAAACAGTGGGACATTAAGCATGTCAGATGGGAGTGTTCTTAATCTCAGGAAGGCAAGCATCTTTACAAATACAGGAACAATCGATGTTTCTGAGAATGCAAAATTGTACTTTGATGCAGAGGCCATGGGAGTTACAGATGAGAGTGGCGCTCCTGCACTAGATGATTTTGCTTTTGGTCAAGACATGATTGTTTCATTAATTGATCCAAACAGAAACTTAGATAGCCTTATTGCAGAAACAGCAGTTGTGACACTCAAGAACTGGACGAATGAAGATGAAGAAAGTTACAATTTAACTGAAACGGACCTTAATACGGGAAGTTTCAGAGGAAGTGGGTTTGCAACGGCAGTCAGCACAAGTGGAGTTAGTGGCAATGATAGTTTCGAAGGTCAAGATTCGGATGCTTTCCAGATTATATACACTGACCCAATGTGTGGAATCGTTGAATATGTAGTATCGAGCAATTGCGCAGAGCTGGACATTGAAGGAATGGATGAACTGCTTGTAGATGGCATAGACTATGGGAATGGTGAGCTTAGCGGTTCGGGGGAAGCAATTACTTTAGGTCTTCAGAATACTGGGGATATTCCCTTGGAAATTGTTGCAATAACACTAGACAATACAGAAGATTTTTCGCTGGCGGAAGACAATGACCATTCAGATATTTTGCCGGATACAAAGAGAGATATTGATGTCCTCTTTACACCTACAGGAATTGGGGAAAAGACAGCTAATATTACGATTAAAACCGGTGACAATGATGAGGGTGAGCTTGTTATTGGTCTTAGAGGCCTGGGAGTTGAAGCGCCCACATGCTCGGGAATAGATGATATTGTTGTTTTGGAAGGGCAAGAAAGCTATGTAATAGAACTATTTGATTATTTGCAAGATGGTCAGGATGCAGATGATGCCATGGTTTATGAATTGATTCAGAATTCTAATGAAAGTCTTATCCCCAACTATCAAATAAATTCAAGTACAGGGATTTTAACGTTGGAATTAGGAGACAACTATACAGGGACATCCTATATGAAGCTTAGAGTTACTGACACATCAAGCGCAAGTGTAGAAGAGGAATTCTCGGTTAAAGTCTCAGAGAAGTCAACGGTTACAGGAAATGTACTAAAACCCGATGGGACTGCCTTGGAAGGCGCGCTCGTCAGCATCATAGATTACTATGACGATGAGATTGTCTACACAAGCTTATCCCGGGGGGATGGGTCTTTTGCCTTAGAATATCCAAGAGATATGATGTATTCTTGGAATTATATTACAGTTACAAAAGATTCTTATATAACAAATGAGAGAACAAGTTATACAAATTATGATGTGAATATTGGAAATGTGACCCTGCAGGTAGAAAGTGATCAGGAAAAGGCCGATCGGCTTGCCAGGGCCTTGACAGAAGAGGCTCTTGGAATAGGCGAGGGCGAGACTGCGGGCACTGTAAAAACAGATTTGACTCTCAGTGCAAGTGCGGGAGAGGGAAGCAGCATAGAGTGGAGCTCGTCCAATACATCGGGAATCTCTAATACGGGAAGTGTGACAAGAAATGAATATGGAGAGGGAGACTTGTATATTACTTTGACTGCCAAGGTAGTTGTCAATGATGCTTATGCTGAGAAATCATTTAATCTCTGGCTACTTCAAATGCCTGCTCCATATGCCGTTAATTCCCCAAGTATAAGCCTAAAGACCAGTGGCGATGGCCAGGTGGCCATAGAGTGGTTGGAGGTTGAAAACTCTAGTGGCTACAAGGTCTTTTACAGTGAGACACCGGGAGACTATTCAGAGGTTTATGCGACACTTGAGTCTTCTCAGTTGGAGTATGCTGTTACAGGTTTAAGTAATGGAAGCCAGTACTATTTTGTGGTTCAGGCCCTTCATTCAGAAGGTGACAGTGTTTATTCCAATGAAGTGACTGCTACACCTATGCTTCTTGTTGATGCGCCGACAGATATTCGTGCACTTGCAGGAAATGAATCCATAAGTGTGAGTTTTACCGGCCCAGACCAAGATATAGACATCTATACTGTCACTGCAATGCCGGGGAATATAATTGCGACTGGGAGTGAATCTCCAATAGTCATCTCAGGTCTTGAAAACGGTAAAGCCTATACCCTTACTGTAATGGCGTCTACAGGACAAGTAAACAGCACTACCTGTGAGCTGTCAGGGGCAGTTACACCATTTATGCCTGTTAAAAACACCTCATCAAGTAACAGCTATAGGATTTACTATAATGGAGCTAAAAAAAGCGCGGCAACAGCGACTACTTCCTATGAGAGCGGTAGACTTGTTACTAGGGTAGATATTGACGATAATAAGATTTCAAGGTCGCTTGAAGAGGGCGATGGAAAGGACACGATTACCATTCCGGCTAGTCGAAGAGCTCGATTAGTGAGTGCGGAACTGAATGCCCAAACTGTTGAGGACATGGCAAAAGAATCGGCTGTACTTGAAATAGATACAGAAGATGTGCTGTACAAGATTCCAGCCCTGGCTATAGATATAGAAAATATTCAAGAACTTTACGGTAGCCAAACAAAGCTGGAGAACATTGAAGTATCCATAAGGATTTCCAAAATTCAGGAGAGCGAACTTGAAACGAATCGTATATTTGCAAAATCTGCAGAAGGTGAAATGATTTTAGAGCCGGTTAGCTTTGAAATTTTGTGTAAGCATAATGGAGAGATGCATGAAATCGATAGATTCAAAGCTTGTGTAGAAAGACGATTATTGCTGCCTGAAGGCCAGAAATTGGATCAGATTACAACAGCGGTTGTTGTTGGTCAAGATGGAAGACTGACACATGTGCCTACAGAAGTGATTGAGGACGGTGGCAAGTATTTTGCAAAAATAAACAGTTTAACCAATAGCCAATATATGCTGATTAATCATCCTCTTGAATTTTATGATGCAGAAGGCCACTGGGCCAAGTCAGCCATCAATGACATGGGATCAAGATTTGTAGTATCAGGGGATGGGAGTGGATTATTCAAGCCAGACGATTCTATGACGCGTGCGGAATTTGCGACAATTATGGTCAATGGGCTTGGGTTGATGCATCTCCAAGAAAAAGACAATCAATTTGACGATGTTTCATCTTCAGACTGGTATCACGATGCAGTTGCAATTGCAAGCCGGTATGGGATTGTTTATGGTAATGGCCAAGGGCAGTTTATGCCGATGGATACAATCACCAGGGAGGCTGCCATGTCAATAATCTCAAGGGCAATGATTTTAACAGGGCTCAGAGATGACGGTGCTTTGAGTGAAGAGGATCTAATGGAGCGATTTGAGGATTATGAGAATAGCTCAGAGTGGGCGCGCGAAGGAATTTGCCAGTGTATAGCAGGGGAGATAGTATCTGGAACTGGAAATAATAGCCTGGAGCCGATGAAAGACATCTCGCGTGCAGAAGTTGCAATCATTGTAAAAAGGCTCTTGATACAGTCGAATTTGATAGATGCCGATTAAATAATAGAGAAATTTTGAGCGAGAAGAATCTATTGTAGGGAAGAATGACAGGATTGCTGAAAATTACCGAGCTGGATTTTGAATCATCCAAGGCTTTTTATAGTTGCTTGCCTGTAAACGACCAGAATAATTTTAGCTCGCATATAAAAGGGACAGACATTTGATACTCCGGTCATATTATGTAATCAATCCATCCGTCACAAATCCATCACAATTGCGGGGTAATATAGCAATATGCAAGACAAACAAAACAAAAAATGGATTGAAAGGATGGATTGAAATGAAAACGAATTTAAAAGATAGAGTTAAAAAGACAATGGTATTGGGACTAGGACTTCTGATGGTGATAGGAGCCCTGGGGACATCGGGCTTAACCGCTTTTGCCGGAGAGGCCGACTACGGGGCGGCGGGAGCCTCATCTGACGACAGCTATACACTCGAGGAGATGCTGACATATGCCATAGAGGACGAGTATCTTGCCAAGGCCGAATATGAAAAGATAATGGAAGAGTACGGCCAGCAGAGGCCCTTTACAAACATTATGGAGGCGGAGGAGACCCATATAGAGCTGCTGCTTCCACTCTTTGAGGCTTACGGAATAGATGTTGCATCGGACGATTCGACTGATTACCTTGTAATACCCGAAAGCGTCGAGGAAGCCTTGAAGGTTGGCGTGCAGGCTGAAATAGACAACATAGCCATGTATGAGAAATTCCTGGCAGGAGACCTTCCTGAAGATGTAAGGGAAGTCTTCGAGGAACTCATGAACGCATCTAAAAACCACCTTTCCGCATTTGAAAGAGGAACAAGCCGAAACGCGGGAACAGGCGAGGGAAACAGAGCTGGCGGCAATAGCCGCAATGGACTCGCCGGAAGCGGTTCGGGAGAAATGGCCGAAATGAGGCAAAACGGAAATGGTGAAAGAACTGGAGAAGGAAACGGATTTGCTTACGGAGACAGAGACGGAAGCGGGATAGAAAACAAGCCCCTTGACGGAAGCGGATACGGACAGGGACAAGGCTTTGGAAACGGAAGCGGATACGGACTCAGGAAGGGATTAGTAAGAGCCGGAAGCGGAAGATAATATAAAATATTTAGGTTCTATAATATATGGTGTTGGTGAGAAATCGCCAGCACCATTTTTATTGCAATAAAAAGAGACAAATGGCAAGCACTCTGCTAAACTGAAATCGACTAAAACCACAGAAAAGGGAGTGAATCAAATGTCTCACAATGATTCTATAACAAATATGCTTGATTTGAAAGACCCTCGCATCAATTTTAAAACAAAGCAATGGGACGGGGTTACTGCTTTTGAATCACAAATCCATAACAATTGCGGGGTAATATAGCAATATGCTAAAATTGTCTTGAAGGCAAGTATTGTCTTGATTATTTATGTGCGGGGTGGCTTATATGTTTATGGGGATCAAAAAAAGGGCGGCAACAGTATTGATGCTTTGCGTATTTGCGGCAGGAGCTTCGGCTTGCGCTGATTTGCCGGAAGAGAATGCAAAGACAGACAAGCCGGTCATAGATGAAAAAATTAAAAGCGGAATTGAAATGAATGTCGAAGGAAAAGTGATTCAAGACAGGTTCGACGTGCCTGCCGGCTTTGAAAGAACTTTTGCTGCAGAGAGCTCTTTTGCGGATTATTTGAGAAATTTGTCCCTCAAGCCCCACGGCAGCAAGGTGCATACATACAGCGGAGGAATTAAAATGAACATGTCCGCTTACGAGGCCGTTGTCGACATGGACATAGGCGACAGGGATCTTCAGCAATGCGCTGATGCGGTCATGAGGCTGCGAGGCGAATACCAGTTTTCCCAGGAAAGACAGGATGCTATAGTGTTCAAGCTGACCAACGGATTCGAGGTGCCCTTTTCAAAATGGCGCGACGGCTGGAGGGTAAAGGTTTTAGGAAACGATACGTCTTGGGTGAAGAATGCGGAATATGACGAATCGTACGAGGCCTTCAGGGACTACATGGAGTTCGTCTTTATTTATGCGGGCACGCTTTCCCTTGACAGGGACCTTGCTTCTGTTCCATTCGAAGAAATGGAGATTGGCGACGTCTTTATCCAAGGCGGCAGCCCCGGCCATGCTGTAATTGTGGTCGATATGGCGGAGAATGCGGAGACCGGAGAGAAGCTTTTCATGCTTGCCCAGAGCTATATGCCGGCCCAGGACATACATGTTCTGTCCAATCCTAACGATGAAAAAACAAGCCCATGGTACAGGATGGATTTTGAAGGAGAGCTAGCAACAGCGGAATGGACATTTGAGAAAAACAATCTTAAGCGATTCAATTAAATAAACGGAATTGGTCAATACAACCCCCAGGTACTTTTCGGTTGAAGAGAAAAGTGCCGGGGCTTGTTTTTAGAGCTTGTCACAAAAAGTACAGGAGGTTAATTGTGTTATTTTTATCGTTCTCTTGTCAGTGGATAAAATTGGATGAAACGGAAATTGTTCTGTGGTATAATATTAAATATATCCAATTATAATTCGGGGAATTTTATACATATGGAGGGCTTGCTTTGAAAAACGAGAAGGGGTTTACACTTATTGAATTGATTGTTGTCATAGCAATACTTGGAATAATAGCCGCAATTGCAGTGCCAAAGTTCGGCAGCTACAGGGAAGAGGCAAAGATAAACACCCTAAAGACCAACACCCATACTCTGGAGCAGTATGTGCAATACCTGGCAATACTCGAGGATTTGAGTTTTGAATACAAATCTTATGCTGATGGCGGTGATCCTGAGACATATATGAGCCGAAGGGTTGAGACCGAACTCGAAGATTTCAATGATGATTATGGCGATGGTAATCATCCTGAAAAATATTATCTGAATAAGGATGGATATACGAATTTTTATTCAGGAAACAAATTTATTTTGAATGCTGACGATGATCCGAACTATTTGGGATATGAAAAATATAAAAACCCTGCTGTTTATGTAACCGATTCGAGTGGAATACCAGCTGAGCCTATAGAAAATCTAAAGGGCAGCATAGTGATTCAATTCCCAAACAGCGACAGCGGGAGCGTAGAAATATTTTATGTAGATTTCGATGGAAATGAATCTTCGCACAAGGTTATCGAAAGATAGGCGCGAAATATTGCAATTTGACATTTATATAACACATTAATATCTTATTTGGTATATAATAGTGGTATAAATCCACGGGAGGGATACCATGAAGCGGTTTGAAAGTTACATAAAGGAGCATATGTGCCACTATAAGAGGGATTTTTTGAGGGTCAAGGAAAAAGGTGTATACCGTTACGACGGAAGGGTGTACAACTATTGTTTCATCTTGCCCGATGAGGACAAGCGAAAGAACATTATTCAGAAGTACAGGCATCGTTTCTGGAACTCGTCCTATGCGCTGGAAGAAACCGACGGGGACTTTTGCCATCTGGATTCGGCGCAGGCTCTATGCATAAACTTCTTCTATCCCTTAATAGATGCAGGCCATCTTGAGGACTTTATACAAATAATAGGAATGGGAAACAGGGAAATAAAATACAGTAATTGTTTCAGGCGTGGAGAACATTTCGAGCTGGATCTTGACACAGGTGACGGACATCTTTTCTTTAATGTCAAATACACAGGAAAGTCATACGAGAGCTTGAAAGATACTGAGGAAAACAGAAAAGCCTACCAAGAAATATACAAGCCAATGCTTGAAAAGTCCGATGCAATTAGAGACGTTTACAAGGAAAAGAAAATATTTTTCAAGCATTACGAGATAATAAGGTCCCTGCTTAGAATAGAAGGAGAGGACTCTGCGGTTTTTATGCTCCCATACGAGAACGAGATGCTAAAGAGCTATATCCACATAATAGAGGATATACTAAGACCCAATTATTTGGCCAATCTCAAGATAGTCTATTGGGAGGATATTTTCACGGCTCTTCCAGAGTCGATGATATCCATGTACAGTGAATTCATACTGAAATATTTTCCCTATCTTACCTATAAGGTAAAACGTCAGATACTGCGATAGGAAAAGGAAGCCTAAATGTTTTGCTACAAATGCAATTGAAGAAGAAGCAATAAAAAGATGCCTGCAGGAGGCATCTTTTTTGTTTGGCAGAAACTGGTGGCAAAGGTGGCAGCGGTTGAAAAAATTGGTTATTTGAAGGCTTCTAATGGTATAATTTGAATACAGGTAATTCTATCAAATATTATATCTATAAATATATGGAGGCGGGAAAGCCCGCCCATTACAGGAGGAAAGTCATGGGGAAACTGGGGCTGGTTCTTGAAGGCGGAGGCGCCAAGGGGGCTTATCAGGCAGGAGCTTACAAGGCTCTGCTTGAACTTGGAATAGAAGTGGATGGAGTTTCCGGCACTTCAATCGGAGCTATAAACGGCGCGATGATTGTGCAGGGGGCATTCAGGGAGTGTTATGAAATGTGGGAGGGGATAAGGCCTTCCAAGCTTTTCGATGTGGATGAGGGTCATCTTAAAAGAATAATAGGATTTGATTTGGATGAAAAAAGCCTTGCCTATGCGGTCAAGAAGCTCAAGGAAATAATGGAAAACAACGGTTTGGACACGACCCTTATGAAGAAAATGATAAGGGAAAACATAGACGAAAAAAGGGTCAGGGATTCAAAAATGGACTTTGGTTTTGTGACTGTATCGCTTTCGGACATGAAACCGCTTGAGCTCTACAAGGAAGATGTTCCAGAGGGGAAGTTGCATGACTATATAATGGCTTCGGCTTCGGTTCCGGTTTTCAAGCTTGAGAAGATTGAAAACAAGGTGTATGTTGACGGAGGCTTTCATGACAACATACCCGTAAACCTTTTGGCCAGAAAGGGTTACGAGGACATAATAGTGATACGGTCTTTCGGAATGGGCCGGGTAAGGAAGATAGACCACAAGAAGCTCAATATTAAATATATAACACCTTCGGAACCCCTGGGCCGAATACTGGATTTCGACAATCAAAAGGCCCGCAAAAACATGAAGATGGGCTATTACGACACGCTAAGGATTTACAACAAATACAGGGGAATAAAGTATTGTTTGGAAATTAACGAGGGCGAGGACTTTTTCATGGACTTCTTCATGAATTTTGATGAAGATACAATCCTCAAGATGGGGAAGGTTTTCGGGATTTCGGGCATACCATACAGGCGGATGCTTTTCGAACACATACTTCCGCGAATGGCGGCGGTTCTGGACCTCAAGGATGAGGCGACCTACGAAGACATATTGATAGGGTTCATAGAGCATCAGGCCAAGGCTTCGGGGGTTGACCGTTTTGCGGCATACAGTATGGGTGAATTGTTCGAACTGGCAAAGGAAAACCATAAGCCTGTGACAAGCAGGATGTTCAACAAATTACCAGACTTTGTCAAGAAGAGCGAGCTCTTGATGCTTTCAAGAAGTGTGAAGGATGACATACTTGCCGAATTTATGGATATACTCATGAATGGGCAAGAAAGTCGCGAACTGCTGCTTAATGTGGAAGCTTCCAATTGAATGGGATTATATAAAGGACAATAACAAAGGGAGAAAGGAAGGCAAAAAATGAATGCAAGGGAAAGTTATGAAAAGTGGATGAATGATCCTGAAATAGATGATGCGACAAAGGCGGAACTTAAGGGAATAGAAGGTAATCTTGAAGAAATAGAGGACCGTTTCCACAAGGACCTCGAATTCGGAACAGGTGGCATGAGGGGAATAAGGGGCGCGGGGCGAAACAGGATGAACAAGTACAATATACAGAAGGTTACCCAGGGCCTTGCCAGGTATCTCAAAAGAAATGTTGACAAGGCAGGCGAAAAAGGCGTAGCCATAGCATATGACAGCAGAATAGCGTCGGATGAATTCGCCTGGGTGGCTTCCGAGGTTTTAGCGGCAAACGGAATAAGGGTATACCTTTACGAAGGCATCAGGTCTACTCCCCAGCTTTCATTTACTGTGCGCAGGCTAGGGTGCGCAGGGGGGCTGGTTTTAACCGCAAGCCATAACCCGCCTGAATACAACGGTTACAAGGTATACGGCCAAAACGGAGGACAGATAGTTCCTGCCATAGGAGAGCCGCTTATAGCAGAAGTAAATAAAATTGAGGCTTTCTCAGCCATAAAGACCATGCCCAGGCAAGAAGCTCTTGAAAAAAATATGATTACTCTTATAGGAAGGGAACTCGACCAAGCCTATTACCAAGCGGTTTTGGGGCTTTCCACGGTCGATGACGGGATGGCAGAGACTGTAAAGAAGCTTAAAATAGTATACACTCCCCTGCACGGAGTCGGCCTTGTCCCTGTCACAGAGGTTCTTTCAAGGGACGGTTTTGAATCGGTGTCGGTAGTGCCCGAGCAGGAAAAACCGGATGGAACTTTCCCGACTGTCAAAAAGCCCAATCCCGAGGAGACAGCCGCTCTTGAAATGGCTTTGGCTCTGGCAGAGAAAAATGGAGCAGACCTTGTAATAGCGACAGACCCGGATTCCGACAGGGTTGGTATTGCGGCAAGAAACAGTCAGGGAGAGATGGAGCCTCTGCTTGGAAACCAGGTGGGGCCTCTTCTTATAGACTATGTGCTTAGGCATAAAAAAATCCGCCAGGGAGACTTTATCGTAAAGACGGTGGTAACATCCGACATGGGTGCAGCCGTAGCCAAGTCATACGGGGTGGACACATATGAAACTCTTACTGGATTCAAGTGGATATGCGACAAGGCCATGGATTTGGAAAAAGAAGGCGGAAAACGCTTTTTGTTTGGATATGAGGAAAGCATAGGCTATCTTGCGGGAGATTTTACAAAGGACAAGGACGCGGTGGTCTCTGCCATGATTGCGGCTGAGATGGCGGCTTTCTACAAGGCAAAGGGAATGACCCTCCATGACGCGCTAAGGAAATTGTGGGAAAAGCACGGTTTCTACAAGGACCACCTTATAGCCCTTTGGCTGGAAGGAATTGATGGAAAGGCGCGTATAGGCAGAATAATGAAAAGCTTCAGGAATAGCCACCCGAGAAGTGTCTGCGGGGAAAAAGTAACTGATATTGTGGATTTTCAGGCTTCCACCAGAACAAACCTGGAAAGGAAGGAGTCGGAGATTCTCAAATTCCACAAATCCAATGTGCTTAAGTTCCATTTTGGAGATTCATGCTGGTTTGCTGTAAGGCCAAGCGGAACCGAACCCAAGATAAAGATTTACTTTTCGGTTATGGAAAGTGACGAGAAAAAGGCGGCTGAAAAGATGGAGG
>Ga0102926_1001176_pt1 | contig 15546 bp, 15 predicted proteins | sample SalPonR1_A_D2_MG_FD_78173 | JGI IMG/M metagenome (GOLD analysis project Ga0102926, IMG submission 78173) | Salt pond soil microbial communities from South San Francisco under conditions of wetland restoration - Salt Pond MetaG R1_A_D2_MG | ecosystem: Environmental > Aquatic > Marine > Intertidal...
AGACAAAAGAAGAAAACAAGTGAGTGTATATTCTAAACAAGCATAAATATTGAACCTACCTTAATATTTGGTAGGTTTTTTTAATGAAGGAAGTGATAAATTGTTCGTAGATTATGCAAAAATCGAACTAAAAGCTGGAGACGGAGGCAACGGAGCTGTAGCATTTAGGAGAGAAAAATATGAACCAATGGGTGGTCCAGCTGGTGGCGATGGAGGTAATGGTGGAAATATTATCTTTAGAGTAGATGAAAGAAAAAGAACGCTGATGGATTTTAAATACAAAAAAATTATAAAAGCAGATAATGGTGAAAATGGAAGAAACAAAAATAGATACGGTAGAGATGCTGATAATATAATTTTAAGTGTACCTAAGGGCACTATTATTAGAGATGAAGAAACAAACAGAGTAATTGCTGATTTAGTAAAAAAGGACCAAGAAGTAATAATAGCAAAAGGTGGTAGAGGTGGTAGAGGTAACACGAAATTTAAAAGCTCTACTAGAAGGTCTCCTAGATTTTCTGAACCTGGAAGGAAAGGCCATGAATTAAAAGTGGTTCTTGAACTTAAATTAATTGCTGATGTAGGCTTAGTAGGATTTCCAAATGTAGGTAAATCAACTTTGCTATCCAAAATATCTTCAGCGAAGCCTAAAATAGATAATTACCACTTTACAACTTTGAAACCAAATTTAGGAGTAGTACATCTTGATGAAGAAAAGAGCTTTGTAGTTGCTGATATTCCAGGACTCATAGAAGGAGCTTCTACAGGAACAGGATTAGGGCATGATTTTCTTAGGCATATTGAAAGAACTAAAATATTAGCCCACGTAATAGATGCATCTGGATTTGAAGGAAGAGATCCATTAGAAGATTTTAATAAAATTAACACGGAATTAGAAAACTACAGTAAAGTATTGAGCAAAAAGAAGCAGATTATTGTATTGAATAAGATTGACCTAATACAAGACCAGAAACAAATAAAAGAATTAAAAAGTAAATTCGATAATGAATACGATGTATATGATATATCTGCTATTTCAGGAAAGAATTTAAAAGAACTATTATATAAACTTTACGAAGAAGTTATAAATGTAGAGAATGAAATTTCTTTTTATGAAGAAGTAGATTATAAAGTATACCAAGAAAAAGAAATTGATACAATTAATGTTAGAATAGAAAACAATAAGTACATAGCAGATGGTTATTTCTTAGATAGATTAGTTGATTCTACTAACTTTTCAGATTATGAATCCCTTAAGCATTTCCAGAAGGTGCTTAAAGATAAAAAAGTAATCGAGAAATTAGAGGAGTTGGGAGCAAAAGAAGGAGATACTGTATCTGTTTGTGGAATAGAGTTTGATTATATAGAATAGGAGTGATTAAAATTATATCAGGTAAAACAAGAAGTTATCTTAAATCTTTAGCTCATAAATTAGAACCGATAATTCAAATCGGTAAAAATGGATTAACAGAAGATGTTCTAAAAAGCATTGAAGAAGCTTTAGAAGCAAGAGAATTAATAAAAATTAACCTTTTAAATAACAGTTTATTAGATACTAAAGAAACAGCACATGAAATATGTGATAAACTAAAGGCAGAGTATATTCAGAGTATAGGGAATAAGATAGTGATTTATAGAGAATCTGAAGATGAAGTTATAGAAATACCAAAAAAAATGAAGTCCTAGGACTTCATTTTTTTATATTAATAATTTTAAATTCCTTTTATCGATACCTTCAGAATAATCTCGAGATTCTTTTATAAACTTAGAAACATCTTCGTTAGAAAAACCGAAAAGTCTAGGAGTACATCCAATTAGTATATCTATTACCATATCTATATCTAGGTCTATAGTTTTTTTAAAGTATTTTCTTAATATGTTATACCTACCGCCGGTTTCTAAAGCAGAATATGCAGTAATCAAACTTTTATCATTAATTTTATCTACTTTATTATTAATAGAAGTATAATTTTTCTCAACATAATCTTCCATAAGAGTAAAAATCATATTACTGTTAATTATTTCTCGGTAAAATCTTTGATAATTATCATTTTTTAATATTATTTCAAAAAATATTATTTCTTTAGCCATGTACAAGGGCATTATATCCTTGTTATTATTTTTGTCGGGATAAGTTTTTCTAACTTCTTTTTCTATTTCTTTAAGAAATCCAATAAAAATTGATTTAGCTATATTGTCCTTGCTTTTAAAGTAATAAGAAATTAAACCAAGGTTTACATCAGCTAAATCAGCTATACCTTGCACGGTAGTTTTCCTATATCCATTAAAATAGAATAAAGATTTAGAAGCTTGTATTATTTTATTTTTTGTTTTTAGTCCTTTTTTATATCTTGCCATTTGATAACCTCTCTCATAACATAATAACACTATAATTATATAAATTCAATATTTAATATTAAATTTATTATTAGTTTTGTTGATAATGAAATCATAATGCCTTATTATATAATAAAGACAAATAGGAGGAAAAAATGGAAGGCAAATTAAATGTTAAATTACTAAGTTACACACCTGAACCCGAAAAAATTATTTCTGCTGCTGCAAAGCTTTGCTATTCTGATATATCAAGCGAAAAAATTATGGAAAATTTAAATGAAGAAGAGGCAAAGAAATTTATAAACTTTTTAATGGATTTAGGTCATGAGTCACCAATAGAACATGTATCTTTTAGTTTTTCAGTAGAAGGAGTAAGTAGAGTTTTGACCCATCAGTTGGTAAGACATAGAATTGCAAGTTATAGTCAGAGATCACAGCGTTATGTACAAGAAGGTCAATTTCATTATATTATACCTAAGGAAATTATAAAAATAGAAAAAGCAAAAGATATATACATTAAGCAGATGGAAAAAGATCAAGAGGTATATGATGAATTGGTAGATATTTTATTTGAAAAACATTTAAAAGATTTTAAAAAAAACAATACTATAAGAGAAGCTAAAAAATTAGCAAAGAAGAAATCTATAGAAGATGCAAGATATGTTCTACCCAATTCCTGTGAAACTAAAATCATGATAACAATGAATGCCAGGTCGCTTATTCACTTCTTTAATTTAAGGTGTTGCAATAGAGCACAGTGGGAAATAAGAGAATTAGCTGAAGAAATGCTAAAAGAAGTAAAAATTATCGCACCCAATCTATTTGAAAATATAGGGCCAAGATGTTTAAAGGGGCCATGTCCTGAAGGTGAAATGACCTGTGGAAGGGTAAATGAAGTTAGAAAAAAATATAAAAAATTATAGCTTAAAGCTATAATTTTTTTATTAAAGTTCTTATTTGTCCTACCATATAAAAAGATCCTATAAATGCTGAAATTGTTTTATCATCCTTAGATCTTGCTATTTTTACAGCTTCTGTATATGAATATAATGCTGTTATTTTGCTTGTTTTGGAAATATTTAATAATACATCTTTTAAATTATCAGAAGTAATAGCCCTGTTGCTTTTGGGTGTAAGTGTATATATTTCATCAGCTAGTTCAAGAAGCTTAGAATTAATATTTTCTGGATTTTTATCATTCAGCATACCTATGAATAGAACTAATCGCTTATGAGCTAAAAACCTGCCAATAGTTTCTGTGAAAGCATCTATACCGTCTTGGTTGTGAGCAACATCTATTATTATATAAGGTTTTTGCTGGACAACCTCAAACCTTCCTGGCATAGTAGCTGTTTCAAGACCTTTTTTAATACTTTCATTACTAATTTTAAAATTCTTGGTTTTTAAAATTTCTGCAGTTTTTATGGCAACTAATAAATTTTTTAACTGATGGTTGCCATAGAATTTAAAAGTTAAATTTTCAATAAGAAATTCTTCGCTTTCATAAAATAACTTTCCTGAACTTTTCACTTTCAAATTATTCTTTTTTGGGATATGTGTAGTAGAGTCTTTTTTATTAGCTTGATTTTTTATTACCTCTATAATATTTTTAGCTTGTGGATAAATTACTACATCATTATTTTTTTTAATTATACCAGCTTTTTCAAAAGCTATTTTTTCTACTGTATTGCCTAAATATTCAGTATGTTCCAAACTAATAGAGGCTATTATTGAAATCAAAGATTTTTTTATAACATTAGTTGCGTCGTATCTACCACCTAAACCAACCTCTAAAATTAAAAAATCTACATTTTTTTTAAAAAAATATAGAAATCCAATTGCAGTTACTATTTCAAACTCTGTAGGATGATTAAATCCTTCTTCTAGAATTTCTTCTACTGCTATCTTAACTTTACTAGTTATTTCAGACAAGTCTTTTTCAGATATTTCTTTATTATCTATTTGGATTCGTTCAGTAAACCTTTCTAAATATGGTGATACAAAAAAACCTGTGCTGTAACCAGATTTTGTTAGGATAGATTGTATCATAGCAGCAATAGATCCCTTTCCATTAGTTCCTGCAACATGTATAATATTAATACTATCTTGGGGGTTATTTAGTTTATTCATGAGTCTAGTTATATTATCGAGACCTAATTTGCTTCCGAATCTATAAGTTGAGTGTATATATTCCATTGATTCTTTATAATCCATTTATTCCTCCTGTATAATACCATTATTAGTATATTTTACATTATGTGTTAAAAAAATCAATATTATATTTGTAATATAAAAAAAAATATGATAGTCTTTGAGATGAAAATAAAATATATTTTTAGGTTTAAATATTTAATAGGGAAAGCGGTTTAAATCCGCTGCAGCCCCCGCTACTGTAATAGTTTATCATTTCTGAACACCACTCTAAGGGAAGGTTGAAATGAGAATATACTAAAGCCAGGAGACCTGCCTAAAAAACCTATTACTGTACCTTCGGAGGGAAGGAGACATATATTTCTATTAATATGTTTATATCCTAACTTCGTGTTAGGTTTTTTTATTTTCAAAAATGAAAAATAGGAGGATACTTGTGAAAAGAAAAATTTTAAGTTTTTTATTAATTATAATTCTAATAGGAACAGCTGTAGGGTGTGGAAACCAAAATGATGATGAATTAGAAAATGAGGAGTCAGAGGAGGCGCCAAAATCAGTACAAGAAAATGAAGATAGTGATTCTGATTATCCTATTACGATTGTTGATGGTTATGGTAATGAAATAGAGTTTAATAAGCCTGCTGAAAAAATTATTTCAATAGCACCTAGTTTTACAGAAACTATTTTTGCATTGGGTGCAGGCGAAAGATTAGTTGGAGTAACTTCATACTGCAATTATCCAGAAGAAGCTCAGGAAATAGATATAATTGGAGACTTTGAGGGACCAAATTTAGAAAGAGTAATTGAAAAAAATCCTGATGTAGTGGTATCTTTATCTATGGCAGAAGATCAAAAGTCTAAATTAGAGGATGCAGGTATAAAAGTTTTTTTACGAGACCCACAAAGTTTAGATGAAGTTTTTGAAAGTATAAAAGATTTAGGCTACATATTAGGTTTGCCGGAAGAAGCTTTAACATTGACCTCTAATATGGCTTCAAAAAAAGAATCTATAGAAAAAAAAGTAGCTGACTTTGAAAGCAAAAAAGTATTTTATGAAGTATGGAGCGAACCATTAATGACTGCAGGGCCAGGAAGTATAATTAATGAACTAATACTTTTATCTAATGGAGAAAATATTGCTTATGATTCACAATCTTTATATCCAGAGTACAGCTTAGAGTTACTTGTAGATAGAAACCCAGAAGTGTATTTAACAGCTGATGATGGTTTCAAAACTGTTGAAGACATTAAAAATAGAAGTGGATATGAAAATATTATGGCTATAAAAAATAATAAAATCTATATGCTTCATCCAGATATAGTTTCAAGAACAGGTCCAAGAATAATTGATGGATTAGAAATGGTAGCACAAGCAATACATCCTGAAGCATTTCAAGGCAAGTAAAAAAGAGAGTGCTTAAGCATTCTCTTTTATTAATGGATTATTAAGGTGGTTAAATGAAAAAGAATAAATTATTTATAATTGGTATTTCAGTTTTTATAGTACTAATAATATTTGCATCCTTATCACTAGGAGCAGTAAAGGTAAATGTTAAAGATATTCTAAATATTATATATGGTAAAATTATAGGAAGTGAAGATCCTTATTTAAATATTGACAGTAGTGCAGTATATATTATTTGGAACATAAGGCTTCCTAGAATAATTGTAAGTCTATTTATAGGAGGGATGCTTTCTATAGCGGGTGTTACCTATCAAGGTATTCTTAAAAATCCTATGGCTGATCCTTTCGTATTAGGGATATCTTCGGGAGCAGCACTGGGAGCAACAATAGGTATTATTAGTAAAATATCTTTTAATATTCTAGGTTTAAATTTTATATCTTTAATGGCCTTTGCAGGGGCTTTATTAGTAATTTTTATAGTATATAATATAGCTCGTATTAAAAATGAAATTCCAATTACAACATTACTTTTAAGCGGAATAGCTATGAGTCAGTTTTTAACAGCGATTTTGTCTATATTAATGATGCTATTTGATAGAGATTTGAATAAAATATTTTTTTGGACACTAGGAAGTCTTTCAGGAAAAGGTTGGGATAGCATAATAAATGTAATACCTTATACAGTTTTAGGATTGCTTATATTAATGTATTATTCAAAAGATATGGATATATTACTTCTAGGAGATGAATCAGCTAAGAATTTAGGGGTTGAAGCTGATAAAGTGAAGAAAATAATTCTTGTGACTGCATCTATAATTACTGCAGCATCAGTATCTGTTTCTGGAATAATAGGGTTTATAGGTCTTATAGTTCCTCATATAGTGAGGATATTTATAGGTCCTAAGCATTTAAAACTAATACCTTTATCCTTCATAACAGGAGGGGCATTAATGGTTATATGCGATACTATAGCTAGAAGTATCATACCCCAAGAGATACCTGTGGGAATAATTACAGCTATACTAGGAGCACCATTCTTTATATACATATTAAAAAAGAAAAAAGCAGAGGTTTTTTAATGGATAAAATTTTGAGAATAAGAAACTTAAATTATAGTGTGAATTGTACAGACATAATAAAAGATATAAATTTTGATGTTACAAAAGGAGAATTTATTAGCATTATAGGTCCAAATGGAGCAGGCAAAACTACATTAATTAAATGTTTAGCTGACAATCTTGATTATACAGGAACTGTAGAATTAAAAAGCAAATCTATAAAAAAATATTCAAAAAAAGAAAAAGCTAGAATAATTTCTGTAGTTCCTCAAGAGTATACTCTACCTTTTAACTTTAAAGTAATTGATGTTATAAAAATGGGTCGTAACCCCTATAGAGATAATAAAAGAAAAGAAGAAACTAATAAAAGCAATAATCTTATTTATAATTCGATGGTACAAACAAATACTTATAATCTAAGAAATAGATTTTACAACAGTTTAAGTGGAGGAGAAAAGCAGAGAGTAATAACAGCAAGAGCTATAGCACAAAATACTGATATAATATTTCTTGATGAAGTAACTTCAAGTTTGGATATGCATCATGAACTTGAAATAATAGAACTAATTTACAAACTAAATAGAGAAAAAAAAACAACTGTAATATCTATAATGCATGATCTTAATATTGCTTCTAGATTTAGTGACAGAATATTATTTTTAAATGATGGAGAAATTGTAAAATTCGATACTCCTGAAAGGGTATTCAATATAAAAAATTTATCTAAAGCATATAATATGGAAATGATGATAAGAGATAATAAACTTCTTAATTATAAAGAAATAGTACCCTTAAGAGTCAATAGAGATATCGATAAAAAAGATAAAAATATACATATAATATGTGGTGGAGGAACAGGAGAATATCTCATAGAAAAGTTATTTTCATATAGATATAATATTAGTTGTGGAATAATTCATGATGGTGATAGTGATGTTAGGGTTTGTGATTCATTAAATATTAAGTGTATAAAAGAAAGACCCTTTTCTGAATTCAGTTTAAAAGCGGTAAAAGAATATATAGAAGTAATTCAAGAATCTGACCTAATAATAATTACGGATGTGCCTTTTGGTAAACACAACATAACAAATCTTAGAATATTGAAGGAGTATAAAAATAAGAAAATAATAATTCTGCATAACAAAAATAGAGATTTTATAAATGGAGAAAGTGATAAAATAATAGAAAAATTAAAAAATAGAAAAAATGTTTATTATGCTTATAACTTGAAAGAATTATTTGAATATATCAAAGAAATTGATTAGAATATAATTATAAAAATAACCCCTTATAACTGAGGGGTTATTCTATAGGAGGCAGGATGAAGAAAATTCTAAAGTTCATATTAATAGTATCTCTATTTACATTTTTATTACTGATAATATTCCAATACTCTTCCTTAAATATTAAGTATTTTGAAGCAAAGTTTGGAGAAAATAACACAGAAGAAAGAACTGGAATAGAAAAAAAAGAATTATTAGATATATCAAAAGAAATAATTAAGTATTTAGATGGCGAAAGAGATAATTTTGAGATTAAGATATCTGATGATGAAAAACCAGTATTTGGTTATAGAGAAATAGAACATATGAAAGATGTTAAAAATCTTTTTGACAAAGGTTTTATAATTAGAGACATATTATTTTTAACTACAATTCTATCATTTTTGATATTAAAAGTATTTTATAGAGAAAAAATAGCTAAAACTATAATTACTGGAGGAATAATATTTACTTTTTTTTTCATGCTGATTGGTGTTATAATAGTATTTAATTTCGATAAGGCTTTTGTTGTTTTTCATGAAATATTGTTTAGTAATGATTTGTGGATATTAAACCCTAATGAAGATGTATTAATTCAGATGCTCCCTTCAAACTTTTTTTCCGATTTAGGCATACAAATTGTAAAAAGATATATAATAACGATAATCATATTAATAATCTCAATGATAGTACTTATAAAAAGAAGAAAAAATAAATATAGTTCAAAAAATTAAAAGAGGTGATATTATGAAGTTTTTAAATGCAGGAGAATCACATGGAAAATGCTTAGTTGGAATTATTGAGGGATTTCCTTCAAATGTTCAGATAAATATTAAAGATATAAATAAGGAACTTTCAAGACGTCAAACTGGATATGGACGGGGAAAAAGAATGGAAATAGAAAAGGATAAAATAGATATTCTATCCGGAGTAAGATTTGGAAAAACTCTGGGAAGTCCAATTTCTTTTACAATAAAAAATAAAGATTGGGAAAATTGGAAAATACCTATGGCTATTGACAATATATATCATGATGAGAGTATAAATCTCACTCAACCAAGGCCTGGGCATGCAGATTTACCTGGAGTAATCAAATATAGACAAGAAGATATTAGGAATATATTGGAAAGAGCAAGTGCACGTGAAACGGCATCAAGAACAGCTATTGGAATGTTTTGCAAACAATTACTAAGAGAGTTTAACATAGAAATACACAGCAGAGTTGTAAATATAGGTGGAATAAAAGATGTTGATATAACTGAAAAAGGAAAAAATTTTTGGGATGAAATTGAGGAATCTGAATTGCGTGTTTATGACAAAGAAGTAGAAAGTAAAATAAAGAAAACTATCGATAATGCTAAAAAAGAAGGAGATACCTTAGGAGGAATTGTAGAAATATCAGTTTCAAATATTCCAGTAGGGTTGGGAAGTCATACTTTTTACGATAAAAAAATTGATGGAATACTTGCACAACATTTTATGTCATTACAAGCTGTTAAAGGTGTAGAAATTGGAGATGGTTTCAATTGTTCATACAATAAAGGTTCGAGAGTTCACGATGAAATATATTATGATAATAAATATTATAGAAGATCAAACCACGCAGGTGGAATAGAAGGCGGAATAACAAATGGTGAAGAATTATTGCTAAAAGCAGCCATTAAACCGATACCTACTCTTATGAAGCCTTTAAATACGGTAGACATAAAAACAAAAGAAAAGAAAGAAGCAAGCAAGGAAAGATCTGATGTATGTGCTGTACCCGCAGCGGGTGTGATACTTGAGAATATAGCTGCTTGGGTAATAACAGATGAATTCTTAAAAAAGTTCGGAGGGGACTCTTTAGAAGAAATAAAAGATAATTATAATAATTACTTATCTTATATAGAAAGCCTATAAAAAGGAGTTTTAAATGGAAATAAATAAGTTAGATGGTTCTTTAAGAGGAGAAATAAGAGTACCTGGTGATAAATCTATATCTCATAGAAGTGTTATATTAGGTTCGATTTCAGAAGGAAAAACTAAAGTTAAAAATTTTTTGATGGGTGAAGATTGTTTAGATACTATAAAGTGTTTTAGAAAATTAGGTGTAAAAATAGCAGTTAACGAAAGAGAAGTTGTTATTGATGGTGTAGGAATTAATGGACTTAAAAAACCTGAGGGACCTTTATATGCTGGTAATTCTGGTACTACCATAAGATTATTAACTGGATTACTATCAGGACAAAGTTTTAAAACTACTATTTTAGGTGATGATTCCTTATCGAAACGTCCTATGGATAGAATAACAAAACCACTTTCTTTAATGGGTGCAGATTTAAACTGTCGTGAAGATAAATATCCTCCTATAGTTATTAAACCTGTGGATAAACTGAATGGAATAAAATATAAACAATCAAAAGCAAGCGCTCAAGTAAAATCTTCGATTATGTTAGCAGGACTGTATACTGATGAAGATATTTCAATTATACAACCTGAAATTTCAAGAGACCATACCGAAAGAATGTTGAAGTATTTTGGCGTGGATGTAAAAGTTGATGGTAAAAAAATATATATGAATGGTAAAAAAGGAAAACTACAAAGTAAAAATATATTTGTTCCAGGTGATATATCTTCTGCAGCTTTTTATATTATTGCTGCTTTAATAATTAAAAATTCTCATATAGTAATTAAAGATGTTGGAATTAATCCTACTAGAACTGGTATAATAGATGTGATGTTAGCAATGGGGGGGAATATAAAAGTTTTAAATAAAAGAGTAGTAAATGAGGAAGAACTGGGAGATATAGAAGTAAAACATTCTAAACTAAAATCATTAGAAATTGGTGGAGATATTATTCCACGAATTATAGACGAAATACCTATAATTGCTTTAGCAGCAAATTTTGCAAAAGGTAAGACTACAATAAAAGATGCTGCAGAATTAAAAGTAAAAGAAACAAATAGGATAGATACAGTGTGTCATGAACTTAATAAAATGGGAATGGATATCACTCCAACTGAAGATGGTATGATTATTAATGGTGGAAAAAAACTTAAAGCAGCGAATGTTAATAGTAGGGGAGATCATAGAATTGCCATGATGTTGGCTGTAGCAGGATTTATATCTGATGGAAAAACTTATATATCTAATTTCGAGTCAGTAAATGTATCAAATCCTAATTTTATAAAAATATTTAATAGTATATGCCATATATGAGTTGAAAAAAATTAAATTTTTATATATAATTTTAGTGTTAAAAAAAAGAGGAGGACTATGATGAAAAATAAATTACCAATAGCATTATCCAATAGACATGTACATTTAAGTCAAGAAGACATTGAAAAACTTTTTGGAAAAGGGTATGAATTAACTCCAATCAAAGACTTATCACAGCCAGGTCAGTTCGCTTGTGATGAAAAGGTAGATTTAGTTGGACCAAAGAGAACAATCGAAGGTGTAAGAGTATTAGGTCCAGCAAGAAAACAATCTCAAGTAGAGGTATCGTTAAGTGATGGATTCACCTTGGGAGTTAAAGTTCCTGTAAAAGGTTCTGGAAGTTTAGAAGGAACTCCAAAAATTACTTTAAAAGGACCTAAAGGTGAAGTTGAATTAGACCAAGGCCTTATAGCAGCAGCAAGACATATTCATATGAGTGTTGAAGACGCTAAAGAATTTGGAGTAGAAGATAAACAAATAGTAAAAATAAAAACAAATGGACCAAGAAGCTTAATATTTGAAAATGTTCTTGTTAGAGTAAGAGAAGATTTTGCTTTAGAGATGCATGTTGATGTAGAAGAAGGAAATGCTGCAGGGGTTAAAAACTGTGAAGAAGTTGAAATAGTAAGGTAGTGAAAATAATGGATAATTTATCAAAATATATCGACCATACCATATTAAAGCCAGAAGCAACAAAAGAAGATATAAAAAGAATCTGCGAAGAAGCTAAAGAATATAAATTCAAAGCTGTTTGCATTAATCCTATATATGTAAAATATGCATCTGAAGTGCTTAAAAATACGGATGTTTTAGTAGCAACAGTTATTGGATTTCCTTTAGGTAATAATCTTCCTAAAGTAAAAGCTTATGAAACCGAACTAGCACTTGAAGATGGCGCTGATGAAATTGACATGGTGATTAATATTGCGGCTGTAAAAAATAAAGAATACATATTAGTGAAAAATGATATTGAGTCAGTAGTAAAAGCTTCAAAAGATAAAGTGGTAAAAGTAATAATAGAAACTTGTTTACTTACAAAAGAAGAGATTGTTAAATCCTCAGAAATCATTTTAGAAGCAGGAGCGAACTTTGTTAAAACTTCCACTGGGTTTAGTACAGGAGGAGCAGAAATCGAAGATGTTGAGTTGATTAAGTCAGTAGTAAAAAACAAAGCTAAGATAAAGGCTTCTGGCGGAATTAGAAATAGAGAAAAAGCAATTAAAATGATAGAAGCTGGAGCCGATAGAATAGGAGCTAGTTCATCAATTAATATTGTTAAAGGATAAATGATAAGCAAGGGTTTAAAACCTTGCTTTTTTCATAAAATTTAATAATGTATTCTATAAATAAACACTTGTAATTACTTTTAAGACAGTATATGATATTATTCAGAGAATAACTTGGAGGTATAATATGACAATTACATACGAAAGTACAAGGAATAAAAACATTAGAAATAAAGCTTCAGAAGCTATATTGAAAGGTTTATCTGATGATGGTGGATTGTATGTGCCAGAGAATTATAAAACTATTAACTTAGAAATTTCAAGCATTTTAGATTTAAATTATAATGAAATAGCAAAAAAAATTCTTTCATTATTTTTTACTGATTTTACTGAAGAAGAATTAAATTACGCAGTAAAAAACGCATATGATGATAAATTCGATAGTGAGGATGTAGTACCAGTAGAAAATATTGGGAATTATGAAATTCTAGAACTTTATCACGGTAAAACCTTAGCATTTAAAGATGTAGCATTATCTATACTACCTTACTTAATGAAATTATCTAAAGAAAAAAATAATATAGAAGAAGATATTCTTATATTGACAGCTACATCTGGAGATACAGGAAAAGCAGCTTTAGAAGGGTTTAAAGATATTGAAGGTATTGACATAGCAGTTTTTTATCCAGATGGAGGTGTAAGTAAAATTCAAGAACTCCAAATGAAAACTCAAGAAGGAAAAAACACACATGTTTTTGGTGTAAAAGGAAATTTTGATGATGCTCAAAATATAGTTAAAAAAATTTTCAATAATAATGAAATAAAAGAGTATTTATTAAGAAAAAATACAATACTATCCTCGGCGAATTCGATTAATATCGGAAGACTTATACCACAAATTGTATACTACTTTACATCCTATGTTTCTTTAATAGAAAATAAAAGAATAAAAAAATACGAAAAAATTAACTTTGTAGTACCAACTGGTAACTTCCGTAATATATTAGCTGGATATTTAGCTAAAGAAATGGGGTTGCCAGTAAACAAGCTAATATGTGCATCTAATGAAAATAATGTATTAACTGAATTTTTTAATACTGGGGAATACAGTATCAATAGAAAGTTTATAAAAACTATTTCTCCTTCTATGGACATATTGATTTCAAGCAATTTAGAAAGGCTACTTTATTTTTTAAGCGATGGGAATACAGAATATATAAAAGAATTAATGGAAAACTTGAAAGAAAATGGTAAATATGTTGTTAATAAAAAAATTAAAAATAAAATGGACCAAATATTTTGGAGTGATTATTCAACGGAACAAGAAACCTTAAAGAGTATAAAAGAAATGAAAAATGAAAATAATTATTTAATAGATACACATACGGCTGTTGCTGTAGACGTATATAATAAATATAGAAAAAAAACTAAGGACTTAACTAAAACTATTATACTTTCAACTGCAAGCCCTTTTAAATTTATAGAAAGTATTAACAAAGCTTTAAAAATAGAAACAAAAAAAGAATGCAAGGATCTTATACTTGAATTTAGTAAAGAATTTCAAATAAAAGTGCCTGAAGGATTAAACCAAATACTAGACAACCCATATATACACAACAAAGTTATTGAAATAGATAAAGTTGAAGAAGAAATATTCAAAATACTAGATAATGAGGAAGAAAATGTTTAGAATAAAAGTGCCAGCTACATCAGCTAATATTGGTCCAGGATTTGACACCCTGGGACTAGCTTTAAATAAATACAATTATGTAAACTTCAAGACTGGAAATGAAAAATTTAAAATATCTGGAAATATTAATAAATTTTTAGACGATAACAACTTAGTATATAAATCTTATAGGAAAACAGAAAAATACTTTAAAAAAAATCCTAAAAATATACATATAGAAATAGAAAGTTATATCCCATTCTCTAGAGGGTTAGGCAGTAGTGCAGCTTGTGCTGTAAGCGGAGTTATAGGAGCTATGCTTATACATAATATTAAACTAAATAAAAAGAATATTCTTAATATTGCTAATGAGATTGAAGGGCATCCAGATAATGCAGCATCCTGTATATATGGAGGATTAACAGCTTCACTTCAAAGTAAGGATAAAATATATACAGAGAAATATAAAGTATCGGAAAGTATAAATTTTTATGCTTTTATTCCTAGTTTTGAATTATTAACAAAAGATTCTAGGAGTATTCTACCAGATCAAATAAGCCATTCTGACGCTGTGTTTAATTTATCTAGGATTCCATTCTTAATAAAAGGATTAATAAAAGGAGATATGAATTTAATTAAGGATGCAGTAGAAGATAAAATTCATCAACCTTACAGAGAAAAACTTGTAGGTGAAGTGGAATTAATTAAAAATATTATAAATAAATTCGATAGTGTTTATTATTTAAGTGGAGCAGGTCCAACTATTATGAGTATATCGAAAAAAGATGATTTAGAAGAAAATTATAAAAAAGAAGTATCCAAATTAGAAAACAAGTGGGAAATATTAAGGTTAAAGGTAGACAATGACGGCTTTAAATATAGGAGTATTTAGTTATGATAAAGAAATATTTGATTGTTAATAAAAAAATATTACCAGAAGTATACGAAAAAGTTATAGAAGCAAGAAGGACAATAAATGAAGATAGTTCAAAAAATATTAGTGAAGCAGTAAAAGAAGTAGGAATAAGCAGGAGTACTTATTATAAATATAAGGATTACGTTTTTTCCCCGTCTGAAAATTCAATTGGTAGGATTGCTGTGTTTTCTATGATATTAGCTCATAAAAAAAGTGTTTTATCAAAAGTAATCAATAATATATCAGACCATAACATTAATATATTAACTATTAATCAAACAATACCAATTAATCAAAAAGCAAATATAAACCTTTCTTTGGAT
>Ga0102926_1001181_pt1 | contig 15511 bp, 17 predicted proteins | sample SalPonR1_A_D2_MG_FD_78173 | JGI IMG/M metagenome (GOLD analysis project Ga0102926, IMG submission 78173) | Salt pond soil microbial communities from South San Francisco under conditions of wetland restoration - Salt Pond MetaG R1_A_D2_MG | ecosystem: Environmental > Aquatic > Marine > Intertidal...
AACTACAATATTTGAATTATCTTTAGAAAAATAATAAACAAATACTGCCATACCTAGAAAGGAGAAGGCTCTTATGTAAATTCCCATTAATAAAAATTTCTTTTTATACTTATATCTTTTCATATAATGACTGAAAACAGCATTAAACAAAAGAGGAGCTCCCAACATAATCGAGTAAAGTAGTCCGAATATAATTTTGTGACTGGTTAAACTATCTACAAGGGAAGGAAAAACAGTATTAAAATCTATCATTGACATAGTTAGGGATAAAAAAATACCATGCCATAAAAAATAAAAATAAAAACTTTTTTTGCTATTTTTAGTATTATCCAAAACAATATACCTCCTTAGGGTATTGTTATAATATAAGATTACAACTTTTTTTAATAGATTTCAATAAATTATTTAAAATAAATACGGGGACGGTACTTGACTTTTTGAAAAAAATGATATATAGTTACTAATAGTTAATAGAGAAGGTGATATAAATGAGTAGAAAAGCTAGAAAGAAAAGTAGCTTTGGCACCTATTATATCAAGCAAGTTGGATCGCCGGATGTTAACTTATTCGATAATGATAAGGATAAAGGAAAATTCATTGAAATACTTAAAAAAACGAAAAATAAATATGACTTTAAATTATATGCTTACTGTTTAAGTAAAAAGAATTTTTATGAACTAGTTATATTCGATAATGGAAGTAACATATCAAATATAATGAAGAGCATCAATATATCTTACTCAATATATAAAAAAACATCTGGAAAGCTTTTTAAAGATAGGTATAAGAGTAAAATTATCAAAGACTATTATGATTTACTGAGTACTACAAAAAATATCCACTGTTCAAAAGAAGAAAGCAAATGGAACAGTTGTTGTGAGTATACTGGAGAAGAAAGAAAAGATGAACTTTTGGATATAGAGGAAATACTTAAAGTCTTCAATTATAAAGACTTAGATTCGATTGAAGCCTACAAAAATTATCTTGAAGATGATATAACAGAAGAAGAGATACTCTGTGACAAAGATATAGTTCTTTGCGACAATATTAAAGAATGTATAAAGACAAAAAAAGAGGCGGAAGAAAAACTAGAGGTAATTTTGGGTCAAAAAGGATATACTTATAAGGATTTGTACAAAAATAAAGAAGAAAGAAATAAAATTATAAAGCATTTTAGAAAAAATTCTTACTTAAGTCTTAAAGAAATAGGAAGTTTATTTGGAGGGCTTAGTGAGTCGACTATATGTAAAATATTAAGTAAATAATGCCATAAAGTGGTATTTAAAATTGGAGCTACATTCAAGTAGCGTCACTAATATTAATAATAAATAGGTGGTGTTAAAATGGGATTTGAATTAAATTTTGATTCAAATAGTGTAAAAAGTGATGTAAAAAAAATAGACGAAAATAAAACTTATGATGTTCTTGTAATTGGTGGAGGTCCTGCAGGATTAAACAGTGCTCTATATGCAAAGCGTAACGGACTTGAAGTGGGTATTGTAGCAGAAAAGTATGGAGGGCAGGTACTTGATACATCTTCAGTAGAAAACTACTTAGGATATGAATCAATACCAGGAGAAGATCTTGTTGGAGTTTTTAGAGAACATGTAGAAAAATATGATATACCAATAAAAAAAGAAAGCAGACTACAAAAAGTAGAGAAAAAAGATGATCTATTTCATTTGGATTTATCAGATGGAAGTATATTAAAAACTAGTACCATAATAATAGCAACCGGAAGTAAACCACGAAAGTTAAATGTGCCTGGAGAAAGTGAATATTTAGGTAAAGGTGTTGCTTATTGTGCGATATGCGATGGTCCTTTATTTAAAGATAAAGAAGTAGTAATAACAGGAGGAGGCAATTCTGCTGTTGAAGCAGCGATAGATTTATCAAAGATAGCAAGTAGAGTTAAACTGGTACAGAGGAGTGTATTAAGAGCTGAAAAAGCTTTAGTAGATAAACTGACTTCTAAGGAGAATGTTGAAATATATCTAGGAACTCAAATAAAAGAAATATACGGAGACAAACTTGTAAGAGGTATTAAAGTTTATGATAAAGAAAAAGACGAAAATTATGAGATAAAAGCAGATGGTGTATTTGTAGAAATAGGATATATACCGAATAATGAACCTTTCAAAGATTTAGTTAAAACTCTTCCAAGCGGAGAGATTGAAATAGATTGTTCATGCAGAACAAATGTAGATGGAATATTTGCTGCTGGAGATGTAACTACAGTACCATATAAGCAGATATCTATATCAAGTGGTGAAGGTGCAAAAGCAGCCCTAAGTGCAAATGCATATATAAATAAATTAATAAAATAGGAGGAAATAAAAATGGCACTATTGAATGATGAAATCAGAAAAAACTTAACAGAGGTTTTTAGCAAAATGAATAAAGAGGTAACTTTAGCAGTATTTACAAAGGAAGAGGATTGTGAATCTTGTAAAGATACTCTTGATTTTATGAACGAAATAGAAGAAGTAGGAGAAAAAATAAAAGTAAAATCCTTTGATATAGAGAAAGAAGCTAGTAAAGCGGAAGAATTCGGAGTAAAAATGACTCCTAGTATAGTATTACTTGATAGCGATGGAAAAGACCACGGAATTAAATTTTACGGAATACCAGCTGGACACGAAATAAATTCTCTTATAACTGGAATAATTGAAGTTTCTGGATCGGGAGAAGAAATGCCTGATGCTTTAAGAAAGAGAATTGATGGGATTAATACGCCGGTTGATATAAAAGTATTTATTACTTTAGGATGTCCACATTGTCCTGGAGCGGTAGCAAAAGCACATAAACTTGCTTTTGAAAATGAAAACATAAAAGCAGAAATGATAGAAGCACAGACCTTTTCAGAAATATCAGATAAGTACAATGTAAGTGGAGTTCCAAAAATTGTTATCAACGAAGAACACGATTTAGTTGGAAATCAACCTATTGAAAAATTCTTGGAAACAATAGAAAATATGTAATATAAATTTAAATGCTTTCTGCATTTGCAGAGAGCATTTTTTTTATTGTATAATAAAATACTAGAACAATAATTAATAGGAGAGCAAAAATGAATAGTCAACTTAAAGCAGATATAGCATTATTCCTTGTAACCGTAGTATGGGGGATATCCTTTTTATTAACAAAAAACTCATTAGATTTTTTAGAAACTTACAACTTCCTCGCTGTTAGATTTATACTTGCATTTTTTGTAGCTTTCTTTATTTTTTTTAGAAAATTTAAAGATATGGATAAAAAAACCCTGATATACGGAATTCTTGTTGGGTTCGTACTTTATATAAATTATGCATTTCAAACTGTAGGGCTTAATTATACAACTGTTTCTAAATCTGCCTTTATCACAGGTATAAACGTAGTTTTAGTACCTATATTTTCAACACTAATAATAAAAAAAATACCCGAGAAAAAGGTAATTTTCAGTACAATAATGGCATTTGTAGGTTTAGGACTACTTACAATAAAAGGAGAGATTAATGAGGTAAATATTGGGGATGTATATACACTGATAAGTGCAGTAGGTTTTGCACTTTATATAATTTTAATAGGAAAATATACAAAAGATGTAGAATCAGTTGTATTTGCATCAATACAAATTGGAGTTGTAGGTTTTTTGAGCTTAATTACCTCTTTCGTTGTTGAAAATCCAGTTCTTCCTGCTGAATTTGAAACTTGGGCTAATATAATATTCCTTAGTGTTTTATGTACTACTGGTGCTTTTGTAGTTCAAAATGTGGCACAGAGATATACATCGCCATCTCATACAGCATTAATATTTACAGGAGAGCCGGTATTTGCTGCTTTTTTTGGATATATTGTATTAGGAGAAATGCTTTCTTTTAGAGGAACAGTTGGAGCTTTTCTTATACTAACAGGAATGCTTCTTGTAGAGGTTAATTTCAAAAAAATCCTTAGCAAAAAAAAGTAATGCTACATTTTAGTAAGCATTACTTATAATATTATTTATTTAAAATTATCAATATAAAGTGCTAAAAGATGAGCCTTTTCTATTATATTGTGTTTAAATATATACTCTACTCCGCTGAATTCTTTTTTGCCAGCAGGACCAAAACCGTCTATAATAGGTAGATTTGGTTCGCAAAAAGCAATGTTGTTAGAACTCCATCTATGTTCGCTGCTTATTATTATATCAAGATCTTCTGCAAGTTGACTTAATTTTTCAAATCTTTTTTTAGTAGGTTCGTTTAAGTTCATGGAAGGTCTACGCTCGCTGCCTTCTATTTGAAAACTGTATATATTCTTGTATTTCTTTTCAGGTATAATTTTTCTGATTTTATCATCAAAGGGTGTATAAATTTCAGGATCCATATACCTTATATTTACAGTAGCTTCTCCGTGGAAATAAGGTTCTGTAATATTTGAACTTACCTTCATATTGCTTGGAGAAATAACTATACCCTTATCTTCATTAGTTTCTTTAACCATTTTATTTACTGTATTTATGAATACACTTACTGCATTTGAAACATCCTCAGTTTTAGAAAACTTTTTCATACTCATTGAAACTCTGTATTTTGCTGATCCGGAACGGCTTGTAACCATTCCACCGTGTAAGAAAGCACCGTTTAAACCTAAAACTATACTAGCGTTTTTGCTTTTAATTTTAACGATTTTTTTACTGAATCTACCCTGCATAAGGTCGTCGGAAGTTAGGAGGATACCAATTTTTTTATTTTTAAGTTTTTTTGCATATTTTAAACTTTGCAGTGCTAAAATAGCTACTGCTATGCCACCTTTATGTTCCCAGATACCAGTACCATACAATCGATTTTCTTTATCTTGAAAATATTTATGTTTTTCAAGCTTTACAACATTATCTAAATTACCTACTAAAAGAATATCAATATTCTCATCTGAGGAGTTTGAAAAATAAAGAATATTTCCAACCTGACTTTGTGGAAAAACTTCAGCTGTAAAACCTAGAATACTTAATTTATTTTTAATAGAATTTCCAAATTTATTTACACCTTCTATATTTTGACTGTAGGTATTCATATCTATAAAATCATTTAGTATTTTTACAATATAATCTTCTCGAGTTCTTAGATAGCTTCTAATTTTAACCTTAGTAGGTATTCTTTTACCGGTAGTTTTATCCTTAATAGCTTCTTTGTTAAAGTATCTAATTGAAGCAACATCAAGCATTTTATTTACAAGACCGTCGTAATTCAGGCCGCAAGCTTTAGCAGCAGCAACATAGGAACCATCAAAACCAAGACTTGCCATTGAATTAACTTCCAGAATGTAAATTTTGTTATCCAAATCAAGTCTAATATCCGCTCTTGCAAAATCTCTCAAACCTAATGATTCAAAAACCTTTTTACTTAAATTCTGCATTTCCTGAGCAAGTTCCTTTGAGATAGTTGCGGGACAAATTTTGTTCCTAGGTTTATGTTTCTTATCATCTACTGTTTGTATTGCATCAGGGTCACCTTCCAAATCAATTTCAAGTACTGGAAAGGTTTCAACCGGGTTATTGCCTATTAGTCCTACGGCAAACTCCCTACCTTTAATGAACTCTTCAACAAGTGCTTGCTGTCTAAATTCTTCTACAACAAAATTTACAGCTTCTTTTAAATCTTCTTCATTGTAAACAACTTTAAGTCCAAAGGAGACACTTTCCATTTTAGGCTTTACAATTACTGGATATTTAACATCAGACATATCCTCTTCTTTTGAAGAAAAAACCCAAAAATCAGGAGTTGGAAGATTATTTTTTTGTAGAATTATTTTCGTAATTACCTTATCAAGAGCTATCGCATGTCCTGAAGGATTAGAGCCTAGATATGGAATTCCACTCATTTCAAGCATAGAAGGGATGTGAGTATAACGGCTCTCACCTTGGATCCCATAAGCCATATTAAATACTATACCCTGCTTAGATTCTCCGTTTACTTTAGGAAAAAAATCTCTAAGTTTATCAAATATTTCCATATTTCCATCCATAATTTCTACATTATGGCCGTTTTTTTCTAAGGCCTGGGCAACTCTTTTTACAACCTTAGGATTGTAAATCTCTTTATTCTGCATTCCAAATACATTTATTACCTTGTCTCTATCTTCATTATATATTAAAGCAACTCTCATTTAATCACCTACATTCAATCCACATATTTTCAGAAAATTTTTAACCATAAGCACTCCATCTCCTTTACTTACTTCCGGATGACCTTGAAAACCGTAAATAGGTTTATCCTTGTGTTTGATTATTTCTGTATTACAGGTATCTGATTTTGCTAAGGATATAAAATCTTTAGGCAGTTCAGAAACATAGTAGTTGTGCCTTTTTTGTATTTTAACCTTGTTTGAAGATAATCCTTTAAAAATTGGATCATTCATATCTGTAATTTCTATTTCTTCTTTTCTTCTATGAGGTTCTTGAAGTCTTTTTATACGTCCGAAGTTATGTATAGCTAAAATTTCATGACCTAAACAGAATCCTATTACAGGGACATCAAAATTATGTAGTGCTACAAAATTTGTGGTAAGATTTAAAGGGGTGTAGGGATTACCTCTACCACCAGATAGAATAATACCGCTTACTTCAGATTTAAATGATAGTGTAATAGGTTGATTGTGGTCAAAAAAAATAAAATCAAAATCCTGTTCTGATAAAAATTGACGTTTAAAATTTTTAATATAGGAGCTTTGGTTATCAATTATTAATAGCATTTTTTACCCTCTTTTTTTTATTTAAATATATAGAATTATAATACTTTATTAATACCTCAAAATCAATAACTTAAGACAGGTTTTTCAAATATTTTATTCCATCAGCTATAGAAACAGCAGATTTTTTATAATCCTTCCAAGGGTCTTCAATTTGACCAAGTCTTCTAAATATGTTGTTTATTTTATATTTTTGCGCATCAAAATTTCCTTTTGAAAGTTCATTCCATGTCAGAGGAGTAGCTATAGGGGCGCCTTCTATAGGTCTCAAACTGTATGGGCATACACCAGTCTGCCCTTTGGTATTTCTGAGTATATCAAGAAATATTTTTCCGCCTCTGCTTTCTTTTCTCTGTTCGGTTGTATACTTATTTTCGTTATTTTTTATTATGTGATAAGCTACTTTTTTTGTAAACTCCTTAACCTGATCAAAATTATATTCAGGTTTAATTGGTGATATAATATGAAGCCCCTTAGAGCCGGTTGTCATAACAAAAGGTTTTAATTTTAGATTTTCTAATTCTTCCTTTACATCCATAGCGGCTTCAACAACAAGAGAAAAATCATCTTCAGGAGGATCTAAATCGAAGATTATTTTATCTGGATTTTCTAAATCATGAGTGCTGCTCAACCAGGTGTGAAATGTAATAGTTCCCTGATTCACTAAATAAATTAAAGAATCTAAACTATTACACATAGGATAGTTGGTTTTGTTTTTATCTCTACCTTCGACTTCTAATTTATCAAGCCAGGATGGGAAATAATCTGAAGCATTTTTTTGATAAAAGCCTTTTTCATCTATACCATTGGGGAATCTTTGCAAAGTTACAGGATAACCTATGATATAAAAATCCATATGAGGCCATATTTTTTCATAGTATTCAGCAACATCTTTCTTAGAATAATCGGGATTTTTAAATAGAATTTTATCTTTTTTAGTTATTTCTACTCTTCCTATTTTCATAAGGATTTCTCCTTTCAAGATTCATCTAAAGTTTTATCTGAAAGAACGGATTCAGGTTCGGTACTTATAGGATTTCTTCTTGCATCAGCATATTTATCTTTCATTTTTACTAGGAGCCATTTTTCGTTATTTCCTTTATTTGTTCTGAACAAACTGTATTCACCCTTTAATTTTTTTCCTGTGAGTTTAAAGGTTATATGCCCTGAATCAATGGCTTGTATAGAATCAATTTTTTTCCCATCTTTTTCTGTAGTATTTTCGAAGCTACCGGTATCCCATACTATTACCTTTCCAGCACCGTAATTTTCCTCTGGAATAACTCCTTCAAAATCAGCGTAATCTATTGGATGATCTTCTGTTGGAAGAGCAAGCCTTTTTTCAGAGGGATCGGTGGATGGTCCTTTTGGTACAGCCCAGGATTTAAGTACTCCATCTATTTCTAATCTTAAATCGTAGTGTAGATTACTTGCATCGTGTTTTTGGATTACGAAAATATTTTTAACTCCTTTTTTATCAACGCCTTTAGGTTCATTTGTTTTTTTGAAATATCTTTTTTTATTGTATTTATCAAGTTTAGCCAATTTTAAACCTCCTTAAACAAATATTGCAGATATATGTTGACATATATCTGCAATTGAATTATTTTTTTTATTAATCTAATTTCTTACCAAATTTTTTCAGTACTCTACCTAATTTACTCTTAGCTTCTTCAATATTTTCTTCGGCCTTACCTTTAAGTTCAGCTAAATCTTTCTCAGCTTCATCTTTTTTCTCTTCCAAATTTTTAATCTTTTCTTTTAATTCTAAATCATCTTTTTTATCCTTAGCTTTTTCCCTTAATTCTTCTATTTCAGCATTTTTTTCGTGTATGAAAGCTTCTAATTCTTTTAACTTTTTTTGAAATTCTTCTTTATATTTTTCAGTTTTTGACATTTTTAAATACCTCCTTTTTATTTCTTAAGCTATTATATATATACCAATAAAATTTAAAAATATTCAAAATCCTCTGTAAGAATATTAAAAACACTTGTTTAAAAAAATATATCACATATATATAATATAGATTATTTGTTAAGAATTTAAAAACCGTAGTTTTTAACACGAGAATTGATTATGATATTGTTAAACCAAAAACACTAAGCATGATAATGAAGAGGTCAGGATATGCAGCTGAAAAAATAAATAAAAAACTTGAAAAAATAGGATCTCACATAATCGAAAAACCTATAGGCTTTTATGTTAAGGATTCTGAGGGACCTTTAATAGAAGGTGAAAAAGAAAAAGCTCAAAGATGGCTTTCGAGCCTTTTTTAAGCTTTATCCGAATTAGATAAGTTTTTTTTGTAATTAACATCAAACCTGTCCCAACCTATTATCAAAGCACCAACACCCGAGTTATATATAGGATCTACAGGGATTATCTTAGGATATTTTTCCTGTAGTTTTTTTATTATCCTAAATTTAATATATTCTAGTTCAGATATTATACTTCCTGAATATGTGAAAAGCAAACCTTTATCATCAGAATAAAACTCATTTACTAAAGGTGTAACCAATTGGACTAAATCTTTAACTGCATAATTTATCAAGTATACTCCAAGGGGATCATTTTTCTTGAAAAATTTGTAAACCAGAGGAGTTATGCTAGATATTTTTTTTGTATTATGAAGATTTTTATAAGCATAAGTTATGGTTTCCCTTGGTTCGTCTACATTAATATAATTCATAATCTCGTAGTAAAGAGGAGATGCATTCAACCGTCCGTCGTAAACCTTCATCACTGATTTTAAGGCATTCAAGCCTATACTGTAACCGCTTCCTTCATCACCAAGTACATGGGTCCAACCACCAACTCGTTTGTATGAGCTACCCTTTTTCCCCAATGCTATAGAACCAGTTCCTGAGCTTAATATAACTCCGTCCTCATTTTCTAATGCCCCAGCTAAAGAAGTATAGGAGTCGTTATTTAGAATTATAGAAGTATTTAAATTTAGAGAATTAAAAATAGATTGAATTTTGTCTCTATCTTTTTTTCTATCAAGACCTGCAATACCAGCAGAAATAAATTTCAAATTATTTTCAGTTAAATTTACACCTTTATTGAAATATTCTAATATTTCGAAAAGAACAGATCTAAGGGCTTTCTCACCAATAATCTGGTAGTTGCTAGGGCCAAAAGTTTTACTTCTAATTATGCTTCCCTTCATATCAGCAAGGTAGGCTAAAGTTTTACTTCCACCGCCGTCTATTCCGATGCAGTACATTATTTTTCACCTCTTAATTTTTTATACTTTCTCTCCTGCCATTCCCATGCCTGAATAGATGCAAAACCGGATAAAATAATTGATATAAAAATATTTTTAAATATTAAGTTTCCTAACTCAGGGATGCTAAAAGTTATAGTGTGAACTGCAAAATCTTTCATAATAAGCAGTATTAATAAGATTAAAGTACCAACAGCAGTTGATTTATAAATATAATTTTTTTTACCTAATTTTCTTTTTTTATTCCATTTTTTTACAAATTCTTCATTCTTATCCATAACATATACCTATAAATTCTTTTTTGTTGATCCTAATATACCTTGAAAAGAAGGTGAGCTTCATCAAAGAAAAAACCATTTTAGGTTTTTCGGGATCTCCTACTTCAGGAAGCTGCTTAAATAATTCTGATAGCAACCATAATAAGAATGTAGAATAAATCCTTGGAGAAGTAAAAAGTTTTTCAGATGCTAAAACGTTAATCATCCCTCTACCGTTTATATCCTTAGCAAATAAATCATTGATTTCTAAGGAAGGTTCACCGAAAAACACATCTCCCCCTGTATCATCTAAAGACAGCAGTGATCTTTGAATTGCACCGATAGATCTTGTAGATATATTTCCGTATTTTAGGGTGTATTCTTTTGCATTATCACCAACATACTGAAGCATTGATCTTAAATCTTTAATATCAATAAGAAGCCATCCTTTTTCATCTGCTATACGAAAAACAATATTTAATATACTTGATTGTATTTCATTCAAATCTAAAAGTCTTGAAAGAAGTACCGGACCCATTTCTGAAATATCCGTTCTTAACGGATGACCTAATCTTCCAAATACATCCCACAATCTAACAGGATATGACTGAAGCTTAAAATCTGGCAAACCTATAACATCCAATCTTTCTTGAATCTTTGTATTCATGTTACCGGGTTCTGCTAAACTAGCTAAGTCGCCTTTAACGTCAGCTAAAAATATAGGAACACCAATTTTACTAAAATGTTCAGCTAAAACTTTTAAAGTAATAGTTTTTCCGGTACCGGTTGCTCCCGCAATTAACCCGTGTCTGTTACTCATATTTGAAAGTAGTTCTACGTGTTTATCTCCTTTGCCAATTGTAAACTTATATCCTTCCGACATAATGTACTCCTTTAAAATAATATATACTTAAATTATATCATAAATTGTATGATTATATATAATAATCTGATGGGATGCTTTTATTTAAAAGAATCAAACAATATGTTATATTATAACCATAATATTTTTTAATATATAAAAATATGAGGGGATTATTATGAAAAAAAGCAATTTAAAATTAGCTGTTGGACTAAGACATCAACTTCACAGATATCCAGAACTATCAAATTTTGAATTTGAAACAAAGAAGCGAATAATTAATTTCTTAAAGAAAAATACAAGACTTAAAATTGTTGATAAAGGCAGCTGGTTTTATGCGGTATATGAATACAGTAAAAGCAGTAAAAATATAGCTTTCAGAGCTGACATCGACGCTGTAGCTATAGATGAAACTATAAAAATTCCTTATAAATCTGTTAAAAAAGGGGTATCTCATAAATGTGGACATGATGGACATGCTGCTACTCTTGCAGGATTTGCCTTAGAAGTAGATCAAAATAAACCGGATAAAAACATCTATTTTATTTTCCAACACGGGGAAGAAATAGGAGAAGGTGCTTTAGAATGCTCCGAGATAATAAATGAGAAAAGCATAGCTGAAGTGTTTGCATATCACAACATGAGCGGTATGGTACTGAAAAGTATTAATATAATAAGTGGAGTTGCTCATTTTGCATCAAAAGGTATTATAATAAAAATGTATGGAAGGCCGTCACATGCTAGTGAACCAGAAAAAGGAATAAACCCGAGCTATGCAGCTGCTAATATAATAAATTTAATTCCCAAAATAGCTGAAGAAGAACAAGACAAAGGATTGTTACTTGCAACAGTTGTACAGATTGATATTGGAAAAGAAGCTTTTGGAGTATCCCCGGGGGAAGGAAAGATTCTATTAACAGTAAGAGCAGAGTATGAAGAAGAATTAAACAGATTTCAGAAAAAAATAGAGAAAGCTGCGAAAGATGAAGCTGAGAAATGGAGTGTTAAACTTGATATATCCTATAATGATTGTTTTCCAGAGACTATAAATCACAGTGAAAGTGTTGAAAAAATTAAAGAAGTAGGATTAAAGAAAAATTATAAAATCAAAGAACTTAAGAAACCTTTTAGAGCATCGGAAGATTTTGGATACTATACAAAAAATACAAAAGGAGCTATATTTTATATAGGTAATGGAGAAAACTATCCAGATATTCATACTGAAGATTATGATTTCAATGATGAAGTAATTGAGACAGCTGTAGAAATGTTTAAAGGATTATGTGAATTTTAAATAATTGATAAAACACATACAAGTATTATATAATTAATATCAGAATAAACTTAGATATAAAAAAAGGAGGCAATAATGAAGAAGATAGAGGTAGCAGATGGAATACATATGCTTTCAATGAATGTAGAAGACATACTGTTTGAAGGAATGTGGGACATAGCAAACGGGGTAACACTAAACTCTTATATAGTAAAAGGAGATAAAACAGCAATAATAGACGGAGTAATAGGTTGGGATGGAATACCTGAAACTTTATATGAAAATTTAGAAGAAATAAACGTAAATCCAAAAAAAATAGATTATTTGATAGTAAATCACATGGAACCTGATCATTCAGGATGGATTGAGAACTTTAAAAAGATCAATAATGATTTTACTATTTTATGTACAGATAAAGCTGCAAAGTTAGTTAATTCTTTCTTTGGAGATGACGAAAAAATCAAGGTAGTAAAAGAAGGAGACACTTTAGATTTAGGAGCAGGGAAAGTTCTAAGTTTTCATCCAGTACCGAATGTACACTGGCCGGATACTATGATGACCTACGAATCAGATACCAAAACTCTTTTTTCTTGTGATATGTACGGAGCTTTTGGAAAAATAAATGAAAGCTATTTTGACGATCAGATGACAGCAAAAGATTTAGATTTTTTCGAAGAAGAAGGTATCAGATATTTTTCTAATGTTATGGCTACTTTTACACCACAGGTAAAAAAGGCTATAAAAAAGACTGAAGAATTTGATATAAACCTAATAGCACCGGGACACGGTCCTTTATACAGGGAAAATCCACAAAAGATAATTGATGACTACTCCAGATTTGCACAATATTCTAATGGAGCAGGAAAAAATGAAGTTACTTTTTTATGGGGTTCTATGTATGGCATGACTAAAAAAGCTGTGGATTTTGCAGAAAAAATCTTAATTAATAAAGGCATAAAAGTAAACAAACTGGAAATGCCCTTGAAAAGTGAAAGTGAAATGATGGCTACAGTATTTAAATCAGGAGGGGTAATTGTAGCGGCACCTACATATGAATACAAGATGTTTCCTCCGGTGGCAGCAGCTCTAGAAGAACTTGGAAGGAAGAAGGTTACAGGAAAACTTGCCTTTAGTTTTGGATCCTACGGATGGTCAGGCGGAGCACAAAAAGAGTTAAGTGAAATCATAGAAAAAAATAGAATGAAATGGGATTTTATAGAGCCAGTTGAATTTGAAGGTTTACCAATAGAAGAGGACCTTAAAAAGGTAGAAGAAGGTATTTGTAAACTTATTGAAAGAATGAAAGAAAATATAGTAGAATAAAAAAAGGCTGATTTTAAAATCAGCCTTTTTTTAATTTTATACAGTACAGTATCCTGCTATTTTATAATTTCCAGGTATATTATAATCTTTATCAGGTTCTTCGAAAGTCCAGTCTACTTTTTTAAGAGTTTGACTTACTATAGCTTCAAAATAAAGCATAGATATACCGATATCAATTTTTTCATCGTAATTTTTAATTTGATTATCATCTTTTATCGTTAAAACAACTTTTTCTCCGTCTATTATAAATCTCCAGGGTTGTCTGTTTAAAGAGGATGGAGCAAGCCTTGCATAATTTAAAGCGTCTAACAAGCCTCTGCTTTTAAGATCTTCATAAGAAGCAGTCTTATTCCATCTATCAATAAAAACGATATCTTTTATATCTTGTCTTGTAGAAATATTATTTTTAACAATTTTAAGTTTTGATTTACTGTAGTTTCCACCTACTTTTGTTTTATCTACAGTTCTTGTTTCTGCACTATCGTATCCTAAAGCAATTATAGCGGTAATTTCTTTATCAGTATCTAACAACAATCTTTTTTTGACCTTATTGCTGTCAGGAAATGTTATCCAACATGTATTCACACCGGATTCTAGTGCTTTCAAAGAGATCTTTTCACCTAGATATCCAGAATTTTCGATATAGTGATCTTTTTTTTCGGAAAGAAGGAGAATATAGTGAGGTGCTTTGATCATAATACCTTCATATCCAGCTGTTCCATTTAATTGATGATAAATTTCAGCTTGGTTCTTTATCATTAGACTTAAACCTATACCAGGAACTAACCTTTCAGTATTTTCATAAAAAGTATAAATTTTATCTAGAATATTTTTAGGTAATGTATCTTTCTTATAATCTCTTACGGATTTTCTTTCTTCAATCAAGTTTTTGTAAATCATTAATTCCTCCTTGAATAATATAAGTTTTAAACTGCAATGTCATCTGTTCTATAAATACCCATATATATAAAGAATAAACACATACTTCATTAAGAATTTAAATATAGTAATATTACTATTTTTTAAAAACTAGATAAGGTTTTTTTGAAATAATTGAAATAATTGAATGAATCACACTAACTGGTAAAAAAACTAAAAAACTGGAAAGCATTCCTAGTTCATAAAGCAAATTGCTTCTATCATCAGGGTTTCCTTTAAATCTATTAATAAAAGAACCGTAAGGAATCCCGTAGGCATTACCCATCATTATCATTCTAGTAGCGGCAAGGATTCCCCCAGCTTTTTCTTTTCCGTATATTTTAACTATTTTATTCCAAGATTCTTCTGAGGGGTTGCCCCGATTGTCTGCATAATGCTGAGCAAACATTACACCCTCTAATTCATCATCAGGAATATTTTTCGCTATACCTTCAAGCATATCTTTTACTTCTTCATGGTCGATTCCTGATTGAAGAGCAGCTTTTGTATGGGCATAAGAACAGAGGGGGCAGCTATTTACTTCTGTCACAGCAAGCATTATTCTTTCAATAAATTGTGGACTCATTAATTTATCAGATTTAGCTTTTTTTAAAGCAGATACAGTTCTAATTCCGTTGTACATAATTATATATGATTCACCTATAGAATATAGTTTTCTGCCAAACTTTCTATTCACTGAACTCACTCCTAAAATTATTTTTCATATTCTATTATATCATACTATTATAATATTTTGCTTAAATTGACAGGGAATATAGTAGGAAGTATTATAGAAGTATAAAATACAGGAGGGATGAATTTGTCAATCACAAAAAGTAATATTCTTTTCAATGCTATATCACCTATTTACGGATTGTTTTTTAACAGTCAAAGAAGAAACTATAGAGATGTAATATCAAAGGTAGAAGAGGATTTAAATCTA
>Ga0102926_1001186_pt1 | contig 15494 bp, 10 predicted proteins | sample SalPonR1_A_D2_MG_FD_78173 | JGI IMG/M metagenome (GOLD analysis project Ga0102926, IMG submission 78173) | Salt pond soil microbial communities from South San Francisco under conditions of wetland restoration - Salt Pond MetaG R1_A_D2_MG | ecosystem: Environmental > Aquatic > Marine > Intertidal...
AAAATAATATCCTTGAATAATATCACATTTAAGAGCTAATAAACTTTCATATTGCTTTTTATCTTCAACGCCTTCTGCTACCACAATTAAATTTAAATTTTTTGCTAAAGCTATTATATTTTCAATAACAATTAAAGAGCGTTTATTAATATTTATCTTATCAATAAACGATTTATCTATTTTTATTTCATCCACATCAAGATTTTCTAAATAACTAAAAGAAGAATACCCAGTGCCAAAATCATCAATAGAAACACTAATATTTAATTTTCTAATCTCAGCTAATATATTATTTACTTCAAGAATCCCCATAATTAACACTTCTTCAGTTATTTCAATTATTATATTTTTCCCATCTATTTTATGCTCTTTCATTTTTTCTTTTAAATAATTTATAAAATTGGAATTCATCAAATGGGAAGGTGAAATATTAATTGATACTTTCATTTTCTGATTATATTTTTTGCATAAATCATTATATTCTTGAAAAACTTTTTCAATAATGATCTCTCCAAATTGAATAGTTTTATCCATTTCTTCTATTTTAGGAACAAAAACACTTGGACTTACTTTCCCAAGTTCATTAGATTCCCATCTAGCTAGAGCCTCAGCTCCTAAGATTTTACAATTATTAGCACATATCTTTGTTTGATAACTGATTGTAAATTCTTTATTATCAATTGCTTTATCAATTAAATTATTCAATTTGGCATTATATCTTATCAATTGTTCTAAATCATCGTTGTACTCAATACGTTTATTAGTATTTTTTCTCTTTATGTAAGTCATAGCAATTTTTGCTTTATTATAACTTTCTTGAGGACTCATTTTATTATCATCGTATTTTGTAAAGCTAACAATTAATTCAATTTGATGTTTTAAATCTTTTATTTTATATTTATTTTCAATTATTTCTTCAATATTATTTAAATAATTAAGCAATGTTTCTTCAGATATATTTTCAACCCAGAAAGTTAATTCACTACCGGCTGTTTTTGCCAATACATTTAATTTCAAATTTTGATTTTGTAAAATTTTAGCTAATTGAATAATTACTGAATCACCAACCTTTATACCATAAATAGAATTGATAAAATCTAAATTCTTAATATAATACATAACTACATAAGCTGTACTTACTTTTTCTGCTCTTTTATTTATTTCTTTTATAAACAAGTGATTGTTTGGTAAATTTGTTAATTTATCATAATATGCTAAATTAAAAATCTCATTATTCTTATTTTCAATAACTTTTAAATAATTATATAAAGTATCAAGAATATTGTAAAAAATGATTCTAAAGAACATAAAAAATAACAAAAACAATAAAACGTGAGTTATCCATTTTGAAATACCAATGTTCATATAAAGATTTTTTGAATAAATAGTGCCCCATACACCTAAAATTGTTAATAAAATCATAGAAAGAATATTAATGATTAAACTTTCTTTTTTGTTAAATAATAAAATAGGTACTATATTCCCAATAGTTAACAAGATAATAAAACCACTACTAAATCCACCATCAAAAAAAACTAAAATACCTAGAATAATAGATACAAAAATCATAACATAAAATTTTATTTCTAAAGACACTTTGTCGCGAAATATACTTAAAAACAAAAAAATAAGGGCTATAAAAATATCTAAATACATATAAAGAATTGGAATAGAACTAAAATAAATAGAAAAAGAAATGACAACAGATATTATAACAATTAAAAAAATTATTTTATCTAATTGTTTTTCAATTTTATTATATCCAGGTTTTAAAAAATCTCTTTTCACTATTTTAATCCTTCGTAATCATATTAATATCGAGGTACCCTATCAATAATAAAATTTTAGCAACAAATAGTTAGCTTATCAATCTTTAAAAAGCTGATATTGTAATATATATCTATATTATAAATAAATTTTTAATTCTTTAAACAATAATAATTTTGAGCAATAAAAACCTAAAACACATTTTATTTACACTTGAATTAACATTATGCGATTTAAAAACAAAAGATTTCAATAAAATATTGTTAAAATTACCCCTAATAGATTCAACAATTATTTTAAATTAAAACATTAAATAATAATAAAGCTAAAGTTTAATGAGAACAACTTTAGCTTAAAATAAATTATCAATTATTAAAAAGAATTAGTATTTCTTAAATTAATAAAAAGATTACTTAAACATATAAGAATTAATTAAATTCTTCAAATACTCTTGTTTTCCTGAAATCTTTTTACATTTGACTTTTTCACCTAATTTTGCAAGCTCAGATAAATCAAATTTTCCATCTTCAAAGGCTTTTCCATTACCACTATCGAAAGTTGAGTATCTAGTTTTTATAAAATCATCTATCTTACCATCTTTAGAAATTTTATCAGCAATTTCTAAGCCTAAAGCAAAACTATCCATCCCACCTATATGAGCTAAAAATAAATCTTCAAGATCAGTACTATTTCGCCTTCTTTTTGCGTCAAAATTCAAACCACCAGAATGTAATCCACCATTTTTTTGAATTATCATCATAGCTCTTGTTGTTTCATAAACATCAGTTGGGAATTCATCAGTATCCCAGCCATTTTGATTATCACCTTGATTAGCATCAACACTACCTAACATATTATTATCAACACATACTTGTAAATCATGAGCAAAAGTGTGTCCTGCTAATGTTGCATGATTAGCTTCAATATTACATTTAAAATCATTTTCAAGATCAAACTCTTTAATAAATCCAATTGCAGTTTGTGCATCATAATCATATTGATGCTTTGTAGGTTCCATAGGTTTTGGCTCAATTAAAAAAGTACCATTAAAACCAATACTTCTAGCATAATCTCTAACAATATTATAAAAATTTCCTAAATGATCTCTTTCTCTTTTCATATCTGTATTTAATAAATACATATATCCTTCTCTACCACCCCAAAAAACATAATTTTCGCCACCTAATTTAACATTTACATCTAAAGAAGTTTTTATTTGTAAAGCAGCTCTTGTTAAAATATCAAACTCAGGGTTTGTAATAGCACCATTCATATATCTTGGATTTGAAAAAACATTAGCTGTATTCCATAATAATTTCATATTTGTAGCTTTCTGTCTTTCTAATAATATATCTGACATTTGTGTATAATTTTTTACATATTCACTTGCACTATTTCCCTCTGGTGCAACATCAATATCGTGAAAACAATAATAAGGGGTTCCTAACTTTGTAAAAAATTCAAACGCTGCATCTGCTTTATTTTTTGCATTTTGCATTGGATCTGAATTAGCAAAAGGAAATTCAATTGTTCCATTACCAAAGGGATCACTTCCATTTGCACAAAAGCTATGCCAATATGCAGTTGCAAATCTTAAATGATCTTTCATAGATTTACCATTAATAATTTTATTTTCATCATAATATTTGAAAGCAAAAGGATTATCACTACCCTTTCCTTCAAATTTAATTTTACCAATATTTTTAAAATATTCTTTATTTCCTACAAAATAATCCATTCTATTCTCCTTTCTTATTTAAATATATTACTTAACGACGAATCATATTTTAGATATTTCTTATAGCCTTTTTCATACAATGAATAATTCTCTATATTAGGAGAAAAAATCCTATCATTATTAAATTGTGTATGAATATCGGTTATTTCTTTTACACTTTTATTCTCTAAAGTAGCTAAACTTTGTAAAGCTCCTCCAAAAGCAGCGGTTTCATCAATTACAGGTGTCATTACAGATAAATTAAACATATCTGCTACTATTTGAGCCCAAATTTTTGATTTTGCACCACCTCCAATTAAAATAATTTTACTAGGATTAAAACCTTGTTCTTCAAAAGCTTTAAGCCCAACTTTCATAGAATAAATTGCACTTTCTAAAGAGGCTCTTGCTATATTAGCTTTATTAGTGTTTGTTGTATTTAATCCGGCAATAACTGCTTCAGCATTAGGATAGTTTGGTGTTCTCTCTCCATTAAAATATGGTAAGAAAATAACACCATTTGCTCCTGCAACACTTTTCGAAGCAATATTATCTAATTCTTTAACGCCAAGGTTAAGCAATTCTCTAATTTGTTCTGTAGCAACTGTACAATTCATAGTACATAAAAGGGGCAAATACCCACCACTAGAAGAAATAAATGCAGCTAATCGGTTTTTTTTATCAGCAATCATCTTTTCACTATATCCAAATAGTGTACCGCTAGTACCAAGACTCATTACTAAATCTCCATCACTAGTACATCCTGCACCAATAGCACCCATCATATTATCGCCACCACCTACTGAAACAATAGCTTCTTTATTTATATTTAATTCAGTTGCTATATCATCTCTAAGTTTACCTACAACCTCTGAAGGTTTTAATAACTTGGGTAAAGTTAATTTTAAATCTCTATTCTCATCTATTGCTTTTAAGACTTGATTTGACCATTCCCTTTTTTCAACATTAAAAAAACCACTTCCACTAGCATCTCCTTCTTCCATTACATACTGAGATGTTAAATAATAATTTATATAATCATGCGGTAATAAAATATGAGCTAATTTATCATATAATTGAGGATGTTCTTCTTTTAAAAACAATACTTTAGATGCGGTATACCCCGCTAAAATTTGATTTTGTATTAAAGAAAAAACTTTATCTTCTCCTCCTAACTTTTGCAATAATATATTACAATATTTAGAGGTTGAAGTATCACACCATAATTTTACATTATATAATGGGTTTCCGTCTTTATCTAAAGGAACAAAACCATGTTGCTGCCCTGAAACACCAATAGCCTCTATTTTAGATTTTATTTCTATTGGTATTTGATTAAAACAATCTTTTAATGCATCTATATACCAAAAAGCTTTTTGCTCTCGTGTGCCATCTTCTTTAGAAATCATTTTGTGAGAAGAGGAGACAGTAGATAAAACCTCTTTTTTTATAGAATCATAACATAATACTTTTGTACTCTGTGTACCACAATCTATCCCAACAGTAATAGCCATATACTTAACTCCTTCTCTATTGCTATTTATTTATTCTAGTCATGAAAAATCAAATAAAAACATGGACAAAACTTATATTATATATATAATATTAACTTATGGATATTTTAGATTGTGTATTTGTTTTACAGCTTCATGAAGAAGAAGAATTAGCATGGCATCAAAGACCTCATGCTCATAAAAAGAATCAATTCGAAATCCACTACTTTTTAGAAGGTAATGGAACATTTTTAAATGGTAGAAAAAAATATCGAATAAATGAAAATCAAGTATATATTACATCTGAATTAGTTGAACATAAAATTACAGCAGAAAAAGATTCATATATTTCATATTATGCAGTATTAATGGAATTCAATAATACTGATAAACCTTTAATTGATTATTTGAATAATATAAGTCCAATAGAATTGAAAGAAAATAAAAGATTTTTCTTCGAATGGATCAAAGATAATGGAATGAGTAAAAATAAAAATTTAAGACTCGCTAGTTGCCATAAGATCTTAGGCTTTTTATACAGTTTAAACCAAAATTATATAGAAGAAGAAACTATTAATATCCCAGTAGAAAAAGCATTAAAATATATGAGATTTCATCTTTTTGAAAATGTAGCGCTAGAAGAACTAGCTAACTATGTTTCTCTAAATCCAATATATTTTAATAGATTATTTTGCAATAAAATGAATTATCCACCAATTAAATATTTTTCTTTATTAAAACTTGAAGCAGCAAGATCATTATTAGCAACAACCTCTTTAAGTATAAAAGAGATTTCTGCTAAATTAAATTATAATAGTCAATTCCATTTTTCTAAAGCCTTTAAAGATAATACAGGATTATCTCCTACTTATTATAGAAAAACACATTATCAAATTATTGGAGGTGGTAATAAACAATAGGAATTATACTGTTATTATAGACTAGTTCTTAAAAGAAAAAAATAAATATTATTTTGTTAGAAGAGGATAAATTATATCTTTAAATAATAAATTTGAATCAATTTTATTTGCAATAATAGCTTTCTTAGAATTTGCTCTAACTTTTTTCTTTGTCACAAAAGCTTTTGCAAAGTTACTATTAAGTTGATTTTCTATATCGACATATACACCTTTTCTATCTATATTTTGGTTATAATTTTCATTATTCCACGATAATACAATATTAGGATCTATAACATATGCACCAGCTATAACATCCCATAGATTAGTTGGGGATTTTATACCACTTGTTTTAATTAATATTTTTTTTAAATCATTATAAGTTTTCGCTAAAATCTTATCATATATATTTTGAGGCATTTTCTCTGTATTAATTGAAGATTTTAATGAAAAGATTATTTGATTATTATAATCATTATTTTTTAAGCCCCAATTAGAATTTAGACAAATTTTTGCAGCGTCAGGATCTACCCACCAGTTAAATTCTGCATTTTTTGTTGAATTACCATCAACATAAAAAGCTCCTCCCATATATACTATTTCTTTTACCTTAGAAGAAAATGATGGATCTTTTATTATAGCTCTTGCTATATTTGTAAGTGGCCCAATTGCTAATAGCGTTATTTCATTAGGATATTTATTAACTTGATTTATTAAATAATCAACTGCATTATCACATCCATCTATATCACGCTTCTTTTTAGTATAAATATTATTATAAGTACATTTCTCATTATATAATTGAAAATAATAATCCTCATAAGATAATGATTTATCAACGTTATTGTTATTTATATAATTTGATAAAAACCCAGAATAATATATTTTACCAACATAATTTTCTTCTTTTCTTATAAAATCAATGCTAGAGCGTGTATCATTTAATAGTTGAGAAGATCCTTCATAAATAGGAGTATCTAAATTAAGCAATTCTATTTGTTTAATTGCTGTAGCATTAGCTTTTTGAATATTTGTATTCCCACAAACTGTTGTAACCCCTAACAATTCAATATTTTTTGCATTTTCCAACATTATTAGAGCAATGCCATCATCAAAGCCTTCAACCATATCTGTATCTAGAATTACTTTTTTCATATTATGCACCTTTTAATAATATATAAAATTGAAATCATTAAAAAATGGCAATTATTATTAATTGCCATTTACTCTAATTTAAGATAACCCTTTTCTTTTTTTCTTGAATCGTCTACTTTCTTTTTTTTTCTTTTCTTCTAAAGAATTAGCTTTTTTTACAACATTATTATTTCTTTTATCTGAGATAAACCATGAGCCCACTACTGCTGATAAAAAACAAACTAATAACAACCATGTCCAAATAAAAGGAATATTTGAAAAAGGCAAGTTAACGTTCATTCCGTAAAAACTTACTATAAAAGTAGGGAACATCAGAGCAATAGATAATATTGTTAATCTTTTCATTATTATGTTCATATTATTGCTAATAACAGAACCAAAAACATTCATTGTACCTGCAAGCAAGTCTGAATAAATATTTGCCATAGAAATAGCCTGTTTATTATCTGTTATAGTATCATCAAGAAAATCTTTTTCCTCTTCACTCTCTAATTTAAAAACAGGAGATTTTTGAAGCTTTTCTAAAAGTAATTCATTTGTAGTTAAACTTGTTTTAAAGAAAACTAAACTTTTTTGAATTTGCATCAATTGCAAAAGTTCTCTATTCATAACAAAACCACTAAGCTTTTCTTCAACTTGATTTTTTTGTCTATTAATATATTTTAATAGCCTGATATAAACTAAAGCAGCTCTCTCCATTATAGAAATCACAAAACCTTCTTTAGTTTCTACAGGATATTGTCTAAACCTTTTTTTTGCAAAATCTTCTAATACAATTGAATCACTTTGACAAACGGTTATAACCATTTTTTTATAAAGAATGATACCCAAAGGAATAGCATATTGATTAACTCCTTCACAATCATCATCCTTTGCAGGAAGTCTAACAATCAAAGCTGTGTAATCATCTTCTTTTTCTATACGAGCTTGTTCATCAGGGTCCATAATATCTGCAAGAAGTTCACTATCAATAGAATATTCTTCTTCTAAAATAACGATATCATCTCTATTTATATCTCTTGCATCAACCCATATATAATCTGTATCTTTTGGTGTATCACCTGGAATTTGGGATACTGTATTATTTCTAATTGTAATCATAAAATTGTCCTCCAAGGAGTTCCCTCTCAAAGCACAATCTTTTATCCTTATATTGATTTAAGGGAGGAAACAGCGAATTTGATTAATAAATGTCTAGGCAAAGGACTGCCACTATCATCTGACATCTACTTTCCTCCTCTAATAATTTAAAATAATAGGATAAATAAGATATCCCTTATGATTAATATATTATAATCTTTTTATAGTTTCAACCTCAAATAAATTAAGAAATTATTTCTTTTCTTCATTTTTATGTTTTTTATCTAATTTTTTTCTTTCCTTTTTCAACTCTTTCTTTTCTCTAATTATTCTTTGTTTTTCTAGTTGTTGTGATAGTTCATATACAGTTGGAACAGCTTGCTCATGAAGTTCTTTAACATATAATATTCCACTATAATCAATTACTACTAAATAATGATAATAATCACTTCTTTTTTTGTTTATCTTCTCTTCAATTACAAGATGAATATGATAAACACTGTTATTAAATTCATTAACATTTTCAACATCAACATATCTATCTATCATTTCTTTAAACCAATCATCCATTCTTATATGATCTACTAAAGCAAAATTTTTCATCCAAGGACTCTCTGAAACATCTAAATTCTTTTTTAACGGATAAATTTTTAAAAAATGAGAAAATTTAACTACAGATTCCTCTCTAAACATTTTATAAAAAGGATTATTAGAGCTATCTCTTCTTATATCTTTTATTTCTTTTTTTACTTTTTTTGCGCTTAAAAATAATAAATTATTACGATTTGTACATACTTTTTTACCTGTTCGAGGAGATTTATAAGTATAAATTTCATCAGCAACTAATCTAGGCTGAACAGTATTAAAAATTCTTTTTATTCCATCTTTTATTCTATCTTTAAACACATAAATAATTATTAATAAAAGCTCCCATCTAATGGTTTGATTTGATAAAAAAGATTGTGCAAAAAATGTAGCTATAAGTGTAAATGTCATTGCTAATGATGCTGCTATCCCTGCTACAATTTCATTAATTCTTTTAGGTGTTTTTGAAATAATTGGATCTAAACGTAATACACTTTTACTCCATTTTCGAAGGGATTCCCTTCTATAAGCTAAAGATTCATCATCAACATTACTTTCATACCCCATTTTCTTTCTTCGTCTAATTTCATGACTTATAATCTTCTTTAAAATATTATTAACTTTTTCTAATTCTTTATTATTTTCACAAACACCTAGAATTTCACAAGAAAATTGTTCACTAATCAAACTACTAGCTTCATCTGCCCAATAAAGAGCTTGGATATACATATCATTTTTTAAATTTAAAACTTTCAAATCTTCAATTAATAGTGTGAACTTAGATTCTAATATTTTTCTTTTTCTTCGCCACTCTTTTACAATTTTAATAAAACCATCAATTTGTTTTTCTTTTATCAAACAATAAGACTTTATTTGAAAACTTTTTAATTGATGTCTAATTGAATTAACTGTAGCTTGAGCTTCATGAGTAAATTCTATATCACTAATCTTTAAATCTTCTTTTGCTTTAAGTTTTTCAACATATTCAATTAATTTAACAAATGGACTAATTTTATTATTTTCATCTATAAGTTCATCAAGAGTTAATTCAGGAGAGGCATATCTTCCATGAGTTCTAAATTTGTGTCTCATAGACTCTAAAGAAATCGTTGAAGAATTTACATTTAAATGATCTGGAGTAAATATATAATATGTAATATCTTTTTTTAAAATTTTTTTCTGGGCAAATGGTAATATAAATTTAATTTCCAAATGCCTTGAAGAATATTTTCTAACGTCTAGCACCAACTTCCCCTTTCAAAACATTATAGCAGAGAAAAAAGAATATACAAATAAATATTTAGTGTTAATTGAATTACCTAATGCAACCCCCTCTACTTTTTTTAAGGTCAATTGGTTGCAATAAATATTGCAAAAGATATAGTTGCATTTAATACTGAATAAAAACATCGTCCCTTAATTTTTCAATTCAGCTATAATATAGCGATATAGCTTTTTATCTTAAAGAAATAAATGCATCATAGGGATATTCTTTTGCCCCAGCATTTGATATCTCTTTAAGTTTATAAGCATTTTTTATATTAAAATTTACTCCATCTTTATCCAAATCAAATATAGTATATACATTTCTCCCCATAAGATCTTTTAATCTATTTTTAGAAACTTTCATTTCAATTAACCTAGATAATAATAAAAGGGTTGAAGAAAATCCAGGAATACCGCTAGCACCCTTTTTCTTATCTTCAATTGTATGGGGAGCATGATCACTTTCAATAAAATCAATACTACCATCAAATAATCCATCTAACAAAGCAACATTATCCTCTTTATCTCTTAATGGTGGATTCATTTTAGCATAAGATTGATTATTAGCATCTTTCTTATTTAATAAAACGTGATGAGGAGTTACCCCACAGCATACATTATATGGTAAGTTAGATGCTTTGGCTTCTTTTACTAAATTTAACCCATCTTTGGTGCTTATGTGTGCAATATGAATAGTCCCCTCAAATTTAGCATCTTTGGCAAAATTAAACATATCCTTTATGCTTTGTACTTCTGCAATTTTAGGTCTTGCAATACTTTGAGTGGAGATATCAGAAATATCAAACTTTGTCTTATCTAATAAAGATTCTTTCTCACAATGGATTGTAAGAACACCTTTATAATCTTCTCTTTTTAAAAGTTTAAAAATATTAATTTGTTCATCTTCACTAATAATACCCATATTAGCAGTTGAATGCCCGGCAAACAGTTTTAACCCTATTACCATTGGAAACAGTTCTTTATATGTTCTTACAATTTCTTTTATTTGCTTTTCATCTTTTGTAATACCTGCATAAACGTGATAAAAAATATCTTTCTTTTTTAATTGCATTATTGCTTGATTTGCATCAGATAATCTATCTAAAATAGTTTCTCTATCTGTCAATGGAGGATTTGTATTAGGCATATCAAAAACTTCATTAATTCCACAATCATAAGCTACTTTTAAACCATGATATATAGTTTCTTTTTTACTCTCATTCCAATCTCTTAAATGTACATGGGGATCAACCATTTTTACCTCTTTATCATCTCTGGTTCATATTCTTCTAGATATGTATATTTTACAAACGTACCATTTTCACAAGTAAGAGATTCTCCACAATAACATTCTCCACACATGCCAACACCACATCTCGTATTTTTTTCCATTGATAAATAAATTTTATTTTTATCAAAACCTCTATCAATTATCTTTTTTGAAGCTTTTGCCATAAATATTTCTGGACCAACTAAATATATATTAGTATCTTCATAAATTTCTAAAGTATCAATTTCATTTAAAACTCTTGCAACAATACCATTATCACAAACACATTTAAAATCTCCATAAGGAGTTAGTGCATATTCTAACAAAGCATCTTTAGCACTTTCCTCAGTTGTCCCAACAAAAGTTCTAATTAAAGTTTTATCTTTACTTAGTTTTCTACATAAAGATGGAAGAACAGCTACACCAGTTCCTCCTGCTATTAATATAGCATTTTTACTTTTTTCATTTTCAATTTCTTTGCCATAAATACCTCGAACATAAAGCTTATCATTTATTTTTAAATCCCAAAGAGCTTTTGTAAATTCGCCGCGTCTTTTTATAACAAAAGTTACAGGCTTATCATTTGCAAGTGTAAAAGGTTTCTCTCCAACTTCAGGTAACCATAAAAAAGCAAATTCGCCAGCCTTACAATCCATATCTTTGTTTAATTCTATAATTATTGTATCTTTTCCATAATAATTTATATCATTAACACTCATTTCAATGTATTCCATCTGCCTTTCTTTAATTAGAAAATTATTTGAAACTAATACATTTGTTAAATATTCTTCTTTTACTAGAGATAAATATTTACTCCAATTTGCTTGTTTAACTCTTGCAAAAGCAGAACCAATTCCTACAGCATCACAACCAGCATTAACCATTTCTCTAGCTTTTAATCCATTATCAACGCCACCCATTCCAATAAGAGGGGTTTCATCGCCAATATATCTTCTAATTTCTTTGATGCAGTCAATTGCTCTATTATAAACCCAAGAGCCGCTTTTGCCGCCTTTTCCACCTAATTTGTTTTGTAAAATTGGTTTTTTTGATACAGGATCAGTATGAACAACTGGACCAACAGTATTTATAGCAACAATGCCATCAGCTCCATTTTTAACGCATTCTTTTGCAATTTCTCCAATATTATCAACATTTGGAGTTAACTTTATAAATAATAAACTATTAAAATCAATTAAACCTTTTCTAATTTCTCTAACATATTCACTTGCAATATTTATATCACACCCAATTGATGCTCCAAAACCTTTTGATGCATGAGGACATGAAAAATTCAACTCAATAGAATCTGCCAAATTATTAAAAGCATTACACAATATAATAAAATCTTCAATTGTACTTGCAGAAACACTAACATTTAAAAAAGCATTTAAATTATTATCTCTCAATGCTTTAATATCTTTAAGAGCTACTTCTAATCCAGGATTTCTCAACCCCACAGAATTACCAAAATTACCAACTTCGGTTTCACAAATAATTGGTTCTCTATTTCCTAAATTTGGATTAACTTGATAACTTTTTGTAGTTATTATATCGATTTCTTTTACATTGTTATCTACAAATTTAATTATATTTTTATTAGTAGTAATAACACCACTAACCGTAGATAAATACAACGGAGCATTATCTTTACAATGATTTTTATATAATATTTCTAATAATGTTTTTTTCATAATTTTTATACTGCAGTCTCTTCTAATAAATCTCTTATTTGTTTAATACATAAATCCAACCAATTTTCAGGAGCATTATCTTTTTTCCACGGATGAGTTAATCCACTTGAACTATTAATTCTAGCTAAATATAGAGGATACTTTGCTTGATTTAAATTATTAATTACATCTGTAGCACTTCCACCTTGTGAACCAACCCCAGGAATTAACATTGGAATTTCTTTATCACTATAATATTTTGCAATATCTAATAGTTCTTTCATGGAAGTTGCACCAACTACAGCACCAATTCCTTTTTCTTTTTTACTCCACTCTACAATTTTTTCACTCACATTTAAATATAGTGGTTTATTATTTTCACAAATTAAATTCTGTAAATCCTTTCCACCTGGATTACTTGTTCTATTTAAAACATATAGACCTTTATCTTGAATTTGAAATGGAGATATAGAATCACTTCCCATATATGGAGAAACTGTAGTAGCATCACAATTCCAAGTATCAAAAGCTTCAATAGCATAATTTAAACTACTTCTAGCAATATCGCCTCTTTTCGAATCTAGAATTATCGGAATGGATGGGAAAAAATTATCTAGCATATCTAAAATATCACATAAAGCAAGAGATCCTTGAAAATTTTCATCTCTAGGTTTATCTAATGCCTGATAATATCCAATATTAGGCTTAAAAGCTGAGGGGACTAAACCGGATAAACTCATTCTTCTAAATAATTTATAAAAATAATCATTTATTTGATCTCTAATATTTTTATCAGATTCAACTAATACTTCAATTTTTGGATCCAAGCCCATACAAGCAATATTATTTACAGCTTTCGCACTTTCTTCTAATTTTTGTATGTAATTCATTAATAGCTCCTATTTTTCAACTTTTTCAAACCCACGATTAATTCCCCAAACAAAAGGATCTAATCTCCATTCTCTTAAATCAGAAGCTTCTTCTTCATTAATATAATTTATTTCTAGTGCTCTTTTTATCATTGTATCATAATCTAATAATGTATATGCTTCACATTTTGGATTTAGCGAATCAAAAGCTTTTAGTGAAGCATCTAGGCCATAAGTGAATATTGCTAAAGTGTAGGGACATAATCCATCACTGTTTACTATAGCTTTTACAGCATTAATAGAAGAACCCCCTGTAGAAATTAAATCTTCAATTAATAAAACTTTTTTTCCTTCATAACTTTTTGAATTACCAAGACCTTCAATTTTTTGATTCAATCCGTGCTTTTTTGAGGAAGATCTTACATATGATAAACTTTTACTCATCTTATCAGCTAAGGTAGTAGCATGCGGTATACCAGCTGTTGCAGTACCTGCTATATTATCTGGTTCAAAATCTAAAGCTTTTGTCATTTTTTCAAATGCACTAGCTATAATAGTTCTAGCTTCCGGGTTTTGTAACAACCTTCTATTATCATTATATATTGGCATTCTATAACCACTTGCCCAAGTAAATGGCTCTTTTACTTGTAATTTAATAGCACCTAATTCTAAGGCAATATCAATTAATTTATTAGCATATTCACATTTTATTTCTTCAATTTTATTCATTTTAAATCTCTCCTATTTATTTAAATATATTTTTAAAGCTATGAGCTTTTCCACAATAATTGCATATAAATTTATGATCCTTTGTTCTAAAAAACATTGCTTCAACGCTTTCGCCTTGAGCTGGATTTGAAATACATGCTTCATTTTTACAACACATATTTTCAAAATTATAAATTCTAGGTGGCATTGTAGTTCTATATTTTTCTACAACTACATTATCTTTTATAATATTTAAAGTACACCCTGGTGCAATAGCTGCTAATCTTTTTAATTCTTTTCTACTAAAATTTTTATTCCCTGGTCTAAATAATATACCTTTATATTTATTATCAGAGCCCATGCTTACCCATTCTCCACCTTTTGAATCATCAATTTCCATAACTCGACTAATTAAAGCCATATGCTCTCTAATTTCTTTAGGGCTATCGCCTTTACATATGTGATCAATAACTAAACCAGTATTAATTGGATTTACCCCTTCACTATAATCTTTTTTCTTTTTAGATCTAGCTGCAGTATCTACTCTAAATATATATTCTTCATCAATATATTTTGGTTTTATTTCATGCTTTAAATTAAAATCATCTCCTAGTGACCCCCCTAGCATTCCAAGTAAAACAATTCTTACAAACATTCCATTTATTGATTGTTTTTCCCATCCATTTAATGAAGTTTTATCTAAAAAAATCGGAATTGTTGGGGTTACTTTATGACGAGGAAGAGGATGATAAAATTTTGTATCTTCAGGTAGTTTTTCTATGAATTCTTTTCTAAATGTTATTGACGCTCTCAATTCATTTTGTCTCTTTAGAATTTGCTCTCCCATTCTTTCTAGTTGAGGTCTTGTAAAATACCATTTATTTGCAATTTTATTATTATTTAAATATTCTTCAATTGATGAGTATATATTCACATTAAATCCATTATCTTTCATAACATCAATATAAATCTCTGGCATTGACAATTCTTTTGGAGCTACTAAATCAATTGT
>Ga0102926_1001187_pt1 | contig 15485 bp, 14 predicted proteins | sample SalPonR1_A_D2_MG_FD_78173 | JGI IMG/M metagenome (GOLD analysis project Ga0102926, IMG submission 78173) | Salt pond soil microbial communities from South San Francisco under conditions of wetland restoration - Salt Pond MetaG R1_A_D2_MG | ecosystem: Environmental > Aquatic > Marine > Intertidal...
AATTAGCCAAGCTCTTTCCCGCACCGCAGCAAACGCGAAAAGCCCGATAGAAAAGGCGCTTGCGCCGCATTTAGAACAACCATTTCTGCGCTCGCAAACGTTAGTTTTTCCACAGAATCGGCTCACACCGGGCATTCGCTGCGTTTGGGCTGAACGGCGGGTTCCGGAAAATCATTGAAACGTCGCAAACCCCGCACCCTGCGCATTGCTGATTTTGATGCATGTAGAGCATTGAGGTCGTGATCTTATTGGCGGTCGATGGCCGTTTTCACTCGCTGACAAGAGCCTCTGGCGACTGTGGGGAATGACCGGAATGCGACCCGACACGCGTGTCATTCGTGGGTTGAAGCCGCTTTGCGGTGGTGCCGCGGGGCAAGGTTGAACCGTGGTTCGGATGCAGACATGCAGGATACGGATAATCCGCGCTTTTGGGCGGGTCGGCGCGACGCGGGGCCATTGGGCGAACAGAAGCAGTCGTTAAATGAACGGGCGCTTGCCGGCTCTTTTCAGTGCAAACCGGAAATGTCGATTCAATGCGCTCTGCGCCCGCAGAAACATCATACCTGGCAGCTTCGCCAAGACCGACGCCAAGATGCGAGGAACATCGCCGTCAAGGCAGGCCTTTTAATGCTGGTGTTTGGCAATAGGTTCATCCCAAAGGGAGAGGTCAGATGGTGTTGGTGTTTGACAAGGTTGAAAAATTCTATCTCGAAAATGATCGCAAGCTGCCTGTTCTGCGAGGGATCGGTTTCGAACTCAAGCCCGGACAAACGCTTGCGCTGACCGGAGAGTCGGGCAGTGGCAAGAGTACGGTGCTTCACATTGCCGGCGGGCTTGAGGCGCCCACATCCGGCAGTGTGTATCTGGCGGGACAGGATCTGACAGCGATGGATGACACCGGGCGCGCGGCCTTGCGCCGGACAGAGGTCTCGCTGGTGTTTCAGCAATTCAATCTGGTTCCATCCTTGACGGTCGAGGCCAATATATCGTTGCACGCGGCCCTGTCCGGGCGCGTCGAACAGGCGTATATCAGCAAGCTGGTGAAGGCCTTGGGCCTGACTGGGCAGTTGCAGAAGTATCCGGAGGCCTTGTCGGGCGGGCAGCAACAACGCGTGGCCATAGCGCGGGCTCTGGCCGCGAAACCCAAGCTCTTGCTGGCGGACGAGCCGACCGGAAATCTGGACGAGGCGACGGCGGATGGGGTTCTCGATCAGATGCTGGACCTTGTCGCGGACACGGGGGCGGCGTTGATGGTTGTCACCCATTCGCCGAAAATCGCCGCCCGCATGGACCGTGAATTGCGCCTGCATGGTGGTATTTTGACATGATGCGGGCCTGCCTTGTGGCGCTGCTGTCCCATTGGTGGCGCAATCCGTTGCAATTGTTTGCCTTCCTTGCCGGTTTGGCGCTGGCCACCGCTTTGTGGTCTGGGGTGCAGGCGATCAATGCCGAAGCGAGGGCAAGCTATGACGCGGCGGCCACCACATTGGGCGAGGGGCAATACGATCAGTTGGTGCCACGGCAGGGCAACGCGATTGCGCAAGATGTGTATGTCGGGTTGCGCCGGGCAGGTTGGCTGGTGTCGCCTGTCATCGAGGGGCGGTTGGCGGATGTCCGGCTGGTGGGCATCGACGTGCTGACCGCGCCGGGCGGGCTGGGGGCGGCCGAGATGGACCAAGCGATGGCGATTGCGGATCCTGAAGCCAGGGCGCTGCTTTTCGCCAATGCCGCAACCGCCCGCGCGCTGGAAGGTGTGGCAGAGGTGCAGGCCGACCCCGGTGTTGCGCCCGGCGTTGCAGTTGGCGACGTGGGTGTCGTGCAGCGATTGTTGGGGCGCGACGACCTGAGCCGCTTGCTGGTTTTGCCGGAACAGCCGATGGGGCGGCCCGATCTGGCCAGTGTGGCGCCGCAATTGCGGGTGCAGTCGTCTCAGCAGGCTGCTGACCTGGAGCAACTGACCGATAGCTTTCACCTGAATTTGACGGCCTTTGGCCTGCTCAGTTTCGCGGTGGGATTGTTCATCGTGCACAGCACGATCGGCCTGGCATTCGAGCAGCGGCGCGGGATGATCCGAACGCTGCGGTCTCTGGGTGTGCCATTGCGCCTGCTGACCGGTGTCATCATCGTTGAAATGCTCAGCCTTGCTTTTATCGCGGCCGCAGTGGGCATTTTCCTGGGATATCTCATCGCGGGCCTGCTGTTGCCGGATGTCGCGGCCACGCTGCGCGGGCTTTACGGTGCGCAGATATCTGGCACGCTGGAGCTGCGCGCGGAATGGTGGCTTTCGGGGCTGTTGATGAGCTTGCTTGGCACCGGCGCGGCCTTGGCGGGCCGGATATGGCAGATCCGGCGCATGCCGCTTTTGGCCAGCGTCCGGCCCCGCGCCTGGGCGATGGCGGGCGCGGGCCGGGTTCGGTGGCTGACCATCGCGTCGGTCCTTCTTCTGGGCAGCGCAGCGGTCCTGGGCGTTGTCGGAAGCGGGCTTCTGGCGGCGTTCACGCTTTTGGCCTTTTTGCTGGTCGGGGCGGCCCTGGCGTTACCCGTGCTGGCAGGGGTGGTCCTTGGTCTCGTGCAAGCGCGCACCACCGCGCCGGTCTGGAACTGGTTCTGGGCCGATACACGCCAGCAGCTTCCCGGGCTGAGCCTTGCGCTGATGGCGCTCTTGCTGGCGGTGTCCGCCAATATCGGTGTGTCGACCATGGTGTCGAGTTTCCGCCTGACCTTTACCGGTTTTCTGGATCAGCGCCTTGCGCCGGAACTGTTCATCGAGGTCGACAGCGCCAGGCAAAGCACCGCGTTGGAGGCTTATCTGAGCGATCAGGGTCTTGAGGTTCTGCCCCTTCTGACGGCATCCCGGCAAATCGAAGGGCAACCGGCGCGATTGTTCGGCCTGCGCGTAAGCCCGACATATCGGGACAACTGGGTCTTTCTGGCCGCCACGCCCGATGCCTGGGATAGCGTGGATGCCGGGTCGGCGGTGGTGGTCAATGAACAACTTGCACGCCGCGCGGGTCTTTGGGTTGGCGATGTCGTGAATGTGGCGCCGGAACTCACGTTGCCGATCGCGGCGGTGGTGGGGGACTATGGCAATCCGAAAGGACAGGTCATCACCTCGCAGGCAGTGTTCCGGGATCTGTATCCCGATAGCTATCCTGCGCAATTCGGGGTGCGCTCCGACAACGTGCCCCGGCTGCGTCAGAAGATCGTGGAGGAGGTGGGGCTTTCCGAGAACGCCATGACCAATCAGGCGGCTGTCAAGGCGATCTCCATGGAAGTTTTCGAGCGCACGTTTACCGTGACGCAGGCTTTGAATGTGCTGACGCTCGGAGTGGCGGGCTTTGCCATCTTGACGAGCCTGCTGACGCTGGCGGATTTGCGCGTGCCGCAGCTTGCCCCGGTCTGGGCGCTTGGTCTGACCCGGCGCAGGCTTGCCCGGTTGGAGCTTTTGCGCGCGGTGGCGCTGTCCTTGTTGGTGTTCATATGCGCTGTTCCGCTGGGTCTTGCACTGGCATGGGTGCTTTTGAACATCGTCAATGTCGAGGCCTTCGGCTGGCGTTTGCCCATGTACCTGTTCCCCGGCGACTACATCGTGTTGGGTGGCTATGCCATTGTTGCGGCCCTGCTGGCGGCGACATGGCCAGCGCTGCGGCTGGTGCGCACGCCGCCAGCGACCTTGCTGAAGGTGTTTGCCAATGAACGTTAGACTGCTTCTTTGTCTGTGCCTCTTCCCGTTCGCCGTGATGGCGCAGGGGTTTTCCGGCTTGGGAACCGATGCGGAGGGGTTTGCGAAGCCGCGGCCCGACCCGGTTTTCCGTTTTCCCGCCGATCACGGGCCGCATCCCGAATATCGGATCGAGTGGTGGTATCTGACGGCCAATCTCGACGGACCGGACGGCACGCCCTACGGCTTGCAATGGACGCTGTTCCGGTCAGCGCTCGCACCGGGCGAGGCCGAAGGCTGGACATCGCCGCAGATCTGGTTCGCCCACGCCGCCGTCACAACGCCCGAGCAGCATATGGCGACAGAACGCTTTGCCCGGGGTGGCATAGGGCAGGCGGGAGTAGAGGCGGCACCGTTTCGCGCATGGATAGATGACTGGACACTGGAAGGGCCGGATTTCGACACTTTGACGCTGCGCGCCAGCGGACCGGACTTCAGCTACGATATGAGCCTGAGCGCCGAAGGGCCGCTGGTCTTTCACGGAGCGGAGGGTTTTTCGGTGAAATCGGCGAAGGGGCAGGCCAGCTATTATTATTCGCAACCGTTTTTCCGGATCGAAGGGACACTGCGCCTGCCCGAGACCGAAGTCGCGGTGACAGGGAACGCCTGGCTTGATCGTGAGTGGTCCTCGCAACCTCTTGCAGACACGCAGTCGGGGTGGGACTGGTTTTCCCTTGCCTTCAAAGATGGCGCGAAGCTGATGGGCTTCCAACTGCGCCAAACCGACGGGAGCCAATACAGCGCCGCGACCTGGATCACAGCGGACGGGACAACCACCGCGTATCGCGATGGGGCATTCGCGGCCAAGCCGCTTGCGACGTCGGACGTGGCTGGTCGCGCGGTTCCAACCGAGTGGCGAGTCTTGTTGCCGGACCGGGGCGTTGACGTGACGGTCAGCGCGCTGAACCCTCAGGCGTGGATGGATCTGACGATCCCCTATTGGGAAGGGCCGGTGCGTTTCTCGGGAAGTCACGAAGGGCGCGGTTACCTGGAGATGACAGGGTATGAATGACCACGCCAACCCCGCGGGTTTTCTCGATGAGGCATGGCGCCGCCTCGATCTTTTCAGGGCACTGCGTTCTGATAGCGGCTGTGACGATTCCGGTGGCACAGCTCACGACAGCCGCGAAGAAACCCGGTCTGGCCATGCGGGCGTCTGGACGCCGTTATGCTGGTGAGCATGAACCGGCTTTATTGAGCTTTTTATGCGGGGCAGTCGCCGCCACGCCCGGATCAGATCACCAGCCCGATTCTGCAGTGATATGCATGATTGCTCCGGGCGCCAGGTGCGGACGTGCTTGCCACTTGGGCAGCCCGTTCTGACAGATGCCGATACACTATTTATCGATGATGACTGGAGGAACTCCGATTTAGCCTTATTTGCATGACAGAGCGGATTGGCCTTATCGCAAGCGTTTCCTGAAACGCGCCGGGCAAAGGGAGTTCTATTTTGACAGATGTGCCTGCCTCTCGCCCCATGGCAGTCCCCTCCAGCCGGTTTAACCGCTTTGCGCGCCTCGGCTCGACGGCGGCTGGAATCGCCGGGACGATGGCCGTCCAGGCCTTGGGAGAGGTCGGACGCGGTACAAGGCCCGACATGCGTCGGTTGCTGATGACACCGGGCAACATGCGCCGTCTGGCCGACGAACTTGCCCGGATGCGCGGTGCGGCGATGAAGGTCGGGCAACTCATCTCGATGGATGCGGGCGACGTGCTGCCGCCGGAACTGGCCGACATCATGGCGCGCCTTCGCGATCAAGCGCATTCCATGCCCCCAAAACAATTGAAGCAGGTCCTCAATCGCAATTGGGGGTCTGACTGGCTTGGGTCGTTTCAGCGCTTCGACGTCCATCCGGTCGCAGCCGCCAGCATCGGTCAAGTTCATCGGGCCCGCCTCAAGGACGGCAGAGACATCGCGATCAAGGTGCAATACCCCGGCATCGCCAACAGTATCGACAGTGACGTCGCCAACGTCAGCAGACTGATCCGAATGTCAGGCATGATCCCCAAAGACTTCGATCTCGCGCCTTATATGGAGGAAGCGCGAAACCAGCTCCGCGAAGAGACGAACTACGCGCGTGAAGGGGCGTATTTGCAGCGGTTCGCTGACTTGCTGAAGGACAGCGAAGCCTTTGACGTTCCGGAGTTCCACCAGGATTGGAGCACCCCGGACATCCTGACAATGAAGTATCTTGAAGGGGAACCCATCGAATCCGCCGCGGACGCCACGCAAGAAGAGCGTAACCGCATTGCCACGGCGCTGATTGAGCTTACGCTCCGTGAGGTCTTTGAGTTCAACGTGACGCAGAGCGATCCGAATTTCGCAAATTTCCGCTACGACGCGAATACCGGCAAGATCATTCTTCTGGATTTCGGAGCGAGCCGCGATCTCGATGTCGGACTGGTGGGGGGCTATCAGAGACTGATGCGCGCAGGCCTTGAAGGCGACATGGGCGCGTTGCGGCAAGCGGCGATCGAAATGCAATTTGTCGAGGGTGATGGTGCTTTTGACGATCGCATCCTGGCAATGATGCAGACCGTCTTTGATGCTGTCCGACACACAGACGCCTTCGACTTTTCCGACCGTAGCTTGTCGAACCAGATGAATGAACATGCCATGGCTTTGGCAAAAGCAGGATATGTTCCACCGACGATTCCAATGGATGTTTTGTACTTGCAGCGGAAATTCGGCGGCATGTTTCTCCTTGGGAGCCGGCTTGGCGCGGTTCTGCCCGTTGGCAGGCTGATGCAGCGCCACTTGCAATGAAATGATCGCACAGGAGGCATGGCCGACAATTTCGAACGACGACCCTGTCCAAAGGGCCGTGGTCGGCGCCCGCTGGCAGCACATCGCGTCCGTCTTTTTGTCGCGCAAGCGGTGGCAAAACCGGGTGGCACCGGTTGAAAAACTGCCTTTTGCGCGCTTATTTAACGCGAAAGATGTTTGTTCAGCGGATAGGATACACAGTGCGCTTGGACTTTAAGCTTTCTCTCATAGTTGCGCTCGTGGTCTGGTGCGCTGGCGCGGCGGTGGCCGAGGATAACTTGATCGAAGACTTTGAGACACAACCGGAAACGCGTTGGCGCTTCATCGCTGATACCGTAATGGGAGGGGTTTCCGACGGGCAGGTCGACTTCGTTCGCGAGGACGGAGAGGTCCACGCACATATGACAGGTAGCGTGAGCACGCAAAACAACGGTGGCTTCATCCAGATCCGGAGGGAGTTGCAAACTTCGCCATCCAAGGAAGTCGACGGCGTGCGCCTGGTCGTCCGGGGGAACGAACAGCGCTACTTCGTGCATTTGCGCACCAGCGGGACAATTCTGCCCTGGCAGTACTACCAGGCGGGTTTCGAGGTTACTCGAGAATGGTCCGAAGTGCGTTTGCCTTTTACCCAATTCGAGGCTTCTGGCCGGCTCCTGCGGAAAGTTCCTAGGCCCGGCAGTGTCAAATCAATCGGGATCGTTGCCTTCGGCCGTGACCACACCGCCGAGATCGATGTGCGTGAAGTCAGCTTTTACTAAACCCTGCAAGCATGATGTTTGCCATGCGTTCAGATCCAGAGGATAGCAGCAACATGAGCCCGGCGGCGCCGCCATCCCAGAGCTGGCCCAGAACCGCGCCGGAATAGGGGTTCACGCAGATCGTGTTCCTGAGCCCGTCCTCGCCGACGATCTTGACTTCGGCGGTGGGGCTGTCGGCGGCGGGGGGATGATAGGCCTTGAGGATGCCGGGGTGCTGCGTGAGCGCGTTGGATGTAATGAGAGAGGGCGCGAGCATTTGCGTTTGCGAGGGCTGAACCAGTCGCAGCTTGGAATAGGCCGCATCGTTGATCTCGTCCTTGAAGAGATAGATCCCGCCGGTCACGGCCAGGATCAGGACGAAGGGCAGGGTCACAAGGCCCGCGGTAAAGCGCGGAGCTGTCCGCGCGTTGGGGGATGTCACTCATGGTATGATTCCATTGAAGGTTCCGGCGCGTCGGGCCGGAGATGTCATGCAGGAATGTCCAGAAGGGATGACAGTGCGATATGGTAGGCCCGGAGGGACTCGAACCCCCAACCAAAGCGTTATGAGCGCTCTGCTCTAACCAATTGAGCTACAGGCCCGACCTGGGGCTTTTGCTATGCTGGCAAAGCAGGGGCGTCAAGGCTTTCAGATTGCGCCGGGGAGGGGGATCGTCTAACGGAGAGCCAGGATTTTCAGGAGGGCCGAGAATGAGCGAGCGCAGGAATGGTCTGACCTATGCGGATGCCGGTGTGGATATCGACGCGGGCAATGCCCTGGTCGACCGGATCAAGCCCGCCGCCAAGCGCACCGACCGCCCCGGCGTGATGGCGGGGCTGGGGGGATTTGGCGCGTTGTTCGACCTGAAGGCCGCCGGTTACAGCGACCCGATCCTGGTGGGTGCGACCGATGGGGTGGGCACCAAGCTGCGCATCGCGATCGACACGGGCAATGTGGATGGCGTGGGCATCGACCTTGTGGCGATGTGCGTCAACGATCTGGTGTGCCAGGGCGCCGAGCCGCTGTTTTTCCTGGATTATTTCGCCACCGGCAAGCTGGAGACAGACAAGGCCGCGCGCATTGTCGAGGGCATCGCCGAGGGCTGCGTGCGCGCCGGTTGCGCACTGATCGGCGGCGAGACCGCCGAGATGCCGGGCATGTATCCCGAGGGCGATTTCGATCTGGCGGGTTTTTCCGTGGGCGCGATGGAGCGGGGCACGGAGCTGCCGTCGGGCGTGGCCGAGGGCGACATCCTGCTTGGACTGGCCAGCGACGGGGTGCATTCCAACGGCTACAGTCTTGTGCGCAAGCTGGTCGAAATCTCGGGGCTGGACTGGCAGGATGATTGCCCCTGGGCGACGGGCACATTGGGCGAGGCGCTGCTGACGCCGACACGGCTTTATGTGAAACAGGCGCTGGCGGCGGTGCGCGCGGGGGGCGTTCATGCGCTGGCGCATATCACCGGCGGGGGCCTTAGCGAAAACATCCCGCGGGTGTTGCCCGAGGGTCTGGGCGTGGCGGTCGATCTTGACGCGTGGGCGTTGCCGCCGGTCTTTGGCTGGCTCAACGAACAGGGCGGCATGGAGCAGGGCGAGCTGCTCAAGACCTTCAATTGCGGCATCGGCATGGTGCTGGCGGTCGGGCCCGAAAGGGCCGGGGAGCTGGAGACGCTGCTGAGCGAGGCGGGCGAGCGGGTCTGCCGGATGGGCCATGTCGTTGCGGGCGAGGGCGTCAGCTATAGCGGGCGGCTTGCGTGACGCACAAACGGGTCGCCATCCTGATTTCGGGCAGCGGGTCGAACATGGTCACGCTGGCCGACAGCATGGTGGGCGATCATCCCGCGCGCCCGGTGCTGGTTCTGGCGAACCGGCCCGATGCGGGGGGGCTTGCAAAGGCGGCGGCGCGGGGCATTCCCACGGCTGTGGTCGATCACCGGCCCTTCAAGGGCGATCGCGCGGGTTTCGAGACTGCATTGCAGAAGGCGCTGGAGGCGGCGCGGCCCGATATCATTTGCCTTGCGGGCTTCATGCGGGTGCTGAGCGCGGATTTCGTGGGGCATTGGCAAGGCAGGATCCTCAATATCCATCCGTCATTACTGCCGAAATATCGCGGGCTCGACACCCATGCGCGCGCCTTGAAAGCCGGTGACGGCGAGGCGGGTTGCACCGTTCACGAGGTGACACCGGCGCTGGATGACGGCCCCGTTCTGGGGCAGGCGCGGGTGCCGGTCAAGCCCGGCGACACGCCCGAAACGCTGGCCGCGCGGGTGCTGGAGCGAGAACACGCGCTTTATCCCGAGGTGCTGCGCCGCTTTGCGGCGGGCGACCGGCGCCCGGTGATGCTGCCCTGAGGGGCGAGGCCATTTTCATTCCGCCGCGCTTTGTCCTATACGGGGTGGAACGCGCCGCGCGGACGCATTTGCAGGAGCATACACCCTTTGATGAAGACACTGACCACCACCGAGGCGCTTGCCGATTTCTGCACCCGTGCGCGGGGCTTCGAATATGTCACCGTCGATACCGAATTCCTGCGCGAGCGCACCTATTTTTCAAAGCTCTGCCTTGTGCAGCTGGCCGTGCCGGGAGAGACGCGCGACGACGCGGTGCTGGTCGATCCGCTGGAAAACGATCTGTCGCTCGAGCCGCTTTACGAGCTGTTCCTTGATCCTTCGGTGGTCAAGGTGTTCCATGCCGCGCGCCAGGACCTGGAAATCTTCTATGTCGATGCGGGCGTCATTCCCGAGCCGATGTTCGACACGCAGGTGGCGGCGATGGTCTGTGGCTTTGGCGAGCAGGTGGGATACGAGACGCTGGTGCGCCGTATCGCCAAGGAGCAACTGGACAAGACCTCGCGTTTCACCGACTGGTCGCGTCGCCCGCTGACCGAGGCGCAGAAGAAATACGCGCTGGCCGATGTGACGCATCTGCGCGACATCTATGAGTTTCTGGCCCGCAAGCTGGCGGAATCGGGGCGCGACAAATGGGTGGCGGAGGAGCTGCGCACGCTGACCAATCCCGAGACCTATATCGTCAAGCCCGAGGAGGCCTGGAAGCGAATCAAGACGCGCAACGGGTCGGGGCGGTTCCTGGCGGTCCTGCGCGAGCTGGCGCGGTTTCGCGAGGGCTATGCGCAGTCGCGCGACGTGCCGCGCAGCCGGGTCTACAAGGACGATGCGATGATCGAGCTGGCCTCGACCAAGCCGGCGTCATTGCAGGATCTGTCGCGCTCGCGCCTGTTGTTGCGCGAGGCGCGCAAGGGCGAGATCGCCGAAGGTATCCTGAGGGCCGTGGAGGAGGGGTTGAAATGCCCGCCCGAAGACATGCCCAAGCTGGACAATGCGCGCAGCAAGCTGCAGGTGAACCCGGCCCTGGCCGATCTTTTGCGGGTGCTCTTGAAGGCCAAGAGCGAGGAATTCGGTGTGGCCTCGAAGCTGATCGCCAGCGCCTCGGATCTTGATGAGCTTTCGGCGGGCGGGCGCGATTTGCCGGCGCTGAGCGGATGGCGGCGCGACGTGTTCGGCGGCGATGCGCTGCGGCTGTGCGAAGGCAAGATCGCCCTGGCGGCGCGCGGCAAGGATATCTGCACGGTCGAGCTTTAGACGGGCGCGGTGCGCATTGAAGCGCCGGGCAGGGCCGGCGCGCCTTAGCGGCTGCTGGTCTGGCTGTTGCGCAGGCCGACCACGCGAATCGCGGTGATCCGGGACAGGTCCTGATCCGAGACGAAACGACCGGCATGGATGCGGCGCGTCGACTCGGGGCCTTGCGGTGTGTTGCCGGGCTGGATTGCCCTGAGTTCCAGGGTCAGAAGGCCATCGACCGGCTCGCCGTCGTTCTGGGCGACAAGGCGCACGTCATGCGCGCCCTGGCGCAGGCTCTGGCCGGTGACGCGGATGATCGCGCCGCCCCCCGACGGTTCCACGGAAAGCGCGGTGATCTGATCGACCGGCGTGCCGGGATAGGGTGCTTCCCTTGACGCGCGCCTGAAGATGCTGCCGCTTTGGTCGGGGATCAGCGGGTTGGCCTGACCGGGGGTCTGGGTCTGGACCGGCGCCGAGCGGCTGTTGCCGAACCAATTGACCGGATTGACCCGGGAATCCCGCCAGCCACACGCCGAAAGCGTTACCGAGAGGATCACAAGACCTGCAATAGATTTCCGCATTACGACCGCCCCTTTGCCTTTCCCATCGGTTAACCTATCCGGGCCGAGTTGAAAAGGTGCAAGCTGGGTCTGGACCTTCGCTTCTTGGCAACCTAGGTCTGTGACAGGCAGATCGGAGCGTCATCATGGCCAGCGAAGCATTCGAGGACATTGTCGCGGATTTCGAGTTTCTCGAGGATTGGGAAGACCGGTATCGTTACGTGATCGACAAGGGCAGGGCGATGGACCCGCTTGACGATGCGCTGAAGGTGCCGGCCACCAAGGTCGAGGGCTGCGCGAGCCAGGTCTGGTTGCATCCGCGCATCGAGGCGGGGCGGTTTTCGTTTGATGGCGACAGTGACGCGATGATCGTGCGCGGGCTGATAGCTGTGCTGCGCGCGCTTTACAACGACCAACCGGTGGGCGAGGTGCCCAAGGTCGATGCGGCGGGCGAATTGCAGAGGCTGGGGCTCAATGAGCATCTTTCGGCGCAACGTTCGAACGGGCTCAGGGCGATGATCGAGCGGATCCGGGGCGTCGCTGCCGAGGCGGCATGAGCGGCGCGCCATAAGAGACAGGAATGAGGGGCGCTGCCCCTCATGCGCCCCGGGATATTTTCAAACAGAAGAAGATCAGGTTCTTTCGGCCTCTGCGCGCAGGGCATGCGCAAGGTCGCCATAGCCGGTGAAGCGATACTCGAACGTTAGCCCAAGCCGGTCGGCGCAGTCGCGCGCTTTGGCCAGGAGGGCGGGGTCTCGGGTCTGGGCCTGGTAGACGAGCTTGGTGTAATTGCCAAACAGCATGTCGCGCAGTTCGGGGTGGCGGTCGAGCCCCATGGGTTTCCAGACAAAGGCGTCGAATTGCTTGACCAGGAAATCGGTCAGGTAAAAGGCGGTGATTTCATCCTCGGCGCGGGCGGCGAAGGCGTCGTTGCCCTCGAAGAAGGCATAGCAATGCGGCCCCGCAACCATGTTGACGCCGAGTTCGGCGCATTTGGCCTGTAGCTGCCCGCCGGTGCCGCAATCGGCGTAGACGACGAATATTTCGTCATAGCAGGCGCGGTTGCGCGTCACGGCCTCTTGGACGGCGGTGACGATCCGGTCGGGATGAAGATGCAACTTGGCGGGCAGGCATTGCAGGTCCATGTGGTCCCAGCCATTGAGGCGGATCAGCGCGAGGATTTCGCGCGCCAGAGCGCCGCAGGCAATGAGGAGGATGCGCCCTTTGCCTGCGCGCAGGTCGAGCCCGGTTTCGGTGAGGGTGCTGTCATCGGGCAGATCGGTCATGATGTCCTTCCCTTGCAACGCCAAGCGGCCCGCGAGGGCGGGCCGCTGATCGGTTGCGCCGGGTGGTGGCGTAAACTCAGGCGGTCGCGCCCTGGTTATGCTTGCGCTTGACGAAATCCTTGGCGGTTTCCACTGCCACGGCCGCGTCGCGGCAATAAGCGTCGGCGCCGATGGCCTTGCCGAATTCCTCGTTGAGGGGCGCGCCGCCGACCAGCACGATATAATCATCGCGCAGCCCCTGTTCGATCATCGTATCGATCACGACTTTCATGTAGGGCATGGTTGTGGTGAGCAGCGCCGACATGCCGAGGATGTCGGGTTTGTGTTCGGCCAGCGCTTCGAGATAGCTTTCGACCGGGTTGTTGATGCCCAGATCCACGACTTCGAACCCGGCGCCTTCCATCATCATCGAGACGAGATTCTTGCCGATGTCGTGGATGTCGCCCTTGACGGTGCCGATCACCATCGAGCCCATCCGGGGCGCGCCGGTTTCCGCCAGCAGCGGCTTGAGGATGAACATGCCGCCCTTCATGGCGTTGGCGGCGAGCAGCACTTCGGGCACGAAAAGGATGCCGTCGCGGAAATCCTTGCCGACGATGGTCATGCCGCCGACCAGTGCTTCAGTCAGGATGCGATAGGGCGCCCAGCCGCGTTCGAGGAGGATGTTGACGCTTTCCTCGATCTCTTCCTTGAGGCCGTCGTAAAGGTCGTCCCACATCTGTTCGACGAGTTCCTCGTCGCTGAGATCCGCCAGGATGATGTCGTCTTGGTCTTCCGACATGGCCGGGTTCCTTGCTCTGATGGTGCTGAGGCGCACGTTGGTCTGGCGCAGCTTTCGTCAATTTGTCGCAGTCGGACTTTCCGATTTACGACACTGGCCGCTCTTCTACCGACCTATAGCCCGGATTTGCAGGGGATGATGCTGAAAACTTGTCATGAACTATATGGTCTTATTGCAAGTGTTCACTTTATGTTCCATTTTGGGGTCATGACGCGCGATCAGAGCACCGATCCCCTTGTGCGCCTTGCCGGGCGCGGCGCCACCACCAACGAGGCGGGGCGCCATGAGCGGCATGGGCGCGCCTATGAAAGCGATGGCTGGGACGGCGAGGCGGCGGGGTCGCGGATCTTGCGCACCGAGGTCTCTCTGGAGCGGCCGCGCAGCGTGATCAGCTACAACCGTTCGCCCGACCTGCCGTTTGATCGCTCGATCAACCCTTACAGGGGCTGCGAGCATGGCTGCATCTATTGTTTCGCGCGCCCCAGCCATGCCTGGCTGGGCCTGTCGGCGGGGCTTGATTTCGAGACCCGGCTGGTTGCGCGCCCCGAGGCACCCGAGGTTTTGGCGCGGGAACTTCGCAACCCGCGCTACAAGGTGGCGCCGATCGCGATCGGGACCAATACCGACCCCTATCAGCCGATCGAGCAGCGCCAGGGCGTGACGCGCGCCTGTCTCGAGGTGCTGAGCGATTTCAATCATCCGGTCGCCATCGTGACCAAGGGCACATTGATAGAGCGTGATCTGGATATCCTGACGGACATGGCGCGCCGGGGGCTGGTCCGGGTGGGGATTTCGATCACCACGCTGGAGGCGGGATTGGCGCGGCGGCTGGAGCCGCGCGCGCCTGCGCCGGGGCGGCGGTTGGCGGTGATCGGCGCGCTGTCCGGTGCCGGGGTGCCGGTCAGGATCATGGTTTCGCCGGTGGTGCCGGCATTGAGCGATCACGAGACCGAGGCGATCCTGACGGCGGGCCGGGAGGCGGGAGCGCAAGCGGCCAGCTGGATCATGCTGCGCCTGCCGCGCGAGGTGGCGCCTTTGTTCAGGGACTGGCTGGAGGCGCATTATCCGGAGCGCGCGGCGCGGGTGATGGGATTGGTGCGCGCCATGCAGGGCGGGCGCGATTATGATCCGGAATGGGGCCGCAGGATGCGCGGTACGGGCGCGTATGCTGAAATGCAGGCGCGGCGTTTCGATATTGCGGCGCGCCGTCTGGGGCTGGACCGCGCGCAGCCGCCGCTGCGTCGCGATCTTTTTGCGCCGCCGGTGCGAGCGGGCGATCAGCTACAGCTATTCTAGGCGCGTGCGCCAGCCACCGGTTCAGCCCCGGCGGCGGCGGTTTCGGCGCTTGGACGAGGTGGCCTCGTCCTCGCCGGTGCCATCGGCGGCCGAGGAGAACGCGCCGAGCGCGTCGGTGATCTGGTCGAGCGTGGGGCGTTCGCCGCGGGGGCGGGTGCTGAGCGCCTCGTGCATCTTTTCGAGATGTTCGGCGGTGGTGCCGCAGCAGCCGCCGATGATCGTGGCGCCGCAGTCGCGCGCCAGAACGGCATAATCGGCCATCAGTTCGGGCGTGCCGTCGTAATGGATATGCCCATCGTGAAACTTCGGAATCCCGGCATTGCCCTTGGCAATGATCGGGCGCTCGGTGCCTTGGGCCGCAAAGCCCAGCACGGTGCGCAGAAGGTCCGAGGCACCGACGCCGCAATTGGCGCCGAAGGCCAGCGGCGGATTGCCCAGACCGTCCACGAGGCTGACCATGTCTGCCGAGGTCAGGCCCATCATCGTTCGCCCGGCGGTGTCGAAGCTCATGGTGCCGCACCAGGGCATGCCGGCCAGCTTGAAGGCTTCGGCGGCGGCCTTGTATTCCTCGGGGGCGCTGATCGTCTCCAGCCAAAGGATGTCCGCCCCCCCCTCTTTCAGCCCATCGGCCTGCTCGTGGAAAATCTCGACGGCGATCTCATGGGTCAATTCGCCCATCGGTGCCATGATTTCACCCGTAGGGCCGACCGAGCCTGCGACGATGATATCGCGATCCTTGGCATCCGCCACATCGCGGCC
>Ga0102926_1001189_pt1 | contig 15479 bp, 13 predicted proteins | sample SalPonR1_A_D2_MG_FD_78173 | JGI IMG/M metagenome (GOLD analysis project Ga0102926, IMG submission 78173) | Salt pond soil microbial communities from South San Francisco under conditions of wetland restoration - Salt Pond MetaG R1_A_D2_MG | ecosystem: Environmental > Aquatic > Marine > Intertidal...
GAAAAACAAATGGCAAAAACAGTTGCTATAAAAATTAGATATAGTGATTTTACTACAATAAGTGCACAAATAACTCCTAGCGAACCAATATATTGTGCTGAACAAATTTATGAATATTCAAAACAATTATTTATTAAAAAATGGAAAAACTTGCCAATTAGACTATTAGGAGTTGGACTTTATCAAACATATGCAGGAGATCAAGCATATCAAGGTGATTTATTTTCTCAAGAAAATGAGAAAAAAAGATCTCTTGAAAAAGTAGCTCTTGATCTTAAAAAAAGTGGTCAAATATTAACAAAAGCTACTCTTATAAATAAAAAAACAAAAGATTTAAAAAATAAAGACTAGTGTAACTACTATAGATATAACAACTCTATACCATCCAAAAATTGAGAAATCATGAGTTTTTACAAAATTAATTAAAAAATTAATAACAAACAATGATACAATAAACGATATAAAAGTCCCTACTAATAGAGAAATATATTCAACTTTAGTATAATCAAAACCAAGTTTAAATAATTTTAAAATAGAAGCACCAAACATTACAGGAATTGCCATAAAAAAAGAAAATTTTGCTGCAATTGGTCTATCTATATTTATTATTAATCCACCTAAAATAGTTGAACCTGATCTACTAGTTCCAGGAATTAATGCAAGAGTTTGAAAACATCCCATTTTTAAAGCATCAAGAAAACTTAAATCATCAATATTTTTTACTCTAAACTCTCTCTTATTAGATTTTTTTTCTATAAAAATATAAATAACACCATAGAAAAAAAGTGCAAAAGCAATAACTTGCCATCTATATAAAGCTTCTTCAATTATATCATCAAATAATAGACCAAATATCATAGCAGGAATTGTCGCAACAACTACTTTAGCCCAAAGAATATAACTTTTGAATTTCTCAGTTTTACTCTTTTTTAAAGAAAAAGGATTTAGAGTATTAAAATATAATACTATAACAGCTAGAATTGATCCTAATTGGATAACAACCATAAATAATTCTTTAAAATCTTTACTCAAATTTAAAGTCATAAATTCATCTAATAACAATAAATGACCGGTACTGCTTATTGGTAACCACTCACTTACCCCTTGGATAATCCCGAAGATTATAGTTTTTAATATTTCAATCATAATAAATAGAAATTTATTCTATAAACAAATAAATTTCAATATTTTACCTATCAAAAATATTTCAAAAATAACATATGACTCGATATAACATTTTTGATAAACTTAAAAGCTTTATTTACAATAATAATATCCTATGGTATTTTTTTTATAAGTGGTAGTAATAAGAAATTGTTATAACGAATAGATATTCTAGGAGAGCCTTTTGAAATTGATCAACAAAAATAATTTTTTACACAATTTATATAAAATCTTTTTTATCACTTTTCTTTGTATTATTATAAATTACATAGTATATATTGGTGGAGGAACAGGTGGTTCCTGGGCACAATTAAATTATATTGTTATCATATTAAGTGCATATTATTTCAGATTTAGAGGTAGTTTAATTGTATCAACTATTGTTGGACTTATTATGGGGCCTTTTATGCCTTTAGATAGGTTTAATGATATTATGCAAACTCCATTTAATTGGGTGCTTCGATTATCTATGTATGTTTTTGTTGGATTATTAGTAGCTTATGCGTTAAAGAAAAATGATAAATACCAATCAATAATTAAAGATAACTACCTAAAAAGTCATATAAATGGATTATATAATTCAAATAAATTATTTCTTGATTTAAATAGTTTAAATAAACAAGATATTCAATACCATTTAGCTTGTATTAAAATTACAAATTTAGAAGAAATTTCTAAATATTATGATTTCAATATTATCAATATTATAACCGATTTTGTTGTCAAGCAAATAGAAAAGATTGATACAATTTTCTCAATTTATTCTATATCTCAATCTGAATTAATTGTTATAATAAAAGAAAATAACATCTCTAATATAATTAATAACTTAAATATCTTCTTAGACAAATTTATTCAACCTATAACTGTAAATGATTATAATTTTAAATTAATAATTAAAATTGGAATATTAAAAAGAGACAAGAATAAAGATTATAATGCAATTGATACATTTAACAAGGTTAGAATTGCAACAGACCAAGGTGATTTATTAGATGCAGGCTTATACACATATGATAATAATTTTGCTATAGAGCGTAAATTATATAATGAAATTGCAAATTCTCTTTATCAAGCAATAGTTAATGATAATCTATATCTTGTTTACCAGCCAATAATTGATATAAAAGAAAACATTGTATCTAGTTGTGAAATCCTTGTAAGATGGGATAGAGGTGATAAACCCCCAATAGGTCCAAATGTTTTTATTAAAATCGCAGAAGATATTGGAATAATTCAGCTTATAACAAAATGGGTTGCTGAACACGCTCTTAGAAATTATAAAATATGGGCTAAACAAGGTTGTAATATAAAACAATCAATTAACATTACAGCAAGAGAGTTGCTTGATGATCATTTTAGACAATGGGCAACTAATCTTTTTATTAAATATGATGAAAATTGTAGAAATTTTGGACTTGAAATTACAGAGAGAGTTTTATCTAAGGACAATAGTAAATTAAATAGAGTTTTATATAACTTAAAAAAGAAAGGTTATTTAATTGAAATTGATGATTTTGGTACAGGTTATAATTCTCTAATGTTTTTAGGTGAAATTCCATCAGATGTAATAAAAATTGATAAATACTTTATTGATAAAATCTATAATGAAGATATGCAAATAATTATAAAAAAGATTATAGAAGCTGTACATAACGCAGGATCTATTGTAATAGCTGAAGGTGTTGAAGATAAAAAACAATATCAAATATTGAAAGACATTGGTTGTGATAAAATTCAAGGATATTATTTCTCAAAACCATTAACTTCTAAAAAATTTATTGAATACTATAAATCGTTTGATATAAACAATTATTAACTACCTATTATATTTTTACTATTTTTTTTAATAACTAAAGAATAATACCCTATAAATTAACAAATTTATATGCTATTTTTTTTACTAAACTTTGGGGAAAAATGAGTATACAAACAAATAACAAAAAACTTTTAAATTATAAATATATTTTAAATATATTTATGATAATATTAACAACAATCTATTTTCGTTTCAATTATAATGATAATATTCACACTCAATTAGTTTTAGTGACAATATTATTCATTTTTTTTACTTTTATTTATAATATAAGAGGCAATCTTTTGTGCTTATTATTACTAAATATTTATAAGATTTATAAATTTTCATATCTTAATAATGCCAATGAAACATCTACTATTCTAATTGAATTTACTTCAATAGTTATAATTAGCATATTAAGTGCTATTATTTATGAAATATTAACACAAAAAAAATCTCTTAAAAAAAGTTTTAGTGAATTAGATTCAAATACAGGCTTTTTCAATTATTGCAAATTAAATGATGATTTAAATACTTTAATACAAAATAATGAGAATTTCACATTAGTCTTTTTTCATATTGTAAATTATGATATTTTATTGAAAAATCATAATTTTGAAAAATGTAAAAAACATATGATATCTCATATGAAATCAATTAATTCTGATTTAAGAAATTCAACAATATATTCTCATTCAATGAATAAATATTTTTTTATTATAAAAAATAACAATTCAAAGAACATCTATAATTATTTTAAGGCTATATTAGATAATATTGAAACAAAAAATAAATATAAAAAAATATCTTTTACTAAAATATTTAAAATTGGAATAGTTGAACAAAATGAAATAACTAAAAAATCTCATATATTAATGAATGTTGCAATAAACACTGCAAATCAAGGAAATATTAATAAATCTTCTATTAACATCTATGATAAAATAAAAGCTAAAGAGTTTGAAACTTTAGAAGAAATTGCACAAGAATTACCCTCAGCAATATCAAATAATGAGTTCTATCTAGTCTATCAACCTATTATCGATATAAAAAATAATTGTGTTTCAAGTTGTGAAATACTTACAAGATGGGATAGAGGTGATAAACCTTATGTTGGTCCTAATGTTTTTATCAAAATTGCAGAAGATATCGAATTAATTCAAGAGCTTACTAAATGGATTGCAAAAGAATCAATGAAAAACTTTCTTGATTGGAAAAAAAGAGGATATATAATAAAACAATCTATAAATGTTACAATTAAAGAATTATTAGATCCTAGTTTTAGAAAATGGAGTAAAAATTTTTTATTAGAAAACGAAGTTGATTGTAATAATTTTGGTATTGAAATTACAGAACGTGTCAAAACTAACGAGTTATCAAAAGTAAAAATGATTGTTGCTCATCTAAAAAATAAAGGATACACAATTGAAATTGATGATTTTGGTACTGGATTTAATTCTCTTATGTTTCTAAGTGAAATTCCAACTAATATTGTAAAAATTGATAAGTTTTTTATAGATAAAATCTATAATTATGAGATGCAAACAATTATTAAAGCTTTAATTGATGCAACTCACACCCTTGGAGCCCTTGTTATTGCAGAAGGTGTTGAGGATAAAAAACAATATCAAATATTGAAAGAAATTGGATGTGACAAAATTCAAGGATATTATTTTTCTAAACCATTAAAACCTGATGATTATTTTAATTATCATAAAAATTTCAACATTAATAATTATTAAAAAAACACACCCCTTCATTAATTGATTAACTAATAAAGGGGTTATATATTTTTCTAAATTAAATAAATTTCAAATATATTATTATTCTATAATATAAGCATTTACAATCTCACCATAATAAACACTATGATAATCTTTATTTGCTCCATGATATGAACTATCTACATCTTTTGGATAAAATTTAAGTCTATTTTCTTCTTTTATAGCTGTTTTATCTTGTTCTTGCTTATATACAACTTTACACTCAATTGTTAGTGCTAATTCTTTAATAGCGGGAACACTTATATCTTCTCCCTCAACTAAAGTTAAATTCAAGTTCTTTATCTTATCTACATTTTTTCCAGATTTTGTACCGCAATAAGCCAATATTTTTTTAGCATCGTCACCTATTGCAATATTAATACTAAATTCAGGATTTTCATCTAAAAGCTTTTTTGTATACCTATTTTCTCTTACATATACAATAAAATGAGGCTTCCCCCATTCAATAGCTAAAGCGCCCCACGATATTGTCATTGAATTTATTTTATCATCACTTTTTGTTGTTAATAAAACACCTTTAGAAATACCCCTCATAATTTGATTAGCATAATCAAAAACTTCAATTTTTCGTTTCACTCTCTTATCCTCTATTATTTTATTTATACAATTATAATAAGCATAAAATCACTAGAAAACAAGCGATGTAGTTTTTAATCTCAATAAAATTCTATATATGCAATATGGTTTGATTTTTTAAAAAATGAAAGTTCAAAATATAAAAAAATGATTACTATTTAATTTATTAATTATATGATATTGCTTGAATACAACAAATAATAATGATATTTTTTAAATTATAATTTAGGAGATTAATTTATGGCATTACATTTAGTTCTTTTTGAACCTAGAATACCTCAAAATACAGGAAATATAATAAGAACTTGTGCAGTAATTGGTGCACATTTAGATCTTGTACATCCACTTGGATTTAGCATTGATGAAAAACATGTAAAAAGAGCTGGTCTTGATTATTTTGATAAAGCAAAACTTACCCAATGGGAAAGTACAAAAGAATTTTTAGATGCTAAAAAGGGAGAAAAATTATTTTTCTTTACAACAAAAGCTAAAAAATCTTATCATCAAGCAGTTTATGAAAAAGATGGAGATACTTATCTTATTTTTGGACGTGAAGATAAAGGTATTGATGAAGAAATTCTAATTAATCATAAATATATGTGTGTAAGAATTCCAATGAAAAAGGAACTTAGAAGCTTAAATTTATCAAATTCAGTTGCAATTGCGGCTTATGAATATTTGAGACAAATTAATTTTGAAGGACTAGAAGAAGAAGGGAATTTGCATAGATTAAAATGGGATAACTAGAAATACCTTAATAATTAATGTAAACTAAATAGAAATAGGAGTTTATCTATGGAAAATATAGGATTCATTGGTCTTGGAAACATGGGATCTTCAATCTTAAAAGCTGTTGCAACATCTAAAAAATTTAACAAAATAGCAATATATGATACTGCTAGTTATAAAGTTGAATTACTTAAAGATGAATTATCATCTACTAAAGTTAAAATTATTTCGTATCCAAATATTGAATCATTAATTGAAAACTGTGAAATAGTAATGTTGTGTGTAAAACCTCAAATTTTATCTAAAATTTACAAATCGATAAAAAGTTCAAATATTAATAATACTTTATTCATCTCTATTGCTGCAGGCATTAATACTCCAACTATTGCTAATGAGTTAGATAGTAATCGAGTTATAAGATTTATGCCAAATCTAGCCGCTAAATGCAATAAATCAGTTACTGCAGTGTGTGCCTCATTACATACAAATGAAGAAGATAAGGAAATTGCAATAAATATTGCAAAAACATTTGGTAGTGCATTTTTTTTAGATGAAGATAAATTTAGTACTTTTATTGGTATTAGTGGTTCAGCAATAGCATTTGTTTTTGATTTTGCACATAATCTTGCCCTTGGTGGAACTCATGAAGGTATTGATTATAACACTGCATTAGATATAGCTTTTGCTACTATGGATAGTGCTAAATCTCTATATGAAGTAGATAATGAAAACCCAATTTCTCTTATGAGTAAGGTTTGTTCTGCTGGAGGTACAACAATAGAGGGTGTTAAAACATTAAGTGATAACAATTTCTCAAGTGCTGTAATAAATAGCGTTATAAATACAGTTAAAAAATCAAAAGAATTAGAAAAAAATAAATAATTATCTAGTACATTCTTTTTAAACCCATTATTATATATACAAATTAAAAATCACAAGGACAATAACCATGATTGATTTAAAAGAGCTAAAAAGCCGCAAGGATGAAATTTCACAAAACATTAAAAATCGTTTTATGAATGTTGACTTAGATAGCATTATTGCTTTGCAAGATAAAAGAGCATCTTTACTTCAAAAAAGTGAAGAATTAAGAAGCCAAAGAAATGCAAATGCTTCCAAAATGAAAGGTAAATTAGATGCTAGTGTTAGAAAAGAGTTAATTGAACAAGGAAAATCTTTAAAAACTGAAATATCAGATGTTGAAGAAAAATTAAAAGATACTTTAGAAAAATATAATCAAGCAATTAGAACAATACCAAACTATGCCCATCCAGAGGCTCCAGTTGGTGAAGAAGATAAAGATAATACTGCAATTAAATTTTATAAAGAACCTACTAAGTTAAATTTTAAAGCTTTAGATCATGTCCAACTTGGAGAAAATTTAGATATTTTAGATTTTGAAAAAGGAACTAAAGTATCAGGTCCAAAATTTTATTATGTAAAAAATGAAGGTGTTATTCTTCAAATGGCTTTAGAAAGATTTGCCACTGATATACTAATAAAAAAAGGATTTACTCCTTTTATAACTCCTGATGTAGCAAAAGAAGAAATATTAAATGGTATTGGCTTCAACCCTCGTGGTGCAGAAAGCAATATTTATACAATTGAAAATACAGATACTTGTTTAGTTGGAACAGCTGAAATTACTTTAGGTGGATATTATAGTAATGAAATTATTAATAAAAATGATTTACCAATAAAAATGAGTGGTTTATCACATTGCTTTAGAAGAGAAGCTGGTGGTGCAGGTCAATATTCAAAAGGCTTATATAGAGTTCACCAATTCTCAAAATTAGAAATGTTTGTTATTTGTTTACCAGAAGATAGTGATAAAATTCATCAACAATTATTAGAAATTGAAGAAGATATTTTCTCAGCATTAGATATTCCATACAGAGTCGTAGATACATGTACAGGGGATTTAGGTGCTCCTGCTTATAGAAAATATGATATAGAAGCATGGATGCCTGGAAGAGGTGATAATGGTGAATATGGGGAAGTAACATCAACAAGTAATTGTACTGACTATCAATCACGATCTTTACAAATTAGATATAAAGATGAAAATAATAAAAAACAATACGTTCATATGTTAAATGGAACAGCTATTGCACTCTCAAGAGCAATTGTTGCTATTATGGAAAATTACCAAAATGAAGATGGTTCGATTTCTATACCAAAAGCTTTAATTCCTTATACAAATTTTGATAAAATTAAAGTGAAATAAAGGAATTTTATTATGGAAATAAGTGCTTTAACAACAGATTTTTATGAATTGACAATGATGCAAGGATTTTTCAAACAAAACTATAATCCAAAAGTAGTTTTTGATATGTTTTATAGGACAAATCCTTTTAATGGCGGATATGCTCTTTTTGCTGGACTTGATCAACTATTAGAAAAATTAGAAAATTTTAAATTTAGCAAAGAAGATATTGAATATTTAAAATCTTTAAATACTTTTGATTTAGATTTTTTAAATTATCTTGAAAACTATAAATTTGAGGGAACTCTTTATTCAATGGATGAAGGTCAAGTTGTATTTGCAGGAGAGCCCTTAATTAGAATTCATACTAATTTAATCGATGCTCAACTGATTGAAGGAATGTTGTTAAATACAATTAATTTCCAAACTCTTATTGCTACAAAAGCATCTAGAATGGTAATTGCTTCTAAAGGCTCTTCTATAATGGAATTTGGATTAAGAAGAGCTCAAGGTGATGATGGTGCTCTAAGTGCTGCAAGAGCCTCTTTTATTGGAGGGACTAAAGTTACTAGTAATACACTAGCTGGTAAATTATATAATATTCCAGTAAGTGGTACGATGGCACATTCTTGGATTATGAGTTTTGATAATGAAGAAGATTCTTTTAGAAAATTTGCTGAAATTTATCCTGATAATTGTATTTTATTAATTGATACTTATGATACTTTAGGATCTGGTATAGAAAATGCTATAAAAATTGGGCTTGAGCAAAAAGCTAAAGGTAAAAAAATTGGAGTTAGAATTGACTCTGGTGATATGAGTTATTTACCACTAGTGATAAGAGAAAAACTTGATAAGGCTGGATTAGAGGATGCTATAATTGTAGTATCAAACGATATTACAGAAGAAATAATCCAAGCTCTAGTTGCTGATAAAGTTCCAATAGATTTATGGGGAATTGGTACCCATTTAGTTACAGGGGGATTTCAATCTTCTCTTAATGGAGTTTATAAATTATGTGCTAAAGAAGGAAACGATGGAAATTATATTCCAACTATGAAAATTTCTAACTCTTTTAGCAAAACAACAAATCCTGCAATTAAACAAGTTTGGAGATTCTTTGATGATAATTTAGGCTCTATAGCTGATTTAATAACTCTTGATTCTGAAAAAATAAAAAAAGGAAAAGATTATTCTTTTTATCACCCATTTAGTGAAACTGATTTTTTCAAATTAAAAGAGCACAAATATACTTCAATAAAACCTTTATTATCAAAAAAAATGATTAATGGTAAAAGAATTGAAGAGAAAAAAAGTTTATTAGAAATACAAAAATTTGCTAGTGAAAACTTAGAACATTTCCACAAATCTTATAAGAGACAAATTAATCCTCATATTTATAAAGTTAGTTTATCTAAAAAGCTCAAAACACTTAAAAGAAATTTAGTTTCACAAGAAAAGAAAAAATTAGATAATTAAGAGACAAAAAAATCGGGGGTTTTTATCTCCGATTTTTTATATACTTAACAATACCTGTTGCAATAGATTTAGCCATTTTATCTCTATAACTATTATCTAATAATAATTTAGCTTCATCTTCATTAGAAATAAAGCCAACTTCTATTAAACAAGCGCTTGTTCTACAAACATTCAAAACATAAAGATCTTCGCTTTTTATTCCTCTATTATTAATATTTAAAAAATTATTTACTATTGAATTTAAAATAGTAGAAGCTAATTCAAAACTAGTTTGATATTGTTTTTTATTAAGAGTATATAAATCTTCATTTACAAATAAATCAATATTTTCTATAGGTGTTTTTTCGTCAAATAAATGAACAATTTTATTTTCTAATTTTGTAAAAATCTCAACTCCACTCGCTTCTTTATTTTTTGCTGAATTAGCATGAATAGATACATAAAGAGAAGAAGTCTTATTTTCTATTTCATAATTATACCCTATTTCACTTCTTTCTTGTAAAGAGAGGTAAGTATCATCAACTCTAGTTTGAATAATTTCTAATTTAGGAAGCTCTTTATTTACATATTTCTCTACTTTTAAAGCAATATCTAAAACTATATCTTTTTCATATATCGTAGGAGCAAAAGAATAGGATGCTATAGCTCCACTGTCATTTCCGCCATGTCCAGCATCTATGACTAATGATGAAATTGGATAGTCGAAAAAAGATTTTGCATATAAACAATTACTAAAAAAAAATAAAAAAATAAAAAAATAAAATATTTTTTTTACGTTATAATTATTAAAGCCAAAGTTAAAAATCATATTTTTTAATTCTCACTTCTATTTAATTCTTCATCAGGAGTATATTTCCATGATTTAATTAAAGATTTAAAATCTTTTTTTACTAATACAATTAATCGCTCTTTTACTTCAACATTAAAAGTTTTTTTATCAAAATAACCTCTAAATTTATGAGCAAAATTTTTACCATTTATAGTTTGTACACCCAAAGCTCTAGTGTGAACTTTGTTCAAATTCTCAATAGGTGATCTATCTTCAATAACACTCAAACGTTTAGGAAAACTTACGATAAAAGCACTTGTACATCCAATTGTTTTACCAAATTCATTACATTTTATTCCAAAATCTAAAAATTGATAATATTCACTTTTTATATCAATATCATAACCTCTTATTCTTTGAAAAAAAGCTCGATCAAACAAGCCCATCCCCATAAAAGGATAAAGTGTTTGATAAACTTCTGTTGATGCCATATTTGGAAAATATGAATCAGGATTAATCAAAAAACCTTCTAGTTTGGGAGAATTCATAGATGGTATAATTTCTTTTTTACTATTTGCGATTGCTGGAACTAAAGCAATTGGAGATTCTTTACCATTTAATATATTAAATAAATAAGCGCCTTCAAACCTTATAATTTCAACATCAGATCTAACAATCATAAAGAAATTTGTAAAACATTCATCAGCAATTGTATTTACAGACTCTCCAAAAGAATTAATAGAAGAATAAACTATAAAAGTAACATCTGGATATTCTTTTTTAAAAACATTAATATCACCTCTTTCTAAATTCATTACAACATGAAGACAAAAATTCATATTTTCAACATACCATTGTATTGTATTTTCTAGTTGTTCAAGAGATCCAACATCAATTATTCCTATTGCTAATTGCTCACTTCTATGAAGTTGTTCAATTTTTTTGCCAACATCTTGTTTTCTATGAAAAATTTTATAATTATTCATTTCTCGCATTAATAAAAACTATGTCCTCTGGACGGAAAATTACAGTTTTTTTCCCAGGTCCTAATAAATCTTCAATATCACTACTGTTGTGACCAATTATAGATAGAATATCAGTACTATCATAATAAGGCACAGCTTTTGCGAAAGCAAGTCCCTTATTATCTTGTATTTCTATAACATCACCTGCTTCAAAAGCTCCTTTTATTTCAATAATACCACTTGGTAATAAACTTTTTTTATTTTCAAGAGCTTCTTTTGCACCATTATCAACAACAATTTTGCCATTTATTGAACTATTTATAATCCATCTAGATCTTTGACTTTTTCTTTCTTTAGAATTTATTAAAGTTCCAAATTCATCACAAGCTAATATTTTATTTAATGCATCATTATCTTTTCCACTAGCGATTATACATTTACATCCCGCTATTGATGCTATTTTAGCAGCTAATAATTTAGTTTTCATACCACCTGTTGAAAATATAGAACCTGCTCCTTTAGCAAAACTCATTATCTCATCATCAATTGTTTCAATTTCACTTATTAATTTTGCATTTGGATTTTTATTTGGATTATCATTATATAAGCCATCAATATCTGTTAAAATTACTAATAATTGTGCATCAATTTTAGAAGCAACTAAAGCACTCATTCTATCATTATCACCAAAAGCAGATCCAATTTCTGCAGTACTAATAGAATCATTTTCATTTAAAATTGGAACAATTCCTAAATCAAGAAGAGAAAAAACACTATTTCTTAAATTAACATAAGTTTTTCTATTATCTAAGTCTTTACGTGTAATCAAAACTTGAGAACAAATAATATCTTTATCACTAAAATATTTTCTATAAGTACTCATAAGAACTGGCTGCCCAATTGAAGCAAGAGCTTGTCTCATAGCAATATCTTTTACACTATGTTTTATATTTAATTCTTTAGCACCCATTCCAATAGCACCAGAGCTAACAAGTACTACTTGATAACCACATCTTTTTAATTCAGCAATTTGATTTACAATTACCCTTATTCTATTTTCATCAATTTTTGTTTGAGATGAAAGTAAATTAGTACCAACTTTTATTACAATTCTTTTTACATTAGAGAAATCTCTAGACATTACATACCACCAATTAGGATTTAATTTAATTCAACATGTTTAAATGTTTTCTTTTTTGTACTATAGTCTTCGACTATTTGATTATTACCTTTTAATAAATATTTTGTGCTCATTAAACCCTTTACCCCAACGGGACCTCTAGCATGTAGTTTTGATGTAGATATTCCAACCTCAGCACCTAGACCAAATCTATAACCATCAGCAAATCTAGTACTACAATTACTAAAAACATCTGCACTATCTACAGTATTAAAAAACTTCAATATATTTTCTTCATTTTTAGATAAAATTGCATCAGTATGCTTAGATCCATGTTTTGAAATATGAGAAATTGCACTTTCAATATCATCAACAACTTTTATTGCAACTTCATAATCCAAATACTCACTATCCCAATCACTTTCATTAGCTTTTATGCAATCTATAACATCATTAACTAAATCACAACCATGAATAATTACATCCTTTTTATCCAATTCTTTTTTTAAAATAGGTAAAAATTCTTTATATATTTTTTTGTTAATTAATATAGTTTCAACAGCATTACAAGCAGATGGATATTGTGTTTTTGAATCAAAACAAACTTTTGCAGCCTTATCAAAATCGACAACTTCATCAACATAAATAGAGCAAATACCATCAGAGTGTCCCATAACTGGGATGTTTGAATTTTCCATTACATAAGAAACAAATGAATTAGAACCTCTTGGTATAATTAAATCAATATAACCATCCATTTTTAATAAAGTATCTACATCACTATGAGATTCAATCAATATTGCCCAAAATGATTTTAATTTTGTATTTTCTAATGATTTTGAAATACTATTCATCAAAGCTTTATTAGTATTATTAGCTTCTTTTCCACCTTTTAATATAATACCATTTCCACTTTTTAATGCTAGAGATACTATTTGAATCAATGCATCAGGACGAGATTCAAATATCATAGCAATTACACCTAATGGATAGCTAACTTTTTCTAATATCAAATTATCATCAAGTTCTCTTTTTTCAAGAACATCTCCAATTGGATCTCTCTGATTTTCTACCATTTCTAATCCTAAAATAGATGATTCTAATTTTTTTTCATTAAACTTTAATCTTGATACAATAGAATTTGAAATATCACAAGATTTTGCAGCATCTAAATCTTTTTTATTTGCAGCAAAAATAATATTTTTATCTCTAATTAAGCCTTCTTTTATCAAAGATAGTGCATTATTTCTTTCTTCTAATGAACTACTAGATAACTTAACAATATTATCTTTTAATTTGATAATTTGATCTTCTAAACTATTATTTTCTCTCATGATAAATATCTCCTAATTATTTAAAAAAATACTATGATTTAATTATGATTTCAATATATAAAATAAAAAGAAACTAAGAATATAAACAAAAGCCATTAAATTTCTTTAATAGATAGACTTGTTTTGATGTAATTATTTTTTTAAGAGCTTTTTACTAATATATTTTAGTCTATACAACAAGCTCCTATATAAATTAATTAAATTAAACATAGATAGAGCTATGAATATATAGATAATACATATATATTTCAATCTATAACTATGCTATAGAAAAAAAATTATGAGAAGAATCACTCCTCTCATAATTTTTTTAAACTTCTAATAGCTTTAGTTATTATTTTGTTGAATTTATTAATAATTCTTCAACTTCAGCATCACTTAATTCATAATTATAAAATAATTTATAAAATATTTTTGCTTCTTTTTTAATATCAATACCATATTTATCTGGATAAATTAAATTTCCTAACCATTTAATACCAAGAATCCTATTCATAGCAGGTGGCGCATCAATCCAGTTAAAAGGACCGTTTGGAATTATATAAATATTATTATCTTTAATAGCTTTTACATTATCAAATGGACTATCGCTACTCAAAAATGAATCATAAGCATCCCTTTCAGATAAAATAATATAATCAGGATTATAAATAATTAATTGCTCAGGACTTATCTTTGTCCAATTATTAGAGCCTTCAACAACATTATTAATTCCAACTAAAGGAAATACTTGAGTGTGAAAATTGCCTTTGGGAAAAGAAGTTAAACCATCAGGTTCTAAACCATAATATATTGATTTTTTCTCATCTTCTTTGATATCTGATAAAATGTTTTTAGATAACTCTAAAGTATTTTCACAATACAGAGCTCTCTCACTTGCTTTTTCTTCTTCATTTAATAACTTACCTAAAGCTCTATAAGTAGATCCCATATCATCAAGATATGAAGATATAAATACTACAGGAAGATTTAATTTAGATTGTAAATCATCTAAATCTTTTATCATTTCCTCTTTTGAACCTTTTATTTCTCCAACATCAATAACTACTTGAGGGTCTGCAACTAATAAAGCTTCCATATTCAAATTAGCTTTTTTACCATAAAAAGCTCCATGAACAGGTAAATTAATAATATCTTCATCAAAATATTTTGCCATATCTTGAGTTGGTCTTGTTCCCCATCCTACCATTTTATTTGGAACAATTGAATATATAATTTGTTGAGATAAATTTCCAGATGGTGCAACCCTATCAATATTAGTTGGAACTTCAACTTCTCTACCTAAAGAATCAACAAAAATTGTTGTATCTTCAGTTTCTTGTACAAAATTGTTTTCTTTTTGTCCTTGAGCAAATAAATTTGCACAAACAATTAAAGAAACCATTATTACTAGTATTCTTTTCATTAATTAAGATCTCCTTTATCAATAATGATAAAAATTAATTTCTTTTTATTTCTAAAAACAACATTATCAACATCAATTTCTTCAATTTGATTTAATAAGTTATTTATTTTTTTTTCACTTGCTTTTGAATAATAATGATTTATATAA
>Ga0102926_1001190_pt1 | contig 15470 bp, 17 predicted proteins | sample SalPonR1_A_D2_MG_FD_78173 | JGI IMG/M metagenome (GOLD analysis project Ga0102926, IMG submission 78173) | Salt pond soil microbial communities from South San Francisco under conditions of wetland restoration - Salt Pond MetaG R1_A_D2_MG | ecosystem: Environmental > Aquatic > Marine > Intertidal...
GAGGTTTTCATGCTTGTAAAAAACTAGTTGATTGTTTTAATTATTATGATTTTGACAGTGCCAACAAAGTAGCAGAAGTTGAATTGCTAGGCACAGTTTTGGGAGATAATGAAGATAAGCAAGTAACTAATCACATTAAAATAGTAAAAGAACTAACATGGTTTGAGGTTCTTCATCTAGTTAATATCGGTAATTGTAACATCGGTTACAAGAACACTGGTGATAGTAACACGGGTGATGGTAATGCTGGTAATTATAACAATGGTTACAGGAACAGTGGTGATTGGAACACTGGCAATAGTAACACTGGTGATAAGAACAGCGGTAATAGGAACACTGGTAATGAAAGCACTGGTGATTGGAATAATTGCGATAAAGAAACAGGGTTTTTTAATTCTAAAAACTCAGAAGAAATTAGAGTTTTCAATAAGCCTTGTAAAATATCAATTTGGGAAAATGCAAGAAAACCAAAGTTTATATATTTTTTTCTAGAAGAAGGAAAAACTTATAAAGAATGTTTTAAAAATTCTTATTTAAGAGCAAAAAAACAAGATGATTGGGAATATCAAAAAGAATTATTGTTAAACTTACCAAATTTTGATAAACAAGTATTTTTTGAAATATCTGGAATAGAGATATAAAGGATGTTGATATTATGATATTAATTTATAAAAATGATGAATTTGTAACTAGTGTGAATACACGTAAAGAAGCTGCTGAATATGTTGGTTTATCTTATTCTTATGTGTCAACTTTAATGTTTTTGGATAGAACAAGTGCTCAAGGTTGGTCATTTGATATTGAGATATAGAGAGAAAAATATAATATTATATATTATTATATAATAATATTATATAATATTATTACTGTATATTTATTTAATTAATAATATATTTTATGTATATTTATAACATGATTTTATCCACTATTATTAGTGGATATTTTTTATTTTTATAAAATTTTATAATTTATTTTAACTCATTTAAAAAATTTTAAACGCTTTAAAAAATTTTAAACGCTTTAAATTTACTTAAATTTAATTTTTTATCTTGTCGTTGCGATTTTTCTTAACGACAAGATTTTTGCAAATCATTAATTAAACGCTTTAATCAACGTTTCATCTTGTCGTTACTTGTCGTTACTTGTCGTTGCTTGTTATATTTACTTGTTATAATTTTTTATGTTTTTTACACACGTAAAATTTTAAACGCTTTAAATTACTTAATTTTTTGCACTTGGTTGTTATAACAAGTTACCTAAACGACAACAAACGACAACAAACGACAACGGTTAATTACTTATGGTATAACGAATTAAAAAATAATTTGTCGCTTGTCGTTGAATTTCTTATACTTGCTAAGTTTGAGTAATATATAAATATAAGATTTAAACGCTTTAAATTTCATTTTTAGTACTATTAATTATATAAGTATATATATAAGAAGAGCAACGACAACAGATAAAAATTTATCGATTGCGAACGCTTTAAATTTTACCTTGTGTAATAAAAATAACATTTTTAACATTTGTTATATTTTTAATTATTTTAATTATTCATAAATAATTTACAAATTTTATTTTTTAATTAATATGCATAAAAATTTATACATATTAATTTATGCATAAAAATTTTTAACTAAATGGTATTACATTTTTAAAAATTCTATGTTATTATTTTCGTAAAGAGGTGAGATGTGATATTATCAGAATTTCATAAATCATGGATAACAGAAAGGGGGATATAATGGCTAAAAAACATGCTGGTGGTAGACCAAGAACTTACAACGATAAACAAACTGAAGAAATAAAAAAATTACTTAATGAATATATAAATAAAACTGATGTTCCTATTCTTGCTGAGTTTGCTTATCAAAACAATATACCTAGAACTACGTTCTATGATTACCCAGAGTTCTCCACACTAATAAAAAAATTAATCGATAAAAAGGAAAGCCAATTAGAGAAATTAGCCTTGTTTAACGTTATTAATTCAACAATGGCGGTTTTCAGTTTAAAACAAATTGGCTGGAGAAATGAGCAAGAAGTTAATGTCAAAACAGATCTTGAAGAATTTAGTAAGGCAATGAAAAATTTGGAAAGTGATGATACGATGGAAGATTTTGAAGATGAAGTTTAGTAAAATTCAAAGTCAATTTTTAAAACATAAATTACACAGAATTAATATTTTAACTGGATCAGTTCGTTCAGGAAAATCATTTATAGCAAACTGGAAAGTTATTTCTAAAGTCATTAATTTAGATCTTAACGTTGATGGCATAATTGCAGGAAGGTCAAAGAAAACTGTAATTACTAACATCTTACGACCAATGCAAAAATCAGTTGGTGTTAAAAATTTACATTTCAATCAAGAAGAAGGGTGGCTATTTGGTCATCATTTTTTGGTTTGTGGAACTGGCACAGTAGCTAGTGAAGAAGCAATCAGAGGTGCTGAATTTGGATGGGCTTATGTAGATGAAGGAACTCTATCACATAAGACTTTTTTTAAAATGTTGACTACTCGTTTATCTGTCAAAGATGCTTGGCTAATCACTACAACTAATCCTGATGCTCCTTCACATTGGCTAAAAACTGAATATATCGATAATAAAAAAATCGATGTTAAAACATGGGTATTTAAACTTACTGATAACTTCGCACTTGATAAGAATTACGTTAAAGAAATCAACGCTGAATATGTTGGCTTCTTTAGAAAACGTTTTATTTTAGGGATGTGGGTTCGTGCTGAAGGTGCTATTTATGAATCTTTTGAACCAGAAAGAAATGTAATTAATGGAATTCCTTCATCATGGCAATATCTCTACACTGAAATTGGTGGTGATATTGGTGGTAATGGTTCAGCAACATCATTTATTGCGGTAGATTATTACATGGCTAAATTTAGAGTATCAGGACAGATTGTTAAGAAATTAGTAGCAATAGCAGTCGATGAAGTTTACGATACGTTGAACAAAGATGTGAATTCTCTCAAAGAAGAATTTAAACAATTGGTAGGTGATCTAAAAACGTTAGGTAAAAAAATTAAATGTGCTTATATAGATTCTGCTGAACAATTGATAATTAAAGAAATTAGAGCAATGGCAATTTGTAATATTAAATCATCTAAAAAAATAAAAATAATGGATAGGATCATGTTAGAAAATTCAATCTTCAAAAGACAACAATTTTTTATTTTAAAGAAATGTAAAAATTTAACATTAGCATTTGAAAGTGCCGTATGGAATCCTAAAATTAATTCAAATAACGAAAGATTAGACGATGGAACATCTAACATTGACAGCTTGGATGCGGTAGAATATACTTTAGAAAGACATTTCAAGGATTTCATGAGGATAGGAGCGAAAGCAGCGTAATGAAAAATAATAACATATTCAAAAGACAACAATTAAATAACAATAATGATTCAATGCAAGATTTAAAATATAACTGGTTTAATATTTATAAATCAAAACCTAAATGGGCTGATTATTATTATCGTTCAGCATTTGGGGTCAAAAAGAAAAGACCCCTATCAAGATTAAATTTACCTAAAACTATTACTGAAGGAATTAATAGTTTATTGTTTTCAGAAACTCCTACAATTAAAACAAATGAATATATTGAAGAAATTTTTAAAAATAATGATTTCTTAACAAACTTAAAAAAATGGTATGAATATGTTAACGCACTTGGTGGAGGTGCATTAAAAATTTATGTAAAAAATGGTGAAACGACAATTGACTTCGTAAAAGCTCAAAACTTTGTACCAGTTAATTTTAATAATACTATGATTACTGATGCAGATTTTTATTCTGATGAAATATACAATGGTGAAAAATATACAATTATCGAACAACATAGAATTAAAGAAACTGGTTATGAAATTACAACACTTGTATATAATGCTTCAGGTAGTGAAGTTCAATTATCTGATATTGGTAGAAGTGAAGAAAAAACAATTGAATTTTCTAACATAACTCATCCATTATTTGTTTATTGTCCTTCAGTAGTTACCAATAATTTAAACTCTGAATCACCTGAAAACATTAGCTTATTCGCAAACTCCGAACATGTGTTACACGAATGTGATAATTCATTTGATGCTTTAAATAGTGAAGTAAGATTAGGTAGAAAAAGATTAATTGTTGGTTCGGGTATGATTCAAAAATCATATGATGAAGATGGTAATTTAGTTAATTATGTTGATCCTTCAGATGAAATATTTACAGCCTTAAATTCCGATGACATTGAAAGATTACAAGTGATGGATAATAGTTCAGGTCAATTAAGAATTACAGATTTAACAAATTCATTAAATGTTAATTTAAAATTATTAAGTATGAGTATGGGATTTGATGCCAATTTCTTATCGTTTGATGCGGTTGGTGGATTAAAAACAGCAACTGAAATAATATCTGATAATAGTGCGACGTTTAGAAGAATATCCTTAATGAAAAGATCATTAGAAAAATGCATTAATGATTTATGTAGAGTAATCATGATTTATAAATCCTCTCTTGACGGTGGAATCTCTTATGTCGATGAAGATTTTGTTATTAAATTTGAAGATAATATTATTGAAGATAGAAATAGCAAAACAGCATATTGGCATGGTAGACTTTTAAATAAAACAGCTACATTAGAAGATGTATTAATTCATTTAGATGGTTTAAGTGCTGAAGATGCCAAGAAGAAAGCTGATGAATTAAGAGAAGTTAATAAAACAGTTACCCCGCCAAATATGTTTGAATAAAAAGGATATTAAATGTACGAAAAAGTAATGTTTGATGTAGAAACTGAAATTATTACTGATTTAATTAAAGCGCTATCAAAAGGTAATGTTGGAACTACTAATTGGTTAACTAAAAAACTCTTAGAACAGTCTAAAATATCTAAAAGGGTAGAAAGTATATTAAAGTCTTATGCTCCAGCCATTGAACGTGTCATTGCTTCAGATATCAATGATATGATATTTAACACATCTAAAGAAACATTAGCATTATTAAAAAATGCTGGTGTTGATTTAAACATAACTTCTTCATATGAATCAATATTAACCCAATATGTTTCTAATCTAAAAAATTCTTATAATATAACTTCAGCTGGTTTAATTGGAAATACTCCAAATATTTATATTGATGCTGCTAACAGTATTTCAGTATTAGTTTCATCCGGAACAATTACATCTGATCAAGCCATTGAAAAATTAGTTAGAAAATGGAGTAATGAAGGTTTAAAATCTGTAGTTGATAAAGCCGGTAGAAATTGGAGTGCTTACAGTTATTCAAATATGATTTTAAGAACTACTAACAGAAATATAACTACAAATGTTCAAGAACAAACTTTTGATGATTATGATATTGATCTTGTTGAAATATCTTCACATATTGGAGCACGTCCGTTATGTGAACCTTATCAAGGTAAGGTTTATTCAAGAGGTGGAAAGTCCAATAAATACCCCGCTTTAACTTCTACATCAATGGGTGAACCTGCTGGGTTATTTGGTATAAATTGTGGTCATACAATGTACCCTTATATGGATGGTACTAAAAAAACTTATAAACCTTATCCTAAAAAAGAAAATAAACGTGTATATGAAAATGCTCAAACTCAAAGAAGATTAGAAAGAAATATAAGAAACGCTAAAAGAGAATTACAAATTACTAAAGATGCTAAATTAAATAATAATGCAGCTTCATTAAGAGTTAAAAACAATCAAGCTAAAATGAGAGAATTTATTGATGACACTGGAAGAACTAGATATTATAGTAATGAAAGATTGATTTAATAATTGATATAAGTTATAGTTTATTTAATAACACATAGGAGAAAAAAATATGTTAAAAAATTATTTTAGAATTATGTTTGAAAAACAAGATGATGGAAATGGTGGAAATCCTGAACCAAACACAGAACCATCTAAGAATGAACCAAACACAGAACCAACAACTGAATCAAATTCAGAACCTAAAGATGATAAAAAATTCACACAGGAAGAATTAAATGGTTTATTAGCTAATGAGAAAAAAGCAGCAAAGGCAAAAATTTTAAAAGATTTAGGGATTGAAGACCCTGAAAAAATCAAAGAAATTATTAAAAAACAAAAAGCTGAAGAAGATGCTAATAAATCAGCAGTTGAAAAATTAAATGAAAAAGAAAAAGCTATCAAAGAAGCTAATGATAAATTAGCTGAATATGAGGCAAGAGATAAAGCAATGGATGCTGGTGTTGATGCTAAGAAAGCAAAAGAATTCATTAAACTAGCCATGAATATTGGTGAAGGTGATGATATTGATTCTAAGATTAAATCAACAATTGAAAAATATCCATTCTACAAAGAAGGTTCTCAACCTAAAGATTTTGGTAAGAAATCAGGCGGAACAGGTAAGAGCTCAATGGAAACTGATGCTGCAACAGTGAGAAAATATATGGGTTTAAAATAAAAATAATTAAAATAATTGCATGATAACACTATACATCACATCAAATGTGATGTATTATTTATATAGATGATTTAATTATTAAATTATGTTTTGGTTACTAATCACCAATAAGATTAGGGAACATCATTGTTCAACAGGTTCTAATTGCCGATCAAAATTAGGTTCTTAATAAAAAATAATAAGGAAATATTATGGCTCATACAGTCGAAGAATATGTTCAGTTGTTTCAACCTAATTTAGATGAACAAGTTGAACATGGTTTAGTAACTAATAATTTGGATATGAATGGTGCAATGGTTCAATATAATGGCGGTAAAACTATTCGTATTGCAAAAATTACTACTTCAGGAATGAAAGATTATAATCGTGCAACTGGTTTTACAACTGGTGCTTCTACTCTTGATTGGGAAACATTTACAATGGATATGGATAGATCAAATGAATTTATCTTAGATTCACAAGATGTTGACGAATCACAATTCTTACCAACAGCAAGTCAATTAATGGCAGATTTCCAAACTACACATGTAATTCCTGAAATTGATGCTTATAGATTGAGTAAGTTAAGTGCTTATGCTCATGGTGCTGGTAATGAAAAAGTTTCTTATGTTCCTGCAAAAGAAACAATTATCGCACAGTTAAAAGCTGATTTAAAAACAGTTAAAGAAGCTGGTGCAATCAATCCAGTAATTTACATGTCTTATGATGCTCTTGAAATCTTAGAACAAGCAGATGGCGTTACTCGTAATTTAGATGCTAACGGTGAAAAAGATTTAAATACTAAAATTAAATCTTTTGATGGTGTTCAAATTATTCCTACTCCTAAAGCACGTTTAAAAACAGCTTATACATTTACCACTGGTTTTGCTCCAACAGTTGGTGCAGTCGATACTAACTGGATTATTGCAGTTCCTTCATATGTAATGGCAGTTAATAAATTAGAGAAATTAAGAATATTCTTACCAGATACTAACCAAAGCGCAGACGCTTGGAAAATTCAATATCGTAGATATCATGATTTATTCGTAGCTGATAATAAATTAGTTGGTTTATTTGCTAATTTTTATGATGCTTACGCAGTATAATAAGGACGGTGGTCGTTAATCTCCCATGATAGTAAAATATCATGGGTTATACTAAAAAAGGAAAAAATATTATGAAATTGTGGCGAAAAATGGCAACGTTTAGAGTTAAACCAGATGATGAAGATTTAAAATCAGCTGGATATAAATGTCTTGGTGAATGTGATGAAAAGGGCAATTTATTAAAAGCACCCAAAAAGAAACGCAGTAAAAAAATTAAATCAGAAGTAATTGAAGAAGATGGTATTATTAAAGATGGTATTATTGAAGATGGTATCGAAGGATTAGATTAAGTATGACGTGGCAAGAATTAATTAATTATGATGCTTATAAAAATATAGATATAAATGTCGTATTGCGTGCTGAAGAAATAGTTCTCGCCACAATAGGTCGATTAGTTGCGCCTACAGAAGAAGAAATTGGAACAGAAAGATATGCTTGGTATATGAAATCAATATACTCTCAAGCAGATTATTTTGATAATTATGGAACTGACGAAGAAACGAGTGGTCAATTTAGTATAGGTTCATATTCTGAATCTAAAAATAGTAACGACTTAAATTCGACGGGATTAACAAAGCGTTCAATGTTATATTTAAATAATTCGGGATTGATGTACAGGGGTGTTCAGTCAATAAATAGGGTAAATGAATATGAATATTAGACCAATCAGAAAATCATTATTAATTCATTCTATTACTTTAAAAACAGTTGATGAACCTAATATTTATGGTGAAAAAACTTTCACTGAATCAACTGTTAATCATGTTAGAGTTGAACCAGTTAAGAATAAAATATTAGTTGGTTCAATGGATGAAAATGATATATCTAAGGCTTTATTATTTTGGGATAGAATTAATTCAGATTCAGCGGAATTTAAAACTTTAGATAAAGTTATTTTTAAAGGTGATGAATATACTATTAGAAAAATTAATATATATTTTGGTCAAATGGATTTAATACATCATTTAGAAATGGAATTAGTTTAAAAATGGATGTTAATATAAAGTTTAATATCAATAAAATTTATAAAGATAAAAAACAAATTTTTGATAAAAAACAAATTTTATTTGAAGAACAGATAATGAAAGATTCTAATTTTTTTGTCCCAGTAAAAGATCATTATTTGGAAACATCTGTAATTAAAGATTGGTCAAGTCATAAGGGAAAAGGTCGTTTAAAATGGGATGTTCCTTATGCACAAAGATTATACAATGGTGATGATTTTAATTTTAGTAAAGATAAAAATCCTCACTCAAGGGCGAAATGGTTTGAAGAAGCCAAGAAAATTAATCTTGACAACTGGTTAAAGATATTGGAGAAATAAAAAATGGTTAGAATAGTTGATGAAATTAGTAATTTTTTAACTCTTAACGGTATTAATTTAACTGATGTAGATGCTTTTTTTGAAACTGACACTGATAGATTAATGTTAAAAGAAGAACCATCTTCAGCACGTGAAACAAGATATTGGGATGGTTCACGTTCAGGTGAATTTTTATTTAGTTTAAATGCAAAAAACAGTAGTTTAGTTGATGCAGTTGATGTTTTAACTAATGCTGAAAAAATATTAGATATTCCTACTTATTTTCAAATTAATAAATTTAGTTTGAAAACAATAGAAATAGTTCAGTCGGCTCATCCAATTAAAAGAGATGAGAAAAATAATTTAATATATGCTAGTGATTTTAGACTAACATATTATTTAGATAAAGAGGATTAAAATATGTTTAATTGTGATTTAGTTTTAAACCATGAAAGTCTTTTACAAATTGATACTAATTATGGTGGAACACCAAATTGGGCATCAGTTAAAAAAGGTATTACTGGTGTAGTTCCATCACCTAATGAAGTAGTTAGCCAAAATCAATATGTTGACGGTGAAGGATTTGCAGAATCTCATGTTACAGGTGGTCAATTTACTATCGCAGTAAGTGGTCATAGATTTATCAATGATGTAGCACAAGATTTTGTTATGGGATTGTATTTGAAACTTGGATGTGAAAGAAACACACAAGCAAGATTCATTGATGAACGTGGTGAATTAAAAACTGGTGAAGTAACTATTGCTAATATTCAACCTGCAAATGGTGACCCTGCTGCTGAAGGTGATATTAGTTTTGAAGTTCATTTCAATGGTAAACCTACCTTGATACCTGCTACAACAGCACCTGAATTATCAGCAGTCGTTGAAACTGGTTCAGTTACTGGTTCAACCAAGTTTACAGCTACAGCAGAATCTGGTAATACATTAGCTTATGTAATAACAAATGCTCAACCAACATGTGATATTAATTCATTGATGTTTGTAAGAGCAACAGGTTATGTTTCAGATGCTAATATTCCTGTAGTTGCAGATCAATATTTAAATGCATTTGAATTGGATTCAGATAAGAGAATTGTTAAATATTACGGACAAGTAATTACAAGTAGTGATATTGCTTAATTAAAAATTAATTTTGGGTAATTCATTTTTAATTTTTCTCCTTTGGAATTAATTATGGATTACCCTTTTTTCAAGGGAGAAATAAAACATGTATAAAAAAGTAGAAATTAAAGATAGGTCTAATATTGTTGAAATTGGTGAAAGAAAATATAAAATTAATGTTAGTGATTATGACTTCATTAAAAAATGTAAAACTTATCAAGATGATCTATCCAATTTATTAGAAGATATTAACAAATCAAATGATTATGATGAATTATTAAATGCTTTTAAAAGTATTATTGACTTTGCACTTAATGATGATTTTGATTATATTTGGGAAACATGCAATCATGATTTTAAAAATTTAATTGGGGTTGCAACAGCAATATCAGAATGTATTCGTGATGGAATGAAAATAAATGTTTAACATTTTAACTGATGAATTAAGATATAGTTATAATAATTTAGAAATTGAAACTGATTTTAGATGTGTATTGATGTATGATAGGATTGTTAAAAATGAAAATTTAAATGAAAATGATAAAATTATAGAAATAATTAATTTATTTTTTCCTACATACGATGGTTCAGTTCCAATTCAAGAATTATTTGATAATATCAAAGATTTCATTCACAGAGGGAAAGAGATAGAAGAAGGAGAAGATGATGAATCGACTCCTTCTTTTGATTTTAATGTAGATAATGAATTAATATTTAGTGCATTTTTACAGGTTTATAATATTGATTTAGTTGAAATTGAATATCTTCACTGGTGGAAATTTTTAAGTCTATTTAATGGACTTCCTGAAGGAAATAAATTAACTTGGGTAATTGGTAAAAGACTTGAAAAGATTCCAAAACAGACTAAATATAATGTATCTTATATCAATAATTTGAGAAAAATAAAAGAAGCATATTCTTTGAAAAAAACTAAAAAATTAACACTTGGCGAACAAATTAATGATATAATGAAGATGTGGAGTTAAAAAAAATATGGCATATGATGGTTCTATTATAATTAAAACAGACATTGATTCAAAAGATTTAAAGAAACAATTAAGTACTATTAAATCAAATATCAGTTCTGGAATGAAAGCAGTTGGAAAAGCAACAACTATTGCAATGGGTGCAGTTTCTACAGGCATAGGGGCAATAGCTGGTGCATCTGTCAAGATTTCAGAAACTACTGATAATATTGATAAGATGAGCCAAAAGATTGGTATATCAAGAGAATCATATCAAGAATGGGATTTTGTATTAAGTCAATTTGGCGCTAATGTCGATGGTTTACAAACCTCAATGAAAACATTAAGTGCTGCTGCTGATGATGTGGCTACAGGTGGTAAAACTTATACTGAACAATTTGATAAATTAGGTGTTTCAATAACTGATGTTAATGGTAATATGAAAGACCAAGAAACCTTATTTAATGAAGTGTTCACAGCTTTACAAGGCGTTGAAGATGAAACTACAAGAACAGCTATAGCAAGCGATTTACTTGGGAAATCAGCAACAGAATTAGCACCTGCATTAAACGCTGGTGCAGATAGTATTGATGATGTTAAACAACAAGCACATGATTTAGGTTTAGTTCTATCAGATGAAACTGTTGATGCTGGTGTTATGTTAACTGATACTATGGATCAATTAAAAAGAACTGGAACGAATTTAATTACTAACTTATTAACCCCAATGATTCAACCCGTTAATGATTTATTACAAGCATTTGTTGGACTAGCAACAGGCGTTGAAGGTAGTGAACAGAAATTAGCAGAAACACTTTCAAACATGGCAACTAAAGTCGTTAACACATTTATTGATTTAGTTCCAAAAATATTTGAATATGGTGTAATTATAATCAAGTCATTAATCAATGGTATAGTTTCATCATTTCCAAATTTATGGAATAAATTAGAATATGGCTTAGGTTTTGCAATTGGTACAATTATTCGATTATTACCTGAATTTTTAAGTAATGGTAAAAATATAATTGAAAATATTAAGACTGGTATTGCTGAAAAAATACCAGAATTAGCAAACAAAGCTGGTGAAATAATAAGAACAATAATTGATTATATTACTAACAACTCAAGCGAAATTGTTGAAAAGGGAAAAGATATTTTAAAGTGGATTTATGACGGTGCTTTCGCTGCTATGAAATGGGCTTTAAATATTGGCATAGATATCATTACTAACTTACTTGAAGGTTTAGGGATAGATGCAGGAAAGTTTAACGAAAAAGCAAAGGAAATTGTCGAAATATTTTTAGACGGAATAAGAAGCGTTTATTATAAAATAATAGACATAGCAGGGGTTATAATTGAAAACTTAATATATGGTTTAACACATCCAGGTGAATTAATTCAAGCAGGCGTTGACGCAATAACTAGCTTTTTAGATGGAATAAAATCTTTTATATCTAATGTCTATGAGGTTGGGGTTAATATTATTGCTACTTTATTAGAAGGGTTAGGAATTGATTCAAGTAGATTTGCAGAAAAAGCTCATGAAATAATTAATTATTTTATTGAAGGTGTTAAATCATTTCATAGTAATATAATAAATGTTGCTGGTGAAATAATTAAAAACTTAATATATGGATTAACTCATCCTAAAAAATTAATAAATAAAGGTAAAGAAATATTATCTAATTTAAAAGACGGTATTACAGAAAAAATATCATCATTATTTGATATTGGCGGTGATATTATTGATGGTTTGGTTAATGGTATTAAAGATGGTTTAAATAAAATTAAAGACACAGCAAAAAAAATTGGTAATACTTTACTGAACGGAGTAAAAGGTATATTAGGAATTCATTCACCTTCTAAAGAAATGGCTAAAATCGGTGGATATGTAGATGAAGGTTTTTCACAAGGAATTGAAGATGGTATCAATGGAGTTAAACAATCAGCGGAAGATTTAGCTGAAACAGTTCCTGAAGTAGTTAATAATTCAACAGATGATGCAAAAGAAGCTGGTAAAACTGTCGGTGGAGCAATTGCAGAAGGTGTTGAAGAAGGGGTTAGTACAGTATCAGATGCAGTTGAAGATGAATTAGATGATACTAAAAAATTAGTATTTAGTTGGACTAATGTAATGAATCAGGCTTTTGAGTCTGTAGTTAATGGATTTAGTGATATTGGTGAAGAATTAGCTAATAATGAATTTAGTTGGAAGTCATTTGGTAGAATAGCACTCCAAGCACTTGCAGACGTATTGAAAGGAATAGCAGTTCAACTGGCAGGTTTAGCAGCAGTTAATTTATTAAATTTTCCAGTTGCTGCCGCTTATGGCGCTGGTGCACTTGCTGCAAGTTTAGCATCAGGATATCTTAATACTAAAGCTAAATCTTATGATGTTGGTGGAATTATTGAAGAAGATCAATTGGCTAATGTTCATAAACATGAGGGAATAATTCCCGCTGGTATTATGGCAGATGCTAAAGCTGAAGGGATTACAATTCAACCATTAAACCAAAATAAAAATATCAGTAGACCTTTTATTATTAATTTAGATGGTCAAACTATAGCAAGAAATACAATGTCGTATATGGATGATGAAGTGGGGTTAATTAATGTGGGCTAAAATAAATGATGTTTTTTATAGATTAAAAGAAGGTTGGAAAATCAAAGAAAGTGCTGGGACTACTTCACTGATGAATATAAGTGTCAATTGTAAAGATAAACCAGTTCCACAGCCTTTTGATATTTTACAAATTGGTGAAAATAGTGTTATAATTGGAGAGGATTTATTAGAAAGTGGAATCAAAGAAAATGTCAATGTAACTGATGATATTAGATTAGCAAGAATTAATATTAATTTTGATTACACTTGGCGCTCATTGGCTGGTAAATCATGGAATCAAATACTACTATAGGAGAAAATAAATGATAGAATTTGAATTAGAAAATATTGATAATTTAATTGATTCTGATCTTGATAAAAGAAATCGAAACTGGGAAAAATCTGAAACACATATCAATAATGAAGAAAATCCACATTCAGTTACTAAAACACAAATTGGATTGAGTAATGTAGATGATACAAGTGATTTGGATAAGCCAATTAGTAATGCTGTTCAAACAGCATTAGATTTAAAAGATAACATCACAGATGTTAATTCAAAAATTAAAAACATTAGTTCCGGTGTAGTAACCTTACCTGGCTATACAAAAAATGGAGTAGCTGGAACAATTACAGTCGACAACACTGGGATTTTTAGATTATTTTCAACTAGTAACTTCAGTGGTAATATTGAAAAATACAGCATTAACGGTGGAACTTTTGCATTAACAAATAATATACCTTCTTACATCGTAGCTAATTACAATGCAGGAACGCCTATTTTAGAATTAATTACAGATAAAAGTTTAATAACTTCATCTGATGTGATTCCAGTGTTTACTTGTAGTAGATTAGATGATGAAATTTGTGTAGAAAATTGGGATAACGCAGCTAGAGGATTAGCAAATAAACTATACGATAAAGATATTAAACTTAATCGATATCAAATTGAATCAGGCTTAGCTATTGCAGAATTAGGAACTAGAAATTTGATGGTCAGTAGTGGCATAGTATGGAATGGTGTCAATCCTAGTAATTTATCAGAAATTGATACAAGTACAGGTACAGACGGAAAGATTAAATTTTTCTACCATATTGGCGGAGAATGGGCTTATTCAGATATTTTTCAATACAATAATTTACAATATGATAATGGTACTGATTTAGTTAACTTAAATAATAATCAATATGGCGTTAACTGGCTATATAGAAACATGGATGAAGATTTGAACTGTATCTGTATGGTATTAGGTAATAAATCTTACACTCTGAGCGAAGCTGAAGCAAGTGCACCGCCTATAATTCCACAAATCGTATATGATAGTTGTGTACTTATCGGTCGTGTTATTGTTGAAAAAAATGCAAGCACAGGACTTGTTGAAAGAGTATCAAGTGCACCGTTAAATATAAGTCCAGTTACTGACCATGATCAATTACTTAATATTGGTACATTAACTCATGATGAGTTAGAAACAGCATTAGACAACAAAGCAGATAAGTCAGCTACTTACACTAAAACAGAAGTTGACGATATTTCAAGTAATAAACTCGATAAAGCACCTGCAGAAACACACAAAGTTTTATACAACAACACTTTAGGAGTGTCAAAATGGGTTAATCCTAGTAGAATTGCTCAGCTAGGAAAGACTATGTATTTTAAAGTAGATGCAGGTAGATTTAACTTCTCTTGGGAAAATCCAAGCGGTAGATTGTGGACATTTCCACAAGGAACAGTTCTTTATTCAGACGGTATTACTCCTATGGCTTCCAGCACAGACGAAAATCCCGATGTCATTATTCCTACAGGTGGGGGGGTTGTAACGCTTCATTCAGATAGTTGGATTGGAAACTATGAACTGCGAGACAATGATACCGATGTCAGATATATTGGAGACCTCTCAGACCTCCCTGCTTTGACGTACTTGCTCAGCCTCTACAACTGCTCACTAGTGA
>Ga0102926_1001197_pt1 | contig 15432 bp, 12 predicted proteins | sample SalPonR1_A_D2_MG_FD_78173 | JGI IMG/M metagenome (GOLD analysis project Ga0102926, IMG submission 78173) | Salt pond soil microbial communities from South San Francisco under conditions of wetland restoration - Salt Pond MetaG R1_A_D2_MG | ecosystem: Environmental > Aquatic > Marine > Intertidal...
TAATCACATGGGTATTTAAAATGACCAATGATCAAGGACAGTATCATATGGCATCAGTTGTAGCAATTGTATTATTCATATTTATTGCCCTAGTGTCAATATACTCATTGAAAAGAACTAAGTCCTTTGAAGAGGAGGATATGATTTAAATGGAAAAAACTTTAAATGAAAAACAAAAATTATCAGATTATATAACTAAACTAGTGGTAATAGCAATTTTAACCATTGCTTCCATTATAGTTGTTTTACCTGTGATATGGATTGTTCTATCAGCATTTAAAACAGGTTCTAGTTTGTTTAGTTCAACAATTCTACCCCAAGAATATACATTAATCCATTTTAAAGAGTTATTTACTGAAACAGATTTTCCAATTTGGTATTTAAACACTTTGAAAATTGCAACAATCAATATGTTGATTTCTGTAGTAATTACTTCAATTACTGCTTATGCCTTTGCCCGATTTAAGTTTAAAGGAAGAAAGATTTCTTTAATGGCAATTTTGGTTTTACAAATGTTTCCTGCGATTTTAGCAATGACGGCTATTTATATTATATTAATGAAATTCGGTTTATTAGATACCCATTTAGGATTAATTTTAATTTATGCAGTTGGTCAAATCCCATACAATACTTGGTTAGTAAAAGGATTTATGGGGGCTATTCCAAAATCATTAGATGAAGCCGCACGTATTGATGGGGCTTCAAATATTACAATTTTTACTAAAATAATATTTCCCCTTTCAAGACCAATATTAGTCTTAGTGGCTTTAACAAATTTTATGGGGCCTTGGTTTGACTATATTTTCCCAAGATTAGTTATTAAAACTGCAAGTAAAAAAACACTAGCAATGGGATTATTTGAATGGGTAAGATCACAATCTACTACTCATTTTACTCGATTTGCAGCCGGTGCAATATTAGTAGCAGTACCCATTGCCATTTTATTTGTGTACCTACAAAAACATTTGGTACATGGTTTAGCACAAGGTGCAACAAAAGGTTAATTTACAAATCCTATTTTTTTTAATATAATAGTTATATTGATGAGGAGGGGATTATGAAAGTAACCATGAAAGATGTCGCTAAAAAAGCCGGAGTTTCTACTTCTACTGTTTCAAGAGTAATCTCTGGTAACGAAAAAATTAGTGACGATACGAAAGAAATTGTCTATAAAGTTATGGATGAGCTAGATTATCATCCAAATATTGCCGCTAGGAATCTAGCAAATAATAAAACAAGTACACTAGGATTAATATTACCCAGTGCAACAAAGGATTTTATGCATAATCCATTTTTCATAAAAGTTATTGCTGGTATTAGTAGATCAGCAAAAGAAAATGGTTATTATATTATGTATAGTAATGCCGAAGATGAAGCCGATGAAATAAACTTATTGAACCATTTTATTAGATCTGGTGCTGTTGATGGTGTAATCTTAACAACTGTACGAACAGATGATGAAAGTGTTGAATTATTAAGAAAATTGAAGTTTCCATATGTAACCATTGGGAGACAAAGAAATTATAAAAATGCATTTTGGGTTGATAATAATAACTTTCAAGCTATGTATAATGTTGTAGAACATCTGATTAGGAAAAATAAATCTGAAATTGGATTTATCGGTGGTAAACATGGGCTTAATGTGACTGTTGATCGTTTAGAGGGGTATAAGAAGGCCTTAGAAACAAGAGGACTTCAAATAAATGATGATCTGATTCGAGAAGTAGAGTTTACGGAATCTGCTGGATATCAAGCCATTAAAGAAATTTTAGAAGTGGCCTCACTAGATGCCGTCGTTACAACAGATGATATGCTAGCCTTTGGTGTCATAGATTACTTGCAAGACAAAGGAATAGAAAACATTGCTGTTACAGGTTTTAATAACACACCTTTAGCAGAATATAGAAAACCAAGTTTGACTTCTGTCGATATTTCAGCAGAAAAACTAGGTTATTATGCAGCAGATTTATTGATTAAGCGATTAGATGATACTGACTTAAAAATTACAAATTATATAGTAGATACAAAGTTAATAGAAAGAGAATCTACTAATCTTTAAATATAAAGTCCTTAGATTGGAATTAATCTAAGGACTTTTTGCATTTGAATTCTAATCCAAGTATAATGGAATTAGAGTTGAAAGGGGATATATATGTACTATTATAAAATCAATGAAAAGTTTTGTTTTTCAATAGAAGCACTTGATTATAATGAAATTTCTAAGGAAGTCTTTGAAAAAACTGAAGATAAAATATTCTTTTTGAAGAGAATGCCTCTAGGATCTACTAAAAATAGCTTGTTAATTCAAGATGTTAAAGAGTTATCCATTGGTAAAGAAACAATTGGAAAAATATCTTTAAAAAATATAGAAAAGTCAATTGAAGTAAATGACTTTATAGAAAAAAAGATTACTGAAGGTAAAGTAGTTTTGATTAACCTTTCCTATGGGTTAAATTTTAATGATGAAAATCCAAGAAAAAAAACAGTTACAATTTTAGGTCTCGGAGATGTTGGCGGCACATTATTATTAGGGTTAAGGCTTTTGGGGAAAGATATAATTGAAGAAATAAGGTTATTTGATTTAAATGAAGATAAAATAAAAAGATACATTTTAGAGATGAATCAAATAGTATTTCCAAATGATAGTAACCTACCAAAGGTTGTATCAACTTCAATGGAAGATCTATTCAACACAGATGTCTTTATATTTACTGCTTCAAAATTTGTACCGAAAGTAGGAAATGAGAAAAAAGATGTCCGTATGGTTCAATATGAAGCGAATCGAGAGATTATTAAAATTTATGCAAAAAAGGCGAGAAAAAATAATTTTAAAGGAATTTTTGCTGTAGTTTCTGATCCAGTGGATTTATTATGTAATGTTGTATTTTATGAATCAAACAAGAATAAGAAGGAAACATTAGATTTTAAGGGGTTATTACCGAATCAAGTAAGAGGTTTCGGCCTAGGAGTAATGAATGGCAGGGCAAATTATTACTCTGAAATTCGAGGACTGAACTATAAAAACGAAGGGCGAGTCTTTGGTCCCCATGGTAAAGGATTAATTGTAGCAGATAGTTTAGAAAACTACTCCCAGAAAGATTCTATAGCATTAACAAATGATGTCATTACTGCTAATCTAAAAGTCCGTGAAGCTGGCTTTAAGCCCTATATAGCACCGGCTTTATCTTCAGGAGCCCTTTCGATTTTAGAAACCTTGAGAGGAAATTATAACTATTCGACAGTCTTTATTGATGGGATCTATTGGGGGATTAGAAATCGCTTAATTAATGGCAGTGTCGGTATTGAGCGGAATGATTTGAATGAGGAGCTAATGAAACGTATTAAGACATCTTATGATGAATTGAGGCATCAATATGAAAAAAATTAAAGTACTCATTTTTAATGATCATCCTGTTTTGTTAGAAATGGTGGAGGCCTTTAAAGAAAGTGTATCTTGCGAAGTGATTACTAATAATTTTTATAAAGCACTATCCTTTGAAGATGAAAGAATTCTTTTAGTATTTTCAACAAATGTAATTGGATCTAATGAAAGGCTAATGAATTTTATTAAAAAGATTAAGGAGAAGAATAAAGTTTTCAACAAGAGTTATGCTGGGATTATCGTTAATTCAGAGAATGAGTTATACACTAAAACCTTAGCACAACAAGTAGTATTTTTACTGAACCAACAAGGCTTAAGTTTTATTGGACAGCCAATGGTAGAAATAATTAAAGATTTTAAGAATTACATTACATGGCAGAAACTGCATGAAGATAAGACACTAAAAGCTATTGCAAAAATACAAGTAGTGAAATTAGCTGAAAGACTTTACAATTTTAAACTTGAACAAAAAAAATCACCAAAAATTCTAGTACTTCACGCGTCATCTTATCAAACATCTAATACACTAATGCTGTGGAATATGATTAAAGAGTATTTGGATGGCTATGATATTAATGAGATAGAAATTGAGGATGGAAAAATTATCGATTGTAGTGGATGTCCCTTTGAAACATGCCAGCACTTTGCACAAAAGAAGAGTTGTTATTACGGTGGGGTTATTGTAGATGATGTATTACCTGCAATTGAAGCTTGCGATTATTTTGTATGGATTTGTCCTAATTATAATGATTCAATTTCAGCTAAACTAATGGCTGTCATTAATCGAATGACTGTTCTATATAGAAGGATCTCTTTGAAAGATAAAACAATGTTTGCAGTGATTATCTCAGGAAATTCTGGTAGTGATTCCGTTGCAAAACATTTGATTAGTGCGCTTAATTTAAATAAAGGATTTATTCTCCCGCCAGAGTTTTCAATTATGTCCATCGCTAATGATTCTGGAGAAATTGCCTATGTGGAAGGTATTCGAGAGAAAGCTAAGAAGTTTGCAGAAAAAATGAAGGAATATTAGGTGGTTACTTATGAAAGAAGCATTATATTATGAAAAAAAAGAAAATAAAAAAATAAGATGCGTCCTATGTCCTAAATACTGTATGATTTCTGAAGGGGATACAGGTATTTGTCGTGTAAGAAAAAATATTGATGGAAAACTATATGCATTATCTTATGGGAAAATAACAGGATACCATTTAGATCCTATTGAAAAGAAGCCACTATATAATTATAAAAAAGGTTCTATGATCTTTTCTATTGGGTCATATGGCTGTAACCTTACCTGTAAATTTTGTCAAAACTACGAAATAGCACATGGTAATCCGCGAACCATAGATTTAACTATTGACGATATTATTGAAAAAGCGAAAGAAGATTCTAGGAGTATCGGTATAGCTTATACCTATAATGAACCATTGATTAATTATGAGTTTACTCTGGACTGTGCAAAGAAAGCAAAAGAAGAAGGATTAGACAATATTTTAGTAACTAATGGGTATATTAATGAAGAACCTTTAAAGGAATTGTTAAAATATATTGATGCTATAAACATAGATTTAAAAGCATTTAACAATGATTTTTATAAAAATATTTGTGGGGGAAGGGTTGGGGAAGTGAAAAAGAGTATTATTCTAGCAGCTAACGAAACCCATGTTGAAATAACTTGTCTAGTCATTGATGATCTTAACTCAAATAAAGAAGAAATTAAAAATATGATAGATTGGATTGCTGCTATTGATAGAGAAATTCCTTTACATTTAGCTAGGTATTTTCCAAGATATAAAATGAAAAGACCCCCAACAAAGCTAGAAACATTGAATCTTTTGTACCGTGAGGCTAAGAAAAGTCTAAAATACGTTTATCTAGGGAATGTATAATTTAAAGGCCTTATTATTCCTGGTGCCACTAATACGAATTAAAATGACCTAGGGCGCGATAGTTTTTATCAACTTGTCTAAAGAAAACTCCATCGAAGCTACGCATTAGGTGGTGAGGTTGACTATCAATCTTTGTGAACAGATTAATTATCAGAATATTGAGCAAATAATTTGAAAATTCTGATTTATTATGTTATAATTAATTTATCAAAAGAGAAAGAGGTTTCATTGGGAGATCTCTATAATTGAAATTTTAAGGAGATGATACCACCAAAGTAGTTAGTTTATAACAAATGTTTGTAATGTTATGAAAGAACAAAAAGTTAGTGGATATTATAGGTATTGTGTTTTTAAAGGAGATGATGCCACCAAAAAATTTAGAAAAGGACGGATATTAAATGGTTGAAGAAATGATTTAATAGGTAACTTTCAGAAGTGAATATGAAAGTTACCTATTTTATATTGCTTAAAAAAGATTAAACTGATCTTTATTCTTAATAGCCCGTTCGATACTCTTTTTAGAGCCTTTAAATCGGGGATAGATTTCAGATAAGAAATCTTTAATTTCTTCTCGTTGGGTTTCTTTATCAACGATACAATTACTTGGGATCACAGGTATATCATACTTTTTAACAAAAGTTTTTATTAAACTTTCTTCGACCTCATAAAAAGGACGAATAACTGTCACTTCACTTCTTGATAAATATGATTTCATTTGAAAAGTATTCAATCGACCACTGTAAAACATGTTCATAAAAAAAGTTTCAATCTTATCATCTTTATGATGGCCAAGGGCTATTTTTTTTATGCCTAAACGATTGGCAAGGGTTGCTAAAGCGCCACGTCGCATATTAGCACATAAAGCACATGGATTCTTTTCTTTTTTGATATCGAAAACAACAGTTCTAATATCTGAATACTCAATTGTAAGTTCAACGCCAATGGATTTACAAAATTCCCTTAGACGGTCATTAGCAGATTCTTCTTCAAAGCCAATATTAATTTTAAGCGCATGGACTTTGAAGTCAATAGGACTAAAACTTTGGTATTTTTTTAATTCATAGAGTAAAGACATACTGTCTTTCCCACCGGAAATACCGACCCCAATAACATCACCATTTTCAATTAAGTTGTTTTCTTCAATTGTATTTCTTAAAATGCCTAATAATCTTTTCATAGTTTCCTTTCATAAAGAAGCTCAAAACATATAGTTTTGAGCCATTTAGATAGCTTATTTATAATTTTCTATTTCTATTTGGTCAATCCATATTGTAGTATTTTTAGAACTAAATGTCAATTCTAAATCATCTACGTTGGAAGTGTTAACTGTAAAAGGCAACATTACCCATGTGTTTTCAAGTTCTGGAACATAAGTGGAATCTTTCTCAAATATTTCAGTATTACCAACTAGACCAACATATTTTATATCTATTGGTTCTCTGGTACTAGATTTGATTTGGAAGGATATATTTGCTTCATTCTTTAATAAGATGCCTTCAAGCTTAATCTTAGCTGTTTGATTATCTTCATCAAAAGTAAACTTAAGAGATCGGTCACCTTGATATTTGTTTTCGTAATCATCAGTAATATTATCTGTTTGATAGCGAATGGTATAATTATCAAAGGTATCACTGGTTTCACCTGTGTTTGACGTTTCTTCGTTCTCGTTAAGGTCTTCTAGGTTTTCTATATCGTAATAGAATTCATCGGTATAAGTTTCAGACCAATGGCCATCAGGGTTTTGAACTCTTAATTCAATTGTATAACTTCCTTCATTTTTAAACTCTATTAGTATGGAATTTTTATTGAATGTTGCAAGCTCTTCACCATCAGATAAGAATCGCCATTCGTAAATATACTCTTCATCTTCAGGTACATCTGCTTTGAATCTGAAGCCACCTTCTACTTTCTCTCGAGTGAATGAAACAGTATATTCAGGTAGATCATCTTTAAATAGAATATTCTGTGCAAAATAAACACCGAAAAGTAATAAGAGAATGATAGCAATGGGTAAAATATATTTATTATTGAACTTTTCTTTGTATTCATGATGTTCTAGTTCTGAATCTTCAGCCGCATCAACAAACCCTAAAGAGGTTAGTTCAACTTCTGATGTGTTTTCATTATTTACTTCAGGTACTTCATCTAATATATCAGCCTTAAAGTCTTCTTCACCTGATGACATTTCAATAGGTGGTATAAAAACCGTTGTACTTTCTTTTTTATCTGAATCAACATATGAAAAATAGTCTTCATAATCAAAAGACGCTATAGTATCTGATTCATCAATATAACTTGTATGAAAAACATTCAAAATATCTTCAATTGAAGTATATACTTCAGAGCCAGCAAGTAAGCTTTCAATAAATGTATCTTTTTCTAATATTAAATCTAGTGTTTTGCCAATGGTTTTAGTAACCTCTTCAAAAGGTATTTTGCTATCATCAGCAATTAATAACAATTCATTTAAAACAAGTTCGTTGTTATTAATATTAATTTGCTTAGGATCAACCAATATTTTTTTTAGATTATTATCTATTGGTTCATATTTCTTTATGATATCTAAATAATCTTGAGCAATTTTTTTTCTATGATCATTAGATATTTTAGAACTCTTTAGATAATCCTTTAGACTAATGCCTTCATGGTAACTTGTAACAAAAGTTAAAGTATCGTCATTGTTCATTTCTATATGAAGTAAATTCTGCAATGAGTTTTCTAAAGTTTTTTTCAAATGATCGCTGTACTGACTAAGTTTTTTTAATGTATTAATTACAATAATATTATCAGGATCAGTTATTTCTGTACCCATTTGAATTTCCTGATATTCATTTTGTTCATAGGTCTCAATAATATTGTAATGATTTTTAATAAAATTATCCATTTAAGCCTCCTTCATAATGATTCTTATACTATTATATAATAAAAAAAACGAAATATAAATATATATTCATAATAAATATTGAAATTGACTGTAGAATTATATAATGATAGAATGAAACAAACGCTAGTTTGTAAATGGGGTGAAGAATGAAATTATTACACATATCAGATATACATTTTGGAACTAAATTCTTAAATAAGAGCTCAGAAATCAGGCAACAACTTATAGACGAATCTTACAAAACATTTAATCGAGTGATTGATTACGTATTAAACAATGAAATAAAGGCCTTACTAATACCTGGGGATTTATTTGATGGTGAGTATAGATCCTTAAGAGCGGAAAAATATTTAATCGATACTTTTAATTTGTTAAACAATTATGGGGTGAAAGTTTTTTATTCCTTAGGTAATCATGATTCAAACATAACATTTAAAAACGGTTTTTTAAGAGAATTATCTAAAAATGTGATTATTTTTAATGAAGAAAATCCGTCTTCTTATTTACTTAATGATGAAGTATATATTCATTCATGTGGTCACCAATCGAAGATTGAAAATAGGAATCTCGCGAAAGAATTTCCTTATGCCATAGAAGGCTATTATAATATAGGTTTATTGCATTGTTCTATTGTATCAACCCATAAATCAGGCGATCTTTATTTACCAACAAGAGTAGAGGATCTAGAAAGTAAAAACTATAATTATTGGGCTCTTGGGCACATTCATAAAAGAGAACAAGTAAGCAAGAGTATTTATTACTCTGGTTCTTTGTATGGTTTAAATTCAAAGGAAACCGGTAATAAAGGTGGTCTGCTTATTAATCTAGAAGGAAATGAGTGTTCAATTAATTTCATAGATTTCTCAACAATTAATTATGAAACTTTATTGATTGATTTAAACAAGGAGTCCATTGAGAATGAATATGATTTATTAAATCTTTTAGATCATAGATTGACTAGATTCAATAAAAAAATAATGTTAAAAATAGTATTAATCGGTGAAACAAAACTTTTTTCCTATCTGGATGCTGTTATGAAAAGAGAAGAACTGAAAAATGAAATCATAAGAAATGAAATAGTTATTGATGTTGCAATGGATATTAGTGGGATAGAAAGACCTATTAATTATAAAGATTATGTTCAAGAAGACAATGTTCTAGGGTATATAGAAGAAAGTTTATCAAAGGAAGCCTTTCAAAGGGAAATATTTAAGAAATATAAAGTTGATATATCAAATGAAAATTTTGTTAAGGAAATAATGGGCATGATGGTAGGTGCTAAAAATGATGATTAAAAATATAGAGTTTATTTCTTTTGGTGGACTCCTTAATAAAAAAATCTCTTTAAATGATGGTGTCAATATAATTTATGGTAAGAACGAGTCTGGAAAATCAACAATTGCCGAAGGTGTTATAACATTGTTTTATGGTATTTATCCCACTTCAAAAGAAAAAAACCCATTGGTTAATTGGAACCAAAACGAGCTAAATATAAAAGGCGTTATTGAAAATGATCAGGACTATTATACAGTATCAAGAGAGTTAATGAGTCAACCAATAGGTTCAATAAAAAAAGATACTGACCTTCTTCAAATCAGTAACCGTACTTTAAAATTTATAAAAAGAATAAGTTTGCCATTGTATAGAGATCTTTATTGTATAGATACAAGAAGAATTGACCAACTTCAAAGAGATACTTGGGAGAAAGTTGATAGTCAAATGATTTTTTCCTATGACCAGACCAATATCAATAAACCAGAAGCGGTCTTAAAAAGTATCGATGATGAGCTGAATCAAATTTGGCGTGAAAGCAATCGTGGGAGTTATCGTTTAAAAACAATTGAAGAAGAAATTAATCAGCTAAAAAATGAACAATCGCAGTTGATTCATGTTTATAAACGTATTAAAAAAGAAATTGAAGAAATAGATGCACTTAAACTATTAATAAAAAATCAAAAAGATCAATTGAGTGACTTAGAAGCTAAACGAAGAAAAATAAAAAAGCTAATGCCTATAGCGAATATCTGTATTGAAAAAGAGAATCTAGAAAAGGAATACGAAAATTACAGTGACTATAGCTTATTGTCAAAAGATATTATTGATGATCGCAGATTATTAATTGAGCAAATTAAGAGTAACAAAGAGGAAATTTTAGCTTTAGAGGAATCAATAGAAAAAAAGAACTTAGAAAAAAAAGTGTTTTCCGATAAAGAGGTATTGATAATAGAAAATAAGGGAATTATTAATAGAAAGCTCATTGAACTAGAAGAATTGATTAATCATAAGAAAAACTTAGATACCATAGCAACAAAAGAAAAACTATTATTAAAAGAATATAATCAACTCTTCTATAAGATTTTTAATAAAGTTTGCACTAAGGAAGACTTTAATAAAGTGAAAAAAATATCAGTTAAAGAAATCAATCAATATTCAATTAATAAAAAAATAATCTTAATATCTATTCTATCACTTTTAGCAGGCGGTTTATTATACTATTTTAATCAGTCCTTAATAAGTATATTGTTTTTTTCAATAGGTTTTGGATCAATAATTGCTTTGTTTTCAAATAAAAATAGTCATAACCAATTTAAAGGTTTGAATTTTTCTTCTGAAGCCATAGAGAAGTATGAAATACTCAAGGAAAAAGAATTTCAAATGTTATCACTTCTAGAAGAGAAAAAGCAGTTAAGTGAGCTGGTCTTTAAAGAAGTTAAGGAGTTAAAAAGATTTTTTGAAAAATATGTATTAGTAGATGATTTGCAGAGCATCTTAAATTATGTCAATAATATTTTTAATGAAATTGAAAATAAAAGAGATAAAAATAATAGTTTAGAGTTTTTAATAAAAGAGTTTAAGATTAGCTTAAATCAAAAGCAACGTGTATTAAAAGGGCATAGAGAGGAACTCGATACTATAAATCATTTCTTAATTGAAATGAGTCAATCATCCGTTGAAAAAGGTATTGAAGTATTTAAGAATAACCGTAAAATTGAAGAACAGATAGAACATTTAGACGAAAAAATTGAGAAAACTGAAAATGGACAATTGCTTTTAGATGAGTTTAAAAATTTTAAGGAATCTGTTAGTTCTGAAAGACTTGACGCCTTTGAAATTGAAATTGATAAATTGCATAATCAGATAGGAGAAAATCAAGTAAGTTTAGCAAAGTTAGAAGAAAAAATTGAAAATGTTTCAATTACTGAAGAAATTCAATCCATAGAAACGGAAATAGATTTAATGATAATTGAAAAAAAAGGACTCGTTAAAAGAAAAAATCAACTCCTTGCCATGAAAGAAGTTATTCAAAAATCAAATGAATCTTTTAAGGAGGATTACCAACCAGATATTGTTAAAGATGCGAATAAATATTTTAATGCATTTACTCAATCCAAATATGATAAAATATTTATAAATCCGGAAACAAAAGATGTTTATCTAGACTTGGGAAAATATAATAAAGAGATTAATAGTGGTTTTAGTCGCGGCACAATGGATCAACTATTCTTAGCATTAAGACTCGGTGTCATAAAACATTATGAAAGGGATATAAAATTACCTTTTTTCTTTGATGAATTTTTCTCTAATTGGGATCAGGAAAGGTTAAGGGCTTTTGTTGATGTTCTGAAAATAATTCAAAAAGAACGTCAAGTGATTATTACCACATGCAAAAAAAATATAGTTAGTACATTTAGAAAGTTAATGACTGTTAAGTTAATTGAGATTGAAGGGGATGGCTATGAATGATTTAGAATTTGAAAAAAACCGTCAAGAAATATTAAAAAATGCTAAAATAAATAATAAAAAATCTCTGAATACTAATAAAGAGCATCTATGGAAATATGAAATTGAAAAATACCGAAAACAGAAGAAAAAAGAGATGTTTTTTAGCATTGGTTCAATTGCGGCTATTATTAGTTTGATACTTACAGTTGCTTTACATTATTATGAAATTTTGGCTTTTATAGAGTCTGTTTTCTAAAGAATCCCATAATATAGCTAATGAAAATATAAGGAAATGTAAAGTTTTAAAAAACCATTTACAAGGGCTCTTAAAGGTGCTAAAATATATATAGTGTTAATTAGTGGGAGAAATAGCGTATTAACCACTATATATAGTAATAAAGAAAAAACCGGGAGGCCAATATGAGGGAACTAAAAGTAGTCAAACGAAACGGAGATCCAGTTATATATGACGGCAATAAGATTATAGCTGCCATTGAAGCATCCATGTATGAAAGTGAAGATGGGATCGACAATCGTGTTTCAAATATCATTGAAAATGAAATCAGACAAAAAATACTAATTGAAGATAGATTGTTTACTGTAGAAGAAATTAGTGATTTAGCTGAAAATTTATTAATGAAATATGAACGCTATGATTCTGCAAGACGTTATATTTTATACCGTGAAGATCACAAAAAAATGAGAGAAGGTACAAGAGAATTTTACCTTGATAAAATAGACAGTTATATCAATAGAAGTGACTGGCGAGTAAAAGAAAACTCAAATGCTCATTACAGTTACGGCTCATTAAATCGTTATATAACAGAAATGCCCTCAAGAGATTATTGGCTTTATAGAGTTTATAATAAACGTATAAGAGAAGGTTTCAATAATGGAGATTTTCATATTCATGACTTAGGTGGTTTAACGATTTACTGTTGTGGCTATTCTTTATTAGATATTATTGTTAAAGGGATTAGAGGTGTTAGTAACATACCGACATCAAAACCAGCAAAACATTTTAGAAGTTTATTGGCACAAATTGCTAATCTAACAACAATTTTTCAAAACGAGATTATGGGCGCTGTAGCTTTTAGTTCTTTTGATACTTTAACTGCACCCTTTGTAAAAGAAGAAGGTTTAACTTATAAAGAAGTATATCAAGCAATGCAGGGTTTCATATTTCAAATTAACTCAAATTCAAGAATGGGAGCTGAACCAGCTTTTAGTAATTTAACTTTTGATTTAGTACCACCAAGAGATATGGCACAAAAACCAGTAGTAGTTGCTGGTAAACCATTAGATTATAATTATGGTGAATGTCAAGAGCAAATGGATATGATCAATAGAGCTTTTTATGAGATAATGCTTAATGGTGATGCTGTTGGTGCACCATTTCCATATCCAATTCCAACTTACAACATTCATGAAAAGTTTGATTGGGACAACGAAGTACATGATAATCTTTGGGAGATGGCAGGTAAATATGGAATACCATATTTTGCAAACTTCATCAATTCAGATATGGATCCTGAAGATGCGCGAAGCATGTGTTGTCGACTAAGATTAGATAAGCGTGAGCTTGTAAAAAGAAATGGTGGTTTATTTGGTTCTGGAGAAAAAACTGGATCCATTGGTGTTGTTACACTTAACCTACCAAGATATGCATACAAAGCTGAAACAAAAGACGAGCTTTTTAATGTGATTGAAAAAAATATGATTATTGCAAAAGAATCTTTAGAGATTAAACGAAAGTTTTTACAAAGACAATTAGAAAACGGTTTATTACCAGCTTTTTCTGAGTATGTAGGCAGTCTAAACAATCATTTCAGTACGATCGGTTATGTTGGTGCCAATGAAATGTGTGAAAACTTCTTAGGTAAAAATATTAAAAGCGAAGAAGGGTATCAATTAACTCATGATGTTTTAATATTTATGAGAGATATCTTGAAAGATTTCCAAGAACAAACAGATAATTTATACAATCTAGAAGCAACGCCTGCTGAATCAACATCATACAAATTAGCTAAAAAAGATGTTGAATTGTTCGGAGACAATATAGTTACTCAAGGTGAAGATGCACCTTATTATACTAACTCATGCCACGTGCCTGTAAGTGAAGTAGAAAATATTGATCAACTTTATAAGCACCAACATGAATTACAAGAACTTCATACTGGGGGTACAGTTATTCATAATTATTTAGAAACTTCTATTAGTGGGGAAAAAGCTAAAGAAATTATTAAATATGTTTCTAATAAGTATAAAGCACCATACACATCACTTAGTCCTGTTTATTCAACTTGTGATGAACATGGTTTTTTAGATGGTTATTATAGCCAATGCCCGCATTGTGGTGAGTATACAGAGAGTTATCAAAGAATCACAGGGTATATTAGACCAATCAGTCAGTTCAATGAAGGAAAGACAGAAGAATTTAAGGATAGAAAACAAATCGCGGTGGTTTAAATGATAAAATACAAAGGGATCGTTCATAATGTTTTAAATGATGCACCATTTATTGGAGCAATACTAATCGCGCCAACATGTACAATGGGGTGCAAGAATTGTATCAACGAACATTTAAAAACAAATAGGATTTTAGTTGAAGATACAGCAAAAAATATTATTGAAAAAGTAAAATCTAATGGTCTGAATAGAGGGATCATTATGTCAGGCTTAGAATGGACAGAGTCGCCTAATGCAATGAAGGCATTAATGCATGAGGCTTTAAAAGAATCCCTAGAAGTTATTATTTATACACATCATGATGAAAAAACTTTTTTGAAAATGTTTCCAAGTTTATCTAAAAAAGAAATATATATTAAATACGGTGCTTATGATGAATGTCAAATTGCTAGCAACCACGAGAGCTATGGCGTTAAGTTAGCAACAGAAAATCAATACATTAAGTATTATGGTGTATCATAAATTAAATAGTTTGTATTCAAAGAGTAACCATGAATTAGTCATTCCATGGTTATTTTTTTTGTAAAAAATCTAGAGTGAGAGTATAATTATTTAAAAGGGGATGATAGCAGTGAGAAAAATTGAAGTTGTAGCATATGATCCAAAATGGAAGGATGAGTTTAAAAAAGCAAAAGTATTCTATGAAAAATTATTAGAAAGTTTAGACATTCATGTGGAACATGTTGGAAGCACTTCAATTGTAGGACTGTATGCTAAACCAATTTTAGATATTGATATCATTGTAAAAGATAAAAAAACAAAAGTAACAGTTATTAAAAAATTAGAAAGTGTTGGGTATAATCATTTAGGTACTTTGGGGATTGAAGGTAGGGATGCTTTTTCTTATAATAATGATCACCCAAATATTACTTGGATGGCTCATCATCTATATGTATGCATGGCAGGAAGTATTAACTTGAGAAACCATTTTCTTTTAAAAAAACATTTAAATAATAACACGGAAGCAGTACAAAAATATAGTCAATTAAAACTAGAACTTGCTAAAAAATTCCCTAATGATATTGATCGTTATATTGATGGGAAAACAGATTTAATTAATTCATTTCTAAAAAAGGAAGGTA
>Ga0102926_1001200_pt1 | contig 15417 bp, 12 predicted proteins | sample SalPonR1_A_D2_MG_FD_78173 | JGI IMG/M metagenome (GOLD analysis project Ga0102926, IMG submission 78173) | Salt pond soil microbial communities from South San Francisco under conditions of wetland restoration - Salt Pond MetaG R1_A_D2_MG | ecosystem: Environmental > Aquatic > Marine > Intertidal...
AAAAGGAAAAGCATTAATTGCACAAAGTGGGGGCCCTACTCACGTAATCAACAATTCATTTGTTGGTGCTGCATTAGAAGCAAGAAAATATGCAAATGTAACAAAGGTATATGGTGCCTTAAACGGTGTTGAAGGTATTGTGAATGAAGATTTCTTAGATCTTTCAAGTGCAACAATCAATAACCTAAACGAAGTAGCAGATACACCTTCATCAGGGTTATTATCAACACGAGTAAAGCCGGATGCTGCATTTTGTGAAAAAGTAGTAAAGGTTTTAAAGGCACATGATATTCGTTTTGTATTTTACATTGGTGGAAACGATTCATCAGATACAATAAGAATTGTAAAAGAATTTGCTGATAAAGAAGGGTATGAAATGCAAGCCGTTCATATTCCAAAGACAATTGATAATGACTTAGTGATTAATGATCACACACCAGGTTTTGGTTCAGCAGCGCGTTTCGTTGCATCTGCTTTTGCAGGGGTTAACTTAGATAACAGAGCTTTACCAGGTGTTTATATTGGTGTTGTTATGGGACGTCACGCTGGTTTCTTAACTGGTGCGAGTGTTCTTGGTAAGAAGTATCCAGATGATGGTCCACATTTAGTATATGTACCAGAAAGAGATTTTGATTCTGAAAAGTTTGTAAAAGATGTAAAAGATGTATATGCTGAACATGGTAGATGTATTGTTGCAGTATCTGAGGGTATTCAAGATGCTGACGGGACACCAATTGTTGCCAAATTACAAGAAACAGTTGAAAAAGATGCCCATGGTAATGTTCAGTTATCCGGTACAGGTGCTTTAGGTGACTTATTAGCAGACTTAGTAAAAGATAATACAGCTATTGATCGTGTAAGAACAGATACTTTTGGTTATTTACAAAGATCATTTATAGGCGCTGCTTCTGATGTAGATCAAAAAGAAGCAAGAGAAGTTGCTGAACGTGCGGTTCAATTTGCATTAAATGATAATAAAAGTGGTTCTGTTGTAATCAAGCGTATTGCTGATTACGGTGTAAACTATGAGTTAGTGAATTTATCAGATGTTGCTGCAAAGACAAAGCATATGGCTGATGAATACATCAACGCAGCAGGCAACAATGTTACAAAAGCATTTGTTGAATATGCAAAGCCATTAATTGGTTCTGACTTCCCAACAATTGCAAGAGTACAAGCACCAATGGTTGAAAAAATTATCAATAAGTAATAAAAAATATTTTATTATCAATCGCTTTTCTTAAACTTATGTGAAGTCAACCCATGGATCAAACTTCTATTGGTTTAAAGACCATCTATCTTAGCATGTACCTGTTAAGATAAGAAGGTGTCTTTGATAATGAAAATGATTGACATTTTAAATATTACAAAAAGTTAATAAAACTGTCTAGACCCCTTGGTTTCAAGGGGTCTTTACATTGTAACTGATTTGTTATTTTATTTTCTTCAAAAAAGTAATATAATAGCTACATAACAATTAAAAGCAAATGAATTATTAGGAGGCGTTAAATGTTAGATTTGATTTTTCAACTAAATCCTTTAGCACTGGTAATTATAGGTATTATTTTACTAATATTTTTTATAAATCTCATTCTTTCTATAAGTATTCGAAGAAAGTATAAAATACTCATAAGTGATATAGAAGATGAAGACAATCGGGAAAATAAAATTTTCGAGTATTCTCTCTTTAACGGAATGATTAGAGATTATAAAAAAGCGAGAGAACGAAATGTAGAAAATATTAACACGATTTCAATTATAGAGAAACACATCCATAAGCACTTAAAAAGCACGCTATTAGGAGAACGATTTGTTAATAAATCCGTTTCACTGATGATTATACTAGGATTGATTGGTACATTTTATGGGTTAACCTTATCCATAGGTGAATTGGTAAGTCTATTGACCAATGCAGGAGAAGCCGTTGTTGGAGACGTGAACCAAATTACAGATGGCTTAATAACTGCAGTTCGAAGCATGTCTGTTGCCTTTGTTACTTCTCTTTTTGGTATTTCTGCATCTGTACTCGTAACGATTCTCAATGTGATTTTTAACTTACAAGATTATAGAGAAAAACTAATGGTTACGGCAGAGGAGTATTTAGACAATACCTTAGCCAAAAAAGGAAAAACTTTAGAATCGATGAATGAAGACGGAAAAACGCATTTAGAAGTTGCCTTCGAAAAATTTGGCAGTTCTATTGAAAGCAATTTACAAGAAGTGGCTTCAGAAATTAGTTATCGTCTAACAACGTCTAGTCAGAAGATGGTAGAATCTGCTGAAATCATTAAAGGAAGTATTGATAAATTTGATGTATCCTTAGATAAGTTCAATAACAATGTAAGAGATTTTTCTGAGTTTAACCATCATTTAAAAACAAATATTGAACGCATGAGTGTTGCTTTTGATGATTTAACAGATGATATTAAAGCTCAAAACAATCATAGGCATTTAGAATCTTTGACACATTCTATTAAAAAACTTTCTGAGAAAGTTGAGTAGGTGATGATATGCGCAGACGAAGTAGTTTTGGTGAGACCAAAGAAGAAAACTTTTGGCCTGCTTTTACAGACATGATTTCTACAATTGCGTTAATTTTATTCTTTTTAATGTTAATTGTTTTTATCAATAATGTTATAACAGGTAAAGATTTAGAATTTGCAAGAAAAGAACTACAAGATACTGAGAGTAAATTAGATGCTTCAAGAGCAGAGATTTCTCAAGCGGAAGATCGATTAAGACTCTTACAAGATGAACTTGAAGAAACAGCTGCTGAAGTACAAGAAGGGCAACTAGAATTAAAGTTATCAGAAGAAAAAATAGAAGAACAAAAGGAAATTATTGCTGAAAGTAATAAGGAACTTGGAAATCTTCGATCAAAATTGCAAGGTGTAGCCGTATTAAGATTGAATGTTTTGCAAAAAGTAAAATCTTCAATTGAAGAAAACCTAGATATTGAAAAGCCTGAAGAGGAAATCGTATCAATTTCTGATACAGGAAACATTGTCATTAACGATGGACTTGTTTTTGATTTTAATTCTTATGAAGTTAAAGAAGAAGGGGAGGATTTATTGAATAGTCTTGCCCAATCCTTTGAAAAAGTACTTGACAACGAAGAAGTTAGAGAAAACATTGATGCCATAAGCATTCAAGGACATACAGATAAAAGAGGTTCTGGCTCAAGAAATAGAGAGTTGTCTGCACAAAGAGCAACTTCCGTTGTTGATTATATGATGGCTGCCAATCCAGATTTAGTTAATAAGTATGGTTCATATTTTGTTGCCAGTGCTTATTCTGAATACCGACCAATTAATACAGCAAATACAGAAGCTGCTTATAGTGAAAATAGAAGAATAGAAATTTCAGTTATTCTTAAAGATTCAAATATACAAGATGTTATTAATGAATACTTAAGTGATGCGGTAGAAATAATAGAAAATAGTCAAAATAATTAACAATAACGGGGATCTGCCTTTTAGGTGGATCTTTTATTTTAAAAGAATTAATAAATAGTAGTATAAAATTGGCTTCAAATGTTTTAAAATAGTATTAAGTAGAAGAAAAGAGGGGGAATATCAATGGTTAAAGAACGAATTCAAGGATTACTTAAACATATGGCAGATCACAATTTTGATGCCTATATTATACCAAGTGCTGATTTTCATCAAAGTGAATATGTGGCAGAACATTTTAAGTCTAGAAATTTTATTTCAGGCTTTACAGGTTCAGCGGGAACAGTTGTCATTACCAAGGAAAATGGACATGGGTTATGGACAGATGGCCGTTATTTTTTACAAGCGGAAGAAGAGTTAAAAGACTCTGGTATAAAACTCTTTAAAATGCACCAACCAGGGGTATTATCTTATGAAAAGTGGTTAGGAAAAAATCTTAAAGAAGAAGCAACCATTGGTCTTGATGGTCGATTGTTTTCAATTGCACAGATAGAAAACTTAAAGAATGAGTTAAAACAAAATAATATTTCTATTGATTCATCAAAGGATCTTGTACATGAGATTTGGATTAATCGGCCTGGCTTACCTAAAGAAGATATTTTTGTTCATGAGTTAAAATATGCTGGAAAAACGACTCAGGAAAAAGTAAGTCAGGTAAGAGAAAAAATGGCTGAAAAATATATTGATTATTATATTATTTCTTCTTTAGATGATATTGCTTGGTTATTTAACTTAAGAGGCAATGATATTAGTAATAATCCGGTATTTTTATCATATGCAGTTATAACTAAAGACCAAGTTTACTTATATGTCAATGCTGAAAAATTAACAGATCAAGCCAGAGAACAATTGCAAAATAGTCATGTAATCATTAAAGACTATAATGAAATTTTTAATGATATAGCATTATTAAAAGATCAAAAGATCTTATGTTCAAAAAAGAAAACCAGTGAGTATATGAAAAGTCAAATCCATAATAGCAACAAATTACTTTACAGTACTGATTTAACGACTCACTTAAAAGCTCAAAAAAATGAAGTAGAAATTAAGAACTTAAGTAATGTTTTTGTTAAAGATGGTATAGCCATGGTGAAATTCTTATATTGGCTGGATCAAAATATTGGTAAAAAAGTTATAGATGAAGTTGATGCAGATGAAAAACTTCAAAGTTTTAGAAAAGAACAAGATTTGTATAAACAAGACAGTTTTCCCTATATATCCGGTTATGGTGCGAATGGTGCCATTATTCATTATCGTGCTAAAAAAGAAACCTGTAGCAAATTAGAGCCAAAGGGACTGTATTTAATTGATTCAGGTGGTCAGTATTTAGATGGTACAACAGATATTACAAGGACTGTGGTTTTAGGTGAATTAACGGATGAAGAAAAAATAGATTTTACTTTAACCCTTATGGGACATATTGAGCTAGCAAAGGCACAGTTCTTGGAAGGCACCTATGGTTCAAACTTAGATATTCTAGCGAGAAAACCTTTATGGGACCATGGTTTAGATTATAAACATGGTACAGGCCATGGCGTAGGCTTCTTTCTAAATGTACATGAAGGCCCACAAAATATTGCTTTACCATTAAAGGCCATTACATTAAAAGAAGGTATGTTAATTTCAAATGAACCCGGCATGTATAGAGATAATAAACATGGTATTAGATTAGAAAATTTAATTTTAGTTCAAAAATCTAATAAAACAGATTATGGTCAGTTTTATAGATTTGAAACCATGACTTTATGTCCTATTGATCTTCGGGGTATTAAAAAAGAAATTATGACAAGGGATCAAATTAAATGGTTAAATAACTATCATAAGAGAGTTTATGATGAACTTAGAGAGGGCTTAACTACAGATGAGCAGGATTGGTTATTAGAAATGACAAAAGAAATAAGTAATTAATGTTTTAAAGGCTTTCAATTGGATAAATATAGCTTAAGAGGTGATGTATATGAAAGATGATTTTAAAGCATTAGTAAATGTTGAAAATGAAATGATAGCAGATGAAGTAATAGAATTACTAAAGAACAATGGTATTGATGCATTTAAACAATTTGACAGTGGGAGTATGGCATCTTTGGTTTATATGAATAAGCCAATTGCTGGCATAAATATTGATGTTGAAGCCAGTGATTTTGAAGAGGCAAAAGCTTTGGTTGAAGGTTTTTTTAAAGAGTTAAAAAAATAACTATATTGTAATACTTTTGTTAATATTAATTGGTAATTTTAGATTATAATATATATATAAACAAGTCCCTGATATTTATATATATATATTAATTTGCCATAATCACATTATGGCTTATTTTTTTTGATTTTTTGTGAGGTGATCAGTTGAACTGTATTTTTTGTGAAGAAATTGAACCAGAAGATTATTTATTTGAAAATGATTTAGCTTTTGCTATCTATGATAAGTATCCTGTGAGTAAAGGACACGTCTTAGTGATTCCAAAGCGACATTTTCCAAATTACTTTAATGCAACAAAGGAAGAAATTGTAGCAATGAACGAGATTACCCATCAAGTAAAAGATTACTTAGATGAGCATTATGAGCCTCATGGTTACAATGTAGGTGTAAATGTTCATGAAGCTGCAGGACAAACAATTTTCCATATGCATATCCATATTATTCCAAGACATATTGGAGATGCAGAAGATCCAAGAGGTGGCATTAGAAATATTAAAGACCAACTGGTACCTTATAAAGGCTAATGAAAAATCCCAATGACTTCATTGGGATTTTTTGATGTAGATTATAGGGCTTGATTGATTTTTTTACCAATAAAGGATGCAAGAATAACTTTAAGTAAGTCACCAATTAGAAAAGGGACTGCACCAGCTTTAATAGCATTCATTAATGTCATATCATAGGATACTGCTAACCAAGGGATACCAACTAAATAGACGACAAAAATACCACCAATAGTTGTGACAAAAAGGTTTCTAAAAATATTCTCGCCACTGCCTTTAAAATAACTTATGAATCCGGCACTGATTAGAAAGCCAAAAATATATCCACCTGTTGGCCCAAAGAGCACCCCTAAACCACTACTGCCATTAGAAAAAACTGGTACACCAATGGCGCCGAGTAAGATGAATATTAAAAGACTAAGCATAGCATCAATAGGTGTTAAGAGTAAGCCTGCTAACATAACGGCAATGGTTTGTGCAGTGATAGGTACTGGTGGAATAGGAATAGATACATAGCTTAAAATACCTACTAAAGCTGCCATTAATGCAATTTTGATCATTCGAGATGTTTTATTAGTTTTCATTTTATTACCTCCATTTTTTATTCTACTTAATCATAAATTTTTTTTAGTTGTTTGTCAACCATAAATTCAATAATGGTTAACAAAGAATTTTATGTTAGTTTGAGAGAATATTTGGTATATAAGAAAAGAGGTGATTCAATGAGAATATTATTATCAAGACAAGGGAAACAATTTGATTCTCCATTATTTATTTTAAAATCATTTTTAGCAATTATGACAGGGTATATATTATTTCATGAACATAATATTATTGGCAAAGATATGATTTCAGTTTTATTTGGAACCATGTTAAGTATGGAGCCTGTAAGTGTTTCAGGATTTAAAAGTGGTTTAAGTCAAATAAAGGCAACGATTATTGGTGGAACGATTTCTGCTGTGATCATATATTTTGGAGGCATCAATTTTATAACTGTGCCATTGGCAGTAGCAGTAACAATCTATGTAACACTTTTAATGGATTGGAAAAACATTTCTATCATTGCAATATTCACAGCCATATATATGACTCAATATGTTCAGTACGATAGCATGAATGAAGTCAGTATTTGGTTAACCTTTCAATTAAGAATGTTAGCAGTTTTTAGCGGTGTCTTTATAGCGGTTGTTTATAATTTCATTTTTTCAAGGCTATTTTATAAAGGTTTGGTCAGAAAACGAACACAGTATTTGATTGAAGAAGTAAAAAATAACTTTGACTTATATTTAGTAGATGAGATGGTTTACGAAGATTTAAAGAATACCTTAACAACAACCTTTGTTGATATTGATTTAATAAAAGATAATATTAAAGATTTGCAACGGGAGAAAAAAGATTCTAAGTATCTTAAAAAGTATTTAGAAATAGTTATAGAACTTAGAAATATTAATCATTACTTAATGGATTTAGTATTAAGTGATCTTAGAATTGAAGATGAGCATGTTAAATTAATAGTAAAGACATTAGATCAAATGGCTGACTTTAACGAAAATGATTCGAAAGCTCCAAATCCAATTGATTCTACTGCCAAGGAAAAGTATCAGTTAAAAAGTATTATCTCAGGTATAAATCTGAGCATTCACTTGTTGAAAGGAGTAAAAGATGGATCAAATTAAAAAAATGGCTTATCGAGGTAAACTAGCCAAGGGAGATTTAACAGTAGATCTAGTACTTAAAAATTGTAAAATTGTAAATGTATTTACTCATGAGATTCATGAAGATGATATCGCGATAGATTCGGGAAAAATCATTGGATTTGGGCCCTATGAAGCCAAACGGACAATTGATCTAGAAGGAAAATATGTTGCGCCAGGATTAGTAGATAGTCATATGCATTTAGAATCGACCCTTGTCACGCCACAGCGTTTGTCTGAGATTTCTATTGCTAATGGTACCACAACGATTATAGCGGATCCCCATGAAATAGCAAATGTTTGTGGCGTAGATGGTATCGAATACTTACTTGAATCCTCTAAAAACATCCCATTAAATATTTTCTTTATGATTCCTTCATGCGTTCCAGCGACAGCCTTTGAAGATGCAGGTGCTAGTATAGAAAATAAAGATATTGAAAAGTTATTAAAAAAAGACTTAGTTCTAGGTCTAGGTGAACTAATGGATTATCCCAATGTTATCAATGGAAATATAAACATGTTAAAGAAAATGGATTTAGCTAAACGAAAGATTATTGATGGCCATGCACCAGGATTATTGGGAAGAGATTTAAATGCATATATGATTAACGGCGTGAAAACAGACCATGAGTGTTCTACTCAAGAAGAAATGAAACAGCGTTTGAATCGTGGTATGTATGTGATTTTAAGAGAGGGTTCGGCATCTAAGGATGTTAAAAATCTATTGCCTGCAATAAATGCCTATAATTATAGAAGATGTTTGTTTTGTACAGATGATAAAAACCCGGAGGATTTGATTAGTAAAGGGCATATTAATCACAACATCAAGTTGGCTATAAAATCAGGTATTGATCCAATTACTGCTATACAAATGGCTACAATTAATGCATCGGAGTGTTACCGATTAAGAGATATCGGAGGCATTGCACCAGGTTATGATGCAGATTTGATTATCTTAAATAGCTTAGAAGATTTTGAAATAGAATCAGTATATAAAAAAGGTGATTTAGTTTATAGTCATGGAGCAATTAAGTTTAAAACAAAAGACTATACAGATGAAAAAGTTTTGAATACGGTCAATATTAAACCAGTCAAACCAAAGGATCTAGTTTTACAGCTGACAAATGATTTAGCAAATGTTATAGTGGTGAAACCTTTTTCAATTATTACTGAAAAAGCTGTAAGAAAAGTGAGTGTTAATGAAAAAGGAGAATATATAAATAATGAGCACTTAGATATTTGTAAGATAGCGGTCATAGAGCGACATAAAGGAACAGGTAAAATCGGTGTAGGTTTAGTGGAAAAATTTGGTTTGAGACAAGGAGCCATTGCTACGACAATTAGTCATGACTCCCATAATATTGTAGTTGTGGGGGATAATGATGTAGATATGTTAAAAGCAATAGATGCATTAGATGAAATGAATGGCGGTATTGTTATTGTAAAGGATGGAAAGGTTCAACATGAGTTGCCATTACCAATCGCAGGTTTGATGACGGACCAACCATTAAAACAAGTTGAAGAAACTTTGAATGAAATGTTAGCTTATGCCTTCGATACACTACAGGTTAATGAAGCAATTAATCCTTTTATGACTTTAAGTTTTCTATCTTTACCAGTGATTCCAGAGCTTAAAATAACGACAAGAGGATTGTTCGATGTGAATACCTTTGAGTTTATTCAGGTAGACAAAAAAATATAGACACTAAAAAAAGCCATCAATTTTGATGGCTTTTACTCTTAGTGCTCAGTTTTTCCATAAACGATGGTAAAGTTATCAATTAAGTTAAAGTTCTTTGCTTTAAATCCTACAAATCCATCAGCTAATAATGTTTGTTGTCTTTCTACGTCGGTATTATCAACATATTCGATATTCTGATAAGTAATGGGTTGTAATGCATCTAAGTCCTTTTCTAAAATACATCGAATGTATTTTTCATGGTTTTTAAATGCAGTAATTGCCTTGATTTCAAGTCCAAATTCTAGAGCATTTGCCAAAGAGTAATAATTATCTGGTGAAATTCTACAAAGACCGTTTTGAAAGCCTTTGTGAATAAACATCTTTTCAATGAGTCGCATGGTTCTTATTTGTAAACCATTGCCTCTATATTTTGGTCTAACGAGCATTATTTTAAAATGCATACTTTTAAGTAATGCCTCTTCTGAGTATTCAAGAATATAGCCATAGTTATGTTTTTTTAGACCAGGCACATCTGTTATACGAGCAGCTACCAGTTGTTCATTAACAAAAACCCCTAGAAAAATCCCTCCATTATCTAAGTACTCAATGAATTCTCTTTCTTTTCTCATTTGGTAAAGTTTTTTATTTTCAATACTTTGATATACCTCTTTTTGTAAGGTCATCAACTCGTCTAAATCATCGTAACTAAGTTCTCTCATAAGATACTCTACTTTTTCTTTGTGGTTAATCCCAGCTTTTTTAAAAATATAGCCTTCTTCAATAATATGTGACATTTTTACCTCCTTGAGTTTTAGTGGGCTACATATTATTATATAACAAAAAAAGAAAAAATCTATTCCTAATTTGTTAAAAATGTGTTATTATCTCTTTAATTGAAAAGTATTGTTTAAGTTTTACTAACTTTGCAAGACAAGGAGAGAAAAAATTATGAAAGAAGATATAGTCGGAAAGTTTAAAAGATATGTTCAAATCAATAGTGAGTCAGGAAATGAAAAAGAGTTTGCAAATTTATTAATAAATGAACTAAAAAATCTTGGATTATCAGTAGTACAAGATCAGTTTAAAAAGTTACATCATTCAAATACTTCAAATATTATTGCAACCCTTGAAGGCAGTGGAGAAGATTCAATTTTTCTTTGTGCCCATATGGATACTGTCAAACCTGGAATAAATATTGAACCTTATGAGAAAGAAGGTAATATTTACTCAAAGGGGGATACTATTCTTGGTGCAGATGATAAAGCAGGTGTTGCTGTAATCATGAGTACTTTAGAAAAAATAATTGAAGAAAAAACACCTCACAGACGAGTCGAAGTAATATTTACTGTTCATGAAGAAGGTTCATTGTATGGATCAAAGGCATTAGACTATGATTTGATTCAATCAAAAGAAGGTTTAGTTCTTGATAGTAGTGGTGAAGTAGGTGGTATTGTTACAAAAGCCCCTTCTAAAGAAAAGATTTCAGCAGAAGTCATAGGGAAATCTTCTCATGCTGGCATTGCCCCTGAAAAAGGAATAAATGCCATTGCCGTTGCTTCGGAAGCCATTTCTAAAATGCGTCTATCTAATGTGGATAGAGAAACAACTGCCAATATTGGAACGATGAATGGTGGCGATGCGACAAATGTTGTACCAGATAACGTAAATGTTACTGGCGAAGTAAGAAGTTTTAAAGACAAAAATAGAGGTAAACAGATTGATCATATGAAAGAATGCATCGATAACTCTATTAATAAGCATAAAGCAGAGGGTAAAATAACAACTGAGTTACTCTATAAAGGTTATGATATTTCTGAAAAGGACAATTTTGTTCAAGAAATTATTAAATCAGGAGAAGAAGCTGGAATAGAAATGTTCACTCGAGATTCAAAGGGCGGATCAGATGCAAATGTATTTAACGGTCATGGAATAAAGACAGTTAATTTAGTCATCGGTACTCAAAATGCACATACAATGGATGAATATATTGCAATTGATTCATTGATTAATTGTTCCAAGATAATATACAATTTATTAACTATTCAAAAGGAATCCTAATCTAGGATTCCTTTTTCAACAAGCTCTAATAGTATATCAGCCGCTTGTTTGCAAAACTGTGTATCAATATTATTTTGAATTTCTTTTATTGCTTTTGTTTTAGATAAAGCCTTTCGGTAGGGACGGTCTGTTACCATAGCATCATATGCATCGGCAACGCATATAATTCTTGCATTCCTTGGGATTTCATTTTTCTTTAAACCATCTGGATAACCTTTACCATCACATCGTTCATGATGATATCTGACGGATTCTTCAATTACTTTTAAAGTTTCAATATTTGCCAATAAGTCAGCACCTTTTCCAGGATGTTCTTTAATTTTTTCGAATTCTTTATAAGTTAAAGGGCCTTTCTTATTTAGTAGGTCTGAGTCAATGAATGTTTTAGCTATATCGTGTAGTAAGCCAGTCAGATAGAGTTCATTTAAATCCTCTTCAGATAAGTTCATTGCTTCACCCATTGATTTTGAAATTTTCGCAACACTTAAGGAATGTCCTTTTGTATAAGGGTCATGAAATTCAAGCATTGTAATCATAGCTTCAACAATATTTATTAATTGCTTTTCTCTTATTTTATTTAATTCAATACCTTCATAATAGTTTTCAAATATACTCTGTAATGCTTTCATAATTGCTAAGTCATTTTTCGAATAGGACTTTTGAGAATTAACATTTAGCTCAAAAAATATGCCACCAACTTTATTTTTCTTGCTACAGATATTTAGGAATATCAACTCCTTAGAATTTTGATTTATTTTCTTAAAAGATAGTCTTTTTTCTTCAGACATTAAGTTCATAATACTTGATTGGTTTGGATAATAAATATCTGTTCTAGGGTACTGTTTTTCAACAAAATCGCATGTGAGTTGAAAGTTTTCTAGAGCGTTTTGGTCATAGCCATAAGCTACGTGGTATTTTAAAAAATCATTTTGGCAGGTATATACAATTGCCGAATCATACTTTCCAATAATCTTTTTAGCAATAGTATATATTTTAAGTATAAACTCCTTTTCTGACAGATTTCTAAAATTATTAATATTCATTACGGAATCAATTAATAAGACATATTTGTTCAATGTGTTATTAAGAGAATGGTTCAATGTATCAATTGTTTGGCTATGGGCTTCAAGTTCATTGTAGAGTGATTCGATCTCTTCGTTGCGTTCATTTAATACCTGATTTTCTTTTTTTATTTCATTATTTAAGGCGAGTAATCTTATAAAAAACAAGCTAATGATAGCACCTGTAATACCACCAAAAAATATTGGAATAATATAACCCTTAAGGCTAAAAATTACCTGACCCAATAAGATAAACTTTTGAAAAGCGGATAATAGAACAAGTAGAATTGCACCAATAATTATACCAATGATTATATGGATTATGTCTTTTTTTGAATATATCATATACACCACCTTTACGTTAGTCTATTATTACCCAATGGATAAATATTTAATCGTTTCTTTACAAGCTTTCTGTTAATTCCTTAAGAAAAATGATAAAATAACTTAAAGAAAGGTGGTTTTTATGGTCTATGATCTGTCCAAAATAAAAGAAAATTTGCTAGATATTTCAGATGCAATTGGCAGTGTACTTCATCTTGACTTAACAATTGTTGATCAAGACTTAAGAAGGATTGTTGCCACAGGTCGGTATCAAGAACATTTAGGAGAAAAAGTAAGTGAACAATCTGTTTTTTCCTTTGCAATGAAGAACAAAAAAAGTTTCATAATTAAAGAACCAAAGAAACATCCAGCATGTTTACATTGTTCTAAAAGAGAGAATTGTGAAGAATATGCAGAAGTTTGCTCACCAATAAAAATAAATAACCAAGTGATTGGTGTTATTGGACTCATTGCTTTTGATGAAATACAAAGAAAGATGATTTTAAGAAATGACGAAAGTACTTTAAACTTTTTAGATAAGATGTCTGACTTAATTGCAACGAAAGTCCTTGAAGAGGAAAACCGTCAACGATTATTGATGCAGTCTGAAGAACTCGAATTTTTATTCAATGCTGTTAATAGTGCCATTATATCTGTTGATCCTAAATTGAATGTAATAAAGTTTAATCAATATGCTAAAAAATTATTTTCAAAGTTAAATAAAAAGACCCAACTAACAGATATTTTTAAAATTAAAGATCTAAAAGAATTTTCTAAGAAGAAAACTGTATCGAATAATATATTAGAGTACAATGATAAGCAGTTTATTTATACAAAAAAACCAATACTTGACCAGGGAAAAGTTATCGAAATTGTCCTTGAAATAAAAGGGATGAAATCAATTATTAATACAGTGAATGAAATGATGGGAGACTATTCGAAGATTATGTTTAATGACATTGTTGGAGAGAATAAGCTTTTAGAACAAACGAAAAAGATTGCAAAAATGGCTTCCCACTCTGATTCTACTGTATTGATTCAGGGTGAAAGTGGTGTCGGAAAAGAACTATTTGCTAGAGCCATACATAATGAATCGAAGAAAAAGAATGCACCCTTTATTGCTCTAAATTGTGCAGCTATCCCAGAAAGTTTAATTGAAAGTGAGTTATTTGGTTATGCTGAAGGTTCTTTTACAGGAGCTAAAAAGAGTGGCCGTATAGGAAAATTTGAATTAGCCAACCAGGGGACTATATTTCTAGATGAGATTGGTGATTTACCAATACATCTTCAATCAAAACTCTTACGTGTCATTCAAGAACGACAGTTCAGAAGGTTAGGATCCAATAAAATAATAAAAGTTGATGTGCGCATTATTACGGCAACAAATAGAGATTTAGAACAAATGGTTGCAGAAAGACAATTTCGAGAAGATCTTTATTATCGTCTAAATGTGATTCCTATTTATGTGCCAAGTTTATATGATCGAAGAGATGACCTGGAGGCACTTACAGAACATTTTGTTAATAAGTATAGTAGAAAACTAAACAAAAAAATTATTAGTGTAGCTGATAATGTTATCAATTGCTTTAAAAATTTCCCTTGGAAAGGAAATGTAAGAGAATTAGAGAATACTATTGAGTTTGCCATTAATATGACGGAGGATAATACAATAAAAAAGAAAGATTTGCCCACGAAGTTTCAAAGTCAGAATGAATCCTTTATTGAAGCAGTCGTGAATCCTATTGAAGTATTAGAAAAAAATGAAATGATTAAAGCGATTGAATTGTATGGAAAAGATACTATTGGTTATAAAAAAGCTTATGAAGCTTTAGGGATTTCAAGGGCAACTTTCTATAGAAAAATAAAAAAATATAACATTGATTAATCTCAAAATGATATTAATCTCAAAATGATACTGTTGATTTTGGCAACCAGTATCATTTTGAGATTTTTTCTTTAAATAATAACATATTTTATTGGTATAAGACTTGCACTTTATATAAGTAAAAGATCTGTACAGAATAAGGGGGTTTTTTAGAATGAATAAGTTATTTATTGAGATATTGAAAAATGAAGTGAAACCAGCAATGGGATGTACGGAGCCTATTGCAGTAGCTTTTGCAGCTGCTAAAGCAAAAGAAATTTTGAATAAGGAAATCTTTGATTATATGGTTATAAAAGTTAGTCCTAATTTCTATAAAAATGGATTGGCAGTGGGTATTCCCCATACAAAGTTCGTTGGGTTAGATATCGCTGCTATTGTAGGATTTATCGATGGAAATGCTTCTAATGGTTTAGAGGTTTTAAGAGACGTAGAAGAGGAAAGAATAAACAATGCAGATAAGTTGCTATCAAAAGTTGATTTAGAAGTATCCGATACTGATGAAAGTGTTTATATTCATGTGAAAGTTGTGAATGGAAGGGATAGTGCAGAGGTTGTTATTGAGGGG